>ENA-UONV01002674-UONV01002674.1-human-gut-metagenome-genome-assembly--contig:-CS4-NODE-2674-length-12842-cov-4.860249_pt1 | contig 12842 bp, 11 predicted proteins | sample MGYA00242461_ERZ724008 | MGnify/ENA metagenome assembly ERZ724008 | reverse complement strand
AAATGTTAGCATCGGTGAGTTTGTAATGCTTTCTTTTTGCCAATATTGATGACAAAAAAATATCCGGCAGTGATGTTGCCGGATATTCTGGTGAACAAACTGTATTTTGAATAGATTACTTCAGTTGCTTTCTGATTGTAAGTTAAATAAAGTTATAGTTGGATTTAGTGGGCCTTTAACCAGTTCTTTCCCCACCCACAATCGGCTCTCAGAGGCACGTGCATACGATATGCGCGTTCCATCTCTTCGATTACAATTTGTTGCACAAACTCTTTTTCAGCCTCTGGAACGCTGAAATTTAGTTCGTCATGGACCTGTAAAATCATCTTAGCTTTCAATTTGTAACTTTGGAAGCGCTCATAGATGCGTGCCATGGCAACTTTGATGATATCGGCAGCGCTTCCTTGAATAGGTGCGTTGATAGCATTGCGCTCTGCATATCCGCGTACGGTTGCATTTCGCGAGTTGATATCAGGTAAGAAGCGTTTGCGATGGAAAATGGTTTCCACATACCCTTGCTCACGCGCCACTTGGATACTTTTATCCATATATTCGCGTACCTGCGGGTAAGTTTCAAAGTATCCGTCAATCAGTTCCTTAGCCTCTTTGCGGTCCACGTTCATACGTTCTGCCAGGCCAAAGATAGAAATACCATAGATAATACCGAAATTGGCGGTCTTTGCCTTGCGGCGCATATCGGAGGTGACGTCTTTGATATCTATTTTATATATTTTAGCGGCGGTGGCGGCATGAATGTCATAACCGCTAAGGAAAGCGTCGATCATATTCTTATCTTCGCTTAGATGCGCCATAATGCGCAATTCTATTTGCGAATAGTCGGCAGAGAAGAATTCGCAACCATCATCCGGAATAAAAGCTTTGCGGATTTCCTTTCCATCTTCGTCACGGATGGGGATGTTCTGCAGGTTCGGACTGCTGGAACTGAGGCGTCCGGTAGCTGTGACTGCCTGGTTAAAGGAAGTATGGATGCGCCTGGTACGTGGATTGATCAATAGAGGAAGAGCATCCACATAGGTTCCCAGTAATTTCTTCAGTCCACGGTATTCGAGTATCTTTCCAATGACCTCATGTTTATTGCGCAGGCTCTCCAGCACTTCTTCCGAAGTAACATATTGACCAGTCTTTGTCTTTTTTGCTTTATCTATAATCTTTAGTTTGTCAAACAGGATTTCACCTACCTGTTTAGGTGAGGCGATGTTGAATGTTTCACCTGCCAGCTCATAAATTTCTTTTTCGATCTCCTGCAGGCGGACAGTGAAGTGTTCGGACGTTTGCTTCAGTGCTTCGGTATCAATACGCACTCCGTTGCTTTCCATGTTGGCAAGCACACGTACAAGTGGCATCTCTATTTCATAGAAGAGGTGTTCCACGCCTTGTTTCTTTAATTCTTCCTCAAGAACGTTTTTAAGTTTCAGGGTAATGTCCGCATCTTCGCAAGCATATTTGTAAACTTCCTCCGGTGGGAGGTCGCGCATGTTCTTTTGATTCTTTCCCTTCGGTCCGATAAGTTCGTCGATATGGATAGTTTGATAGTGCAGATAAATTTCTGCCAGATAATCCATATTATGGCGAAGTTCGGGTTGCAATACATAATGTGCAAGCATGGTGTCGAAAAGTTCACCTTTCACCTCCACTCCGTAATTTTGAAGAACCAGAATATCATACTTGATATTTTGTCCGACTTTCATTGAATTCTCATTTTCGTAGAGTGGTCGGAATTCATTTACTATTTTTAACGCTTCTTCCCGTTCGGGTGGAACCGGAACATAATAGGCCTGATTTTCGGTGTCGCTGAAACTCATTCCTACTAATTCTGCCTCCATTGGCTCAGCAGAGGTGGTTTCGGTATCTATTGAGAGAATTTTCGTTGTAAGTAACTTTTTAATAATTTTAGATCTTTTCTCTTCTGTATCAATGAGTTGGTAGTCGAAATCACTGGTTTCTAAACGCGCGAGATTCGATTTTTTTTCATCGTCCGATCGGTCGCCCGCAAATTCTTCAAACAAATTGCCTTGAACCGGGCCATTATTTTGGGTAAAAAGCGGGCCTGGTGAAAAAAGATCGGGAGCAGCGGAAGAAGGAGAGGGGGCATTGCTTTTTTTGAGTACGCGATCAATGAGTGTACGAAACTCCATCTCTTCGAAAATTTTCCGAAGTTCTTCTTCGTCGGGTTCTTCACGAACGAGTGCTTTCATATCAAGTTTGATGGGAACATCAATTTTGATAGTTGCAAGAAATTTGGAGAAGGTAATCATTTCGCGATTGTTTTCGACTTTAGTCTTCAAGGCACCTTTCAGTTGGTCGGTGTGTTCCAGAAGATTTTCGATGCTGCCGAATTCGCTGATTAGCTTTTGTGCGGTTTTCTCTCCTACGCCGGGACAGCCGGGTATGTTATCGGATGCGTCACCCATTAATCCCAACATGTCAATGACCTGCTGGGTCGATTGGATATCAAACTTAGCTTTTACCTGTTCTATACCCATGACCTCGAAACCACCTGTATGTTTGGGGCGGTACATGAATACATTTTCAGATACCAATTGTCCATAGTCTTTATCCGGTGTCATCATATAAGTTGTGATGGCTTGGCGACCTGCCTCAGTAGCAAGCGTACCGATGACATCATCCGCTTCATAGCCCGCTACTTCCAGGATAGGGATGCGGTAGGCACGAATAATATCTTTTATAATAGGTACGGAGAGACGGATTGCTTCCGGGGTTTCTTCCCGCTGTGCTTTATACTGTTCGTAGGCCTCGTGCCGGAAAGTAGGACCTGCCGGGTCGAAAGCCACACCAATATGGGATGGATTTTCTTTTTTGAGTACTTCTTCAAGGGTATTTACGAACCCCAGAATGGCAGAAGTGTTGAAACCTTTGGAGTTGATCCGTGGACTCTTGATGAACGCGTAATAGGCGCGATATATCAATGCATAAGCATCGAGAAGAAACAATTTATCGTCAGAATTCATATATTTATCCTTTTTTTCATGGTAAAAGTACAAAAAAATACCGTATTAAGTGTTTTATTACTATTTTTGTCGGAAAATAGCGATGCATGGACACCTCATCACTCATAAAAACTCCGATAGCGGCAGAACTGGATGACTTTAAGAAACTGTTCGACAGCACACTTTCCAGTTCCAACTTTTTGTTGAATGAAGTTATATCTCATATTCGACAAAAGAATGGGAAGATGATGCGTCCGATGTTGCTGTTGCTTATGGCAAAGCTGTATGGCAGGATCTGTCCTGAAACACTTCATGCAGCAGTATCCCTTGAACTATTGCATACGGCCAGTTTGGTCCATGACGATGTGGTGGATGAAAGCACCGAACGTCGTGGTCAGTTATCGGTAAATGCAATCTATAATAATAAGGTAGCAGTGTTGGTAGGCGATTATTTGTTGGCAACTTCACTTGTGCAAGTAGGCAAAACACATAATTATGCTATTATTGAGGTGGTTTCCCGTCTGGGACAGAATTTATCAGAAGGGGAGCTTCTCCAACTTTCCAATGTGAGCAGTCTCCAGTTTTCCGAAGATATTTATTTTGATGTAATTCGTAAGAAGACGGCTGTTCTTTTTGCTGCATGCACTAAATCCGGGGCTCTTTCAGTAGGGGTGACCGATGAGCAGGCTGAATTTGCACGTCAGTTCGGCGAATATATCGGTCTTTGTTTTCAGATTAAAGACGATATTTTTGATTACTACGATAGCAAGAAGATAGGTAAGCCGACAGGAAATGATATGTTAGAGGGAAAATTGACTCTTCCTGTTCTTTATGCTCTGAATTCAACCAAAGATAAAGTTGCCGAAGAAATAGCTGTAAAGGTGAAGAGTGGTTCGGCTACTGCCGATGAAATCGACTATTTAATTGAGTTTGCCAAGCAGCAGGGCGGCATTGAGTACGCTGTGCAGACTATGCTTGCTTTTAAAGAAAAAGCGCTTTCATTATTGGCGTCCTTACCCGATTCTGATGTGAAAACCGGTCTTACTGCCTATCTGGATTACGTGGTAGATCGTGATAAATAGTTGGAGAATAACCCTAATAATATAAGAAAAAGCCTGATAGAAGAACTCTATTAGGCTTTTTCTTATAGTTTTACTTCTATTCTAGAAGAATTTCATTTCTTCGCCTTTAATTTCGGAAAGTAAAAGATTCGCTAAACGACTGGTACCTAAACGGAACCATTGGTTATCCAACCATTCTTCTCCGAGTATTTCTTTGACGATCGTATAGTAAATAACTGCGTCATTTACGGTGTTGATTCCTCCGGCAGGCTTGAAGCCTACTTTGTTGCCAGTCTTGTCATAATATTCTTTAATGGCCTGGCACATTACGTAAGCGGCCTCCGGGGTAGCGGCAGGTTGCTGTTTTCCGGTAGAGGTTTTGATGAAATCTGCTCCTGAATACATGGATAGGATAGAGGCTTTCTTGATGTTGGAAGCGCTTTTCAGTGCTCCTGTTTCCAAAATAACCTTCATGTGATGTTCTTTGCAGACATCTTTCAGTTCCTGAATTTCTTCGCACATGCTCTCGTAGTCTCCACTCAGGAATTTACCTACAGAGATAACAATATCTATTTCGTCTGCACCTTCCATCAATGCCATAGCAGTTTCTGCTACCTTTACTTCCGTAAAAGTCTGCGAGGAGGGGAAGCCAGCCGAAACACAAGCTATTTTTACGTCTTCCACTTCCAAGGTATCCTTTACGATTTCTGCAAAATTGGGATAGACGCAAATGGCAGCTACATTCTTTAAATCGGGGAATTCATTGTCGAATTGATTCACTTTTTGCGTAAATTTCATTACGCTTTCATCGCTGTCCGTGGTATTCAGCGTGGTGAGATCAATGCAGTGAAACAAGAACTTCTTAACTTCTTCCGTATGGTTTCCGGGTACTTTTTCTGCGATGAGCTTGGCTACTTTTGCGGCAATATCTGCATCATCCAGTTGTGTGTTATACTTTGCCAAAGCGGCATCATACTTGTTCTGCGTAGGTTCATTCTTCTCCATGGTCTTGCAATTTAGGATTATTGATATGTCGGGCACTATCCCGTTGGGTTTTCTTCTCCAGATTCCGGGCAAACGCTTCAGTGACGTTTACGCCTGTTTGATTGGCAATGCAGAGGAGTACCCACAGGACATCTGCTATCTCGTCGTCAATATTATCTTTTTCTCCTTCTTTAAAGGATTGGTCACCGTATTTACGGGACATCACTCGGGCCAGTTCTCCGACTTCTTCGGTAAGGACAGCCATATTGGTGAGTTCGCTGAAGTAGCGTACTCCATACTTCTTAATCCAGCAATCTACCTGATGCTGAGCCTCTTCTAATGTCATCATTCCTTGTTTTTTGTATCCATACAGATGGTCACAGGACCATCGTTCAATAATTCTACCTTCATATCGGCGCCAAATTCTCCGGTGCCTATCTCTTTACCTAAAGAAGAACTCAATTCCCTGCAAAACTGTTCATACAAAGGGATTGAAATTTCAGGTTTTGCCGCCCGTATATAGGAGGGACGGTTCCCCTTCTTTGTTGAGGCATGCAGAGTGAACTGGCTGATTACCAGTATCTCACCGCTAATATCAAGAATCGATTTGTTCATAACTCCGTTCTCGTCATCGAAGACACGCAGATTGACAATTTTTTTGCAAAGCCAGTCAATGTCTTCCTGTCCGTCTGTTTCCTCAATACCTACCAATATTAAAAGTCCTTTTCCTATAGCGGATTTACACGTTCCGTCAATAGTAACAGAAGCGTGTCCGGTACGTTGTATGACTACTCTCATGTTCTTGTATCCTAATCTTTTTAATCTTTTCCGGTGTGCAAAGTTACGAATAAATTCGTGATTGCCTGTAATTTGAGCGTATGATTCATTTTTAATCGGCAGAAGATTTAGCTTGTAGCCTGTCCGAAGTGTTCTTTAATAACTCTTGCTTTTGCTTCTCCTGTTACCTTTGCAAGTGCTTCCAAAGATGCTTCTTTAATGCGTTTTACGCTCTTGAACTCTTTTTGCAGGACAGCTTTTGTTTTCTCTCCGATACCTTTTATCTCATCCAATTCAGACGCTATCTGCCGTTTACTGCGTTTATCCCGATGGAAAGTAATGGCAAATCGGTGTACCTCGTCCTGTATCTGTGTCAGAAGACGGAAGAGGGGAGTGTTTTGCTTCAGTCCGATGGTCTGTGGCGGAAAACCGTACAGTAATTCTGATGTGCGGTGTTTACCGTCTTTGGCAAGCCCGGCAATAGGTATATTCAGGTTTAGTTCGTCCAGAACTTCTTTTACGGCGCTCATTTGCCCTTTCCCACCATCGGTGATAAGGAGGTCGGGCAGGGAGGAGTTCTCTTCAATGGCGCGCTGGTAACGGCGTCTTACAACTTCTTTCATGGAAGCATAGTCGTCTGCACCTACTACGGTTTTGATATTGTACTTCCGATAGTCCTGTTTAGAGGGTTTGGCTTTCTTGAAAACTACACAGGCAGCAACGGGATCGGAGCCTTGGATATTTGAGTTATCAAAACATTCTATTTGTATGGGCAGGCGGTCGAGGTGCAGCTCATCCTGTATTTCTTTCATCAGGCGGACGTTCCGTTGTTCAGGATTCAACTTCTCAGCCTGCTTCATACGATCTGCCTTATACTGTTTTACATTTAGAATAGAAAGATCCAGCAGTTTCTTCTTGTCTCCTCGCTGGGGAATTGTGAAGACCACATCCTTTAGTTCCATATCGACCTCAAACGGCACGATAATTTCGCGTGAAAGGCTCTTGTATCGTTCTCTCATCTCGATGATACCCAGTTCGAGAAGTTCTTCTTTGGTCTCGTTAAGGCGTTTCTTATACTCAAATGTAAATGCTTGGTTGATAGCTCCGTTCGTAATATGCAGGTAGTTGATGAATGCAGACTTACCGTCGCTGTCTTCTTCTATGGTGAATACATCGATATTGTGCAGTATATTGCTTACAACTTCTGATTTAGCGCGATAATTCTCAATCAGCATATACTTTTCTTTCACCTTCTGTGCTTCTTCAAACTTCATATCGGTTGCCAATTCCTGCATTTGCTGGAATAAATGGCGTTGTATTTCCTGCGTGTTTCCTTTGAGGATTTCCTTGATTTCACCGATATTTTTCAAGTAATCATCCAATGATTGTTTTCCGATGCAAGGACCGGCGCAGTTCTTGATGTGATACTCCAGGCATACGTTGAATTTGCCTGCATTGATATTCTCGGGTGAAAGATTCAGACTACAGGTGCGCAACGGATATAAATGCTTGATCAAGTCGAGCAATGCATTCATGGAAGGTACATGGCTATAAGGACCATAGTAGGAGGAGCCGTTGCGTATAATCTTGCGAGTCTTAAATACACGGGGAAAATATTCGTTTTGAACGCAAATGGATGGATATGTCTTATCATCCTTCAATAAAACGTTGTATCGCGGTCTATATTTCTTTATCAGATTGTTTTCTAACAGCAATGCATCCTCTTCTGTATTTACTACGATATAACGTATATCTGCTATCTTGCTGACGAGTACTCTTGTTTTTCCCGGCTCATGCTCTTTGTTGAAATAGGAGGAAACCCGGCGTTTCAGGTTCTTTGCTTTACCTACGTATATAATAACTCCTTCGGTATTCAGATATTGATAAATACCGGGGCTTTCGGGAAGGTTCAATACGATCCCTTTCAAATATTCGCTGGTTTTAAGTTCCGGGTTATTCTCCATATATTACTTGAGACTATTCTATTTGTTTATAGAGAAAGTACTGATTGTACATCTACATCTTTATTGAATAAATCTTTTCCGTGCAATTCTTTCAACTCGATAATGAAGTTAACATGAATTCTTTTCGGATTCATCTTCTGTACTAACTTGCAAGCAGCCTCCATTGTTCCACCTGTAGCCAATAAATCGTCGTGGAGCAGAACTACGTCGTTCTCGTTCAAAGCATCCTTATGTATCTGAATTGTGTCTATCCCGTATTCCTTATCGTAGCTTTCTTCGATGGTTTCTGCCGGAAGTTTCCCCGGCTTGCGGATAGGAATGAAACCTGCGCCCAAGCGGGTGGCGAGGATAGGGCCCATAATGAAGCCTCTTGATTCGATACCTACAACTTTTGTGATACCTTTGTCTTTGTACATCTCGTACAATGTGTCCGAAAGTTCCTGTAGTCTTGCAGGATCTTTGAACAATGTAGTCACGTCGTAAAATAAGATCCCCGGTATTGGGAAATCGGGAATCTCCCGAATGCTTTTAGCAAGAGTTTCTTTGCTCATAATCAGTATTTTTAATGCGTTTATTGAATTCTTTTGTTTCACGTGGAACGTTCCGCGTTATCTGCCCGAAAGCACCAGCAGGACGTTAATGTCGCTTGGAGACACTCCCGGAATTCGGCTTGCTTGAGCAATGGTTTCCGGGTCAATCTTTACCAACTTCTGTCTTGCTTCGGTGGAAAGGGATTGAATGGAATTATAGTCAAACTTCCCTTTGATTTTTATACTTTCCAGACGGGCAAGCTTATCTGCTATAATTCGTTCCCGTCCGATATAGCCTTCATATTTAATAAGGATTTCGGCAGCCTCGATGATTTCCTCTTTTCTTTCGGTAACCTTATTCAGCTCCCGACGGAAAGCGTCGACGTGTTCCGCCATATTTTCAAGAGTGACTTGCGGACGGTTTATCAAATCTATTAATTTGCATCCCTGACGCAGGGGAGTAGTTCCTAACTGTTCGAGTACCGGATTTATTAATGCCGGTTTCATCGAATAGTTTCGGGTAAATTCTACAATGTTACTGATAGCTTCACGTTTCCGCTTCAGTAGTTCATAGCGGTCTTCTTTCACTAATCCGAGTTTCCATGCTTTTTCAGTGAGTCGCATGTCCGCGTCGTCCATGCGTAGCAAGATTCTATATTCCGCACGTGAAGTAAACATACGATAAGGCTCATCCACACCTTTTGTAACCAAATCATCGATCAATACGCCGATATATGCTTCATCGCGTGCCAGCGTAAAAGGTTCTCCGCCATGGCAATTAATATGTGCATTGATGCCGGCAATAATTCCTTGTCCGGCAGCTTCTTCGTATCCGGTGGTTCCATTAACTTGTCCGGCAAAGAATAAGTTCTTGATTTTTTTCGATTCCAACGTATGTTTAAGTTGGGTAGGATCGAAGTAATCATACTCAATGGCATACCCCGGACGGTAAATCACCAGATCTTTAAATGCAGGGACTTTCTTTAAAGCTTCTATTTGTATGCTCATCGGAAGTGATGAAGAGAAACCATTCAAGTAAAGTTCCTGGGTTGTCTCTCCTTCCGGTTCCAGGAAAAGCTGATGTTGTTCCTTATCAGGAAAGGTCACAATCTTGGTCTCAATGCTGGGGCAATAGCGGGGGCCTATACTTTGAATCTGTCCGTTGAAAAGGGGAGAATCCGGTAGGCCCTCACGTAACACACGATGCACTTCTTCGTTCGTAAAGCAAGTCCAGCATGGAAGTTGTTTCAGGTGACGCACACTGGTATCCATGAACGAAAATTTGTGGAAGTCACATTCTCCATCCTGGGTTTCCATATATTCATAGTGTACACTTCGTCCGTCTATGCGTACAGGGGTACCGGTTTTCATGCGTCCGTATTCGATGCCATGTCTTGCGATGGATTCAGTTAATTCGTAGGATGCAGGCTCTGCCATACGTCCACCTGCAAGCTGTGTACGTCCTATATGCATTAACCCGTTCAGGAAAGTTCCAGCTGTTAATATAATACACTTGGCTCGGAAAGTCACATCAAGGAAAGTAGTCAGCCCGGTAATTTCTCCGTTTTCAACGAGAATTTTGCGTACAGTATCTTGCCAGATGTGTAGGTTAGGAATGTTTTCTAATATTTCGCGCCATGCCCAGATGAATTTATTGCGATCGCATTGTGCACGCGGGCTCCACATGGCAGGACCTTTGGAACGATTCAATATACGGAACTGGATAGCGGTTTGATCGGTTACTAATCCCATGTATCCGCCTAAAGCATCTACTTCGCGTACAATTTGTCCTTTGGCAATACCGCCTATGGCAGGGTTACAACTCATTTGACCTATCTTATTCATGTCCATGGTGATAAGACAGGTTTTTGAACCCAGATTTGCCGCAGCCGCAGCTGCTTCACAACCGGCATGTCCGGCTCCAATCACGATAACGTCGTATTTAAACTCCATTCATTCAATGTATTTAAAACTGTGCAAAGTTACGAAAAAAACTGCTACTCGTCCAGTTTTTCTTTTTCTTATCATTGTTTAAGGTAAGGCAAGATGTAGGAAAAACCTTAAATACGTTTTGGTCAGAAACACTTCTGAACTATACCAACTCTGTATCAACTCCGTGTTTTCTCCACTCCTATACGGAGATGAAAGAAGTGGAGTTGGTGTGGACTTGGTATGGAGTTGGTACGGCTTTGATACGGAGTTGGTCCTTTTTTGTTCCATTTTTCGTCTACAAAAGAATACTCCCGATATTTTGTAGCTATCTGTTGTTATTTCTTTTTATTTTTGTTTTCTTTGTTGACAAATAACCGAATAGCTTTATGTTAAACCGATTGAAAGGCTTACTCTCTGTTTTTTGTTTGATTCTGATTCTTGCTTCTTGTAGTAAAAAAGTGGAGAATAAGCAATTGTTGCGTGCTGAAATATTAATGCATTCTTCTGTCGATAGTAGTTACCAGATTCTACAATCCATCTCTCCGGATATTCTGACCAAATCCGAACAAATGCATTATGGATTGCTTTTGGCAGAAACTATGGATAAGAAATATCTTTCTCTGTTATCTTGCGATTCTTTGCTTAATGAGGCTATTCATTACTATGGTAGTGGCATCAACCGTGCTAAGGCTTTAATGTATAAAGGACGCCTTCAGCTTCGTATGAATATGTATAAAGAAGCTATTGAGAGCGATTTTGCTGCTTTGAAAGAGCTTGGTGATACGGATGCTGAAGAGTTAAGGGTAAAAGGAATGATTTATGAAGATCTGGGTAATTTGTATGTTTCGCAGGTTCTCATAGATAAAGGAATGGATATGTTCCTAAAGTCGAAGGATTGCTTTATAAGTTGCGATTATAAAAAGGGATTGTGTTTTGTTTCTAATGATATAGGCTGGGGGTATTTATTGAAAGGTGATACTCTGCGTGCCCGTGATAATATGCAGTGTGCTTTGGGGCTGGCTTTGGAAGAAAATGATTCAATGATCGTATCAATGACTAATCATAATCTGAGTTGTACCTATGAGGAAGTCGACTCTATGCTTTTTTACGGGAAACAGTCTTTGGCGTTTGGTAAAAGAATGGCTTCCAAGGCAGCAATTATGGTAGGCTATGCATTTATGAACCATGAACAATTGGATTCTGCTGATTACTATTTCAAACAGGCATTACAGGATACGGTGATAGAGACAAAAGCTTTAGCTTTTTATGGTTTGAAAGATGTGATGGAGATGAAAGGAGACTATCAGCAGGCATTAGGTTATCTGGATAACTACTCTGTGACTATGAACTCCATTTTCGATAAGCAAAATCCCGAAGTGGAGCAGAAGATTTATGAATATGAGGCCAAAATGAAAGTTTATAAAGAAAAAGTGCAGATGCAGATACTGTTCATTGGACTGGCTGTTTTGTGTTTGCTCGTTATTCTTTCTATGGTTTGGTATATTCAGCGAATAAGACGTCGGAGAGACTTTTTTGAATTGGAACATAAGTATGATAGGGCTTTATTGGAGGTAGATATAGTAGGACTGCAATATTATGTCTCTTCGTTGCGGAGGGAGCAGGAAGAGGATAAAAAGAAGATTTCTCAAAAAGAATGCGAAATCAGAAAATTAGCCGATGAAAAGGCGGAATTATGCAATGTTATTTTTAAAGAGACCTCCATTTATAAGAAAATAGAACAGCTTAGTCATCAGGAAAAGACTAAGAATAAACAGGAACTGCGTATTTTGTTGGAAGATGAACAGAAGCAGCTTCGCACCACTGTTATGGAAATATACAAGGGTTATATAGACTATTTGTATCAAACCTATCCTAAATATACCGAGAATGATTGTCTTTTCTCATGCCTTTCACTTTGTGGGTTAGATGATTTTACAATTGCCCTTTGCTTTGGCAATGTGAACAAGCAAATTGTGGCTCAAAGGCGACACCGGATAAAATTGAAGACTGCTAATTAGCCTTTTACAGAAAGAATGTTATCTGTTTGTTATTTAAACACTTGATATGCAGTGTGTTGCTGTAATTAGATGTTATCGTTTTTATTCTGTTTTTTGCTTTTATGTCACTAACTTCGTCACATTATTAATCTCTAATAAGTGTGAGACATATGAAAGCATTATCGTTTGTTCTATTCAGTGGTTTATTTATCATGCAGCCGCTTTGTATATCTTTAAATGCATCAGCTGAATCTGCATCTGTTCCTACAGAAAAGAAGGAAATCAAAAGACCGATTAATATTCAAAGGGAATGGATCAGTTCGTTCCGTATATCCTATAATTCCGGGTTATATTCAGGATAATCAACTTTATATCTGTTTCGAGACTTCTATCGACAATCAATGCTTGGTAGTTAAAGATGCTGGTTCCGGTGAAATCGTGTATTCTGGCACTTTTACCGGTAATACTCTTGTTGTAGCCTTGGCCAATTCGGGTGAATCTTATACAGTGGAACTTGTGTAGGGAAGTGCTATGGCTGAACGCATCACTATCAGGTTTTATCCGACAGAACTACCTAAAAGAAAGAAAGGTTTTTTTGTCCGCCTATTCAATCGCATAAAAACAGTGA
>ENA-UONV01002670-UONV01002670.1-human-gut-metagenome-genome-assembly--contig:-CS4-NODE-2670-length-12858-cov-4.753027_pt1 | contig 12858 bp, 13 predicted proteins | sample MGYA00242461_ERZ724008 | MGnify/ENA metagenome assembly ERZ724008 | reverse complement strand
CAAGCTGGGCGGCCAGATGCAACACGCGGACTATATGGATTTCCGGGTGGATTTGAAGAGTTTTAAGGACTTCAAGATCCGGCAGGTGGAAAAGGACCCCAACATCGAGATCCGCTTAAACACCAAGGCTACCCCGGAATTGGTGGCCAAGGAAGAGGCGGATGGGGTCATCGTGGCCATCGGCTCCCAGCCCATCACCCCCAACATCCCCGGTATGGACACCAACAACGTGATCCAGGCCATCGACATCTACGGCAAGGAGGATACCCTGGGGGATAACATCGTGATCATCGGCGGCGGCTCCGTCGGCTGCGAAACCGCCATCTATCTGGCCAACATGGGCAAACAGGACATTACCGTCATCGAGATGGGAGACATCCTGCTGCCCCTGACCATGTATATCGACCGCTATTATACCCTGTGGTTCATGGAGAAGGAGTATAAGCGGGAGGAAGCGGTGTTCGTAAACGAAACCAAGAACCGGGAGCATCCCGTCAAGTCCATGGTAAAGACCAAGTGCACGGGCATCACCAAAGAAGGCGTCCTGGTGACGGATGAAACGGGGGCGGAAAAGCTCATCCCCGCGGATACCATCATCCTGGCCGCCGGCATGAAGAGCGACAAGCAGGCCCGCAACGCCTTCTACGGCACCGCCTATGACGTGATCTTTGCCGGCGACTGCAACGGCCAGGAGCAGAGCATCCACAATGCCACCACCTCCGGCTTCATCGCGGCGTACCGGATGTAAGGCCCTGTTCCGGCTTCCCAGCTCCCCGGCTGTGCCGGTGGCGGTTGGGGAAGGCGGAGGACGACCCCGTTTGACAAAGCAAAGCAAGCGTCGCTTGGATAGGCGGCGCTTGTGCGTTTGAGGTGTATGATGCTAGAAGTAGGCAACTTGTTTCCCGATGTTTCCTATCGATCCTATGATGGGACCATAAAGGACCTGTATGCCCAGATCGGGCAGAACCCGGCGGCGATCCTGTTTTTGCGGTATGTAGGCTGCACCAAATGCCAGCTGGATATCCACCAGCTGCTTTCCCACCAGAAGGAGATCGCGGAAAAGGGGGTCCAGGTATTCGTGGTGTTTCAAAGCGCCCCCTCCACGGTCCGGGAGAGCCTAACGGATTTCCCCTTTGAGATCATATGCGATCCCATCCAGGCGCTGTACAAGCGCTTTGACGTGCTGCCCGCCCAGACCAAAGAGGAATTTTTGGATGTAGCCCACTTTGCCGAGGCCCACAAGGCCTTCCAGGAAAAGAAGCAGGACCTGGGCCTAGTACATGGGGCGTATGAAGGGGACGAGCTACAGCGACCGGCAATTTTCTTATTGGATGCAAAAAAGCGGATCGTTTACCTCCACTATGCCGCCAGTTTGATGGATATGCCGCCGGTGGAAAGCTGGCTCCGCAGGTTTTGACCGCGCCCGCGGCCCGGCAGGAGCGCCCGCCAGGCCCGGCCGCCTGGGCCGCCCATAGTTAGCCCACCCGACCCTTGGACAAGGGCCGGGTGCGGGGTCCCGGCGCAGAAAAACGGGGCCGCATTTGCCCCGCTCCGCCGGCAGAGGGATTTTAAATAAATATAGGAAGTTTCTCTGGCCGAATGGGAATATATTGTAGCAGGAGGCGCTTTTAGGCGCGCTAACGCCGTGCTGCGGCGGCCTAGAAGGATTGCCGAAGATAATCTGAATGCATGGGCATAAGGCGTGGGCGCGATAGAAAATCGCGTTCATGCCATTTTTTGGCGAGTTAATACATTTTTCGGGACAAATCTTTGGATCTATGCTACCATGAAGGTAAAATTTATCCTATCAGAGAGTGAGTGTGGCAATGAAGGAATACCACGTAAAAAACCAGACAAAAGCCAGCGTAATGGATCTGCCAAAACAGGTAGAACAAAATGTAAATTTAGAGCAACCCATTGGCAATCAGGCAATGCTTTCCATTTTAGGAAATCAAGAAGGGCTTTCTTCTAAAACACTCTCTGGAGAGATGGCTCAAAAGATGAGCGATCAATTTGGTGTGCCCATGGAAGGCATAAAGGTGTTTGAAAACGAAAACCTGAATGCCATCGGAGAGACCGCCTTTACCCGGGGCAATGAGATCCACGTGGCCAAGGGGAAATATGATCCATATTCTGAACAGGGGCAGCAGATATTGCTGCATGAAGCGGCCCACGTGGTGCAGCAAGGCATGGGTCTGGTGCATGGCGGGGAGGAAAGCCCTGCCTTGGAAGCCCAGGCGCAAGCGGCCCAAAGTGGAGAAGGCTTGAGCATGAGCGGCGGCTTTACCATGCCGGTAGCCACCGCTGCTTCGCCGATCCAAGGTTTTGGGGGCGGCATCCGCAAAACCCTGGGTAAAATGTGGAACGGCGTGAGAAACTTCTTTAAGGGGATCGGGAAATCCAGCGGCGGCGAAGCCGCTCCGGCAAAGCCCAAGAAGGGGAAACTCAAGTCGGATGCGGACATCATCGCCCAATTGGGCAACGATCCGAATCTGGATCCAAAAAGCAAGGAATTTACCCAGCTGACAGGCGCGATGGGCCGCCAATCCGAGGGCTGGCAAAGGAGCTTGACTCCAGAGGAAAGCGATGCGGTAAATTATTATACTTCCCAGGAGTTCTTCGGCATGAACCGGCATCTTCGGGGGCTCAATCGTCCCACGCCGCAAAAAGCTGCGGAGTATGAGAAAAAGGCTGCCGACTTAAGTTCTGCCCTGAACAAGACCCGCACCTCTAGCGACATGGTCCTTCACCGGGGCGTCAAGGACGACTTTGTGCGCAGCTTGCTGGCGCAAGTGGGGATCAATGGCACCGGCATGTACGCCACCCAGATGAAGCAGGCATTGAAAAACGTATCCGGCCTGGGCAACATGGTCTTTCAGGATAAAGGATTTACCAGCACTTCTCTGAGCAGATCCGTGGCGAAAGATTTCGCCAAGTCGGATGCCAGGCCGCTGGAAAACCAGTCCCATCTGATTGAATATCATGCGCCCAAGGGTACCAAAGCCGCTTATGTGGAAGGCCTTACCGCCACGGAGGATGAGTTCGAGATGCTTTTGGACCGCGGGCAGAAATATAAGATCCGCGAGATTTTGGACGCTAGCGATGAGCTCGGGTATGGCGCCATGAAATTCATCATCGACCTCATCAACGATGAGGAAGATGGAAAGGAAAAATAACCTACGATCCAGGAGGAACTATGCAAGATAACAAGAGCCGGTTTTCCTCGGAAAACGATCCGGTATTCGAAGCGGTAGAAAATGATGCGTTGCAGTGCAGGGATTGCGTCTACATGATCCCTGGCAACACCATCGAATGCGACAAATACTATGAAAAACCAGGGTATGTGATCTATGGCAGCAAACCCTGCCCCAAATACGTGCCAAAAGAAGGCGTATAAAAATGAGCGCCCGCCCTTGGCATAGCGGTATAGGACCCATGGCCCCTTTTAAGCCTTGAAACGGGGTGCCGGCGGGGGGACAGCCCCGTCGCCGGCCATAGCTGGAGAGGGGCCGGCCTGGGGCTTGGGGCGGATCTGCGAAAAGGGACAGGGGGAACCGCAAGGCGTGTGGCGCAGGCAACCGCCATGGCATACCTGACGGGCTCCCAGTTCCCAGCATGATCCATGGAAACAAATTGGCGGCGCTTCCAAGCCAGATGGCAAAGGAAGCGCCGCCAGTTATTTTTGGCTTTTGTGGCGCTATTCCCCCAGGAACCGGCCCATAAGGGCGGCGCCGGGGTCCACCACCGGACAGCCGGCAGCTGCCTTTTCCTGGAAGGGCAAGCCGCAGCCGGAAGTCTCCCGGCTGTCATAGATAAAATAAGGAATGGGGTCGCCACCGTGGGTGCGGGTGGTGAGCAGGGTCTGGTGGTCCGGCAGCACCAGGACGCGGTACGGCTCTGGGGACTGGGCCAGATGGGCTACCAGGGGATGGAGGATCAGGCTGTCCAGGTTTTCAATGGCCTGGATCTTGCCGGCCAGGTCTCCGCAATGGGTACATTCATCCGGCGCTTCCAGGTGGACGCATACGAAATCATAGACGCGCAGGGCCTCTATGGCGGCCTGGGTCTTGCCGGCATAGTTGGTGTCCAGCTCGCCGGTGGCCCCGGGGATGACAGGGGCTTCCAGCCCTGCCAGCTTGGCGATGCCTTGCACCAGGGGCACGGCGGATACCACCAGGCCCGCCTTGCCAAATTTTTCCTGGAAGGGAGGCAGGATGGTGGCCGTGCCCTCGGCCCAGGGCCAGATGCAGTTGGCGGGGAGCAGGCCCCGGCTTTGACGCTCCAGGTTGATGGGCGCCGTATCCAGGATCTGGGCGGAAAGCTCCATCAGCTCCAGCAAAGCCTGGGAATTAGGCCCTTTAGGCAGGTAGGCGCCGATGGCTTGGCCCAGGATATCGTGGGGCGGGGTGGCGGAGAAGCCTTGGATGCTGCCCCCGGCCTTTACCAGGATATGCCGGAAGGAGGGGGTAGGGTGGAAGCGGAAGCCGTTATGGTTGGCGGCTCGGTGAAAATCTGGGTTGGAAAGCAGGTATTCCAGCAGGGCCATGGAGGACTGGCCATCGATGGAGCCAGCGCTGTGGGAAAGGATGGCGCGGGCGCCAAACGGGCCGCCTGGAGACAGGGTGACCATATTACACCGGAAGGAAATTTCCCCAGGCTGCAAAAGCAAGCCGCTGCCGGCTGCCTCCAAAGGGGAGCGGCCGTGAAAATATAGGCGCGGGTCATAGCTGAAGATGGAAAGGATACCTGGGTCGCTGCCCGGGGCGATCCCCAGGGGGATGGTGCGCACCAGCCCCAGCTGCCCTTGGGCGCAAAGGGTATCCATACAGGGGGTATTGGCGGCTTCCATGGGGGTCTTACCCGAAAGCTGGGGAAGGGGACACTCCGCCATGCCGTCGCCGATGACCAAAAGATACTTCACGGGAACCTCCTATTTTAAAAATAAAGTATATCTGCAAAGGTGAGCCACCCGGCGGCCGGCATTTTGGGAAAAGGCCGCAGCCGAAAGGGAAATGACCCTCTCAATATAGAATAGCCTTTTGCAAAGCGTATTGCAAGGGAAAAGGGCGTAGCAACGCAAACGCTCCCTCTTGCAGGTGCCATTGGGCCGTGGTATACTGCAATGGCCACGCCTTGCAACCGGATGGCAAGCGGGAGGCAAAATCTTTCGGATAAGGGAAGGGATAACTTGACGCTGCGGGAACGATGGTTTGGGGATAAGGCGTTTTACCGAATGGTAATAGCCATTGCCCTGCCGATTTTAGTACAAAACGCCATAACAAATTTCGTTAGTCTGCTGGATAATGTAATGGTAGGCCGGCTGGGGACGGACCCCATGAGCGGGGTGGCCATTGCCAACCAGTTGTTGTTTGTATTCAATTTGACCGTGTTTGGCGGCGTATCTGGGGCTGGGATCTTTGGGGCCCAATACTTTGGCCGCAAGGATTATGCAGGGGTCCGGTATACGTTCCGCTTCAAGCTGATTTGCGGCGGGGTGATCCTGGCGGCGGCCCTTGCCTTGCTCATGTGCATGGATACGCAGCTGATCTCCATGTTTCTCCACGAAGGCAGCCAGACGGGGGACATAGGGGCTACGCTGGAGTATGCCAGGGCCTATTTGCACATTATGTTTTGGGGGATGCTGCCATTTGCCGTTTCCCAGGCTTATGCCAGCACCTTGCGGGAATCTGGCCAGGCGGTAGTCCCCATGAACGCCTCCATCATTGCGGTGGTGGTGAATTTGGTGTTCAACTATCTGCTGATCTACGGAAAATTTGGATTCCCGCAAATGGGAGTACGGGGCGCAGCCCTGGCCACGGTGATCGCCCGGTATGTGGAAGCGGGTGCTGTGGTGCTCTGGACCCATCGGCATGGGGAATTTTGCCCCTATGTATACGATCTGTTTAAGGGATTCCGGATTCCTATGGCCCTGGTCAAAAAGATCATCCTGCGGGGCATGCCCCTGCTGATTAACGAGATGCTTTGGTCCACCGGCATGACCATCCTGGCGCAGAGCTACTCTACCCGGGGATTGGCAGCTGTGGCCGCCTACAACATCTCTTCCACGGTGATGAACCTATTTAACGTGGCGGTGATGGCAGTGGGCAATGCCATTGGCATCATCGTGGGGAACCTGCTGGGTGCAGGGAAAATGCAGGAGGCCAGAAGGACGGATACCCGCTTGATCGTATTTTCCGTGCTGTCCTGTATGGTGATTTGTTCCGTCATGGCCATGGCCTCGCCCTTTATCCCGATGATTTATAATACCACCGACGAGGTCCGGCTTCTGGCCCGGGATCTAATCCTGATCACCGCCGTATTCATGCCCTTGCACGCCTTCCTCCATGCCTCGTATTTTACTATGCGTTCCGGTGGGAAAACCATGCTCACCTTCTTGTTTGACAGCGGGTCCATCTGGATCCTGTCCATTCCGGTGGCCTTGGTGCTTTCCCGGTTCACGACCTTGCCCATCCGCCCCTTGTTCACCATTGTGCAAGCGGTGGACCTGCTTAAGGCCACGGCAGGATATTTATTGGTGCGCAACGACTTCTGGCTGAATAATATTGTGGAGGATATTCTGTAGCCCCATGAACGGGGAAAACAGAACCCATTAAAATTTATAAAAATACAGGGGGGTTGGTTTGCCTTTGGTTTGCCAGCCCCCGCGCCTATTTGTTGGAAAAATTGTGAAAAAAATAATTATCTATAATCAAAACGAACATATCCATAATCAAAAATTATAACTAAAAATAAAAAAACGCCAGGAGAACCCCCCTGCAAAATGCTGCTTGCCACTTTTCAAGGGAGGGTTTCTGTGATAAACTAAACAAGGTGCCATATAATCAAATCTATCGTTTCTTATTTTAAGCGCCAAACAATCAAGGAGGAATTTTCCATGGTAAATGAAATGGGTGCGCGTGCAGAAGGCTATAAGCAACTTGACGAGGTGATCCGCCAATGGAAGGGTGAGCCAGGCGGTTTGTTGCCCGTCATGCAGCAGGCGCAAAACATCATCGGCTGTGTAGATGAAGAGGTGCAAAACTATATTGCGGAGGCCATGGAGGTTCCCGTGACGGATATTTATGGGATCGCCACCTTCTATTCCCTCTTTTCCCTGGAGCCCAAGGGTAAATATGCAGTGGGCCTGTGCTTAGGCACCGCCTGCTATGTAAAGGGCGCCCAGCTGGTATTGGATGAATTGCAAAAGGTCCTGGGAGGCGTGGAGATCGGCAAGACCACCCAGGATGGGATGTTTACCCTGGACGCCACCCGCTGCATCGGCTGCTGCGGCCTGGCGCCTGCCATGATGATCAATGGCGAGGTATATGGGCGGCTGGTACCGGAGGACATTCCGGGCATTATCGAAAAATACCGCCAGCTCAGCGAATAAGAGAAAGGAGCCTGCATGGAAATAGGGCGCATGGCGGAGATCCTCGAAGCCGAGGTGATCTGTGGGCAGGAGAATTTACATAAGGAGATTTCTCTGGCCGTGGCCAGCGATATGATGAGCGATGTGCTGGTCTCCGCAGAAAGCGACCGGGTGCTGATCTCCGGCCTATGTACCATCCATACGGTGCTGACCGCCCAGATCTTGGATCTGAGCGCGGTGGTGTTTGTGCGCAACAAGGTGCCTACCGAGGAAATGGTGCAGACAGCCAAGGAAAACGATATCGCACTGCTGCGCACCGCGATGACCATGTATGCGGCTTGTGGCGAGCTATACAAATCCGGACTGAAAGGACGGCGCAGGGTCGATGCATAGCGCCGGAGAAGAAACCTATCAGGAGACCCGCCAGGTGGAACAGGGCAACTTTGCCACTGCCGGCCAGATTTCCGCATCCTTTAAAAATACCCTAAAAAAACTGGGGGTGGCCTCCCCGGTGATCCGGCGGATCGCCATCGCCTCCTATGAGGCGGAGATCAACCTGGCCATCCATTCCTGGGGCGGCACCATGCGGCTGGTGATCTATCCCAACCGGGTGCGCCTGCTGGTGGACGACGTGGGCCCGGGCATTGCGGATATCGACCTGGCCATGCAGGAGGGCTATTCCACCGCTTCCGAGGAGGTACGGATGTTGGGCTTTGGCGCGGGCATGGGTATGCCCAACATGAAGCGCTGCGCCGATGGGTTCCAGATCGCCTCCCAGGTGGGCAAGGGTACGTCCATCTGCATGGAGTTCAACCTGTAAGCAAGGATGGAGGATATGACCATGGCGGCGAAGGAAATATATCACAGCGTAAAGCTGGAACGGGACAAGTGCGTGGGCTGCACCACCTGCCTCAAGCGCTGCCCCATGGAATGCATCCGGGTGCGCAACGGCAAGGCCCGGATCATTTACGAGCTGTGCATCGATTGCGGGGTCTGCGTGCAGAATTGCCCCCACCAGGCTAAGGTAGCCCAAACCGACCCCATCAACGCCATCTATCGTTTCAAGCATCGCATCGCCCTGCCGGCGCCCACCTTATACGGCCAATTCCGCAACCTTTCCAGCGTGGATAACGTGCTCAACGCCTTGCTGGGCCTGGGGTTCAACGACGTATTCGAGGTAGCCCGGGCAGCGGATATCGTTTCCGCCACCATGCGGGAGATCCTCAAGACCAATAAGATCCGGCCCTTGATTTCCTCCGCCTGCCCGGCGGTGGTGGCCCTGATCCGCATCCGGTTCCCGGAGCTGTTGCCCAATGTGGCGGATGTGCTCTCCCCCAAGGACGTGGCGGCCCGGCTGGCCAAGGAGGAATATTCCAAGGCCCATGGGGTGCCTATGGAGGAGATCGGGGCGTTTTTCATCACCCCTTGCCCTGCCAAGATGGCCAGCATCCATTCCAGTATCGACGGCTATGTGGATGGCGCCATCGCCATCCAGGATATCTACGGCCTGTTGAGCGCCCAGCTGAAGCAGGAGATCCCCGAAGACCTCAAGCGCAAGCGGCACGCCACCTGGCAGGGGGTCAACTGGGCCAACTATGGCGGCGAGGGCGCCGCGCTGGACTGCAACAACATCCTTTCCGTGGACGGCATCCACAATGTGATCCACGTATTGGAGGAGATCGAAAACGGCCGGCTGGACGACCTGGACTTCTTTGAAGGGGCCTCCTGCGTAGGGGGCTGCGTAGGCGGGCCGTTGGTATTTGAAAACGCCTTTGTGGCGAAAAATTCCCTGCGCAAGCTGATCGAACGGATGCGGGCGGACGAGCGGGAACACCCCTTGCCTCCCGCAGAGCCCCGGGACGACATCCATCTGCCGGTCCCCCTGGAGCCCTTGCCGGGGATCAAATTAAGCGACAATATCGCCGAAGCCATCGTCAAGATGGAACGGATCGAGGAGTTGACCAAAACCTTTAAAGGGCTGGATTGCGGCTCCTGTGGAAGCCCCACCTGCCGGTCCCTGGCGGAGGATATCGTACAGGGCCGGGCCAGCGAGCTGGACTGCGTGTTCAAGCTCAAGGAAAAGGTGGAGCAGCTGGCCAGGCAGATGGTGGATCTGACCAATCTGTAAGGCCGGGATACGAGGACCCAAAGGAGGAAATGCCATGACCGTAGCCAAGGTGATGGAAGCGTTGGGGCTGAAGCTGCTGACCAAAGACGTATGCCTGGAAGGCGAAGTGACCGGGGGTTGCGTATGCGACCTGCTCAGCGTGGTCATGGCGGAGGGGGAAGCGGGCATGGCCTGGATCACCGTGCAAACCCATCTAAATGTGATCGCCGTGGCCAGCCTCCATGAATTTTCCTGCGTGATCGTGTCTGGGGACGCCGCCGTGGAGGCGGAGACCCTGGAAAAGGCCCAGGCGGAGGGGATCCCGGTGCTGGTAAGCCCCGAGACCAACTATAGCCTGGCAGGCAAGCTGTATCAGCTGGGCATACACTGATGCAAGCCCTGGTGGATCTTCATATCCACTCCTGCCTGTCCCCCTGCGCGGACGAGGACATGACCCCCTGGAACATTGTGGGCATGGCCCGTTTAAAGGGGCTGGACGCAGTGGCCATATGCGACCATAACGCCGCGCTGAACCTGCCGGCTGCCATGAAAGCGGGCCGGGAATACGGGGTATGCGTGGTGCCCGGGCTGGAGGTGACCAGCCGGGAGGACGTGCATCTATTGTGCTACTTCCCCCTGGTGGAGCAAGCCCTGGAGATGGGGGTCCGGGTATGGGAAAAGCAAAAGAAGATCCGCAACAAGCCCGCCCTGTTCGGCACCCAATACCAGGTGGACGAGGACGATGGGATCTGCGGCCAGGTGGAGCACCTGCTGCTGAACGCCTGTTCCATGGATCTGGAAGAGGTGGCCGCCACCGCCTGGCAGCTGGGCGGGGTCATGGTGCCAGCCCATATTAACAAGGGCGCTAACAGCCTATTGCCAACCCTGGGCTTTTTGCCGGTAACGCCGGCCATGCCCACGGTGGAGATCTATAAGACCCGGCCCCATAGCGCGTTGGGCAGGCTGTGCCTGGTTTCCAGCGACGCCCATCAGCTGGGGGATATTTTAGAAGCAGGCCATCCTCTTTCCTGCGCCGCCATCACCCCCCAGGGGATCGTGGAGGCATTGCGTTGCGGGGAGCCCATTGCCAAGTCCCCGGAAAGGAGCGCCCCGTGAAGGAGATTTCCCTGCATATATTGGACCTGATCCAGAATTCCATCCGGGCGGGCGCCGCCAACATTTCCCTGGACATCCTGGAGGATAGCCAGGCGGATACCTTTACGGTGGTCATCCAGGACGATGGCTGCGGCATGTCCCCGGAAATGGCCAAGGCTGTAGAAAATCCTTTTGTCACCACCCGTACCACCCGGAAGGTGGGGCTGGGCATCCCCCTGTTTAAGGCAGGCTGTGAAAATTGCGGCGGCCGCTTTCAGCTCCAGAGCCAGGAGGGGAAGGGGACCCGTTTGGAGGGCACCTACCAGCGCAGCCACATCGACCGGCCGCCCTTGGGAAACGTGGCGGATACGGTGCTGCTGCTGATCACCGGCAATCCTAACATCCATTTTTACTATCATCATCGGGTGGATCAGCGGGAATACCAGCTGGATACAGAGGAGCTAATGCGCATATTGGACGGGGCGCCCTTGGACGCGCCGGAGATCACGGCATTCATTCGAGACTTTCTCGTGGAAAACGAATCTGAATTATATGGAGGTAGTTAACCAATGAAGACCCTGCAAGAACTGGAAGCCATTCGGCAAAAAACCATCAATGAGCTGAACCTGCGCAAAAACAGGGAGGACGGCATCCGGGTGGTGGTAGGCTTGGCCACCTGCGGCATCGCGGCGGGGGCCCGGCCGGTGATGGCCGCCTTTGTGGAGGAGATCAACAAGCGCCAGCTGCAAAACGTCACCGTATCCCAGACCGGGTGCATAGGCCTATGCCGGCTGGAGCCCATCGTGGAGGTATATATGCCTGGGAAGGAAAAGGTCACCTATTGCAAGGTGAAACCCGAACAGGTGGCCAGGATCGTCTCCGAGCATATTGTAAACGGAAATCCCGTGGTGGAATACACCATTGGCAGCTACGAATAAAAATTCACAAACCCAAACGAAGGAGAACACAACATGATGTATCATTCTCACGTTTTGGTCTGCGCCGGTACGGGTTGCACGTCCTCCAACTCGTTGCAGATCATTGAAAACTTCCAGAGGCTCCTGGCAGAAAAGGGCTACGATAAGGAGATCCAGGTCATCCGCACGGGATGCTTCGGCCTGTGTGCGGCCGGCCCCATCGTGGTGGTATATCCCGCGGGTGTTTACTATAGCCACGTGACGCCGGACGATGTGGAAGAGATCGTAAACGAGCATCTGATCAAGGGACGGCCGGTGCAGCGGTTGATCTACAAGGAAATGGACGAAAAGGGTATCAACACCACCCTGAACGAATCCGATTTCTATAAAAAGCAGCACCGTATCGCCCTGCGCAATTGCGGCTTGATCGACCCGGAAAACATCGATGAATACATTGCCTTCGACGGCTACAAGGCCCTGGAAAAATGCCTGACTCAGCTTTCCCGGGACGACGTGGTGGAAATGGTGGTGGCTTCCGGGCTGCGGGGCCGCGGCGGCGGCGGCTTCCCCACGGGTCTGAAGTGGAAGTTCGCAAAGGCCCCGGAAAGCGACGTGAAATACGTCTGCTGCAACGCGGATGAAGGCGACCCCGGCGCCTTTATGGACCGCTCCGTGTTGGAGGGCGACCCCCATTCCGTGCTGGAAGCCATGACCATCGCCGGGTATTGCATCGGCGCCCAGCAGGGCTATATCTACGTGCGGGCGGAATATCCCATTGCGGTGAAGAGGCTGCGGATCGCCATCGACCAGGCTAGGGACTATGGCCTGCTGGGAGATAACATCATGGGCACGGGCTTCAAGTTCGACATCGATCTGCGTTTAGGCAGCGGCGCCTTTGTGTGCGGCGAGGAGACCGCTTTGCTGGCCTCCATCGAGGGCCACCGGGGCGAGCCCCGGACCCGTCCGCCCTTCCCGGCGGTCAAGGGCCTGTGGGGCAAGCCCACCCTGCTCAACAACGTGGAGACCTATGCCAACATCTGCCAGATCATCCTCAACGGGCCGGAATGGTTCGCCTCCATGGGCACGGAGAAGAGCAAGGGCACCAAGGTGTTCGCCCTGGGCGGCAAGATCAACAACACCGGCCTGGTGGAGATCCCCATGGGCACCACCCTGCGGGAGGTCATCTACGATATCGGCGGCGGCATCCCCAATGGCAAAAAGTTCAAGGCTGCCCAGACCGGCGGCCCCTCCGGCGGCTGCATCCCGGCGGAGCATCTGGATATCCCCATCGACTATGATAACCTGATCGCCATCGGCTCCATGATGGGCTCCGGCGGCATGATCGTCATGGACGAGGACAACTGCATGGT
>ENA-UONV01002664-UONV01002664.1-human-gut-metagenome-genome-assembly--contig:-CS4-NODE-2664-length-12881-cov-4.063231_pt1 | contig 12881 bp, 11 predicted proteins | sample MGYA00242461_ERZ724008 | MGnify/ENA metagenome assembly ERZ724008 | reverse complement strand
AACGCTCTAACCCATGTACAACAAATTGTATCTCAACAAAAGTTTAAATATACATTTTGGGAGAAGCATGGAGGAGAGATAGAAGAAGGGGCTATGACTGTTTTAGGAATAGCGGCGGCAGTAATGGGAGGAGGAAATGCCGGTGTAGGTGCCGCTATGGGAGGTAGAGAAGGAAATGCACTACATAAAAGTACAGATAAAGAAATGGAAATGCGCGAACAAAAGTTCAACCAACTTCGAGATTCGATAGTTGCATTACGTTTCATATAATACTTAACAATATGGTTCAAACGATATTTGAGACAAACAGCAGGAAAGAAGTCATCAAACGATTTCTTGAGAATTACTCCCATGGATATACCGAATTTTTCACTTCAGTATCCGGAGAATATCTAAATGGAATAAATGCCTTACACAAAGCTGTAAATGATTTGCAAGTCAATGACAAATTGATAGAAACGGCAAGTGGCTATTTTGCCATAGCAACCAAAGAAAACAAAGGGAAAAACCGGCTATTGGCCTATTTGGGGCAAATCGTTTGTTTTTATATCATGGATAACCTTTTTGCAATAGAATCTTCAAAACAGGTTATTAGAACCTTAGAACCTCAGGTCCCCATCAATATACCAATAAAGTTCAACATGAAAGGTGTAGGACAAAATATGGCAAAAGGAGCAGGAGTTGCGATAGGTGGCCTAATAAGTTTTATACCGCCTTTCAAAATAGCAGGCGTTGCCCTCACACAAGCAGCAATGAGATTGCATGCAGAGGAAGCTGTACTTGAGGAAAAGCCATTAGATGCTGAATTTTATCGTCTACAAGATGAAATATTGTGTGTAGAATATGAGAAACTGCATAGAATACTGAGATAATAAAAGAATAATAGTTGCAATTTACAAACAGAACAAAATATGTCAATTACTTCAGAAATCCAAAAAATTATTGATCGCCGTACAGGAAAAGGTGATTATGAAGGTAAAGGTCACATAACTGTAATAGACCAACATAAAACTTTTTTCCAAGAATTGGAGCAAATATTAAAAGATTATCAAACATTTCATTCGAATGTTCTGCACCAAATCGCCGAAGAAAGTGGAGAATATTATGTAATGTCGATTGAAGATCCTACATTTGCCGAACGTGTACGAAAAGCTTCACCGGATCAGGCTATTGCCAAAGTAGAAGCATGCCTGAAAGAGTGTGAGCGTTTAGAAAGACGCTTTAATAGAAACTCTATCAATATAAGCGTAATAGGGCGGGCACGACAAGGAAAAAGTCGTTTGCTGCAATCAATCAGCGGACTGAAAAATGAAATCATACCGGCCGCTGACGGAGCAGACTGTACAGGAGCGAAATCCGTTATCTGCAATGCTAAAGGACCTGTCCGCGCTGAAATAGAATTCTACTCAGAAAGAGAGTTAGTAGATCAAGTACAAAAATATCTGGACAGCATTGGAATAAATAAAATAATTGGAAGTATTTCCGACATTAAGAATTTAAAATCGACAATAGAATCATTTGATGCAAAAAAATTAACTTCGACAGAAGGGTCACGGTTTGGTCACCTCAAGAAATATGTACTATATTATGATGAATACTGCAACTTTATTGGTACCACCCAAAGAGTGAACAATGAAAGTGATATTCGTTCGTATGTAGCGCAATATGACACCAATAGTCACCCCACCTATAAGTTTTTGGGAGTAAAAGAAGCACGTATATATACAGAATTTACATATCCGGATGCAGGGAAAATCGTTTTGATTGATACCATAGGATTGGGAGACACATCTCTTGGCATCAGAGAAAAGATGCTCGACACTTTAAAAAATGATAGCGATGCGGCAATTCTTGTACGCCTGCCTGCGGCTACAGGAGATGGTATCCGAATAGAAGACGATGAACTTTATGACTTGATATGCGGACAAATGGGCAAAGCCGTCTTGGACAAATGGCTTTTCTTTGCACTGAACGTATGCGATGTGCTGAACAACCTAAATGCAGGACATGCCATGGAAAAAAATCTTCGGGACAAAGCTCTCAATTTTGCCTTCATTCAAAGAGTGAATTGTGGAGACAAGAGTGATGTGGAGGAAAAATTACTCATTCCAATCTTACAATATTTATCTAAAAACCTCATTGAAGTCGATAATAATTTACTCATCAATGCCAATATGCTCTTCACACAAGCATACAATGAGTTCTTTTCTTTATGCGACAAGATGCGTGGCGTCATCAACAGTACGTTTAAAGCAAACAATTCCATGGGTGAGATTTTTGATGATGAATATGAGAAATTTCTGAAGTTATCGCTTCCCCCACAATTAAACCAACTGAACGAGAAATATAGAGGAAAAACCGAAGAGTGCAAAATCATCAGAAACGAGATTCATAAAGTACTTCAAACCCTCATAGACTTCTGCCCTGAGAAAGAAACTATTCTGGAAAGACTCAATTCGGGGGGAATCGATGCTCATCCCGACAATGTTCTTAACTATTACTCAGATAGCATGCGTGCATCTATCTGTGATAAATTTGAGGAGATCAATTCAAGTACGATTGTAGAGTTACAGGAAGGAATTAAGCAGGAAATTCTTAAAATACTCTATTCAAAGGATGGAGGAAAGTTAGGAACAATCCCTATATCAGAAACTATAGGTGATGACAACATACTGGAATGGTGTAAAGCCTTCATTGATGAAAAATTAGAAGATTTTCCGGTCCTGAAAGAAGCAATATCCAACATACTCAACTACAGATTGAGTATAGAAGGATTATTGGAATACCGGGTGAATTGCAGTTTGGAGTGTATGGATCCGACAAGTTCAACCTTTAAACGCCCCAATTTCCAAGGCCAGTCCCCGGAAAACTGTTCTACCATCATCGAGCAGACATTAATGAATTCCATTCCGGAAATAGCCAATACACTTGACAACAGCATTTCAGATCTTCTATTTATTCCCTATCATTCTTTTTATGCACGTATCCGCAAACTACGTGAATGCCTCATATTCTCTGAAGAGGGAAGACGTGAACTGCGTAAGTTTTATCGAGAATACAGTGCCGTCATCTGGAAAGAAAAATTCCAGGCCGCCATAGGCAAAGAAACAGCCATGGGTGAATGGGACAACTACAATACCCTAATGAACGAGAAACGGAATAAAAATCTATTCACCATCAAACTAGAAAATATATAACACTATGGGATTATTAAACAAGATATTGGGTAATCAGAAGACCTATATAAGAGTCTGTATGATGGGACCTAAAGCTGTAGGGAAAACGACAGTCCTTACTGCTATATTCAATGACACAAAAGAGTCGATCGCAAGAACTAATCTTATTTTAAAATCCATTGGTGATACAGGTGCACAGTTGACGGACAAAAGAAGATTGCTTGAAGCTACTTTTAAGAATAAGCAAACTATCAAAGAAGAGCCGGTTTCATATATGCCTGGTTCACATGAAATATCCAACTTCCATTTCGATTTCGGTCTTAAAGGGAGAGAAGCAAAAATAGAAATTGAAATTAAAGATTTTCCTGGAGAATATGTGCTGGATAATCCTGACCAAGTAATGGCATTCATTGAAAGTTCCGACACTATAATGATAGCTATTGACACGCCTCATTTAATGGAAATGGGGGGCAGATTCAATGAAGCCAAGAACAAGATATCAATGATAACCCGCTTTTTCAAAGAAAGAATATCCGGCATCAATGATGAGAAATTGATACTTCTGGTTCCTCTGAAATGCGAAAAATATTTCTTTGAGAAAAGGATGGATGAAGTAAAGGAACAAGTCATTGAAAGTTATAAAGAACTTATTCAATTTTTCAAAGAAAGCACAAATGAAAACATTGCATGCGCCATTACCCCCATCCTTACATTGGGGGGAGTGATATATGACACCTTTGATATTGCAAACGGGCAGGTGGTATTGGACAACAAAAATCCACTTCTACCTGCACATACAACTTACAAATTTAAAGATGAAGATGCAACTTATTCTCCATCATTCTGTGTACAGCCGCTATACTACTTGCTATCATTCGTTGTCACACAGTATGAAAGAAACAAAGGTAAAGGAGGTTTCCTTAATAAAATAAGATCTTTAGTGTTCCAATTATTTGAGAATGACAAAGAATTATTCAACGAAATTTTAAAGATGGAACAAAATCGCAGAAGCGATCTCCCCGGATATCAAATGATATGCGGCGCAGATAAATTCCATTATAATAGACATTAAAAAAAGAAATAGTTATGGCACATAAAATTATTATGTTGGGAGGACGTCGCGCCGGAAAGTCTTCCATATTAGCGGTTATGTTAAACGCATTGCGTGAAATGCCGGGTGACTTATGTACAATTACCGACTTAACTGATTATGATGTGAAAGTAGTAGACAAAAATGGCATAGAGCATGATAAACCTACGTTACGAACAAAGTGTCTTGAAATAAAAAGCTACCTCCAAAAGCGAACGCTTATTGGTACAAATACTAAATTTATAGTTGATATGAGCCTTAGCGAAACAGCTATTAGATACAGTCTTCAAGCTTCCATTGGCGGAACTGCAAAAACAACTTTTGAATTTATAGATGTACCCGGAGAATGGATGAGACAAAATGTCCCAGAGCATGCCGAATTAAAGAAAATAATAGAAGAGTCAGACGTATATATCATTGCTATCGATACTCCTTTTCTGATGGAAGCGGACGAAGATGTCAACAGTGTTTACAATCGTACGATTGAGATATCTGATGCTATGGGACACATGAGAACGGTCAGTAATGGAGCCAAAGATAAAAAGATGATCATATTCGTACCCGTGAAATGTGAAAAATGGATGTATGCCGGGAAAATAGATACAGTCTTTGAAAAAATGAAACTGGCTTATAGAAGTCTGATTAATCAATGGGTTGAGAATCCTGATGTAGAAATGTGGTGTATGCCAGCAATCACCTCCGGAGGCATTCAATTTTATAAACTTCTGCCCGGCTATAAGGTCTTTAGAACAGCAGAACAGAAAATCGGCGAAAAATGTTCTAAAGATTCTATTACAGGTACGATTTATCTACCTGACGGACAGACATTGAGTCCCAAAAGAATTGACAGGTTAGAAACTGATATGAGTCAGGAGATAGACCATACCTTTATTCCATTGTCATGGTATGAAACTAATGGAAAAGTATTCAGTCCTCAATTCAGCGAACAGCCGGTTTATCATCTGATCAGATTTTTGGTAAAAAAAGAGGTGGATTTAGCTAATCTAAAACTTAATAATCTTACTGCATGGCAAAGATTCAAGCAGTTCTTTGGTTGGAACCCTCCATTCGGGAAAAACCTACCTGCTTTCACCAACCTTATCAATACCCTTTCTGCAAGAGGTTTAATAAAAGAAAATGGAGATGGCTATCATCGTGTAACTGAAACAATTGAATAATTATGGTACGAATTTATTGTCAATATTCCTATGGTGGATTTAAGAACTTCCCCATAGAAGGGAAAAAAGATGAACTTTTGGATAAAGAAGTTTCCAATAATAATGCATACGATTTTCCTAACGATGCAAATATATTCTTCAGTTATGGCGGTATTAAGATGGTTTACCGCCAACTGGAAAATGGAGAGTACACTCTGGTCATCAAAGAAATTCCGAGTGCACACACCGATAGCGACGGACGCCCGATTATATGTGCCGTACAATTTATTGGTGGTAGAGAAGATCGCTTGACGTTAGACAATATGGCCATTTCAATAGCAAATGACATTAATAGTTTTGAAGTATTCTTTAAAGACTTGTTCTTTGAACGAGAAGGGTTGAGACTTGAAGGGGACAAACTCAGGACATATATAAACAAATTTAACGCTGATTATGTATTTTCCGGAAATTCAAAACTGTTGAATATTCCCAAATCCAATGCAAGAGTATTACTATTGGTAGCTCTTTCCAGCAATTTTGGACCAGACAAAATTGTAACGGAAAAGGTTCTTACTGAATTAAAATTAGAACAAGATACAAAAAAAGGAGAAACTGTAATATTGACTTATCAAAAATTACTTAAACAACAGAGAGAATTAATTATTAGAACAAAAGAAGAAGTAGTCCTCCCTACTCCTCCTACGGATCCTAGCAAAAAGAATCAGTTCACGCAATTATCAGAGCAATACAATAATTTACAGAATGAACTTGTCAAAGTAAAAAAATATATTAGAATATTAACATGGGGATTTGCTCTTCTAATACTTATTAAACTCATTGAATTAATCTTTTAAACGAAGCATTATGGCACAGAAGTTAATTAAACTCGATACGAAATCGTACGAACATCCATTCGATGCGAAAGCCTTGCAAGCATTCAAAATTTTACCGGGTGCCGACAAAGTGACTAATTTTGTCATGAACTGGACAACAATCAAATGGTTAACCATCCAATTGGCTGGAAGTAATTTCCATGTCACAGAAAAGTCTTGTCCTGAATTATTCAAGCAAGTGAAAAACATAGCCGATATTCTGGATTTAGATCGTCTCCCTGAAATTTATACAGAATGGGGCTACTTTGTAAATGCATATACCACAGGATATGACGATGCAACCCTGCTCGTCATCTATTCGGGTGCCATTGACTTGATGAGTGAGAAAGAACTTAACTATATTATAGGGCATGAAATGGGACACATCAAGAGTGGACATGTCCTTTATCACGTAATGGCACAGAAATTTGCGGAAATTGTAGCAAACTTTTCTTTGGCAGCGCCATTCATAGAACCTTTATGTCTGGCATTAAATTATTGGGTTAGAATGTCCGAATTCACAGCCGACAGAGCAGGCTTATTAGCTTGTCAGGATTTGGATGCTGCACTGAAAGCGATTATAAAAATGGCTGGATTGCCTGGTAAGTTTTTCAGTTCTATGGGAAAAGAAGCTATCATAGAACAAGCAAAAGAGTTTGAACAAAGATATGGAGGACTTGCAGATAAAGCAATCAAAACAATTTCCATACTTGACGATTCACACCCTTGGACCGTTATGCGTGCAGCCGAATTGGTTAAATGGGTCGATTCTGGAGAATACGAGAAAGTTCTAAATAAGTACAAAGGAAAAGCATGCAGTATTTGTGGAAATGTAGAAGTTCAGGATGCTTCGGAATGCAGCGTTTGTGGAAATGTTGATAAATGGATATAATAAGACGATATGAATGATATTATAGAAAAAATAAAGGTAGGCATGCTACCCGTTGAAGGTGGAAGATTTCAGATGGGAGATAGGTATAATACATATCGTCCCATCCTTAAGCCGTCAATAGGCACTGTAGAGGTAGTGCTATCAGATTTCCATATCAGCAACCATACTGTAACTTGTGAAGAATGGGAAGCTGTAATGAATAAAAGCAATGCCAACAACAGCAAGTTGCCGAAAGTAAACGTTACCTGGCATGAGGTGCAAGATTTTATCTTAGAGCTAAACCACCTGATGCATGGTCAATACCGCCTTCCCACAGAAGCCGAATGGGAATATGCTGCCCGGGGCGGACAATATGATAAGGATTTCCTTTTTTCAGGAAAAAGCATATTAGACCATGTAGGGTGGTATGAGAAAAACTCCAAAAATTCAATCAAGGAAGTACAAATGAAAGAACCTAACTTATTGGGATTATTCGATATGAGTGGGAATGTATGGGAATGGTGTCAGGATATTTATGATCCAAAATATCCCAAAAATCCTCGCAAAGGGCTGTTTTCGTCAGAACGTGTACCTATATCTAATCCACAAGGAGCTTTAGCAGGCAATTCCAGAGTAATCAGAGGAGGATCATTCAGCAATAGCGATTACAAATGTTGGGTATTTTATAGGAATAAAATCAGTTCTACGAGTTCTTTTAATAATGTAGGGTTTAGATTGGTGTATTAAAAATATAAAATAAAAAAGCACTCAACAATGACATTCTATATTACAGCTAAAATACAATCTTTTAGAATCTTAGAACCCAACAATTTAAATATTTGGTTCAATAGTACATAGTAGATTAAGAATATGCACAATATTCATTTTTCGAATGAAAGAACAAGAAGATATAAACAAGCAGAAATATTCCAATTAAAAACATTAAAAAAATTAGAGACATGTTAGGTATTGATTATTTAAAGAATTATCTTAGGAATGAAGGATTCCGATTTGAAGAACAAGACACATTTATTAGCTTCAAGTTTCAAGGTGTTAATTATATTGCATTTAAGAATGATTCTCCATTTTTGCAATTGATGATTATGTGCAATACAAAAGACAAAAGTAGAAACCAATGCCTTGAAGTTTGCAATGAGCTTAACTCTAATAGATTTGAATTTAAGCCTTCAGAAAAAACAAGCGCTGATGAATTTGCTGCAATATTAGGTTACCTTGACAAAGCTTCAGATGAGCTTTTGGAGAAATTAAGCTAAACAAGTGCGATGAGGCGGTAAATAATTTGCAAAAGTATAATTATCGCCTCTTGCTTTCTTAGTACAAAATTAACTTATAAATACATTCAATAATGTCTTACATTTCAGCAATCATTGTAGATTTCGGCAGTACAAATTCAGGCTGTGCCCGAATCCCACAAGAAAATGGAGCTTTGTTTTACCAAAAACCGATGTTTCTCCATGCAACCCCCTATTATGCAAAAGACGATACATGGTTTTTTGTGCACCCCCGGCTATTTGAAAGAATTATCTCCAACTATGCCTTGATCAATGACGATGACTTTCGTATATGTTCTCGTCTTCTTCCTCACAATGAAAATCCAACTGTTATATGGGGAAAACTTACTATTGAAAAACACATAAAACGGATTAAAGAAGAACAGTGGATTGGTTTTCGCCATTTCAAAATGAGACTACATCATCAACAAGACTACTTCATAAACGGTGAAGCCATCTCCATAAAAGAGGTTATACGCATCTTTTTGCGCATTCTCAAGATAGAATGTCTCATTTACGAATCAGAGGTTAGACACCGTCCTGTTAATCGTGAAGAAATACAGTGGGGCGTAACTATACCCACCATTTGGACAGATAAAGACAAAGCTACAATGAGTGAAATATCTGCTGATGTCTTTGGTAATCATGTCAGAATATTATCGGAGCCTGAAGGACCATTAGTATCAGAATTGCTCCATGCAAGCGCAAAGGGCAATTGGTCTCTTGTAAAAGGGAGAGTTTCACTCGTTATTGACATCGGTGGTGGAACCACAGACATTACATTATTAGAAGAAGGAGAGTCATCTGATTATAATGATGAATATCCTCTACGTGTACTTGCGGCTACCGATGGTGTAGGTGTAGGCGGAAATAATATTGACGAAGATTTTTGGAATTATATACTGAGGTACATATCCAAAGGTGCTTGCAACGATAACCAAACAATCAACTATGATGCATTAGACAATGAAGAGCTAAAACAGAAACTACTTTCTCCTTTTATTGCAAATATTGAAAACCAGATAATAATGGAGAATGCTTGGATAGAATACAAGCATGGCATTCATCAACAATTTTCATTTCCTGCTACATATCGAATATGGCTAATAGAACAGGGACATTCCAAGGTAGCAAATACGGTTATGGAGATTATGATCGGTCTAAAGCCCATGAATAATGATGAAGTATTTGAGCAAGTTTTTAATCCTACAATTCAAACTATTTGTCAAACAATTCGAAATTTCATAGCAACAAACAAAGATGTATTCTCATGTGTCCAAAACATGAGTTATGCAGTCGAAGCTGGTGGGTTGTCACTTTTTGGAAAACTACGAGATCAAATAAACTCTGTTATTCAAGAAACAGGAATCCATTGTACAACCAATATGTCATATACTCCACATAGCGCTTCGGGCAGTATTATGGACGGAGCCTGTATTATCTTGCTAAACAGAAAAGCAATCAATCGTTTTGCCCCATGCAATATTTACTATGACTTGATATGCAAATTGCCTTTTATACAACAAGCTTACAAGAAATTAGGAGTCGAAATATCCTTGGGGAGTCTGAATCAAAAATTTGAAGAGGAGATTAAAGCAGGAGCAAATGCAATAAAGACAGTTATACCGGTTGCAATAAAGGGAGAATATTTTAAAGATCACCAGATGCCATTCGTTCCATATAGAGAAGACCAAGAACAAATTTCACTCACATTCTATGGTACTAATAGTGAAAATATTGTTTTAGCACCAAACGATAGCAATCTCATACTCGGTACGACATCTTTTCAAATAGGAAGACACGGGTCATTCCAAATAACCATCGACTTCAATGAAAGCCCTACCAGCAATAACTTTAGATATTACATAACGCCCGAAGATAGTCCTGAGATTATAGATGAAGGCAATATTCCTATAGTTCACAACTAAAAAAAGCCAACATGATAAACAATAAACATTTAGTACACTCACTGATTTTCTTATTCTGTTTTATTAGCATTTCACAGACAAGTAAATCACAGGATAGTATTACAGCACCAAGTGCAAAACTGCAAACAAGTGTGACTACCAATGAGGAACAACACCTCAATGATGGGGAAAATAACTCAAAACAGAAGCAACAAGCGCCTGCTTCTTCAACGAGAGCCACGACAGGGTCAATCTCGAATACAAGCAATACGGTGAAAGCTGAAAACAAGGAAAAGACAGCTAACAACATTACAGCAGAAGCCCTACAAACTATCCTCAAAAGCAAAAATCAAATTCTCGTAGCCAAAATAGACTCTTCAGAAAATCATTTAATTAAATTTCTTCAAGCAGAGTTCAAGAGTCAAAAAAAGCCAAATGAAACCACTTCCTTATGGAAGGTTTTATGTATTGCTGGGTTTATAGTTTCTTTCATATTTAGCATTTATATCATAAGAATGTTAAGTAAATTAAGTTCTACTAAAAACGCGTCAGCGAACATTCTATTAGAAATAGAAAAGATATCTTCTCGTTTGGAAGAAGCAAAAAAACAATTAATAAAGTTACATACCAGCTTCACAGAATCCAAAGGCTCAACTGAGGCGACTGTAACATTAATAGAACAAATGGATCTTACACAAAAATTGCAAACACTACAAAATGACATATTAGAAATAAAACAAATGCTTTGGAGGAAGGGAGAACCAACAACTACTCCACAATCTACCCCGACTCCGGAAAATATTATAGCATACGATGATGCCATACAAGCGTTTGTGCACATAAATAACTCTATTTATGATCTCAGACAGCATAATGCTTTAATCATGCCGCTCATTACATGTTTGGCACAAGGAGATACTCAACAAGATCTTCTTTCAGTAATTGACTTGAAGACGCAACCCGAACAAGAGCGCATCAAGATAAATTTACTCATCTCTAAAATTAAGCAATTCCTAACAAACAATAAACCGGCCATAGATCATTATCTAAGCCTTACCTCCAATTTATCATATAAAGATTGCATACGATGCCCAATAGGAGATATATTCAATAATGAGCAAGATGAAAATCTCCTCGGCGATCGCATGCTCGATGAACAAAAAATCAAGAGTGTATTCAAGTTAGGTTTCTACTTTCCAGACTCAAAAGGGTATCCATATAGAGAGAAATCATTAATAATATAAACGAATAAAAATAAATAGTACAATGAATTTACCCAAAGAATTATTGGAAAAGTTTAAAATGCTATTACAGCAACTTTTCATTAAACACGCCCAAACGGACACACCTGAAGCACAAGGTAACGATGTATATTTGCAACTTGCCTCAGATGAAGATGAACGTCATGACATTGAAGATCTCTGTGACGAAATTGATATGTATCATCAAGAACGAAGTAACTTTAAGTCTTCCGGCAAAAAAGCTTATCAGTGGTTTGAGCAAAGAGCTATAGATCTTTACCTCCAAGAGCATCCTAATGCATCGGATGAAGAACAGCAAACTTATTTATCTGAGTTACGTGGTAACTTAGACAAGGTATTGTTGGGCAATGCCTCTATTTTTTCAGAAGAAGCGGCAACAGAATCGTTCGATGACGAAGCCGTAGAAGAGAATGCAAAGAAAACAGAACAACAACTTTTAGAAGGAAATGATATTGCCATAAATTCAGATCCGCGCAATATTCAAAGAGAGGAGGAAGAAAGATGAAAAAATATGAATCCAGTTCTCATACACAAGAACAGATAACTGTTATAGAAGGCCTAAAACAATTGAGGCGCACCAACCGATGGCTATTATTCCCTTTAAATAATGAACAAATTACCAGTACGGAAGTACAAGAATATCTATCAAGAGAATTAGACGAGAATCCATCTGCTGATGCCCAGTTGGAAAAAGATATAGCAACTGCAATATATCTTTCTGTCAAAAGAAGCAAATGGAAACCGAGACAGAGTGCAAAGCTATTGGCACGTCAAGCGATAGAAGAACTGAGAGCGGCAAGGCTTACTGTACTTTATCATGATAACCGTATTAGCGCCAAACAATATAAAGAAGAGTGTGAAAACAATTACGTGATGAACACTATAGCCGTTGCAAAGCGTATCAAGAAAAGATATGGTCGAATAGCTATAAAAACGGCTATTACAGTTGGCTTAGCCATAGCAGGCCTTCCTGAAGCTGCAACTGTAGCAGGAGCTACAATGCTTATTAATGCCATCATTCCTAAAAAACATAAAGAAAAAATAAAGAAGCAAGCCAAGCAAGTAGTACAAGCAGCCGTTACTAATATCAGACATGGCATTACTAGATTAAAAGAAATGGGACGCCAAGTAGCAGAATGCACAGCTAATGTCTTAACCCAAATAGCGCATAAAGGACAGAAGCTTGCAGAACCTATCTTGGAAGCTACTCGCAATTTTATCTCTACAACAGTACATAAAACAACAGAAGGTCTT
>ENA-UONV01002661-UONV01002661.1-human-gut-metagenome-genome-assembly--contig:-CS4-NODE-2661-length-12892-cov-3.414505_pt1 | contig 12892 bp, 7 predicted proteins | sample MGYA00242461_ERZ724008 | MGnify/ENA metagenome assembly ERZ724008 | reverse complement strand
CTGCATCACTCTCATCAAGCAATTCCTGCAGTGTTTCATAAACTGTAAGGCTTCCTGCATACTTTTTTTCATGTAATAACAAACCATCTGACAATTGTTCTTGCTTTATTGGCGGCTGAAAAATCCCCGACAGCTCTACATTTCCTACATACCTGGATTCCTGAATAAATTTTTCAACCATCGGCTCATAGCCAATAATACCAAGACGTATACCACTATTTTCCTGACGAAGCTTTGTACTGGAAATATTAGCAGTGCGCGGAAGATAAACCACCTCACAATATTCCTTCAGGTAATCAAATTTGCCTTCCCAATCTGAACCAATTGCAAAAACATCAATATGATATCGACGAATATCATCTATTTTTTGACCAATGTACTCCTCTGGTATAACCTCATCTGCAAGTCCAGTATCTTTTACTGCCTGAATACGCTCCATTAGAGACTGCTGAACATTCAGTTTTCCTCTGCTGATATCAAAACTATCTGTTGTCACACCCACAATTAAATAGTCTCCCAGCGCCTTCGCACGTTTGAGCAGGTTTATATGGCCATAATGCAGCAGATCAAACGTACCATACGTAATGACTTTTTTCAAATCGTTCTCCTTGTACTCGTATTTTTCATTCAAACGTCTGCTAAATCTATATTATGCTCTTTCATCAATCTCAAAAAATGCAGTCAGGAAACGTTCCATTGCATCTTTTGAACCAACTGAAATACGCAGATATTTTTTCAGCATTTCATTGCCATATGATTTTACTAAAATCTTTTTTTCTGTCTCTAATTTCTGTGCAACCTCGGTCGCCTGATGTTTTGGTGTCACGAAAATAAAATTTCCACGGCAGTCTCTTGTCTCGTATCCATGCTTTGTGAGTTCTGCAAGAGTATATGCCTTTCCCTCTTTTTCCGTTTCTATTAGCTGCTCAATCATATCTGGATGATCTAAAATGCGTTCTGCAAACAATAGCGCAATCGCATTTGCATCAAATGTCAGCTTCGCATTTTTCACATAATGAATAATCTGAGGATTGCTGATTACAACGCCAAGACGACATGCAGCAATCGAAAACAACTTTGAAAATGTACGCAAAAGCACAACATTTTCTTCATTCAGTGCATATTTTAAGAAAGTATTTGGATAAAAATAATGATACGCTTCATCAATAATAACGATTGCACCGACTTTCTTTGTTTTTTCGATTACCTTTTCCAATTCATCTTCAGTGTAAACATTGCCGATAGGATTGTTTGGATTTAATAACACTACAATTCTAGTATTTTCTGTAATGGCATCTAAAATTTTATCAATCGAAATCGTCATATCCGGCTCATATGCAACTGGAACATGATGAAGGCCAAGAATGCTGCAGTTTACCCAATACATTTCAAAGCTTGGTGCAACTGTGACAACATCTTTTCCTTTTTCACCAAATGTCTCTAACAGATAACGTATTCCCATATCAGAACCATTTACTGCTACTACATTTTCATATGATGCGCCAATATAGGCTGCATACTTATTCAAGAAGCGATCCGGCTCTGGATATATCGAAAGAAATTCTGGTGTAATCTCTTTTAATACGCTGTCTACAAATTTCTTTGGCAGTCCCTCCGGATTTTCATTCATATCATAGCGCAGATAATCATAACGGCCCTGCTGCGGAAAAACGCGATTTGTATTTTTAATATGTTCATCTACATAATACATAATTTGAAAACCATCCTCTCATAATGTAACAATTTTTTCTCTTATTTTTATTGTACTACAGATAATCAAAACATACAATAAGAAAAATCATCATGAATCCCACCTTCTTTACATATCAGTTATTAAAAAGGTATCAGGTGTCCTTCCATGTTCAATTTTCAAAAAGGTGTCTTTCATCCATTTTCTTTCAAAACTCTTTTAATTTCTGCTGCTTTTTTGCTTCTTCTGATTACCGCTTTTACACTTCCCGCCGCCGTAATGGTAAGCACTACCCAAGGTTCACGAGAATTGCCAATTTATTGTGTTCAGACTGATCAAAAGAAAATTGCGCTTACATTTGACGCAGCCTGGGGCAATGAAGATACAGCTGATCTTTTGTCAATTCTGGCACGAAATCAAATTCATGCTACCTTTTTCTTAACAGGAAGCTGGGTAGATACCTATCCTGATGATGTCAAGGCAATTGCTGCTGCCGGGCACGATATAGGAAATCATTCACAGACACATCCAGAGATGAGCACACTTTCAAAAGAACAGATCCGCGATGAGTTAATGCAGGTACACAAAAATGTAAAGGAGCTGACTGGTCAAAATATGTGCTTTTTCAGACCACCTTACGGCGACTACAACAATCTTTTAATACAAACAGCAACAGAATGTGGATATCTTAGTATTCAGTGGGATATTGACAGCTTAGATTGGAAAGACTACGGTGTTCAATCTATCATTGATAGAACTGCATTAAATCCTGAGCTTTCAAACGGATCTATCATTTTGATGCATAATGGTGCTAAATATACAAAAGATGCACTTGAAACTGTTATTTCAACACTTCAGTCAAAGGGTTATGAATTTGTAACACTGTCTGAGCTTGTTTATAAAGATCATTTTCACATGGATCCTTCTGGCAAACAAATTCCTGATTAATTACATCTTTTTTCCACTTTTTTCAATAACTATGCTATACTGAAAACAAAATTTAAATGCTTCAGAAAAGGAGATTTTATGAGTACACTAACGAAATTAAAAGAAAACATTGAATCCGTGATCGTTGGAAAGGGAAAGGTGATCGATATGGTCATGACTTCCTTAATTGCCGGCGGTCATATTCTATTGGAGGACGTTCCTGGAACGGGCAAGACAGTTATGGCTAAGTCACTTGCCCGCTCTTTGGATGCCTCCTTTTCCCGTGTACAGTTTACACCAGATTTGCTGCCATCTGATGTAACTGGATTAAACTATTACAATCAGAAGCAGGGTGAGTTCGTATTTAAATCAGGCCCTGTTTTCTGCAATATTTTATTGGCAGACGAAATTAACCGCGCTACACCAAGAACACAATCTGCACTTTTAGAATGCATGGAGGAGCGTCAAGTTACTGTAGACGGAAAGACCAGACCCCTTCCTGCTCCTTTTATTGTTATCGCAACACAAAATCCTGTTGAGACAACTGGAACATTTCCTCTGCCTGAGGCACAGCTTGACCGTTTCTTCATGAAGCTTTCTATGGGTCTTCCATCTAAAGAAGAGGAGCTTTCTATCCTGACGCGTTTTGAACATGCCCAGCCGCTTGCTGAACTGTCTGCTGTATGCACTACTGAGGAAATTGTTGCAGCACAAAAGGATTATAAAAAAGTTTTTGTTCATCCGCTTCTGCTTGATTACATGACAGAGCTTTCACAGCAAAGCAGACGTCATCCTTATGTAGTTACTGGAGTAAGCCCACGAGGAACACTTGCACTTTTGAACGCATCAAAGGCGTATGCCTTTTTACATGAACGAAGCTTTGTCGTTCCAGAAGATATAAAGGCAGTAGCAGTCTTTGTTCTCGCACACCGACTTGTCTTAAGCCGCGGCGTTGGCAGCCAGTCAACAGGTACTGAAATTATTGAAAAGCTACTGTCTGATGTTGCCGTTCCTACTGAAAACTGGGGAAAACACGAATAAGACTGAGGATTTGCCATGAAAATACTTCTTTTATTAGCCGCAGCAGGTCTTTTATACATATTGCAGGATTGGATCTACAAAACTTTGTGGGACAAAAATCTCTCTGTTTCAATCCACTTTCAAGATAAGGCAGTCCTAGAAGGCGAACAAGCCACATTGACAGAAGTTATTGAAAACAGGAAGCTTCTCCCGCTTGCCTACCTCAACGTCAAGTTTCAGGTTAGCCGCAATCTTGTATTTCAAAATATGGAAAATACAAGCGTTTCTGATTTCAACTATAAAAACGATGTTTTTTCTGTTTTGTTTCACCAGAGAATACGAAGAACGCTTGTCTTCTCCTGTCAAAAGCGCGGATACTATGAGATTACACAATCTGATATCATCTCATCCAATCTACTTATGACAAGTGAATATATCAGCACATTGAATCAAAATACCTATTTATATGTTTATCCTAGATATCTAAATATTGATTGTCTTGACGTACCGTTTCGAAAAATGATAGGAACCATGACTAGCCGCCAATTTTTATATGAGGATCCTTTTGAGTTTCGCGGCATACGAGATTACACATCTACTGACCCGATGAATAGCGTAAACTGGACTGCCAGTGCACGAACTGGTGAGCTTATGGTTAATGTTCACGACTCTACATCTTCTCAGGAAGCCATTATTATTTTAAATCTGGAAACAGAAACTGTATGGGTATATGAACAGCTTCACGAAATCGCAATCCGGCTTGCCGCATCAATCAGCTACTACTTCCTTAATACTGGTGTTCCCACCAGAATGATATGCAATGGAAGTGACTGTATTACTGATCAAGTTGCCGTAATTCCTACTGGAAGTGGTCTTCGTCATGTTAATGCTATTGCTGAGGTTCTTGCAAGAATCGATCTTACACGAACAGTTGTATCCTGTACAGACCAACTGCATGAACTCACAAATAAAATGGCAAACTCGACTTCTGCTCCGCTTTATATCATGATCTCTAACTCAATGAGCAATTCCCTGCAGGATGCATTTGAACAGCTGATCAAAACTGGCAGCAGCGCTATGTGGATTGCACCTCTCTACGAGGACATGGAGCTTCGCGTACGGAAAATACCAAATATGGACATTATACGATGGGAGGTAAACAAATATGAGAATTAAGCTTCAGGCTCTGACAGAGCATATCCATGGATTTTTGTTAATTCTTGGAATTACTGCATTTCTCTCCTGTCTTATTTTTCCTTCTCATTATTTATTCTACTTTTTTCACAGTTTTCTTTTGCTGATTCCATTTGCAGTTACTGCTTATGGCCAGGAAAAAATCAAACATTTTGTCAGCTATTTCATTATTGGTATTGCATGTGCCATTTTGCTGTTTTTTATTGGAAGCAACTTTTGGGAGAAACTGTACTTTTTGATTCTTTCAGTAGCTATCATGCTAATCCGTATTCCTTCCCGTCTTCAAAAAACAGACGACTATGAAATTGTGGATGAAAACGTAATTGAATCAGGTGGTCTTTTTGATTCGCCAAGTGCCGGCTTTTTAGGGTATTTTGTTCTTCTCTTTTTTATCGCCTTGCTGCTAAAACGAAATGATCTTCAAACAATACTCTACTGGATTACATTTGCCTGGCTGACTGATTTTCTTATATACACGAATTTAAAAAGCCTTAATCGCTATCTTTACAGTAGACGCAATATAGCAAACCTTCCCGGCAAGCAGATTATTTCTACAAACCGTGCACTCATGATTGCCTTTTCAATACTGGCTCTTGTGGTCATGCTTGTTGTTCCACTTCTTCCACTAGATCATATTGTTTATTCCATCGGCATCGCTATACGTGATTTTTTGCGATGGATTTTCTCTCATTTCTCCAGTGAAGAACAGACAGTCGTAGAAACAGCAGCTGAGTCACTTGCCACCTCTGGGCAATCTGCTATGTTTGGCGATGTTAAACCTACACCTGCCTGGCTTAAAATGCTTTATGATATTTTATTTGCTGCCATTTTATTTGTTGTCAGTGCAGGTGCGCTTGTAGGAATTGGCTATACAATACTGATGCTTGTACATCGTTTCTACAAGCCATCTGCAGTAACTGGCGATATACAGGAATTTATTAATGAAGAAACAGAATCTACTTTTCTTCAGGATTCTGAAAAAAAGGAACGTGATTCTCTTTTTTCTATGCTGTTTAATCCGAATACCACGATTCGAAAGAAATTTAAAAAGCAGATTCAGCAGGGAAGCCATTTAAACAAAAAGGCTGGCAATTCCATTCCTGTATCACTGACTCCTCTGGAGCTTGAACAGTATGCAAAACTACCAGATGATGAGCGCACACATCTTCTGCATGCCCTTTATGAAAAAGCGCGATATTCAAAAGACGGATGCACAAAAGAAGATGTTGCTTCATTTAAGAAATCATAACACTATAGTGAAAAGCATAGATAAAACGTCAGGAGCTATTGTATTTCCATTGCTTCCTGACGTTTTATATTGCTAATATTTTATTGTTGCTCCAGATTACATACCAATACACTCTTTAATGTATGAAAGAAATGTTTTTACAATAATAACAAACCAATTCAATTCAATCTGCTGTTTATCTGATTGCACTGGTAGTGTTGCATCTGCCTCTGATGGCATTTCTGATTGTAGTGGCATTTTTACTTCTGGTTCCGACTGTGCCGTAAAAACTGTCGGCTGTGCATGATCCTCTTCAATCATAATTGCCTTCTCTTCCAATATCGCTGCTGCCTTCTGATTATCTACATCTGGTTCTACAAGAACAGATGCATATGTCTTTCCACTATCGTTATTCAAATCATGGCTCCAATTCAACACACCATTTTCTACATAATAACACTCTCCATTATACTGACATGGACCAGTATAATTCCAGTTTACCTGACCATTCTTAATGTAATACCATACTTTGCTGTGGAAACACAATCCGGTGTAAGACCAATCTAATAAACCATTTTTTATATAATACCAAGCACCATCATGTAAGCACAATCCAGTATATAACCAGTCAACAACACCTGCTCTCACATAGTACCAACTGCCCTCGTAATAGGTCAATCCTGTATAATTCCAGTTCACCTCTGCTCGCTCTACATAATACCAGCTTCCACTATTGCTTACAAGTCCTATATAATTTTCCTCTAACGCTCCATTCTGATAATACTTCCATTTTCCATCACGAAGAAGCAAACCTGTATAGCCATTTTGTGTATTCTGGTCAAGTGGCACATACGTTCCTTCAAGTGCAAAATCTCCATCCGCATCATATACATAAACATGTGTAATATAGGTTCCATACTCATTTTTATGATCTGACGTACGGATATAACATGTTGCAGTATTCTGTGAAACACTTGCCTGATGCCAAACTAAATCATCCTGACCATTTGCCTCTGTCCATGTCGGCATCAGCACTTTCGATATTCCTCTTGAAGCCTCGATCTGAGCTGTTACACGATATCCAGTACTGCTCACTTCTGATACTGTAATCTTAACAATTTTTGGCATTTTAGAAGGTGTATTCGTAATAACACGATACATACTAAACTGTCCAGCGTAATCCCATATATACACATCATTAATATATGGGCCTCCCTTTTTATCTTTTGCCGGAAGATCAATGTATCCTGACTTTGTTGATGGATTATAATTTATATCTCTCCAAACAAGATCATCCTGACCATTCTCTGCTGTCCATGTTGCAACGCGAATCGCATTTACACCAAAAAGTGTACTATACTGGAACGAAATTCGATAATTATCGGAATTTGTCTGTGTACATGAAGCTGTAATTTGCGGTTTTCCGCTTTCTCGCTCCAAATCCTCTGGAATCTGAACATCAAGTGTTCGCGTTACGCAATTTCCTGCTTTATCATACAAATAAATAACAGAATGATACGTTCCACTTTTATTTTGATGAGCAGATGTCATTACATATGCCATTACACTTGATCCATTGACCGTCATATTCGTTGTCACTGCAGCGCCTAAGCCAAGTTTGTCTGTCCATGTTTTCATCTCTGCCTTTGACACACCAAGCGGACAATCAAAATTTGCATTCACCTGATATCCCAAAGCACTAACTTCCGTTACAGATGCTGATGTAATCTTAGGAACTGGCGTAGGAACAGATGCTGTTAATGCATACAGCTTTTTTGTTCCCCTATTATCAGTAACATACGCATGACAATTGTATTCACCTCTATAATTTCCATGATTTGAAATATTTACGCGAACACTTGCCCGTCCATTTACAAACTGAAGCGGATACCATACAAGAGTCTTTGCCTGTCCTGCGGTACTGCTCCATACTGCTACAGAAGAATTTCCAGAAAGACCATAATCACTGGCTGCTTCTACTGTAAGTGTAAATCCATTATAAGAAATATCTGTTGTATAAACATTGTAAATAACAAGTGCCTCTGCTGCACCCTTCACAGTAACACTAACTAGCACTGGCTTTGAAGCTACATTGTCCGTATCATATGCCACAATTCGAACACCATATGCACCTGTTCTCCATCCAAACTCAGAAATTGAGAAACTGCACTGAGAATATCCACCAGAAATGCTTCCCTGCTTTGTAACTGTTTTCTCTGTGCTAAATGCAATATTCCATGCACTATATTCTACTCTTGCAACCGGCTTTGTTCCGCTCATCTTGCAGTATGCTGTAAATGCATCTTGAGTTACTCCTGTGTATCCCGATTCTGTAATTGTAAGTGACGGTGCTGATGTTGTACTTATACTACTGCTTTGGCATACATTCTGAATTGTAAAGCTTCCATTCTGCCATTTTTCAGTTCCATCCTGCTGCACCCAAATCTGAATCTTAGAAACATTGCTTTTTCCCTTCCAGTTTCCAAGATCAGCATATATCATCTGATTTACATTCTTTTTCAGTGCAAGCTCCGTTTCAAGTGTGTCCTGACCGCTTGTAAAACGCATGCGCACTCTCAAATTTTGATTATCTCCAGCCGTTCCTGAAATATTAAAACAAAAATAACGCTGTGAAGAAAAATCAACATTTCCTGTTCGTGCAATTCCTGCATATGTGAATGGACTGTTTGCTCCTGCATTTACGGCAATCTTCTGGCTATCTGCACTGCAGGAAGTTAATCCATACTCACCATACCAGCCATTCATAAGAGTCGTTCCAACATTACATGACGCGGCATATCCGCCGGTACCTAAATCTGCACTCCTGTTTTTTGACGCCATTACAGAACCATATACAGATGAAAATGACGGCAATCCAACAAGCGATGCAAGTGAATCTGTATACGCAAATGATTGATCTGTATCAATGTATTTCCACACAGTCCACGCAGGCTTCTTTGCAAATGTACACCATGCCTTATTTTCATCATTATACCAAAGGCCCTGATGTATTCCCGCATCTGCCTCCGGCTTCGCATCTACTTCTCTCATTGCAATAAATGCATCAATATAAGGGTTAGCTTCAGTCACATAATACGCATAAGCAAGTGCCGCTGCCTGCTTCCACTCTACATTTCCCTGGTTAAACGAATGTGATGTATATCCCTGCTCAGACAATATCACATGCTTTACGGAGCCATCTGGATTTCGCAATCCATTTTTACACAGATATCCAGTTAAAACTGAAATATTCTCCATTGAAATAAAAATCGCATTTTCATTAAAGGTTGCATTATCATTCCACCACTCTGCCTCCGTAAGCGGATTTCCATAGGGATGGAAGGCTACTCCCCACTCAATATCTCCCTCTGCCTTCATATAGGTGTTTACATAGTCAATTAGCTCTTTTCCATCATAACGTGTTCCTCCAGACACACCATGCCAATACATGTCTAACGACATAAAAACTCGCGCATGTGCACAGCTACTTTTCACTGCCTGACTTGTAATTCTCATCATATTGGTATAAATGTATGCATAATCCGGCGCAGACTGGTGACCTGTGTAATTCCACGAAGTATCTGCATTAACTTCATTTCCAACTGTCCAGCTTGCAATATGTCCATATGCATGATCACTTCTGCCATATCGTTCACCAAGAAAATGAATTGCTGCTGAAATACATTCAATTCCTTCCTTTGAGACAACGTTCCATCCATGATATGCACCAATTGATGCATTTGCACCAGGATAGCCAAAGCTATGTGGATTTTGATCTGGCTGCCATAATAAAATCGCATTCACAATAATATTATTTCGGTCGTACATAAGAAGTGTTTGATCTAACTTAGCAATACAATTTGACGAATACTGATATGTTTTCCCATTATATGTATAGGAATATCCGCTGCCATTAATTAGCTCATTCATTATAATATTTACATTTGTATAACTAAGGCCTAATTCTTCAATATCTGTTCCAAAAACAGTATCTGTGAGGAGCCCTTTTTTGCTTCTTGCCTGCGGATATGATGACTGATTTTCTGCCAATGCTTCTGGATTTGTAATAAAGCATCCATCACTCAATGCCTGGTACGTACCATTCCTAAATTTCATTCCAACAAAAAATTTAGAATACACCTTTGACTGTGCTGTATTATTATTCAGCGGAACAGAAAATTCAAACGTATCTTCTTTTTTCACATCTGCAATCGGACTGCCTGTAATGTCTTTTTGATACATCGGCTCCTCAAACAGATACAATTTCTCATCTGCTGTCTTAAACTTATGGTTAAGCTTTCCCTTGACAATGACTTGACTTTCCTCTATCCGACATGATAAAATTTGAATAATCTGAGTCACATCTCCAAGATCTAAAAAGTCAATTCCATATTCAAACTCGGTAGTTTCCTCTTCTATTTCCTCAGTTGACTCCTCTTCTGTCATTTCTTCCGATGATACTTCCTCAGAAGATTCTTCTGCAAATATATTTTCTCCAGATGATTCTTCAGGAGATTCTTCTACTGTCGTTTCAATAGCTGTTTCAGTTATTGTTTCACTTACATCTTCTCCTACTGTTGTTTCTTCATGTTCAGAAGCTGTTTCTATCGTTGACTCAGTCTCTAACGATGTACTTTCCGGTTGTGTACTCTCTGGCTGTATGCTTTCCGACTGTGGACTTTCTGTTATTGCTGCTGAAGTTTCTAGCTGTGGACTAGTCTCAGTCTGCACTTCGATTTTCTCTTGCGTCTGATTCTCTTCCTGATACAAGCTAATGTCGGTTGTGCTCATTTCTTCTGCTGCTGGTATTGTTTTTACTCCAGCAAAGCTTCCCACTACAGAAAGTGAAACAGCCATAAGAAGTGCACTTATTCTTGTTTTTAACTGCTGCCTTCTCATTTATTTCTCCCATTTTTTAAAAGAATAGGCAGGTTACTACCTGCCCATTCAATTATACTAGTTTTATTCTGTTATGTGTAGACAAATTTTGCTGTCTGCAATACCAATTTTGCTGTTTTGAGGTTCATCACAGCAAACTTCCCAGCGAATAACATTAATATTCTCCAAGATACCTTGATGGTTAGAATGTTCTACTGTTTTGATTTTAAATTCACCCTTGCGTCCCTCTGCATGTAAAACAACACAATGCTTTTCTCCATGAATTACGACACTATCATTTTCAACACTTACAGGCAGTCTGGTAACAAGATTTTCATGAACTTCAACACCCGGTCTGCACTGAATATAATCACATACAGTAAGTTTTCCCGTATTTTCATCTAGCCAAATCTCACGGTATACCTTCTGTGCTTCAATTCCATATGCCTTTGCAAATGAAATCAAAATATTACGATCTTTCGTTAATTCAAATCTGTCGGCACAATATTCCTTTCCTGCCTTTTGATCAACATCTCCAATGATCGGAATATTGTGGCTTTCGCCTCTATTACAGAAAACCTCATAACGTTTTTCAGAAAAATAATCCTTTGTATATTCTCCAGCGCCTAAATCATCCAAAAAGGCTTCTCCGTCTACCAGGTAATGAAAACTTCCAACATCATTATGATTATGTGGTTCACCATTATTTCCACCCTTTGCAATAACAGCTGTTTGTTTTGCACCTCTTAAAATACACCACTGCGCATCCTGTAAAACACAAGCACCGCTTTGTTCTAACGGCTTTGGTTCTTCTGCCTTTTTATTTTGTACATCGTCTAAATAGCGATGCGTCCAATACCAACTCCAGTAAATGCCAACCCATCTCCAACAGCTGTCTCCATCCAGCTTTTGTACATATGATGTATCTGGGAAACGAATATCACTGTACTGATCTGCCAGACAACATGTAAGTCCCATCGGATATGTTCCTCTTGAATCACCATCTGAAAAGCTGACAGTACGACCACCGGCAAAATAACACTTCTGTTGAAAATGAGCTATCGCATTTACCTTTTCAGATGCCATCAGATCCTTTGATGGATCGTATTCTCTTTGTGCTAATGCAAATAATGTAAAATACGTAAAACCATATACCCAATAACCAAGGCCCTCCTGACATGCACCATCCATGCCAAAGCCTTCTAAATAATAATTTTCCAGTGCATAATTAAGTCGTTCTAACAGTTTTTTCTTTTCTGTTCCTTCCTTCATAAGAAGAAGAGCTGCACTTCCCACATTACCACAGCAAACAGCATTCCAATTATTCGTTGCCTGTTCCCAGCTTGCATATGGCACCTTCGACTCTATAAATGGCTTAAGAATACGAGCCTTCACTTCGTTTTGCGCAAGCGCAATCACATCTTCTGAAAGCTCATCCTTTAAAAGAGTTATAATATGTGCAAGTGTCTGACCTGTTTCACTTGCAAAAAGATCGATTACACCTCTCCAATTAGGATTTTCCTTTCTTTTCACGTGTGCCGGAAGTGCCCAACACTCCTCTGCACAAATTTCTCGTATTACTTCTTCTAACTTTTGAATATCTTCTTTTTCACGCCATATCACACTTGCAAGACCAAGTACTGATAAAAACTTTCTTCTTCCAAAGTATACAGCCTCATAGCGTATACGGTTTCCATTTGTTTCAAATTCGCTAAAAAGTTCCTCTGTCGGCTGTGGCATGCACTCATTTCTTAACTGATCTGCCAGTTTTCGAACTTCCTTTTCATATTGTGCCACATATTCCTTTATCTGATTCTGCATCTCCATATTGATTTTCTCCTTTCATCCCTTTCGTCTGATGCATAATAATTTTTCTTTTTAACAGATTTTTCGCCATTTTTACCGAAATATCTGTTAAGATTATACCTCTTTTTCTTGAATATGTATAGTATTTT
>ENA-UONV01002659-UONV01002659.1-human-gut-metagenome-genome-assembly--contig:-CS4-NODE-2659-length-12894-cov-7.423553_pt1 | contig 12894 bp, 10 predicted proteins | sample MGYA00242461_ERZ724008 | MGnify/ENA metagenome assembly ERZ724008 | reverse complement strand
GCTCTGCGCCGACAACGGCGTGGTGGCGCAGGGCGTGAGCCAGACAGACCAGAGCGTGACCCGGGCCGTGGCCGAGAACCTTGCCGCCCGGCGCACCAGTGTCTGCCAGATGGCAAAAACGGCCCGCTGCGAAGTGGTTCCTGTGGACCTTGGCATGGCCGGGGAGCCGGTGCCCGGGGTGCAGAACTGCCGCATTGCCGCCGGGACGGCGGATTTCACCACCGGCCCTGCCATGACCCGCCAGCAGGCGGTGGATGCCATTGCGGCGGGCATCGGGCTTGTCCGGGCGCAGAAGGTGGCGGGGATGCAGCTGCTGGCCACGGGGGAGATGGGCATTGGCAACACCACCACCTCCAGTGCCGTGGCTGCGGTTCTGCTGGGTCAGCCCGTGGAGCGGATGACAGGCCGGGGCGCGGGCCTTTCCGACGCGGGGCTTGCCCGCAAGCTGGATGCCATCCGGCAGGGCATTGCGCGGAATCGGCCCGATGCCGCTGACCCTCTGGACGTGCTTTCCAAGCTGGGCGGGTTCGACATCGCCGGGCTGTGTGGTGTTTTTCTGGGCGGCGCGCTGGAAGGTTTGCCCGTGCTGATGGATGGCTTCATCAGCGGGGTGGCGGCTCTGTGCGCGGTGCGGCTCTGCCCCGCCGCAGAAAAGGCCGTGTTTGCCAGCCACTGCTCCACCGAACCGGCAGCAAGGCTGGTGCTGGAAGCGCTGGGCAAAGCGCCCCTGCTCACCGCCGGGCTCCATCTCGGCGAGGGCACCGGAGCGGTGGCAAGCATCCCGCTGTGGGATATGGCGCTGGCCGTTTACCGCGATTGCTATTCCTTCACGGAGGGCGGCATTACGCCGTATACCGCCCAATGCTGACGCTGGTATTGGGCGGTGCCGCCAGCGGCAAGAGCGGATATGCCGAGAGCCTGGTGCTGAAAACCGCGCTTCCGCGCTATTACATCGCCACCATGCAGGTGTGGGATGCCGAGTGTGCCGCCCGGGTGGAAAAGCACCGGAAGATGCGGGCGGCAAAGCAGTTTGAGACCGTGGAGTGTCCCCTGCATCTGGAGAACATCCGTCTGCCTGCCCGGGGAACTGTGCTGTTGGAGGATCTGGGCAACCTGACCGCCAACGAGCTCTACGACCCCGCCGGGGCGGGAGAAAATACGGCTTCGGCCATTTTGGAAGGACTGGACCAATTGGCTGGACAATGCGCGCACCTCATCGTGGTCTCCAACGAGGTGTTCAGCGGCGGTGCCGACTACGCAGGTGACACCGGGCGCTACCTGAAAGCGCTGGCGCAGGTGAACAATGCCCTTGCCGCCCGGGCTGACCATGTGGTGCGGGTGGTGTGCGGCATCCCGGTCTATTATAAAGGAGTGGAAAAATGATTGGATTGCAGACCATTGCAGTGGCCTTTGCCATGTTTTCGGCCCTGCCGGTGCCGCAGTTCGCGTGGAACCAGAAAAACATGCGGTATGCCATGTGCGCCTTCCCGCTCATCGGGGTGGTCATTGGCGGGCTGTGGTGCCTGTGCGGCGCTCTGCCCCTGCCGATGCCCGCAAAAGCGGCGGGGTTCTGCCTGATCCCTGTCTGGGTCACGGGCGGCATCCACCTGGATGGCTATGCCGACACCTGTGATGCCCTTTCCAGCTATGGCGACCGGGAAAAGAAGCTGGAGATCCTCAAAGACCCCCACTGCGGTGCCTTTGCGGTGATCCGGCTGTGCAGTTATTTTGCGGCCTACCTTGCCCTTTGCGCCTGCGTGGACTTTACGCCCCGGGTGGGCCTGTGCTGGACACTGGCCCTTGTGCTGGAACGGGCTCTTTCGGGCCTGGCCGTGGCATCGTTCCCGATGGCAAAGAACACCGGTCTTGCCCACACCTTTGCCACGGCGGCGGATCGAACTACTGTCCGCCGGGTGCTGATGGTGCTGGCCGCTCTGCTCAGCGCCGCCCTGCTGGCACTGGGCGGCTGGGCTCTGGTGCTGGCGGCGTTGCTGGTGTTTGCACGCTATCATGTTGTTTCGGACAAGCAGTTTGGCGGCATCACCGGTGATCTGGCCGGGTGGTTTTTGCAGAAAGCCGAGCTGTGGATGCTGGCGGCGCTGTGTGCCTGCCAGTGGGGAGGACTGTTATGATCTTTATCACCGGGCCGCTGTACAGCGGCAAGCGCACCTTTGCGCAGCGCCTGCCCGGCACCCGCATTGCGGAGGTGCAGGCCCTGGCCGCAGAGGCTGAGGATCTGGAAAAGCTTGCGGAGGAGCTCTCCGCTTATGATATCGTGATGGCCACCGAGGTGGGCGGCGGCGTGGTGCCCATGGACGCAGGGGAGCGGGCCGCCCGGGAAGCCGCCGGACGGCTGGCCTGCCTGCTGGCGGCCCGGGCCGGGTGCGTGGTGCAGATGTTCTGCGGTATCCCCACAGTATTGAAAGGAGAACTGCCCCCATGCTGATCTATCTTCTGCGCCATGGCCTGACGGCCTACAACGCCGAAAAGCGCTATCAGGGCCAGCGGGATATCCCCCTGTGCCCCGCGGGCCGCGCCCAGCTGCGGCAGGCTGACCTCCGGCCGGAAACGGTCTACATCACCCCGCTCTGCCGCACCCGGCAGACCGCTGAGGTGCTCTTCCCGGGTGCAAGGCTCGTGGAGGTGAAAGACCTGCAGGAGATGTGCTTCGGCAGCTTTGAGGGCCGCAATTTCATTGAGATGGAGCACGACCCGGACTATCTGGCCTGGGTGAACGCCAACTGCGAAAGCCCCTGCCCGGACGGCGAGACCAAGGCTGTCTTTTCGGAGCGGGTGTGCAGGGCCTTTGCCGCACTGGTAGACAGGGCCCTTGCCGAAGGGGAAGAGACACTGGTTATTCTGGCCCACGGCGGCACCCAGATGGCTGCCATGGAGCGCTACGCCCTGCCCCATGCGGATTATTACCACTGGTGCGCCCCCAACGCGGGCGGTTACGTTCTGGATGCAGGAGATTGGGCGGAGCAGCGGGTGCTGCACCTGCTGAAGACTGTGCAGTACACAAAGGAGGATGCCCGATGATCGAATACGCAGTACTCGGCGGTTTTGTGCTGGACTGCCTCTTTGGCGACCCGGCCTGGCTGCCCCACCCGGTGGTGTACATGGGCAAGGCCATCTCGGCGCTGGAAAAGCGCCTGCGGGCCCGCCTGCCCAAAACGCCTCAGGGGGAACTGCTGGGCGGGGCCATTGTGGCCTTCTGCCTGCCGGTGGGCACCTTTCTGCTGACGAGCCTTGTCTGCCTGGGGGCTGCCCGCATCAGCCCGTGGCTGGGGCTGGCCGTCCAGATGTTCTGGTGCGGGCAGGCACTGGCCGCAAAGGGGCTGGCGCAGGAGAGCACCAATGTTTACCGGGAACTGGTCAAGCCCGACCTGCCTGCCGCCCGCAGGGCGGTCAGCCGCATCGTGGGGCGGGACACCCAGGATCTGACGCTGGAGGGGGTGACCAGAGCCGCTGTGGAGACGGTGGCCGAAAACGCCAGCGACGGCGTGATCGCGCCCCTGCTCTATATGCTCATCGGCGGGGCACCGCTGGCCCTGACCTACAAGGCCATCAACACGATGGACAGTATGCTGGGCTACAAAAACGAAAAATATCTCTACTTTGGCCGCATCCCGGCCAAGCTGGACGATGCGGCAAATTACCTTCCCAGCCGCCTTGCCGCCCTGCTGTGGGTGGCTGCCGCGGCCTTTACGCACAATGACGCAAAAGGAGCGTGGAAGATCTGGCGGCGGGACCGCCGGAACCACGCCAGCCCCAACAGCGCCCAGACCGAGAGCGCCTGCGCAGGTGCGCTGGGGGTGCAGCTGGCCGGGCCCGCCTATTACTTTGGCAAATACTACGCCAAGCCCACCATCGGCGATCCGCTGCGTCCCATTGAACCGGAGGATATCCTGCGTGCCAACCGGATGATGTACGTGGCAAGCGCTTTTGCACTGGCGTGGGGCGTGGCAATACGCGCTATCTTGTAACCACCTCGCCCTCTCAGTCATGCCTTGCATGACAGCTCCCCCAAAGGGGGAGCCAAGAGCTGGGATCCAGAACCATCCAGGAAAAGGAGAACGAACATGCAACTAGTACATGGCGGCGATTGGGCCGGTTACCGGGCCGAGTTCGGGCGGGATGCGCTGGATTTTTCGGCCAACGTCAGCCCGCTGGGCCTGCCGGAAGGGGTGGCCCGGGCCATCACGGCGGCATTGCCTACGGCCGACCGCTACCCCGACCCCCTGTGCCGGGAGCTGCGGGCAAAGCTGGCGCTCCATGAGGGCGTGCCGGCGGAGCAGATCCTCTGCGGCAATGGGGCGGCCGACCTCATCTTCCGGCTGGTCTGGGCCAGAAAGCCTCGCCGGGCGCTGGTCACCGCACCCACCTTTGCGGAGTATGCCACTGCTTTGGAAAGTGTCGGCTGCACGGTGGAACGCTTCTTTTTGCGGGAGCAGGAGGACTTTGCGGTCACGGATGCGTTCTGTGCGGCCATCCGCCCGGGGGTGGATATGGTGTTCCTCTGCCAGCCCAACAACCCCACCGGCCAGCTGACGGCCCTGCCGCTGGTGGAGCAGATCCTCCACCGCTGTGCGGCGTGCGGCACCTTGCTGGTGGTGGACGAATGCTTCCTTGATTTCCTGCCCGACCATGCCCTGCACACGGCAAAAGGCCTGCTGGGAGAGGGAGATCTGGTCATCCTGAAAGCCTTCACCAAGCTCTACGGCATGGCGGGCGTGCGGCTGGGCTATGCCCTGAGTGCCGACACGGCGCTGCTGGAACAGATGCAGGCCTGCGGCCAGCCCTGGGGTGTTTCCAGTCTGGCGCAGGCGGCAGGCCTTGCCGCGCTGGAGGAGACAGCGTATGTGGAAAAGGTCCGGGCCCTCATTGCCGAACAGCGGCCCCGCCTGACGGCTGGGCTGCGGGCGCTGGGCCTGCGGGTGCTGGACGGCAGGGCAAACTACCTGCTGTTTCAGGCCCCGGAGACGCTGGGAGAAGCCCTGCGGCAAAGGGGCGCTGTGCTGCGCAGCTGTGCGAACTATCCCGGGCTGGGCCCCGGCTGGTACCGCACCGCCGTGCGCACCGGGCCTGAAAACGAACAGCTTTTGAAACTTCTTGCGGAGGTGCTGGAATGAGCAAGGCAAAGTGCATCATGGTGCAGGGAACCATGAGCGGTGCAGGCAAAAGCCTGCTGTGCGCCGCCCTCTGCCGCATTTTTGCGCAGGACGGTTACCGCGTGGCTCCCTTCAAGAGCCAGAACATGGCGCTGAACAGCTTTGTCACCCGGGATGGGCTGGAAATGGGCCGGGCACAGGTGGTGCAGGCGCAGGCCGCAGGCATCGAGCCGGATGTGAGGATGAACCCCATCCTGCTCAAGCCCAGCAGTGACGTGGGCAGTCAGGTCATCGTGAACGGCGAGGTGCGGGGCCAGATGCCCGCCGCCGCCTACTTCAAAATGAAAAGAGCGCTCATCCCGGAGATCCTCTCGGCCTACAACAGTCTGGCCGAAACCGTGGACATCATTGTCATTGAGGGGGCCGGAAGCCCGGCGGAGATCAACCTGAAGGCGGACGATATCGTCAACATGGGCCTTGCCCGGCTGGTGGATGCCCCCGTTCTGCTGGCGGGAGACATCGACCGGGGCGGTGTGTTCGCCCAGCTGTACGGTACGGTGGCGCTGCTGGAGCCAGAGGAGCGCGCCCGCATCAAGGGGCTGCTCATCAATAAATTCCGCGGCGATGTGGAGATCCTGCGCCCCGGCCTTGCTATGCTGGAAGAAAAAACGCAGCTGCCGGTGCTGGGGGTCATACCCTACCTGAAGGTGGACATTGAGGACGAGGATTCGCTTTCCACCCGGCTGGATGCGGGCAAAACGGTCCACCCGCTGGATGCGGCCATCCTCCGCCTGCCGCACATCTCCAACTTTACCGATTTCATGCCGCTGGAGCAGCACCCGCTGCTGGGCGTGCGGTATGTGCAGAATACCCGCCAGCTGGGCACACCGGATCTCATCATCCTGCCCGGCACCAAGAACACAGTGGATGACCTGCTCTGGCTGCGGCAGTCCGGGCTGGAAGCAGCCCTGTTGAAGCTGGCGGCCAGCGGCACGCCGGTGCTGGGGGTCTGCGGCGGGTATCAGATGCTGGGCGAGACGCTGGCCGACCCTGAGGGCACGGAGAGCGGTACGGCGCAGACCGTGCGGGGGCTGGGGTTGCTGCCCACCCGCACGGTCTTTACCGGCCAGAAGCACCGCACCCAGGACACTGCCGCCGTGACCGCCGCCCCCTTTGCGGGTGCGGCCCTGACCGGATACCAGATCCACACCGGCCGCACCGAGGTGCAGGGTGTGCCCTTCTGCACACTGGCAGACGGCACACCCGAGGGCTGCGTGCAGGACAATGTGTTCGGTACCTACCTGCACGGCCTGTTTGATACCGGGGAGCTTACCGAGAAGCTGGTGGCCCTGCTCTGCCGGCGCAAGGGCATTGCGCCGGACAGCGCGGCCCTCATCCCGATGGAGCAGTACCGCCAGCAGCAGTTTGACCTGCTGGCCGATGGCGTGCGCGGTGCGCTGGATCTGGATGCCGTTTACGCGGCCATGGGGTTGGAGAACCCGCGGAGGAATGCACAATGATCCCACAACATCATCTGCCCGCCGACATTGAGCGGACAAGCCTTTCCATCATCACGGCAGAGCTGGAAGCGTTGGGCCTGACCCCGCCGCCCGAGACTGCCGCTGTGGTCAAGCGGGTCATCCACACCACCGCCGACTTTGACTATGCGAAAAATCTGCGCTTTACGCCGGGGGCTGTGGCGGCAGGTGTGGCCGCCCTGCGGGCCGGGACCCCTATCATCACCGATACCAACATGGCGCTTTCGGGCATTTCCAAGCCTGCCCTTGCCCGGCTGGGCGGCAGTGCCCTCTGCTACATGGCGGACCCTGAGGTGGCGCGGATCGCAGCCGAGACCGGAACCACCCGGGCAGTGGCCTCCATGCACCGCGCGGCGCAGGAGCACCCCGGGGCCATCCTTGCGGTGGGCAATGCCCCTACCGCCCTGCTGACCATTGCGGAAGAGATCGAGGCCGGGCTGCGGCCTGCCCTGATCATTGCCGTGCCGGTGGGCTTTGTGAATGTGGTGGAAAGCAAGGAAGCGCTGTTTGCCGCCTGTGCAGCCCACGGTGTGCCTGCCATCGCGGCCATGGGCCGCAAGGGCGGAAGCACCGTAGCCGCCGCAGTCTGCAACGCCCTGGTCTACTCCGCTGCCGAGATGCTGGACCCAGCGGCAAGAGGGTGGAAATAGGGTGGAACCGGTGAAAACGCCCCTTTTTACGCTTTTGCTTGACTTTTTGGCAGAAACAAGGTATCGTTTATCTGTATGACGATTGATATATGAGTTGAAGCTTTGCGTGAAAAAGGAAACATTATGGCACAGACGATTCTAGAAGAAAAGAAAAAATCACGGCTGATGACAGAGGGCAGCATCTGGAAGAGCATCCTGCTCTTCTCGGTGCCGCTGATCCTGGGCAACATGCTGCAGCAGCTGTACAACACCGCCGATTCCATCATCGTGGGCAACTTTGTGGGCAGCAACGCGCTGGCAGCCGTCGGCTCCAGCGGCTCGCCCATCTTCCTGCTCATCGGGTTCAGCCAGGGCATTGCCGTGGGTGCCGGTGTCGTGGTGTCCCAGTTTCTGGGAGCCAAGGACAGGGAGGGCGCGCACACTGCAGTTCACACCTCGCTGGCCCTTTCGGCCATTCTGGGTGCGATCCTGACCGTGTGCGGCATTGCCGTCAGCCGGGCCCTGCTCACCGCCATGAACACCCCCGCAGAGGTGCTGGAGGATGCGGTGCTCTATATGCGGCTCTATTTTGGCGGTGTGCTGTTCAGCGTGGTGTATAACATGGCGGCCGGTATCCTGAACGCCGCCGGCAACTCCAAGCGGAGCCTGCTCTACCTGGGCGCTGCCTCCATCACCAACATCGTCCTCGACCTTGTCCTGATCGCCGGATGCAAGATGGGCGTGGCCGGTGCGGCCATTGCCACCGATATCAGCCAGCTGGTGTCCTGTGTGCTCTCCCTGCGGTTTCTGATGCGGGTGGAGGACGATTACCGCGTGACGGCAAAGGAAGTGCGCGTGCACAAAAAGATGGCGGTCCGCATCATCAAGGTGGGCCTGCCCACCGGCATCCAGAACATGGTCATCTCCCTTTCCAATGTGCTGGTGCAGGTCAGCGTCAACGGCTATGGTGCCGCTGCCATGGCAGGCTTTGCCGCCTATATGAAGGTGGATGGCTTCAACATTCTGCCTGTGCTGAGCTTCAGCATGGCGGCCACCACCTTTGTGGGCCAGAACTTTGGTGCGGGCAAGATCGACCGTGTCAAAAAGGGCACCTTTGTCACCCTGGGCATGTGCATCGTTTACACCATCCTGACCGGCATCCTGTTGCTCGCCTTCCAGGACCCCATCATGCACCTGTTCACCGGCGATGAAACGGTCATTGCCTACGGCAAGATCTGTATGCTCTATTTCTGCCCCTTCTACTGGATGCTGGGCATCCTGCAGGGCCTTGCCGGTACGGTGCGCGGCACCGGCAAGAGCGTGCCGCCCATGGTGGTGCTGCTGATCTCCCTGTGCCTGTTCCGCATCGTCTGGATCCAGTTTGCCCTGCCCCTGTTTGCAGGCATTGAGGGTGTGCTGCTGGTCTACCCGGTGTCCTGGGCTGTGGGTGCAGTGTTGATGGTGCTCTACGCATGGAAGGGCAAATGGATGCAGCTGCCGGAAGCAATTTCGTAAATCAAGCGCACCCGATCCCCCGGTAAAAGCGCATTTTATACAAAAAGTGACGTATGAATGCGTAAAAATATTCGGGGGGGGGGGGGGTGAAAAATCTGCGAAAATAAGTTGATTTCTGCCGAAAAATGCCATATAATGAATTACAGTTTCAAATCGAACGACGGACTTCGACAAAAGGGGCTGATAAGATGGAGTGCACACAGGCAGAGGCTTTTGAACAGTATATTCGGGATCTGCGCGTTGTGCGCTCGATCTCCCGGCCCAGCTTTCCGGAGGGCAAGGCTCCCGCTGCCGTGCTGGAAGAGATCCAGACCAACGCGCTGAGATGCAACACCCTGATGCGGCAGAATGAGGCACTGCTGGCGCAGTTTGTCTACGACCGTGACCCTGCCTCCCTGACCGAAGAGGATATCCAGGGACTGAGTGCCTTTGCAGGCAGGCTGTTCAACTATGCGAACAGCGAGGATATGGGCGTGGCGTTCAAGGTGCATCAGCTGCTGCTGGCAGCGGCCCGCAGCCGGGAAGACGTGCCCATGATCGTCAGGGAGCTGTACTACACTCGCATCACTCTGCATTATATGAACATCCGGGATGAGCGAACACGCATCAACTTGTTGGGAGATGAGATCCACGTCTATTTTACGGAAGCTGCTGAATACATGTCACGGTATGAACAGCTGGACAGGAATACCCGGCAGTATCTCATCCGCTGTGTGGGCAACACCCGGCTGGGGATGTCCCGCGGCACCCATGCGGAAAGCTGCCGGTATCTGGAGCGGTTCCGCCGCGCAATGGACATCATCCAGTCTGCGCATTACCATGCGCTGGACCCGGAGTTCCCTTGGGAAAGCTACATCTATTCCATGCACATGGATCGCATGACCCTGCTGACCCATCTGCGGCAGGAGGAGGATCCCGAGGTGGCGCGGCAGGTGCTGGAATCGGCGGAATACATCTGGGGGCACAAGAAGAAGTACAAGGGTCAGGATGCGCGCCTGCAGAACTGGCGGGTACCCTATTTTTACGCCGCTGCCCGCTACCATGCCGGGGTGGGCAGCCTGGAAGACGTGGTCAAGATCCTTCTGGAATCGGCGGGAAGCGTGGCGCAGGATGATTATTCTGCCGAGGCCATCAACCGGAAGCTGGTTCTGGCGGCCTATCTTTCGGTCTATGCAGAACGTCTGGACGAGGCGGGAGCACAGAGGTATCGTGCAACCGTGGAGCAGGTACGCCGTTCTGCGGATCAGTATCTGGAACAGATGCCGGCCAGCCAGTATCCCCGTGTGGTAAACTCTGCCGCCTGGGAGCTGAGCAAGATCAACACCAGCTCAGATGAAACGGCGAACCGCCGGATGCTGGGCAGTATCCTGGCCGGGCACAAGCCGACCTATGTCCACTCGCTGATGGTGGCAGAGCTGACCCGTGCCCTGCTGCATCGGCAGATCGAGACAAGGCCCGAAACACTGGTGGGCCTGCTGGGCTGCAGGAGCGCGGCCGAGGTGCAGGCCCGGCGGGAAGAGCTCTGCCAGACGGCCTATGAGTGCGGCCTGTACCACGACCTTGGCAAGTGTGCCGTTCTGATGTACATTGACAACAACGCCCGCCGCCTGCTGGATGAGGAGTTTTTCTGCATCCAGAGCCACCCAAGGACCGGCGCTGACATTCTGAATAGAATGGGCTGCGGAAGAACGCTGGCCCTGGCGGCGCTCTATCACCACTGCTATTACAACGGCAAGGGCGGATATCCCAATGATGTACCCTCCTGCCCGCCGGAGATCAAGGGAATCGTGGATGCGCTGAGCGTGGCAGACTCGCTGGATGCCGCCACCGATAATATCGGTCGGTGCTACAACCTTGCCAAGCCCTTCCGCACGCTGCTGGAAGAGCTGCGGGCCCAGAGCGGCACCCGCTATGCGCCCAATGTGGTCGCCCTGTTCGAGGATGAGCGTTTCTGCCAGCAGCTGGCAGAGAACACGGATGCCGAGCGCAAAAGGGTGTATCTGCAGGTGTATCACGCCGGAAGGGAAGAAAAATAAATATCATAAGCAAAAGGAGCCTCTTGGGCTCACATCCCCTGTCTCTACAGGGAAATAGGTGTGAGTGCCAAAAGGCTCCTTTTCTTTTGCTCTTATGATATTAGATGCAAAAGGCTTTGTCAAGCACCGGCGGCTGCATCGCTTCAGCCGGGGTACTTAGCCACTTCCAGCAGTTCCTCCGCCCGGCGGACCTGTTCCGCCGTGGGGGGAACAGCATCGGGCAGGGGATAGGAGATGCCCAGCTTCTGCCACTTGAACAGCCCCAGCGTGTGGTAGGGGAGCACCTCCACCCGCTGCACCGTTTTCAGGCTGCGGATGAAATCTGCGGTCCTGCGCAGGCCCTCCTCGTCATCGGTGAGGCCGGGCACCAGCACATGCCGGATCCAGAGCGGAACGCCCAGATCGGAGATGTGCTGTGCCATGGCTAAGATGTTGGCATTGTCCCTGCCGGTAAGCTGACGGTGCTTCTCCGGGTCGATCTCCTTGAGATCCAGGATGACCAGACTGGTGGAAGCCATCAGGGTATCGAAGGCGGCCAGGTAGGCGGGGTCATCGGGCTGGAACGGCTGACCGGCCGTGTCCAGCGCGGTGTGCACCCCCTTGGCGCGCGCCAGCTGGAAGAATTTTGTCAAGAAGTCCATCTGCTGCAGCGGCTCGCCGCCGCTGACGGTGATGCCGCCCTTCTTGCCCCAGTAATTGCGGTAGCGCCAGACATGTTGGAACAGCTTCTCCGGAGACCATTCCGTGCCGCCCTCAGCGCTCCACGTTTCGGGGTTGTGGCAGTATTTGCAGCGCAGGGCACAGCCCTGCAGAAAGACAACGAACCGGACACCCGGCCCGTCCACCGAGCCGAAGCTTTCCAGCGAGTGGACGAGACCGACAGGGTCACAGTGCGGCATGGCAGGTACGGGAGATCACGTCCATCTGCTGCTCGCGGGTCAGGTCGATGAACTTGACCGCATAGCCGGAGACGCGGATGGTGAAGTTGGCGTATTCTTCCTTTTCGGGGTGCTCCATGGCATCCAGCAGCTTCTCCTTGCCGAACACGTTCACGTTCAGGTGGTGTGCACCCTGATCGAAGTAGCCGTCCATCACCTGCACCAGGTTCTCCTTGCGCTCCTCCTCGCTGTGGCCCAGAGCCTCGGGGTTGATGGTCTGGGTGTTGGAGATGCCGTCCAGAGCCCAGTGGTAGGGCAGCTTGGCAACAGAGTTCAGGGAAGCCAGCAGGCCGTTCTGCTCCGCGCCGTAGCTGGGGTTTGCACCGGGTGCAAAGGGGGTAAAGGCGGCACGGCCATCGGGCAGAGCACCGGTGTACTTGCCGTACACCACGTTGGAGGTGATGGTCAGGATGGAGGTGGTAGCCTCGGAGTTGCGGTAGGTGTGGCGCTTCTTGATCATCTCCAGGAAGGTGCGCAGCAGCCACACGCCGATCTCATCGGCACGGTCGTCATCGTTGCCGTACTTGGGAAAGTCGCCCTCCACCTCATAGCCGGTGGCCAGGCCGGTCTCGTCGCGCACGACCTTGACCTTGGCGTACTTGATGGCGCTCAGGGAGTCGATGACGTGGGAGAAGCCTGCAATGCCGGTGGCAAAGGTGCGGCGCACATCGGTGTCGATCAGGGCCATCTCGGCTTCCTCGTAGTAGTATTTGTCGTGCATATACTGGATCAGGTTCAGCACGTTGACGTACAGGCCGGCCAGCCAGTCCAGCATCTGGACATACTTGGGCAGCACCTCGTCGTAGTTCAGGTACTCGCTGGTGATGGGGGCATAGTTGGGGCCGCACTGCTCGTGGCTCTTCTCGTCCACGCCGCCGTTGATGGCGTACAGCAGGCACTTTGCCAGGTTGGCGCGGGCACCAAAGAACTGCATCTCCTTGCCGGTCTGGGTGGCAGACACGCAGCAGCAGATGGAGTAATCATCGCCCCAGACGGGCTTCATCACATCGTCGTTCTCGTACTGGACGCTGCTGGTGTTGACGGACACCTTGGCGGCGTACTTCTTAAAGGCCTCGGGCAGGGCAGAGGAGTACAGCACGGTCAGGTTGGGCTCCGGTGCGGGGCCC
>ENA-UONV01002655-UONV01002655.1-human-gut-metagenome-genome-assembly--contig:-CS4-NODE-2655-length-12899-cov-6.025148_pt1 | contig 12899 bp, 12 predicted proteins | sample MGYA00242461_ERZ724008 | MGnify/ENA metagenome assembly ERZ724008 | reverse complement strand
ACTTGACGATATTGAGAATTTATTTCATAACCTTCCAAACTGCTAATTTCTTTTACATAATAAGTTCCTTTTGGCAACTCACTAAAAATAATATTGCCTTCAATATTTGTAAATGAAAGTTTTAATAATCTTTTATTTTCATCATATAGGCCAAACTTTACATTTTTTAATACTTCTTTTTCAAATATATTATTTTTATTATATGTTTCACCATATTTTTTTATAATAATATTGCCAGTTGGTTCTTTAGCTTTAATATTATAAGTCATTCTTACTGGGTAATCTACCCTTCCTTTCAGAATTGTTTGACTATTACTACTTGTGAAAAGATATGCTTTACTTGGTGACATTTTTCTTACAGGTATTAAATTATTTTTCTCATATAATTTAACTGTTATTTTATTTTTTTCTTGCTTTTCGACACCAGTTACTGGATTAAATCGATATAATACGTCTTTTATATCAACTACTTCAATAGTTTCACCTACATTTGCTTTAGGATAAGAAAATAACGGTGTCTCTTCATGAGTATTAACTAAATACATTATTTCTTCTTTTTCTTTTTGAAAAAGACTAGTATTTATATTTCCATTAAAAGTATCAGTAAAATAAAAGTTAGAATTTGGACTTACTGATTCCCAGATTAACATCTGTGTTATGTAATACCACATCGGATGACTATGATCATGTTTTAAGTCTTTATACTCATAGCCATAATAAATAATCAAGTTAATCTTTTTCCATAATTCATCTGACATTCCTAAAACTTTCTCAAAATTATCTTCATGTATATCATAAGTTGAAGAATTATTTACCTTAACAAATGGGTCTAAACAATAAACATAATTATTTAAATCATCTACAATAAATTGTCCTTTTTTATATTCTTTTTCACCATTTTCTTTTACTTTTAAAATAAATACATTATCTATTACATCTCCACCTTTAAAAGTTATTGCTTTAATATTTCCTAGAAAACTAAGGAATACTAAAAGTGTCCATATTATTTTCTTATTCATAAATATCACACTTTCTTAACGCTAAATAAATTGAATGAATAAAATAAATTATATCTTCATATTCAATAAAAACATTCTCACGCATTCTATAATTATTCCAACTTTCTTCATAAGCTTTGTTATTTTTTAATAGTTTAATTCTATTTTTCATAGAAGGAATTTTAATTGTATCATTTTTGTTTTCATACAATTTAACTATTTCATTAACAATTTTCTTTTTGTTGATTTTTCTATGGTAATAAAGATTATAATATTTTAATAATATATCATTATTAAATAAAATATTTTCCATTATTTTATAAAATGCATATGCTATTTTCTCTGATTCTTTTAATTCTAAAATATGGATGAAATCTTTAGAGTTAGGTAAATAAACTATTTCTTCTTCTCCTTCTGGAAAATCTTGAAAACCTCCGATTACTTTAATTGGTATTGTCCACTTTGCTCCTTTGTAATTGGTGCATACTTTTAAAAGGTATTCTTGATAATCATTTTTCTGATAATAAACTTTAATTTCTGATACAATGAATTCAATATCTTCATAATACCTAAATATTTCTTTAAATATTTTATTGACATTATATGCTGTTACACATAACCCCTTAATACAGATTGATAAATTATCTAAATCTTCATAGACAATTTTTTCTTTAAATCTACTTTTAGAAATACTTTCAATAAGATATTCTTTTAATATCCCTGGATAAAAACTTTTGCTACTACTACTTATTTTTTTCATAATAACCTCATCTTTCTTTTTCCCCATGTTTATTCTTTTTAAAATTTTAAATTTTACACATATATCACCTCACAAGTTACTATTTAAGCACATATAAAACGCGATACATGTTGGTTTTTGTCGAACACATCAAAAAAAGTAAAAAAACTTGCATCTTTTTACTTTTTCACCATTATTTTACGTCTTTTTTTATGAACATTGCATCTCCAAATGAGAAAAATCTAAAATTATTCATCTTTGCATATTCATAAGCATTTAATATATATTCTTTTTTAGATAAAGCTGATACTAACATTAATAAGGTACTTTTTGGTAAATGAAAATTAGTAATTAAACCATCAATTGCTTTAAATGTATATCCTGGATAAATAAAGATATTTGTATCACCTGAACACTCTTTAAATTCACCATACTTACTTGCAACTGTTTCTAATACTCTGGTTGATGTAGTTCCAACAGCATAAATGTTGCGTCCTTCAGATTTTGCTTTATTTAATTTATTAGCAACATCCTTAGTCATTATATAATACTCACTATGCATATTATGTTTCGTTATATCTGTTACTTCAACTGGTCTAAATGTACCAAGACCAACATGAAGAGTTACATAAAGGATTTCAATTCCCTTATTTTTAATTTCTTCTAATAACTCTTTTGTAAAGTGAAGTCCCGCGGTTGGAGCTGCTGCACTACCTAAGTTTTTAGCATAAACAGTTTGATATCTTGATTGGTCACTTAGCTTTTCGTGAATATATGGTGGAAGAGGCATTGTTCCAAGTTTATCTAAAATTTCCATTAGTATTCCATCATAAATTAATTTTACATGCACAATTCCTTCATCTAATTTTTCTATTACTTCAGCTTTAAGTAAATCATTACCAAAAGTTATAATTGTTCCAACATGTAACCTTTTACCAGGTCTTGCTAAACATTCCCAGATATCTCCTTCAACATCTTTTAGTAAAAGTAGTTCAATTACAGCTTTTGTATCAATCTTTTCTCCGATAATTCTAGCAGGTATTACTTTAGTATCATTTAAAACTAAAACATCACCTTTTTTTAAATAATTAACAATATTTTTAAATATTTCTTCTTTTATATTACCATTTTCTTTATCTAGTAGTAAAAGTTTGGAGTCACTACGGTTTTTAAGAGGTACTTGAGCAATGAACTTTTCTGGTAAATCATAATTATATTCTTCTATATTCATTTAATAATTTCCTTTATTTTTTCAACTACTTCATCATTTATATCATCAATAGTTCTTATACAATCATCTTTAACACAAGTTATTTTAATATATCCATATTTTTCAGTTAATTCTAAGTATGCTTTTTCAGCTTGTTCCAAATGAGCTTTATTTGCTTCATGTTGGTCTGGAGTTTCTTCTCTATTTTTCTTTAATATTGCTGCATATTCAAAAGGCATATAAAGGAAAATTACGGCATCAGGTCTTGGAAGTTCCATAATACCAAATTCAAGTTCATCTAATTTTTGATACATTTTTTCTCTTTCTTCACGAGTTTTTAATTTTCCTCCTTGATGAGCCATGTTAGATTCCACATATCTATCAAGTATAACAATATCACCATTTTCTAAATGTTTATTTATAATACCAATATTATATCTTCTGTCAGCAGCATAGTAAGCTGAAGCAGCTAGAGCATCAACGTTTACTGCTCCTTCTAAAAACCAACAAGGTCCAATATATGATTTACCAAGATAAGGTCCTCCAACAATTCTACCGGTCGGAGTATCATACATTGGAAAAGAATAATTGTATACATTTACTCCCATTTCTTTAAATTTTGCTACAGCTTTTTTAACTTGTGTTTCTTTACCAGAACAATCTGTTCCTTCAACTACGATTAATTTACCTCTCATTTTTATCATTTCCTTTCATATATTACAAAACTATATTTTAAACCATCAACTTCATTAGTACTTACAACATTACACTCATAATCTTCTTTATTAAAATCTGGAAAATATACATCAGCTTTTTCTTCACTATCTATCTCGGTTAAATAAAGTTTATCAGCAAATGGTAAGAATAATTTATATATACTTGCCCCACCGATAATCATTACTTCTTCATCTACATCTTTAATAAACTCTAATAACTTATTAAAATCATTAAATAATAAACCATTTTCTATTTCACTTAAAGAACTAGATAAAACAATATATTTTCTTCCTTCTAAATGTTTAGGTAAAGATTCATATGTATTTTTTCCCATTACGATGTACTTACCCATTGTCAAATTTTTAAAATTTTTTAAATCTTCTTTAATGTGCCAGATTAAATCATTACCTCGACCAAGTTCTCTATTTTTTCCAATTGCTGCTATTATACTTATCATTTTTACCTCTACTGTGCAAGTGGAAACTTAATTGGTCCCATATGCTTATAATCCATTACCTTTATATCTTTTAATTCTGAACTATTATCAAAATCTTTAAATTCTTTAATATCCGGATTAATCCATAATTTTGGTGCTTCATAATCACCATTTTCATCAAATCTTTTAATTTGTTCTTTAATTCCATCAATTTGATTAACATAAATGTGGGCATCTTTAATGCTATAGTTAATTGTTCCAGGTTTAAGTCCACTAACTTGAGCTACTAAAGATAATAACACTGCATATTGAGTAACATTAAATGGAAGGCCAAGAGGAACATCACAACTTCTTTGATGAACCCACAAATTTAAATATCCATTTGTTACATCCCATTCACTTGACCAAACACAACTAGGTAAAACTGCAGTTGGAATATATTCATCTTGCCATAATGACATAACCATTCTTCTATCTAAAGGATTATTTTTTAATGTATCAAGTAATCTATCCATTAAACCTAATTTTCTTACAATAAATCCATAAGCCGTTCCAATTGTATGAGCATATTCTACACCAAAATCTTTTTCAATATCTTTTTTTACTAATTTACCATTTTCTAAAACATTTTGATTAGCACGCCATTTACCATCTTCAGCTATTTGCCACTCATCCCAAATATGTACATTTCTTTCTTGTAACCATCTAACATCATTAGATTGTGCTTGATAAATCCATAACATTTCAAGTATCGCTTGGCGAAAATATAATTGTTTAGTTGTAAGACATGGAAATTCTTCTTGTAAGTTAAACTCTAAGTGATAACTTGGTATTTTTATAGTGTTAATACCTGTTCTATTTTCAACTTCTACTCCTTCACTCAATATTTTCTTACATAATTTAATATAATCTTTATCCCACTTTGACATACTTCACACCTCTAATACCACAAAGGATATTTACTCGTTATTTCTAACACTTCTTTTTCTAAATTATTTAATATTTCTTCATTATCACTATTTTTTAAAGCTTTGGAAATAATTAAACCAACTTGTTCAAAATCACTTTCTTTAAGGCCACGAGTAGTCATCGCTGGTGAACCTAATCTTAAACCACTAGTTACCATTGGAGCTTCAGTATCATTTGGAATAGTGTTTTTATTTGTTGTAATATGTATTCTATCAAGTAAATTTTGAGCTTCTTTTCCAGTTAGTCCACATGTACTTTTAACATCAACTAGAATTAAATGATTATCAGTACCCCCAGATACAATTCTAAAACCTTCATTAGATAATGTTTCAGATAATACTTTTATATTTTTTAATACTTGCTTTTGATATTCTTTAAATTCAGGTTGCATAGCTTCATAAAAGCACTCTGCTTTAGCTGCAATAACGTGCATTAATGGACCACCTTGAATACCAGGAAAAACTGCTGAATTTATTTTCTTAGCAACTTCAGCATCATTAGTAAGAATTAAACCTCCACGAGGTCCTCTTAAAGTTTTATGAGTAGTTGTTGTAACTACATGAGCATATTCTACCGGAGATGGATGAAGTCCTGCAGCAACTAATCCTGCAATGTGAGCCATATCAACCATTAAATATGCACCAACTTTATCACATATTTCTCTAAATCTTTTAAAATCGATTATTCTTGAATATGCACTAGCTCCAGCTATAACCATCTTTGGTTTTTCTTCTAAAACTTTTTTTTCTAATAAATCATAATCAATATATTCAGTTTCAGCATTTACATCATAATCAACTATTTCATAATCTTTACCACTAAATGAAAGGCGATGACCATGAGTTAAGTGTCCTCCATTTGATAAATTCATGCCCATTACTTTATCTCCATGATTAAGTAAGGCTCTATATACAGCCATATTAGCACTTGAACCAGAATGTGGTTGAACATTAGCAAATTCAGCCCCAAATAAACTTTTTGCATAATTTATGGCAAGTTCTTCAATAACATCAACATTTTCACAACCGCCATAATATCTTTTACCTGGATATCCTTCAGCATATTTATTAGTTAAAATGCTACCTTGTAACTTCAATATATCATTGGATACATAATTTTCACTAGCAATTAGTTCAATATTTTCTTCTTGTCTTTTTCTTTCTTTTCTTAATGTTTCTTCTATAATTTTATTCATTTACTTCACCCATTTCTATTAAATTATCTATAATCATTGCTATAGTCATCGGACCAATTCCACCCGGATTTGGTGTAACAAATAAAGCAATATCTTTAATATTATCAAAATCGATATCCCCCACAATTTTACCATCCACTCTGGAAATACCAACATCAATTACAACCGAGCCTTCTTTAATCATTTCTTTTTTTAGTAATTTAGGTATTCCGCAAGCAACTACAACTATATCAGCATCTTTAGTAAACATTTTTAAATCTTTAGTTTTACTATGTAGTAAACTAACTGTGGCATTTCTATTTTCTAAAGCCATTGCTAACGGTTTTCCTACAATATTACCACGACCAATAATAGCAACATTTTTACCATTAATTTCAATATTATAATATTCTAATAATTTTATAATACCTTTAACAGTACATGGTAAAATACTTTTTTTATTTAAGTATAAATTATAAACATTATCTTTTGTAAAACCATCAACATCTTTACTTGGTAAAATCATTCCACTACATTTATCAAAATCTATTCCATCTGGAACAGGACTTTGTAAAATAATTCCTGTTACCTTTTCATCTTCATTTAAGTCTTTAATTAAATTAATTAGAACTTCTTCACTAGTATCTTCATCTAATAAATATTTATCTACTTTTATTCCAACTTCAGTACAATACTTTTCTTTATTTTTAATATAAAGTTTACTCGCTTCATTATTTCCTACTAAAATAATGGCTAAAGTTATATTTAACTTTTCTTCTTTTATTTTTTCTTTATATTGCACTAATAGTTCATCTCTTAACTTTTTTCCATCTAAAATCATTTTTACCCTCCTAAAACAAAGACATGTTGTGGTCTATACCTAAATGTTTATATGCAAATTCCGTTGCAACTCTTCCACTTCTTGTTCTTTTAATAAAACCTTCTTGTAACAAAAATGGTTCCACAACATCTTCAATTGTTGAAATTTCTTCTCCAATCGCCGTAGATATCGTTTCAACTCCAACTGGACCGCCATTAAATTTATTAATCAGTGCCTCTAAATACTCAATATCTATATTATCTAAACCATAAGCATCAACATTTAATCTATCTAAAGCTTTTAAGGTGATATCTAAATCAATTAAACCATCACCTTCAACTAAAGCAAAATCGCGTACTCTTTTAAATAAACGATTGGCAATTCTAGGAGTTTTTCGACTTCTTTTGGCTAGTTCAAGGGCAGCATCATCAGTAATATTCATACTCATAACTTTACTCGTTCTTTTAACAATATTAGCAAGTTCTTCATTTGTGTAAAATTCTAATTTGTTTACAATACCAAATCTGTCTCGCAAAGGACTTGATAAATCACCTGCTCTAGTTGTTGCCCCAACCAATGTAAATGGTGGCAAATCAATTTTAACAGACCTACTTTTACCTTCAGCACCAATTACAACATTTATAGTAAAATCTTCCATCGCTGAATAAAGTATTTCTTCAACAAATGAAGGAATTCGGTGGATTTCATCAATAAATAATACATCACCTGGTTCAAGTGTTGAAAGAATAGCTGCTAAATCTCCACTTTTTTCAATCGCTGGACCTGTTGCAGTTTTTAAATTACTGCCAAGTTCATTGGCAATTATATGAGCAAGCGTTGTTTTACCTAATCCTGGAGGACCATATAAAAGCACATGATCTAGTGGTTCATCTCTCATTTTTGCTGCTTCAATAAATACTTTTAAATTTGCTTTAATTTTTTCTTGACCAACATATTCTTCAAGATATTCTGGTCTAATATTTCTATCAAATATATCTTCATATGTTGGATTTGCATCTATTAATCTTTCATCCATTTTTATACCCCCAAACTATCTACATAATCTTTAATTTCTAGCCAATTATGTACTATATCATGTTTACTTTCTTTATCATCTGTTATTCTTAAAGTTTTAATGCCTGCTTTTTTTACATCATCTAAAACTCTTTCTTTATCATCTATAAATAAATCGAGATTATATTTTTTACATGTAATACCTTTATTTTCTTGAAAAAATACCAATTCATCAAAAGTAATACCCTTACTTATAAAATAAAGACTTGTTAAATATATAGATTTAATATTACTTTTATTATTTGTCTCTTCTACCCCTCTGGCAGTGATAAAGATCCTTTATTTTTCCAATATTTTAAAACTTCTAGTGCATCATCTTTAATATCTATATTCCAAACCACTTGTTCTAAGTATTTAGATAAAAAATCTTTGGCTTCTTCTTTATTTAAATCATGATAATCTAAGACACCATGATACAATTTATCTTCTTTAACTAAGGTATTTGAAACAATACTTGTATTTGTTAATGTATTATCTATATCTATTCCTATATTCAATTTCAAACACCACCTTACACACTAAATTAATTATATAACAAATTTCTAAATTAGCCAACAACTATTTGTTATTTTTCTAAATTTATTATACCAAACAAATATTTGTAAGTCAATCAAAAAAATGGTAACATCCGCATCGGATGTTACCACATACAAGCTTTTTTTTTAAAAGCCAGGTGATGTATGTGTATAGAAAGATTTACTTTCTATACTAAATCACAAATTAATCTTAACATAACTCGCAAACTTTTGTCAAGAGTGCGAAAATTTGGATTAATAACTACTTTGACGTTTTTCATTAAGTTTTATTTTAGAAGCCTCGGCCGCCTCCGCCTCCGCCACCAAAGCCACCACCAGAAGAAAATCCTCCACCATGTCCTCCGAAAGAACCACCTGATGCACTAACACTTTCTCTGGTTATTGTAGTTTGAGCCCCTTGATAAGCTTGATTAATTGAATGATTAATACTTGATGTTAAATCATAATTATTAATAAATATATAAGTACCACCACTATACATATCATCTACATTTATTTCTTTTATTTTAACATTCATTGCTTTTTCAACTTTATCTGCTAAACCAAATACAGTTGCATAAACTAAATATCTTTCCCACAAAATGATTTCAGGTAACTCTTTTGTATCAAAGGTTCCAAAATCATTTAAGAATCTTTTAAAAGCATTCCATTTTGTGTAATCTTCTATTCCTTTTTCACTCTTTCTTCTAATAAGTCCAATATAAATTATAAATATAATACTTGCAAATATTAAAGTATATATAAGTAAAAATTCAACATTAAATACTACAGCACCCATAAAATAAATTATAAATGCCACAAGTAACATTATAAAACCATAAACAAATTTACCTGATAAATTATCATAAAAGCCTTGATTTTTACCATCTTCTAAAACTTTATTCTTCCATTTAGTATAACTACTCATAAATTTATCACAAGTTTTAGTAGAACTAGCATATTTCTTTAAATCTTTAGTTGTAAATTCATTTTTAAAACCAACTTTATCAAATAGAAAATCTACTAAACAATTTTCAGTTTCATTTAAATTATCTCTATTTAACAAGGTGAATTTATAACCATCTTTTTCTTCAAGTATTTTTTCAGCTTTAATATTTTTCTTATAAATCAAATTCATAATTGATGCACTCATAGCATTCGGAGTAATTGTATTATTCATTAAATAATCTACTACTTCCACATTATAATCATCAATAAACTCTCTATTATACTCTAAATTAAACTTAGGTTTTCTTTCTTTATCATATTTTTTATATACATAAATCCATACAAATAATAAAATTATATAATAACCAACAGATAAACCTTCAAATATATAAAATAACACTCTATTTCTTTTTATTGTTTCTAAATCTTTTGCTACAATATCATCTTCATGTTCTATAATACTTTCTCTTACACTATCATTATCAGTTTTTAAAAATAAACTTTCATCAAAACCACTTTTTGGTGTAACAGTTCTAAAGTCAACAGCTTCATATGATGATACTTTCTTAACACTTGCAAGAACACTAGTATAATTAGGATTAACTTCTACAATTTCTGAATTCCCAGTAAGGGGTCCATGAAACCACCAACTAAAGTCATTTTCATTCATTTTAGTTGGATAATTAACTCTAATTTGTAAATCTCTAATATCATCTTCAAAAAGATCACCAATAAAATTCCAATAATATTCAACTACATCGCTATGAGAAATACCAACATCTTTTAATGTATATTTAATTAAAAACCCTGTTTTATCATTATCTGTAGCATAATACATTCTAACTCTTAAACCATTACCTAAATTAGTTAAAACATATTTACTCATAGTACCATTATTAGCATAATCTACTTCACTAAAAGTATCAAAATCTTCATTAAAAGTATCAAAAGAAACACTGCTTACATATTTAGCACTTATACTTAAATTTTCTATATTACTTGCATTATAATTACTATAATCACTTGCATAAACTATATCTCTTTCATAACCATTAAATGTTCCATCCAACACAATTAATTCTGCTACTTCCATATCTCCATTTTCTTTTAATATTGCATCAATATAAAAATGTTTTATATCATAATCTGCAGCTAAACAAAACATTGGCAAACATAAAAATGTTATAATAGCAATTAATATCTTTTTCATAACTCAACCTTTCTTTTAAAAAAAGACGTTCAAAACGTCTTTTAGAACTTAACTTGAACATTTTGTCGTTCTGTTTCATTTGCTTCAAAGAAAGCTTCTTTTTCAAACCTAAATAAACTTGCAATAATATTACTTGGTACCATATCTACTTTATTATTATAAACCATTACAGTATCATTATAAAATTGTCTAGCACTAGCAATTTTACTTTCAGTTTCAGTAAGTTCTTGTTGTAAAGCTTGGAAATTAGTATTTGCTTTTAATTCTGGATAGCTTTCAGTTAAAGCAAATAATTTAGAAATTGCTTTAGTTAATTCTCCATCAGCTTTCATTTGGTCTTCAGGTAAAGTCGCAGATACATAAGTATTACGAGCCTTAATTACTGCTTCTAAAGTTTCAGATTCATGTTTTGTATAACCTTTAACAGTTTCAACTAAATTTGGTATTAAATCAAATCTTCTTTTTAATTGAACATCAATTTGTGCCCATTGATCTTTAACTCTATTTCTTAAAACTATTAATTTGTTATATACACTAATTGCCCAAAAAACGATTAAAATTCCAACAATTATTAATATCATCCACCATTTCATAATTCAATCCTCCTTAAAATAATTTTATCATATTTTTAAAATAATATAAACAATATTTAAAAACTTTACATAATTTAACTTTCTAATTTAGCACTAACTATCTTACTTACTCCAGATTCTTGCATTGTTATTCCATATAATGAATCTGCATATTCCATCATTCTCTTTTTATGGGTTATAACAATAAATTGACTTCTAGATTTTTCTTCACTTAAATATTTACCAAACATATCAACATTTACTTCATCTAAAGCAGCTTCAGCTTCATCTAAAATAACAAATGGAGATGGCTTAACTTCAAGCATTGCAAATAATAAACATATGGCAGTTAAAGCTTTTTCTCCCCCACTTAAAGATAATGGTGAATTGATCTTCTTTCCTGGAGGTATAGCTAAAATATCAATACCTGTATTAAGTAAATCATCTGGATTACTTAAAGATAACTCTCCTTTTCCACCTTTAAACATCATTTTAAATATCTTACTAAATTCTTTACTTATACTATCAAATGAATTTTTAAACTTATCTATCATAATATCATCCATTTCTCTAATAATATCTTTTAGTTCTCCAGATGCACTTTCTAAATCATACTTTTGACTATTTAAAAATTCATATCTTTTAGAAATTCTTTCATATTCATCAATAGCACCAACATTTACATTACCTAAACTAGCTAATTCTTTTTTTAAATTCTTTACATGTTCTCTTGCTATATCAGCATCCATTTCTAAATTATAATTACCACACGCAGACTCATATGTTAAATTATAACTATTATTTAATTCTTCTAATAAATTATCTAACTTAACTTCTAACTTACCACTAACAACTTCTTTATTCTTTAGTTCATTATTAACTAAGTTATAACTACTATTATTATCTCTAAGTTTTTTATCTAAGATATTTATTTCATCATTTACTTCTATCTTTTCTTTACTTATTACTTTAATATCTTTTTCTATTATTTCTTTACTCTTAACTAAATTATTTATACTTTCCATTAAATTAACTAAATGTTCATCCAATTTATTACTCTTTAAATCATTAATACCATCAAGTTCACTTAAAATACTTTTATGTTCTTCATTTAATCTACTTAAATTAGTTCTTTTATTAAACAACTCTTCATTTAATAAAACAATATATTTATTTAATACATTTTCTCTTTCTTCAAGTTCCAATGTATCTTCACTTAAATTATTTACTTCTTCAGTTAATTCTTTTATTTTAATATCTAATTTTTGTAAATCATTTTTTAATTTATTTAACTCATTCTTTTCATTTAACATTGAATTTTTCTTACTAGTACCACCAGTAATAGAACCACCAACATGAAGTATTTCTCCATCTAATGATACAACAACATATTTATAATTTATTAACTTACCTATTATATTTAATGTTCTTTCATTATCAACAACAATTACTTGACCTAGTCTATTTTCTACAATATTTTTATAGAAATTTATTTACTAAATTTCTTGCTTACATTT
>ENA-UONV01002637-UONV01002637.1-human-gut-metagenome-genome-assembly--contig:-CS4-NODE-2637-length-12966-cov-3.733715_pt1 | contig 12966 bp, 9 predicted proteins | sample MGYA00242461_ERZ724008 | MGnify/ENA metagenome assembly ERZ724008 | reverse complement strand
CGAAATCCTCGATTGTCAGCTTTCCGACAAGGACATCGGCAAGACGCTGCTCCACAATATTATACACGGCAACCTGCAGATCATGGTCAATAGTCAGATATACATCATTTCCACGAACAGACGGCTCGCTGTCGATTGTATCAAGAATCTGACCAACATTGTTTAAATATACAGTATCGTTGCCCTTTGTTCCTGCAAGTTCACTCTCGTAGTACTGCTCGAGTCCATCCTTTCCGACCATATCAGTTGCCTCATAGGTGGAATCGCTCTCCTGAAGTGTCTCAAGCTCTTGCGTACTCGGCTTTCCTGTATAACCAAGAATATTAGAAAAATATATGCCGTCCGGATAAACACGGCGCTCTGACTGCTCCACCTCAACTCCAAGCAGCTGCTGTTGATTTTCAAGAATTGCAGCCTGAAGCTCTGATGAAATATCAGAGCAAATGGTGGTAGACTTATACTTTGCGTAAGTTGTCAGACGCATAGCATATCTAATATTACAGATTGCTAACGCATCTTCCTTGCTGATCGTTTCGGCATTCTCCCATCTTGTTGTAAAATTATAAGAAACCTTCATAAGACGCTTCATCACAGTCTCTGCGTCATAAGTATAGACATCCTCACCTTCCTTACTTTTTTCTTCAATGTAGGAAGTTCCATATACGTCACGAATAAGCTGACGGATCGCACTGTCTTTTCCACTGTAAGCAAACTGCCCATCATCATCAATAATCACAGGAAGTTCTGTCACAATGGTTCCATCATATTTTTTCACAATTTCAATCAGACGAAGAAGCATCTCATTGAAATCACCATTTGCCTTCGTATATTCGCTAGTATCTTTTACAGTCAGGTTATAGACTGCCTCATTTCCGGCAAGGACGACTCCATTTCTGTCGTAGATAGTACCTCGTGTAGCAGTTGTCGTAATCTCCTTTTTGGTGCGGGAAACGTATGAATCATAATAAGCTGCTCCATCCAGAATCTGGAGCTGGAACAGCCTCACCACCAGGACTGCCAGAAAAAGCGTGCACACAATACCAAGCCAGAAAATTCTGGATCTTAATGTATTTTTTACCCATTCCCTGAATAAATCCCAATATTCCTTAAGCAAATCTCTTTTCTCCTTTTTTCTCTGCCTCTGTCAGATGTCTGTCAACCGTCATGATCACACCATATACGATAATCGTAGCGATTGCTGTCATCAACAGCTCCGGAAGTGCCAGATTTTTAATATAGTCTGCAATATTTACCCGGCCGAATAATAGGAAGCTGAACACATAAATATAAATACTGTAGATCAGCTCATTGGCACTGCATAACAAAACAGGCATCACAACCATATCATGAGCCAGCACCCTTGTAAAAATGCCATTGAAATAGCCAATATAAATAAAGATAAGCGTATAATACCCCAGCACGCCTCCGCTGAATGAATCCAGCAAAAGACCGCACCCAAGTCCTGTAAGCATTCCCCACATTCTGCCCTTTAAAAAGCCAACTGAAAACGTGACGATTAACAGCAGATTGGGCGCTGCAGTCAAAATTGGAATAATCCTTGTAAAATTTGACTGCAGCATAAAACAACTGACGGCAAGTACTATACATAAAACAACTCTGAGTATCTTAATCTTCATCTGTTTTTTCTCCATCCTTTGTTTACTCTGCAGACTGCTTCTGTGTCGTAACTACAAGCACGTTGCGTATGTGTTTGAAATCCGCTGCCGGCTTCAAATAACCAGATGCAGCCAGCCCATTTTCATCCACAGCAACATCCTGCGCATAGCCAATCACAAGTCCTGGAAGATAGCGGTCTGAAATATTGGATGTAACAATTACATTGTCTCTGCTGATATTAAAATCGGTATCCATATATTGAAGCTTCAAAAGACCATGCTCCTTCATATAAGGAAGATCACCGGTAACAACACAGGCATCGCCCGTTGTAGACTGCATCGCACTGACATTTACATTATCATTGATAATCGAAGTCACAACTGCATGACCTTTTGCTATATCAGATATGTAACCGACAAGTCCGCCGCCTGAAAGTACATTCATGCCTACTTCAAGGCCATCATCTGTACCTTTGTCTATCGTAAAGGTAGAAAACCAGTTGCCAGTCATATCAGAAAAAATCACAGTTGCCCCAACAGTATCATAATCGGCATACTCACTTTTGAGTTCAAGAAGTGATCTCATATCCTGATATTCCTGAATCTTCTGATCATAAGAAACCATCTGCTCTTTGAGTTCTTTATTTTCATCCTCAAGCGACTCAATCTTTGCCATCGCCTCCTCTTTGCTCAGTCGTTCCTGATCAAAATTAAAGAAAATACTGCCAAGCTTGTTAACACCCTTCTGCACCGGAACGGTGATTGCCCCTGCTACCTGTCCGACCGACACGATGTTTTCTTTTTTGATGTAATAATACCCCATAGAAATCACACAGCACGCCGTCAATATAAAAAGGATCAGCTGCGGTCTTCTTGTAAAAGGCATTTTTACATCACTGTTTTGATTGCTGCTTTTCATGAAATATATCCTCGTTCTTTTAAACTGATAAATCTGCCGTCACCAATGATGATATGATCAAGCAAAGGGATGGCGGTAAGTTCTCCCGCCTTTTGAATCTGCCGCGTCACCGCAACATCTTCTGCGCTCGGGGTTGGATCTCCGCTGGGATGATTGTGAATCAATATAATTTTGACTGCCTGATAACGAAAGGCCTCAATAAAAACTTCTCTCGGTGACAAAATCGTCTGATTCACTGTACCCTTCGTCAGCACCAGATCACGAATCAATGCTCCCTTATTATTTAGGAACACAAGAAGCACCTGTTCCTGACGCTCATCTTTGAGACGGTTCATATAATAGTTTCCGACTGCCTGAGGACTGTCCAACACAATCCCCTGCTGTCTTGACACACTAAGACGTCTTGACAGCTCACCAATACACTGAAGCTGTATCGCCTTTACCTTTCCGATTCCGCGTATTTTAGTCAGCTGAGCTACGGTCATAGACACAAGCCCTGAAAGACTTTCTATCGCAAGAAGTCTTGAGGCAAGCTCAAGAGAATTTTCGCCAACGCTTCCTGTTCTTAAAATCACGGCAAGCAGTTCGGCATTGTTCAGTGCACCAGCGCCCTGCTCCATACACCTTTCGTACGGCTGGATATCTTTGGGCAGCTGCTTTGAAATATCATGTTTCATAATCGTTCCTTACTTCCAGGTATCGAAACCATTATGAACTTATTTTATCACAATTCTTTTTTAAAGTATAGAAGAAATTTTCGAATATTAACAAATCCGTATGTCAAAAGCCGACAGTTCCTACTCTGACATACGGAAATTTCTTATAAAGTGACAATACCTGCCTGAACCAGTTTTTCAAGTGCCATCATAATTCCATACTTTGCATGATACCAGGTAAGACCTCCCTGGAAATAAACGGCATATGGCTCCTTTAACGGGCCGTCTGCACTCAGCTCGATCGAAGAACCCTGGATAAATGCACCTGCTGCCATAATAACCTGTGAATCATAGCCCGGCATATCCCATGGCTCTGGTGTTACATAGCTGTCAACTGGAGCTGCTGCCTGAATACCCTGGCAAAATGCAATCAGCGCCTCTGGCTTTTTAAGTGTAACAGCCTGAATAATATCGTATCGAGGCTCTGTACCGTTTGGAATTACGTCATAACCTAATTTTTCAAATACATTTGCTGCAAAAATAGCTCCCTTAAGCGCACCTGCTGCTACTGTTGGTGCCAGGAAAAATCCCTGATAGAAGGATGGAAGAACGCCCAAAGATGCACCAACCTCCTGACCAAGTCCCGGAGCACTAAGACGATACGCACACTGCTCAATACATGCTGCTGTTCCACAGATATAACCGCCAATCGGTGCTAATCCGCCGCCCGGATTTTTAATAAGAGAACCAACTGTCATATCTGCCCCAACATCAGACGGCTCAATTTCTTCGATAAATTCACCATAGCAGTTATCTACCATGCAGATCACATCTGGCTTAATTGACTTGATGAATGAAATCAGCTCACCAATACGCTCAACAGAAAGTGTCGGTCTTGTCTGATATCCTTTTGAACGCTGAATCGTTGCTACTTTTGTCTTCTCATTGATTGCGGCGCGAATACCTTCCCAGTCAAAGCTGCCGTCACTAAGCAGATCTACCTGACGATATGAAATATTATATTCTCTAAGAGAACCAACAGACGGACGGATTCCAATTACCTCTTCAAGCGTATCATATGGCTTTCCCACTGGTGAAAGCAGCTCATCGCCTGGACGAAGATTTGCAGAAAGTGCAAGCGCAAGCGCATGTGTTCCGCATGTAATCTGTGGACGCACCAATGCAGCCTCTGTGTGGAATGTATCAGCATATACCTGCTCTAACGTCTCTCTTCCCATATCGTTGTATCCATATCCAGTTGTTGCTGAAAAGCAAGCTTCACTTACATGATTTTTTTGCATTGCACCAAGCACCTTCATCTGATTCTGCTCTGCCACTTTATCAATCTCGCAGAAACGTTCTTTAAGATCCTGCTCGATTTTCTCACAAAATTCATATGTCTTTTCACCAATCCCCATGGACAGGTAAGTTTCTTTCATTGTCATTTTCTTTCTCTCTTTTCTATTTTACTGTATTTTTGATGCGGCATGTAAGTTTTTTTCACACTGCTCTGTCAATATACGTATAACATCTTCGTTTTTTGCACCATCAATATCAAGCCATGTTACATCGCGTTCTCTGCGAAACCATGTAAGCTGACGTTTTGCAAAATGTCTCGTCGACTGCTTAATCTGATTTACAGCATCATTTAATGTACACTCACCGTCAAGATATGATAAAAGCTCCTTATAGCCAAGTCCCTGCATTGAGACATAACTTCTGTCATAGCCCATCGCCTTTAATGCTTCCACTTCCTTAAGCAGTCCCTGCTCCATCATCTGATCCACGCGCAGATCAATGCGGCGATACAACTCTGCGCGATCTCTGTTCAGGACAAAATAGCAGAAATTGTATGGTGACTCTTTCTGGCGCTGTTTCTCATTATGCTCTGAGATTGGACGACCTGTCAGCTTAAAATATTCCAGTGCGCGAATTAAGCGCTTCGTATTATTTGCATGAATTGCCTCTGCCGATGCAGGATCAACGCTTCTCACTTGCTCTAGCAGCCATTCATTTCCAAGCTCTCTTGCCTTATCTTCAAGCTGTGTGCGGTACGCAGTATCCTCGCATGTATCTTCAAAATCAATATCATACAAAAGTGCCTGAATATAAAAGCCAGTTCCGCCTACCACAAGCGGAATATGACCATTGGCATAAATTTTTTCCATTGCCGCCTTTGCCATCTGCTGAAAACGCACCACGGAAAATTCATCACCTGGCAGCAGCTCATCCACAAGATAATGAGGAATACCCTGCATCTCATCCGGCATGATTTTTGCAGAACCAATATCCATATATTTATAAACCTGCATAGAATCTGCACTGATTATCTCACAGCCAAGTGATTTTGCCAGTCCAATCGAAGCGCTTGTTTTTCCCACAGCCGTTGGACCAGTCAATATAATAAGTGGTTTCTTATTTTCTATCATATTTATTCCTACCTATTGCTCGTTACAGTTCATTGTTTTCCATTTAAAACTGTGTAATCACACAATTCTCTTAAACTTCTTTTCAAGCTCATATTTAGTCATCGTGATAATCGTTGGTCTTCCATGAGGACACGCATACGGATTTTCAAGTGTCAATAGCTGTGACACAAGCGCATCCGCCTCCTGAAATGAAATCTTCTGACCACCCTTAATGGCTGCCTTACACGACATCGACGCAAGCTTTGACGCAATCAATTCAGATGGCTGCATGCTTCCTCTGTCCTCAAGATCAGACAGCATCTCCAAAAACAACTCCTTTTCATTGATTCCATAAAGATTTGCCGGAATCTCACTGATTGCATACTCGCGCCCGCCGTATGGTTCAATCGTAAAGCCAATGCGTTCAAATTCACTTTTAAATTCTTCTAAAATCGCTTCCTCTGCCCTTGTCAGTGAAATAACCATCGGCGGACTCACAAACTGAGTAATACGCTCCTTTTTGCGATATGCCTCCATAAGCCGCTCATAATTTACCTTTTCATGTGCAGCATGCTGATCCATTATATAAAGCTGATTTCCATACTGAATCAGCCAGTACGTATCAAACAGCTGTCCTATCAGACGATGATGGATTCGTGCCTTCTCTGACAATAACGGCTCCGTGAACAGCGTTTGTTGTTCTGGTTTTTCTGATTTTTGTTCTGGCTGAGGAGGCATCTGATTAACAGTTTGAGATACATCCTGTCCAATACGTTTGTGTATTCCAGAGGCAAGCTCCCACTTCGAATCAGAATCCTTTATTGTCTGCTTTTTTTCTATCTTATATTCACCAGAAGGATCAGAAAGCTTTGATGGCACTTTCGGCTGTTCTTCGTTTTTTGGCAGCTTTTGTTCACTCTGAATTTTATTCTCTGTGAAGATCTTTTGTTCACTCTGAGTTTTATGTTCTGCTGATGGCTTTTGTTCATTTTGAATTTTATGTTCTGCAGGCGGCGGTGGAATAATCTCCTTCATCGCCTGAAGACGTCTCTGCTCAAAAGGCTCTGGCAGCTTTTGCTTTTCCTGCACCTTCTTTTCGGCCTTGCCATCATCACTCACATCAGGAATAAATTCTTTTCCGCGAAGTGTATTTTCAATTGCACCGGCTAACAGCTCATAAATTTCATTTTCCTGCTGAAAGCGCACTTCCATCTTCGCTGGATGAACATTTACATCAATAAGCTCTGGCTTAATTTTAATATGAAGCACTGTAAACGGATAACGATGCTGCATCATGAATGGCTTATACGCCTGCTCAATTGCAGCAGCAATCAAACGGCTTTTTACAAAACGTCCATTTATATAATAATTTTCAAAAGTTCTATTTCCTCTTGAAATAATAGGCTTGCCAATATATTTATAAAGCGCATAGATATATCCGGTCGAAGCATAGCCATGTTTTCCATCAGCTGATTTATATAATTTCCCTCTGTAGCTGCTGTCTTTAAAAACTTCTTTCTGGCAGGCACATGGTAAAATAAATTGCGCACGAGAATTGTTGTGCCGTCTGGTGCACCTATCTGTGTTAAGCTTTTTTCCTCGCCATCTTCAATTTGGTATGAAATACCAAGCATAGCTTCAGGCGGCTTTGAAATGAGCTCCACCTGTGCAATGGCTGCAATACTCGAAAGTGCCTCACCACGAAAGCCAAGTGAACCAATATCTAACAAGTCATCAATTGTATGAAGCTTACTCGTTGCATGACGCAAAAAAGCTTTACGCACCTGATCCTTTTCAATTCCGCAGCCATTATCGGTAATGCGAATAAAACTGATTCCACCATCTTTGATTTCCACAGTAATCGCTGTTGCTTTCGCATCAATAGCATTTTCCAACAGCTCCTTTACAACAGAAGATGGTCTGTCAATAACCTCTCCTGCTGCAATCTGATTAATCGTTGCCTGATCAAGCAATTGTATTTCGGGCATTGCAGACCTCCTTTGCGTGTTTTTTTAATTTTTATATTTTTGATACTTCCCACGGATTGCTGCGCAGCTTCGCCGCTCTCGCAATCCTGCTTTCATTCGGATTCGCGGATTTACTTCGTAAATCGCTGCCATCCTCATGAAAGGGCAGGTTCCAAACTGAGCGCTGTTTTCCTGCAAGCAGGAATCAATCTGAGCTTTTCACCTTGGAAGTATCAAATTCTATTTTTTAGTGTTGCCTGCATACGATACAGCGTATTAAGTGCATCAAGCGGCGTCATATTTGCAATTTCTAGTTTTTTGATTTCTTCTATTATAGAATCATCTTTTACTGTATCAAAAAGTGTCAGCTGATTTGCATCTACTTCATCCGGGCGTGATACGCGCTTTTTAGATGGCGTTGACTGCATCTGGGCAATCTCTCTTGCACGTGCTGCAATGTCGGCATCAGTCAATTCCTCAACCAGCTCCTTTGCACGGTTTATAACGCGGTCTGGAACACCTGCCAGTTTTGCAACCTGGATTCCATAGCTTCTATCTGCACCACCCTTAACAATTTTTCGCAAAAAGACAATATCGTCACCCTGCTCCTTCACGGCAATGCAATAATTATTTACACCATTTAATGCGCCTTCAAGCTCCGTCAGCTCATGATAATGCGTTGCAAACAATGTTTTTGCACCAAGCTGTCTGGCATCCGCTATATATTCTACAACGGCCCACGCAATACTCATACCATCATATGTACTAGTTCCGCGTCCGATTTCATCAAGAATAATCAGACTCTTTTTTGTCGCATGACGAAGGATGTTCGCCACCTCATTCATCTCTACCATAAAGGTACTCTGACCAGATGCCAAATCGTCAGAAGCACCTACTCTTGTAAAAATACGATCACTGATACAGATATTAGCCGATTTTGCAGGAACAAAGCTTCCAATCTGTGCCATAAGCGCAATCAGTGCGACCTGACGCATATAAGTCGACTTTCCCGCCATATTCGGACCTGTAATAATCGAAATGCGGTTCTTTCCATTATCAAGCAGCACATCATTTGCTACAAACATATCATTTGGAATCATCTGCTCAACAACAGGATGACGGCCATTTTTAATATCAAGAATTCCTCTTTCATTGATCTGCGGTTTTACATAATTCTGACGTTCTGCAACAAAAGAAAGAGATGCAATAACGTCAAGAAGCGCAACTGCACGCGCTGTTTTCTGAATACGCTCTACCTGCGATGCCACACGATCTCGCACGTCACAGAACAATTCATACTCAAGCGCTGCCAGCTTATCCTCAGCACCAAGAATCAAATCCTCAAGCTCTTTTAACTCCTGCGCGATAAAGCGTTCTGCATTTGTAAGTGTCTGCTTTCTTGTATAATCATCAGGAACCATGTCCTTAAAGGAATTGGTTACTTCAATATAGTAGCCAAACACCTTATTGTAACGCACGCGCAATGTCTTAATTCCTGTGCGTTCACGCTCCTTTGCCTCTAGCTCTGCCAGCCAGTTCTTTCCCTCTGTCTTTGATCGGCGAAGCTTATCTACATCCTCATTATAGCCATCCTTAATGATTCCTCCCTCTCTGATAACAAGCGGCGGATCCTCTATAATGGCACTACTGATTAATGATTCCAAATCGTCCAGCGTATCTAGTTCATCATACAATTCTTTCAGCAGTGATCCCTTAAAATCAGCTAACTGCTGCTTAATCGGCGGCAGCATGCGAAGTGATGCTGCAAATGCCAAAAGGTCTCGTGGATTTGCTGTCTTATAACTGATACGGCCTGCCAAACGCTCCAGATCATAAACTGGCTGCAAATACTCGCGAATTTCTTCTCTTGTCACATATTCGTTTAGCAGTTCTTCAATTGCTTCCTGTCTTTTTAAAATTCTCGCACGATCAATAAGTGGCTGCTCAATAAAGCTTCGAAGAAGTCTTGCTCCCATCGCGGTCTTTGTCTTATCAAGCACCCAAAGCAAACTTCCGCGTTTTTCTTTCTCTCTAAGTGTCTCTGTCAGTTCCAAATTGCGGCGTGTCGACGTATCAACAATCATATAGCAGCCTGTCGTATATGGCTGAATATTTGTAATATGTGGCATTGTACTTTTCTGAGTATCATACAAATACTGCATCAAAGCTCCTGCCGATATCATTCCAGAATCATAATCCTCCAGACCAATTTCAAGAAGTGATGTTGTATGAAAATGCTCCATCAAAATCTTCTTTGCATTGTCTTCCTTATAATACCAGGAATCTGGTGTTGACACCGTAAAATGCAGCCTGTCTTTTAGCTCATCCAGATTTTCTCCGCTTAATTCAAACAAATCATTGCAGATTACCTCTGCCGGTGTAAACTTAAACAGCTCATCCTCTAACTGTTCTTTTGTCTTTAATTCTGTCAGATAAAATTCGCCTGTTGATACATCACATGTACTTACTCCGTAAATGCCACCCACATAAGCGATTGACATAATGTAATTGTTCTTCGTTTCATCAAGTGCCTTATTATCACAAATTGTTCCCGGTGTCACCACACGGATAACTTCACGCTTTACAAGACCCTTTGCAAGCTTTGGATCTTCCATCTGCTCTGCAATAGCGACACGATAGCCTTTTTTTACCAAACGATCTATATAATTGTCGGCTGCATGAAAAGGAACTCCGCACATAGGTGCCCGTTCCTCTAGTCCGCATTCTTTTCCTGTTAACGTAATCTCCAGTGCCTTTGACGCAGTAATCGCATCATCAAAGAACATTTCATAAAAATCACCAAGTCTGTAAAATAAAATACAGCCAGGATACTGATCTTTTGTCTCAAAGTACTTCTGCATCATCGGCGACAGTTTCGCCCTGTTGATTTCCATTTACTTATGCCTCTCTTACTGTAAATTGTTGCTGTCCATTTGCAAAACTGCACACAGTCTGATAGCGGCTATCGTAACCGTCAGCCGCTATCCCTTCTTATCTTATGCGTTATTCCACAAGCTCTCCCAAATAGTAAAAGCCTTTGGACTCTATCATTTTTACTTTGCAGATCGTTCCGATCAATGAACTATCTCCCTTAAAATGAACCACTGTGTTATTGCTGAGACGTCCTGATACCATAGATGGATCTTTCTCATTAACCTCTTCTACCAGCACTTCGAGTGTTTTTCCAGTATCGCGGCTGCACTGAGTTGTCGCAATAGACTGAACAAGCTTTAACAGGCGGTCAAAACGATCCTTTACCACTTCCTCTGGTATCTGATCATCCATTGCAGCAGCTGGTGTTCCTGTACGCTTTGAATAAATAAAAGTAAATGCACTGTCATACTGCACCTTGCGTACTACATCCATTGTATCTTCAAAATCTTCCTCAGTCTCACCTGGGAAGCCAACAATAATATCTGTAGTCAAAGAAAGGTCTGGAATTTCACGGCGGAGCTTTGCTGCCAACTCCAAATATTGCTCCTTATCATACTTTCGGTTCATGAGCTTTAAAATACGACTGCTTCCAGACTGAAGCGGCAAATGTAAGTGACGACAAATCTTTTTGGAATTTTTCATCACTTCAATTAATTCATCTGACAGGTCCTTCGGATGTGAGGTCATAAAACGAATCCAACGAAGTCCTTCGATCTGCTCTACCTGCTGTAAAAGCTGTGCAAATGTAATCGGATTATCAAGTGTCTTTCCATATGAATTTACATTCTGACCAAGAAGCATAACCTCTACTACACCATCAGCTACTAACTGCTTAATCTCCTTTATGATATCCTCTGGCTGTCTGCTTCTCTCTCTTCCGCGCACATATGGTACGATACAGTAACTGCAGAAATTGTTGCAGCCATACATGATGTTGACACCACACTTAAAGGAATATTTACGGACAGCAGGAAGATCCTCTACGATTTGATCCGTTCCTTCCCATACATCAATTACCTGTTCTTTTTTAGTAAATGCCTGATATAACAACTCTGCAAGCTTAAATATGTTATGAGTTCCAAATACAATATCAACAAAACGGTAGCTGCTGCGAATCTTTGCGACCTCATCTGGCTCCTGCATCATACAGCCGCAGATAGCAATCATACGGTGAGGTGCTTTCTTCTTTCTGCTCTGGTACATTCCTAAATGACCGTATACCTTCTGGTTTGCATTCTCACGCACAGTGCAGGTATTCATGATCAAAAAATCAGCAGCCTTTTCATCATCAGTTTCCTCATATCCGATTTTTTCAAGAATACCAAGCAGTTTTTCAGAATCTTTCGCATTCATCTGGCAGCCAAAGGTAGTAATATGAACTGTTAAGTTTCTTCCTAACTCTTCTGACTTTCTTTTCACATACTCTCTGCTTTTTGCCATAAAATAGAGCTGTCTGTTTGGTTCCATCTCCGGTGCCAAGGTGTTTGTATCTACCATATTGATGTCAATTCCGGTTAAATCGGAAACGTTTCTCAAATCTATTAAATCCATGTTATTCCTTTCAAGGGTTGGTTGTTTTGACTTTTTTGCCCTTCAAATGGCAGAAAAAGATATATTGTATATTACACTCAGCAATTTAAAATGTCAAGGGGATTTCCTGTGTGACCAGGTTGGCTGTTACAGTCGCAAAGATATGTTACGAAAACCCTTCGGTGCAATGGTTTCGCCGGCGGACCTTGTTCCCGCGGCGCCTTCTGCATAATTTTTATCTCATCGCCTGTTTAGCTCTCTGGTACTCTTTCTCTAACTGACTCTTAAATGCTTCAATTTCAGCCGGTTTCATGCCTGGTTCAGCTGTAGCGCAAATATATGGAACATTACTTGCCAGAAGCTCCATAGCCTCTGGCTGTTCTTCATACATCTCATAATAATCATCCACCAACATATCTTCAAAGATGATTGAAAACTCGTAGATATCTTTCGGGGTGTTCTCAAGAAATTCCTCGATCTGCTCCATCATCTCTTTAAACACTTTCCCAAGCCTCCTTCTATAAAAACTTTAATTTTTTACAACTATTCAGATCCGCGCAATATTATTTACATCTAAATAATAACGCAATATTTAATTGATGTTGCGCGCAACCTTCATTTCAATTCGTACCTCTACATGAGAGGCGACATAGATTTCAATACACACCTTCTTTGCAAAAGGTATTTCAATTCACGCCTCTACAAGAGAGGCGACGTCTCCCACTCCATCGTCTTGCCAGTCGTAGAAGATATTTTAATTCACACCTCTACATGAGAGGCAGCCAGTGTCGCTGAATCAAATTCCTTTGTTCCGATATATTTCAATTCACGCCTCTGCATGAGAGGCAACGTGCGGCGGTGAGTGAGGAGTGATGGGGTGGATTAAATTTCAATTCACGCCTATACATAAGAGGCAGCCAACAGTGGCAGCAGGAT
>ENA-UONV01002634-UONV01002634.1-human-gut-metagenome-genome-assembly--contig:-CS4-NODE-2634-length-12973-cov-3.889379_pt1 | contig 12973 bp, 8 predicted proteins | sample MGYA00242461_ERZ724008 | MGnify/ENA metagenome assembly ERZ724008 | reverse complement strand
GGCGGTGAACACCGTGGGGATGACCACGCGGGCGTTGCCCGCTGCGGCCAGACCCTGCTCCACGCGCTCCGTCCACGAGATGAGCTGCTCGAGACTCATGTGCGGGCAGCCCATGAAGCAGAGCTTCGGCCTGGCGTCCTTGTTCTTCCAGATGACGGGATAGCTGTCATACACGCGCTGAAGCTCGGCGTCGTCTATGACATAGACCTGCGCGTCCTCGCGCACGAGCGACCGGCCGTATTTCACGGCCTCGGGCGTGATGTTTTCCACATGGTACAGGCCGACCGCGCCGTTGGAGGCCGTGGCCGCGCCGAAGTCCTTCAGATAGGTCTTGGCGGCCTCGTCCAGCGTGCCGAGCCACTTGTCAAGCCCGCGGATGAAGGGCACGTCCTCCATGACCTTCATGCCGATGGCCGAGCCGAGAAGCTGCGCCTCCGGCTTTTTGGTCGTGCGCACCTCGACGATCCAGCTCGCGCGGCGCCCCTCGTCCTTCAGAAGGCCGAAGGAGGGCACAAAGCCCACGATGGAGCCCATCAGGTCGATAATGCCGGAGTTGCGGTTGCAGCGTGCGCCGAGAACGGAGTTCGCATAGACCACCGCGGAGGACTCCGACCACGACAGCACCTCGCCAAAGCCGGGCGTGTTGCCGACCTCGTCCATGTAACAGGTGCAGGTGAAGGCGCTCGGATCCATCAGGCCCAGCTTTTGGAGCTGCTGCTCATAGTAATCCTGACGGGTATACATGAAGTGGTTGAACACGAAGTTCTGCAGGAAGCTGCTCGGGACGTTTTTGTCCAGCGGGCGCGGGTCGGCGGAGAACTTCTGCGCGGAGACCGCGCCGGCCTCGAGCAGCTGCTCCATCAGGTGATACACCGGGCCGAGCGCCTTGAGGCCGAAGGAGGTGACGAGGTGGTTGTACCTGCTCGTCACGGGCACCATCTCGTCCGCGCCGAACAGCTCGCCGTAGCGCACGAGCGTCTGCATGACCTTGGCCATGGTCTCGCCGTGCGCACCGTTCAGGATTTCCTGCTGCTCGGGGGTGAGCTTCATTTGAGTTTCCATATCATACGCACCTTTCTTAAATCTTCATAGCCGCTTCATAAGCGCCCCAGACGACGCTGCGCAGGTTGCCGACCTGACGGCAGTCGCCGACGAGCTGCGCCTTGCCCGCCTCGGGCAGCGGCGCGGAGATGTAGCCAGCGCAGGAGATCACGCTGTCGCAGGGAATCTCGATCTCGCTGCCGTCCTTTGCGGTGCAGAGGATGGAGCCGTCACGAACCTCCTTGAGCGTGGTTTCCAGATACACGGGAACCTTGTGCAGCGCGAACCACTCGCGCAGATAGGACGAATTGGCAAGGCACACGCCCTTCTGGCTGACCAGATCGTCCTTCATCTCGACGATCACGGGCTTTTTGCCCTGCAAGGCCAGCTCATAGGCGATTTCCGAGCCGGTCAGGCCGCCGCCGATGACGGCCACGGTCTCGCCGGTCGCCGTGCCGCGCAGATACTGGCAGGCTTCGATCATTTTTTCATAGCCCGGCACGCGGCGCAGCAGGCGCGGCGTTGCGCCGGTGGCGACGATGACGGGAGCATCCTTGAAGGCCGCGAGATCCTTGACCTCGTCGTTCAGGTGAACCTCAATGCCCAGCTGCGTCATCTGGCGGCGATACCACGCCAGCAGGTCGCGCAGCTTGCCCTTGTAGGACTCGGCGCTGGCCGCGATGAACGCGCCGCCCAGCTCGCCGGTCTTTTCGTGGATGACGGGGTTGTGGCCGCGCAGCTTCAGCACGCGCGCGGTCTCCATGCCGCCAATGCCGCCGCCGATAATATGTACGGTCTTGGGCTTGTCCGTCTTGCGGATGTAGTGCTTGTTCCACTGCATGGTCTCGGCGTTCACGGCGCAGCGCGCCAGATGCAGGCTGTCGGACAGCTCCTGATCGTTCGGCACGCCCTTGTAGTGGCACATGTTGAAGCAGCCGTTGTGGCACAGGATGCACGGGCGGATGTCGGCCTCGCGGTCCTCCTGCAATTTCACGATCCATTGCTGATCCGCGAGGAACGCCCGGGCGAAGCCTGCGCCGTCCAGACGGCCCGCCGCGACGGAATCGGCCGCGGTGCGCGGGTCGAGGCGGCCTGCGCAGATCACGGGGATGTCCACGAACTGCTTGATGTGCTCCACGTCCGCGAGGTTGCAGTTTTCCGGCATATAGATCGGCGGATGCGCCCAGTACCATGCGTCATAGGTGCCGTTGTCGCAGTTGAGGCAGTCGTAGCCCGCGTCCTGCAGATATTTTGCGGCACGCTCGGACTCGGCCATGTCGCGCCCGACCTCCACATAGTCCTCGCCGGGCAGCGCGCCCTGCCGGAAGCCCTTGGTCTTGGAGATCACGCTGTAGCGCAGCGAGACGGGGAAGTCCTTGCCGCAGGCCTTCTTGATCGCCTGCACGATCTCGACGGCAAAGCGGTAGCGGTTTTCAAACGAGCCGCCGTATTCGTCCGTGCGCTTGTTGACATACAGCAGCGTGAACTGGTCGAGCAAATAGCCCTCGTGCACCGCGTGAACCTCGACGCCGTCCACGCCGGCGTCCTTCAGGAGCTTGGCGCTCTGGGCAAAGGCGTCGATGAGCTGATGAATTTCCTCGACGGTCATCTCGCGCGAGGGCACCTTGTCCGACCAGCGGTTGGGCGAGGGGCTGGCCGTGGCGGTGATCTTATCGAGGTTCATAAAGGGCTTGCTGACCACACGCAGGAATTTGTTGGTGTAGAGCGTTTCCATCATCTGGCTGATGGTGAACGAACGGCCGAAGCCCGCCGTGAGCTGCACAAAGAGCTTTGCGCCGGTCTTGTGGAACTCCGGCATCCACTTTTTGAGGTCGGCGAACATCTTTTTGTTCTTGTGGAGCCATTGGCCGAACATGGGGTTGTAGACGGGCTGGCAGCCGGGCATGACCAGACCCGCGCCGTTTTTGGCGACCTCGAGGATGAAGTGCGCGCCGTCCTTGTCAAAGTGGTTTTTCTCCATCCAGCCGAACAGATCCGTTCCGCCCATACTGGTCAGAACAAAGCGGTTCTTGATCTCACAGTTTCCGATTTTCCACGGGGTAAACAACGGGTTGAGCCTCTGATCCATTGCGAGTTGACCTCCTTATTTTAGCGGAAGCGCCGGGGCTTCCTTTGCTGATGAAACAATGCGTTCCGCGCGGGCACTGTGCCTGTTTCATATTCCTACCAATAGTTTAGCACGGCCGGGCGAAAAAGACAATCGGAAGTTTCCAATCACAAACTTTTCAGCACGTCCTCGACGCGGCGGCACTGCTGCGGAAAGCGCGCGCGCAGCTCCGGCACAGCCGAGGCCATTAAATACGGCGTTCCGGCGTATTGCAGCATGCCGACGTCGTTGTAGTTATCGCCGATGGCGAGGATCTCCTCGCGCGAAATGTTCAGAAGCTCTCCCAGACGGCGCAGACCGGTGGCCTTGTCGGCCCGGGTGAAGTCCACCCACCACGCCCCCGCAATCTGCGGCGGCAGCGGCCAGCCGGTCAGCTTGGGCGCGACCTCGGCGGAGTTTTTGCAGAAGATGGAGATCTTCACGATCTCCTCGGGAATGTCCTCGGGCGTGGGAACATAGACGATATGGTTGCCCACGGCCTCCACCGCACGCACGACCTCCCCGCCCTTGGGAAACAGGTAGCAGCCGCGCACGCCGGAGACCATGACCTCGCAGCCGTCGAGCGCGAGGATCGCTGGCGCATGCTCTCGAGCCTGCGGCCGCTCGTCGGGCAGAAGCGGATGCCCTTCCGCTTGAGCCGCTCAATCTCGTCGAAGATGACCGGCGCGATGGAATCCAGACGGTCAAAGAGCAAGGTGCCGTCAATATCGCTTGCAATCAGCTTAATCATAAAAGCCTCACTTTCCGCTGTCCTGATACTCCGAGGGGCTGACGCCCGTCAGCCGCTTGAAGGTGGCAGAAAAATACGCAATGTCGCGGTAGCCAACGCACTCGGCGACCTCGTAGACCTTCCGGCGGCAGTCGCGCAGCAGCTCCATGGATTTATGGATGCGGTAGCGCGTGAGATAGCTCAGGAGCGTCTGTTCGGTCTCTTTCTTGAACAAATGGCTCAGATGGCCCTCGCTCAGCCCGAGCGCCTGCGCGACCATGCCGACCGTCAGACTCGGATTGGCGTAGTTTTCCGCAATGTAGTCCATGGCCGAGAGCACATAGCGGCTCTGGCCGCCCTTTTTCGGCAGGACGATCTCGTGCGCGGACTGCGCCTGTAATTTTTTTTGCAGCGTCAGCACGGCCTGCTCCAGCTCGCCGTCGTGGAAGGGCTTGAGCAGGAAGTCCACCGCGCCGAGGCGCATGGCGCTGCGTGCGTACTCAAAGCTGTCGTAGGCCGTCAGGATGATGGCCGGGGCGGTGCAGCCCTGCTCGCGCAGCTTTTGCAGCATTTCGATGCCGTCCATCTTCGGCATTTTCAGATCCGTGATGATGAGCGTCGGCTCATAGCGCCGCGCAGCCTGAAGCGCTTCCTCGCCGTTGGCAGCCTCGCCCACGACCACGCAGTCCAGCGCCGCCCAGTCCACCGTCAGAACGATGCCCTTGCGGATCATTTCCTCATCTTCAACGACCAAGACCTTCAGCATGGCCGGAATCCTCCCTTCGGGTAACGGGCAGCGTGGCGGTGATGACCGCGCCGGTGCCGTCCGCGCGATTTTCAAGGTGCAGGCCGAAGCCCGCGCCGTAGTGCTTTTGCAGAATGGTATCCACATTGAATAAGCCCAGATGTCCCGCAGTGGACGCGTCCGGATGGTACTTGCCCAGAAGCTCGGGCGGCAGACCCGCACCGTTGTCCGCAATGCGGATGCAGAGCACGCCGTCCTTCTCTGCGGCCGTGACCTCAAGGCGGCCGTTCTCCACGCCTGTCAGACCGTGCAGGATCGCGTTCTCGGCCAGCGGCTGGAGCATCATCTTCGGCACCATGCAGTGCTCCAGCTCCTCCGGGATATGGACGGAGAAGGTGAAGCTGTCGGCCAGACGGATGCGCTGGATCTCCATATAGCGCATCAGGACCGCGACCTCCTGCCGCAGCTCGACAAATTCCTCCGGCGTGATGCAGAAGCGCAGGATGTCGGCAAGGTCCGTGGACATGAGCGCGACCTGCGGCACCTGATTGATCTTACTGATCCACTTCATGGTGTCGAGCGTGTTGCAGAGGAAATGCGGGTTGAGCTGCGCCTGCAGCATGCGGATCTGCGCCTCGTTGAGCGCCTTCTGGTTCTCGACGAGCATCTGCTGGTTGCGCTTGAGGTCGATGACCATGCGGTTGAACTGCTGGGCAAGCTCGCCCAGCTCGTTGGACTGCATGACAGGGACATGGACGTCCAGCTCGTTGCGGCCGACCTGCCGGAGCGCGTCGTGCAGCTGCCCGATGGGGCGGAAGAGCTGGCGGCTCATCTGAAAGCTTATGAGCACGCACACGCCGATGCACACCAGCGCGCACGCCGCGCTGACGGTGTAGAGCAGCCGCATGGTGCCGCGCGTAAAGACCTCCGGCTGCTGCAGGACGACGTAAAGTCCCGTAGCCGGATGGCGGCAGATGGAATAGACATAGTCCTCGGACAGGCCGGTCAGCGCCTCACCGGCCAGAAGCTGCGCGCGCAGCTTGCCCGCCATGGTCTCCAGAATCGCCGGGCGCGTGCAGTAGACCGGGCGGAAAAAGCGGCTCAACAGCGCCAGCTCGTTCTTTACACCCACCGCGCCGCCCAGCAGTGAGCGGAAGCCCGCTGCCGAAACGCTCACGACCAGATAACCTGTTGGCGCACCGTAGCGGTCGGAGAGCAGCACCGCACCGCGCAGCACCTGATCGGAGGACGATTCCTCGCCCGCGATGTAGACGAGCCTGCCGTTCTTGGCCTGCGCGGCCTCGTGCAGAATGCCCCAGTCCGTGGGCAGGAAGCGGTCGTCCGGCGCGGTCTGCGTGGAATAGCGCCAGCGGCCGCTGATGTCGTAGAGGTCGAGGCGCGCGTAGCTTCTCGCGTCGCCCGCCGCATGGAACAGCAGATTGTTGACGACGGTGTCGTCGGCCTGATCGTCAAACAGCGCACGGCTGACGGAAAAATTCTGCTGCAAGGTGGCCGCCGCGCCGCGCACGCCCTCGTCGAGCGAGTCGAGCGCAAGCAGGCTGGTTTCCAGCGCCTGTGCCGCCTGTGTCTCGGCATCGCCGGTCATGCGCAGACGGAAAATTTGCAGCAGCATCGCAGAGCAGATTAAAAGCGGAATGAGCGACACGAGCAGAAAGCCGCTGAACAGCTGCCGCCGGAAGGATCGGGATTTTTTCATGCGCCCTCCTTCGGCAGAAAGCTCTGCCAGCGTTCCAGAATGGCCTCGTGTTCGCTGCTTGCCCACGCGACGTCGTAGTCCAGAAGTGTCAGCTTGTCCAGCCGCACGAGCTGCGCCGACGGCTCAATGTCCGTGCGCACGCAGCGGCGGGAGAATTCCTCCTCCTGCAGGAGCGACTGCACATCGCGGCTGACGGCAAAATCGATGAATTTCTGTGCGTTTTTCTCGTGCATTGCGCCGCGGATGACCGCGCAGCCGTCCGGCACGGCGCTCGTGCCCTCAACGGGATAGATCATGCGCAGGTTTTCACCCGCCGCAATGCGCTTGCGCGCGGTCTCCTCCAGCGTGATGCCCACGCGGTTGGTGCCGTCGGCCACGGAGTCGAGAATGGCGCCCGAGCCGGAGAGCAGACGGCCGTCCAGATTCTTGGCAAAGCGGCGGAGCGTTTCCTCCCGCGGCGCGTCCAGTGCACAGAGCATGGTCACAAGCGCGGTGTAGCACGAGCCGGACACGGCAGGGTCCGCAAAGGCGATCTTCCCGCGGAATTCCTCGGAAAGCAGGCTTTCCCAGCCGGTCAGCTCCCCGGGCGCGACGAGCTTGGGATTATAAATGAGTACCCCGGGCAGCGCGGAAAAGGGCGTCCAGCGGTTGTCCTCGCCGCAGTAGGTTTGCGCGAGCCTGTCGTGCTCGGCGCAGACGTAGGGCGAGAAGTATTCGGCATAGGATTCCAGACTTTCCACGCCGCCGCCGAACATCACGTCCGCGCCGGGCGCGTCGGCCTCCCATTTGATGCGCTCGAGAAGCTCGTTCGAGCCGCCCGTGACCACGTCCACCCAGATGCCCGTGCGTTCCTCGAACTCGCGGACGATGGGACGCCAGACCTCCTCTTTATGGGAGGTGTAGATCACAAGGCGCTCATCCTCGGCGGGCGCGGCGAACGGCGGAACGCCGGCGGTTTTCCCGGCGCAGCCGGACAGCACGCAGACCGCGGCCAAAAGCAGCGCGGCAAATTGTTTCTTCATCGCAGACTCCTTAGAATATATTCGTATACGTTTTATCCAATTATAGCACAGCAGCGCAGCCGTTTTCATTAATATCGCACAAGAATCTCAGGATTTCACAAAATAACGCAGATTTGTCTACTGTTCAAGCGCGGGGGAAAATTGTAAAATGGATTCACAGGGTAAGGGACTCTGTCCCCAAGCCCGCACTTTCATAGGAGGAAAACGTAATGAAAAGAATTCTCGCACTGCTTCTGGCTGTCTGCATGATTCTGGCACTCGGCGCCTGTGCCTCACAGGGCAATGAGCCGTCTGCTCCGTCTCAGGACGCACAGCCCTCTACGGACAACACCCCGTCGTCCGAATCTCAGAACACCGAGCCGGAGGAAAACCTCACCGCTGTTCAGAAGATCATCAAGGAAGCCGAAGGCATGACCCTCGAAGAACTGGCCAAGAAGGCCATCGAGGAATCCAACGGCAAGATGTTCTACGGCGTCGGCAACTCCAGCCGCGGCAAGAGCGCTCTGCCTCTGTTCATCGAGTACCTGCAGACCATCGATCCTAATTATACCATGGAATTCGAGTGGCAGCAGCCCAAAAACAACAAAATTTTCGATCAGCTCACCGCTGACTCCCTGAAGGAGACCGGCACCTTTGCCATGACCCTGATCCAGGACGGCAACCAGATCGAAAGCAAGATGTACCAGACCGGCATCCTCGACACCTTCATCCCGAAGGATTGGGCGGACGCCAACAAGACCACCGCAGACGCCTACACCGGCTTCCTGCCGCTGCAGACCCTGAACAAGGTCTTTATGTACAACTCCACCGGCAGCAAGACCTATGACAACTGCTGGGACTACGTCGCCGAAGGCGAGCATGGCCTGTTCATGGACATCGACTCCGAGATCGTCGGCAAGAACTTCCTGTATATGCTCACCCGTGACGACTATGCCGCATGGCTGAAGGAAGCCTATGAGGCTCTGCCCGCTGACGAGCAGACCTACTTCCAGCCCACCATCAAGGCCATGGAGTCCGAAGCGGAAGACCTCGGCCTCGGCGCTGACGGCGCTTACGCTCTGGCATGGATCAAGCTGTGGGTCGAAAGCTACAACGCTCAGACCGACGACGGCCCGATCTGCAACACCCTCGTCGATGCCTCCGCGACCGACCAGTTCGGCCTGCTGGTTTATTCCAAGCTCCGCTCCGTCGAGGAGTCCAGCTCCGTCTCCGTCAACAACATCAAGGTCGCCGCTTATGAGGACGGCTACAAGGGCATCGGCGGCTACGGCTACTGCCATTACCTGTTCGTCACCGACAACAGCCCGCTGCCCTGGACGGCATGCGCCTTCATCGCTTACATGACCTGCACCGCCGACGGCTTCTCCGCATGGGGCAAGGACATGGGCGGCTACTCCTCCAACCCGACCGTCGCTGCCGACACCGAGGCGAAGTTCCATCACTCCATCGGCGGCATGGCTGAGGACGGCACCACTGTCGAATTCGCTGCGAAGAACGACCGCGGCTACGACTGGTGGACCACCGACGGCGAGCTGGTTCTGGAAGATCCGGAATACTGCGCATCCGTCGCCTTCACGGTCGGCAGCTGGATCGAGATGCTGACCAAGTACAGCGCAGGCTAAGTTTTTTGACAGGAATCCGCAAATTCTGCGGCCTCCGGAGAAACCAACCGGGCGTTAGGGAAGCTCTGATTCAATCGTCAGCTCTTGCCGATTGATTCGGGTTTCCTCAAGTAAAAAAATCGTGGCGCCCTTGGACTGCAGCACTCCCGCCGCGTCCAAGGGCGCCCTCTTTCCCACTCTTGCCGCGGAAGCCTGCGCAAAGCCCGGCGCGATGGCCAATCGGCTCAGAGCCTGATCCGGCATTGACCGGCCTGTGCGCAGCTTTCCACGGCGCACCATCCAACCAAAAAAGGAGCGTGCCATGAACCAAACCTCTCCCCTGCGGGCCAGAAGCGGGTCGATCTTTCTGAACAAGATCAAGACCTATTTCTCCAAGCCCTATAACGTCATTCTCCTGCTGCTCGGCATCGTGCTGACCTTTACGACGATCGCGCCCATCGTGGCCATCGTGCAGGACACCTTCAAAATCCATCCCGGCACCATCGACGCCCACCTCACGGGCAAGGCCGATGGCTATACCCTTGTCAACTACGTCGATCTTTTCACCAGCAAAATGGCGAAGAAAAACCTCTGGACGCCGCTTCTGAACACCGTGCTGCTGGCCGTCGGCACCTGCGTGGTGTCCATCCTGTTCGGCGGCATCTTCGCTTTTTTAATCACGCGCACAAATCTCGCATGGAGAAAATATTTAAGCTCCATTTTCATCTTCCCCTACATCATGCCGCAGTGGACGCTGGCCGTCGTGTGGCAGAACCTCTTTAACTCCAACGCCGTCACCGGCACGTCCGACGGTCTGATCGCCTCGCTGTTCGGTGTGAACATGCCGAAGTGGTGGTGTCAGGGACTGTTCCCGAGCCTGGTCGTGCTGGGTCTGCACTATGCGCCCTTTGCCTATATTCTCATCGGCGGCATTTTCCGCAACATGGACGCCAATCTGGAGGAGGCTGCGACCATTCTCGACACGCCGCGCAGAAAGACCATGTTCCGCATCACCCTGCCCATGGTCAAGCCCGCGATTCTGTCCACAGTGCTGCTGGTGTTCGGCAGCGCGATGGGCTCCTATCCCGTGCCGCATTACCTGAAGCTCACCACCCTTTCGACCAAGTACGTCTCCATGAACGACAAGTACACCGGCGAAACGGGCATTCTGGCCATCATCATGATGATCTTCGGCGTGGCCATCATGCTGCTCAACCAGCTCTCGCTGCACAGCCGCAAGAACTACACCACCGTCTCCGGCAAATCCGGTCAGATCTCCAAGATCAACCTCGGCAAGATCGGCAAGTACGTCATTGCGATCATTCTCGTCGTCGTGACGTTCTTCACGAGTATTTTCCCCATCGTCTCCTTTGCCTTTGAGACCTTCCTGCCGAACCCCGGCGACTATTCCTTCCTGTACACGGGCGATGCCTCAAACCTGACCACCAAGTGGTGGATCACCGCCGAGAACGTCTCCGAAAACGGCATGTACGGCCAGAAGGGTATTCTCTACAACGAGACGATCTGGAAAGCCTTCGGCGGCACGATGCTCGTGAGCGTCTGCTGCGCGCTCATCGCCGGTACCATCGGCACGATGATCGGCTACGCCGTGTCGAAAAACCGCCGGAGCAAATGGGCAAACTACGTCAACTCCATGGCGTTCTTGCCCTACCTAATGCCGTCCATCGCAGTCGGCGCAGCCTTCTTCGTCCTGTTCTCCACGGAGAAATTCAACCTCTTTAACACTTACACGCTCCTGATTATCGCAGGCACGATCAAATATATCCCCTTCGCCAGCCGCAGCTCGCTGAACTCCATGCTTCAGCTCTCCGGCGAGATCGAGGAGGCCGCGATCATTCAGGACATCCCGTGGTACAAGCGGATGCTGCGCATCATCATCCCGATCCAGAAGTCGTCCATCATCAGCGGCTACCTGCTGCCCTTCATGACCTGCCTGCGCGAGCTGTCGCTGTTCATGCTGCTGTGTACGCAGGGCTTCATCCTCTCGACCACGCTGGACTACTTCGACGAAATGGGTCTGGCCGCGTTCTCCAGCGGCATCAACCTGATCCTGATCGTCACCATTCTCGTCTGCAACACCATCGTCAACAAAGTCACGGGCGCCAGCCTCGACAAAGGAATAGGAGGATAAACCATGCCTGAAATCAGATTAGAGCATATTACCAAGCGGTGGGGCAAGTTCTACGCCGTTGAGGATCTGAACCTCGTCATCGAGGATAACGCGTTTGTGACCCTGCTCGGCCCGTCCGGCTGCGGCAAAACCACCACCCTGCGCATGATCGCCGGACTGGAAACGCCGACCTCCGGCCGCATCACCATAGGCGACAAGGTCGTTTTCGACTCCGCCATGGGCATCAACGTCCCGGCCAACAAGCGCAAGGTCGGCTTCCTGTTCCAGAACTACGCCCTGTGGCCGAACATGACCGTTTATGACAACATCGCCTTCGGCCTGTCCAACATCAAAGAGCCGATGGAGCGCATCGACTTTGACAGCAAGAACGCCGCACGCCTCGCGGAGCTGCTCTCCGCCCCCGCCGAGGTCGCCAAGGTCATCGAGGAATGCCGCGACCGCAACGGCAAGCTCGACGAGAAGAAGGCCGTTCTGAAGCTCATCGACGCCTTCACCCTCTCGCAGTTCACGGCCAAGCGCCTGCTGTCCTACCATCCGGAAAACGGCGGGAATTTTGATTCTCAGGTCGCCGCGCTCAAGGCCAAGGCCGATGCCGGTGCCGCCTCCGCCAAGTCCGCGGGCTACACGCTCGACGCAGAATACCGCTTCTGCAAGGACGGCAAGCCCGTGATGGTCACGCGCAAGCTGACCAAGGAGGAGATCGACCTCACCGTCCGCCGCGTCAGCCGCATCGTCAAGATCGGCATGTTCATGGATCGCTACCCGGCAGAGCTTTCCGGCGGCCAGCAGCAACGCGTCGCCATCGCCAGAACCCTTGCGCCGGAGCCGACGGTGCTGTTCATGGACGAACCGCTCTCCAACCTCGACGCAAAGCTGCGTCTGGAGATGCGCTATGAGCTGCAGCGTCTGCACGTCGAGACCGGCTCGACCTTCGTCTATGTCACGCATGACCAGATGGAGGCCATGACGCTTGCCACGCGCATCTGCCTTATCAACAACGGCGTTTTGCAGCAGTATGCCGCGCCGCTGGAGGTCTACCACAAGCCCGCCAACCTCTTTGTTGCAGACTTCGTCGGCAATCCCTCGATCAACTTCATCGAGGCCAAGGGCGAACAGCTCTCCGACGGCTGCATCTCCCTGTCGCTGCTCGGCGGACACAAGGCCGTGTTCTCCCCGAAGGACAGCATGAAGCTGGGCGACTGGTACGCACAGCGCGATTCGGACGAGGCAGCGCTTGCCGCAGCGAAAAAGGCCAAGGCCAGCGAAAAGGGCAGCGTTGAAAAGGGCAACAAGGACGAGGTGTTCCGCTATCACATCGCACGCGTCACCGAGGAGGACGATTCTCTGGCCGATGAGCCAGTGATCGCCAACGGCGACTTTGTGCTGGGCGTGCGTCCGGAATTTTTGGACATCACCGACCGCAACGCGCTCAAGGGCGAGATCTACGGCGCGATGCCCACCGGCATGGAATCGACCATCAAGGTTCGCGTGGGCGATTATCTGCTGACGGGCGTGATTTTCGGCAGCTCGCTGTTCACCATCGGCGCAGAGGTTCCCTTGAGCGTCTCCGGCGATGACATCATGCTCTTTGACCGCAAGAGCGGCAAGTGCATCTGCCTCGGCAGCCTGAAATTCTGAGAAATCAGCTTCTGAATCGCATAACTTAAAGGGCCATCCCCCACGGGATGGCCCTCAGACTGTCAAAAAAGTCCGTAATCGTCAAAATCGATATTCACAATTCAACGGATTTTTACTCTCTGGATTTCATTTTCAAAAGTGGGGTATTCCAAACTTTATAGTCTGAAACCGGCTTGCTGCGCAAGGATTTTGACTTACTGCGCAACTCACGCCCTACCGT
>ENA-UONV01002624-UONV01002624.1-human-gut-metagenome-genome-assembly--contig:-CS4-NODE-2624-length-13003-cov-6.223509_pt1 | contig 13003 bp, 8 predicted proteins | sample MGYA00242461_ERZ724008 | MGnify/ENA metagenome assembly ERZ724008 | reverse complement strand
CATCATCATCTCGTTTTCCGTTCCTCCTCTACATTGAATTCAACTGTAGGTCATTGGCGCGCTCGCTGGAATTGTGATGGACAGTTTCTATCTCGCCTTCAAGATCGTGGTTGCCGGATTGATCGTGGCGGCTGTCTCGACAGGCCCCTTGAGGTGGGCGAGGTGAACCGCGCTGCCGGGGAGGACTGCGTGCTGGGCGGCAAGGGCATCAATGTTTCCGGCGTGCTTCGGGAGCTGGGCTGTGAGAGCGTGGCTCTGGGCTTTGTGGCCGGTGAGACCGGTGCCTGGCTGGAGCGTGGTCTGGCCGCGCAGGGGCTCCGGACCGACTTCATCCATCTGGCCGAGGGCATGACCCGCATCAACGTCAAGATCAAGGCAGGCACCGAGACGGAGCTGAACGGCGCAGGCCCCAGCATCCCGGAAAGCGCCATGCAGCAGCTGGAAGCCCAGCTGGACACCCTGCAGCCTGACGACATCCTCATTCTGGCGGGCAGCATCCCCAAGAGCCTTTCCCAGAGCACCTACGAGCGGCTGCTGGCAGGGCTGGAGGGCCACGGCGTGCGGGCCGTGGTGGATGCCACCCAGGATCTGCTGGTCAACGTCCTCCCCTATCACCCCTTCCTGATCAAGCCCAACAATCACGAGCTGGGCGAGATCGTGGGCCGGGAGCTGAAAACGGACGAAGAGATCACCGCCGCTGCCCGCGCCCTGCAGGAAAAGGGTGCCCGCAACGTGCTGGTGAGCATGGCCGGGAACGGCGCTCTGCTGGTGGATGAGCACGGCGAGGTGCACCGCATCGGCTGCCCCAAGGGCAAGGTCGTGAACAGCGTGGGCGCAGGCGACAGCATGGTGGCCGGTTTTGTGGCAGGTTATCTGCAAAGCGGCAGCTATGGGCAGGCCCTCAGGCTGGGCACCGCCTGCGGCAGTGCCACCGCGTTCAGCCTTGGGTTGGCAACGAAAGAAAAGATCGAAGAATTGTTTGGTCAAATTTAAGGCAGCTCACCCTCTCCGTCATTGCTCTCCCAGATTCAGCTTCTGCTGACCTTGGAGATGCGTTGGCTCCCCCTTTGGGGGAGCTGGCAAAGCCATCAGGCTTTGACTGAGAGGGCTGCAGATAGAGAGAAAGGAGAACCCTTATGCGCATTACGGAATTATTCACCGCAAAGTCCATTGAACTGGATTCCGCGGCCTCCAACCGGGACGAGATCCTCTCCCGGCTGGTAGAACTGCAGGCCACCCACGGCAACATCACCGACACAGAAGCCTACAAGAAGGCGCTTTACGCCCGGGAGGATGAGGCCTCCACCTATGTGGACAACGGCATCACCGTTCCCCACGCCAAGACGAATGTGGTCACCCGGCCCAGCCTGGCCGCCCTGCGTCTGAGCACCCCGGTGCAGTACAACGCCGAGGATGACGGCAAGACCGACCTGCTCTTTGCCATTGCGGCCCCCGAAAACGGCAGCCTGCATGTGGATATGCTGGCCCGCATGATGCAGATGCTGATGAACGAGGATTTTGTGGCAAAGCTGAAAGCCGCAAAGACCCCGGCAGAGTTTTTGGACTGCATCGACGCGCAGGAGGAAGCCCAGTTTGGTGCCGAGAGCTTTACCCAGCAGGAATTGCCCCAGAATGGTTACCGCATCCTGGCGGTGACGGCCTGCGTCAACGGCATTGCCCACACCTACATGGCCGCCGAGGCGCTGACCAAGGCCGGTGACAAGCTGGGTCTGCCCACCAAGGTGGAGACCAACGGTTCGGACGGCGCAAAGAACATCCTGACCCGTGCCGAGATCGCCGCCTGCGACGGCATCATCGTGGCCGCCGAGAAAAAGGTAGACACCGCCCGCTTTGACGGCAAGCCGGTGCTGTTCACCCGCGTGGACGACGGCATCCATAAGCCGGAGGAGCTCATCAAGAAGATCGTCCACGGCGAGGTGCCCGTTTACCACGCCGAGGGCGGCGCGCAGGCAACCGACGATGCTTCCGGCAAGGACAGCGTGGGCCGCACCCTCTACAAGAACCTGATGAACGGCGTCTCCCACATGCTGCCCTTCGTGGTGGGCGGCGGCATCATGATCGCGCTGGCCTTCCTGCTGGACGATTACACCATCGACCCCTCCAACTTCGGCATGAACACCCCCATCGCGGCTTTCTTCAAGACGGTGGGCAGCGCCGCCTTCAGCTACATGCTCCCCATCCTGGCCGGTTTCATCGCCATGTCCATCGCAGACCGACCGGGTCTGGCCGTCGGCTTTGCAGGCGGCGTTCTGGCCATGAACGGCACCAACTTCGCGGGCCTTGCCTCCGGTGAGACCACCGGCATCTCCGGCGGCTTTCTGGCGGCTCTGCTGGCCGGTTTCGTGGCCGGTTATGTGGTCGAGTTCCTGAAGAAGATCACCGAAAAGCTCCCCGCCAGCCTGAACGGCATCCGCCCCATGCTGATCTACCCGCTGGGCGGCATCCTCATCATCGGTGCCGTGATGTGCGGCATCAACCCGGTCATGGGCATGATCAACACCGCCATGACCAACTGCCTCAACGCCATGGGCGGCACCTCCAAAGTCCTGCTGGGTGCCATCGTTGCCGGTATGATGAGCATTGACATGGGCGGCCCCTTCAACAAAGCGGCCTACGTCTTTGGCACTGCCGCACTGGCCTCCGGCAACTACGAGGTCATGGCCGCTGTCATGGTGGGCGGCATGGTTCCTCCCATCGCGATCGCCCTCTCCACCACCTTCTGCCCCAAGAAGTGGACCCCCGACGAGCGCCGCAACGGCATCGTGAACTACGTCATGGGCCTGTGCTTCGTCACCGAGGGTGCCATCCCCTACGCCGCCACCGACCCGCTGCGCGTCCTGCCCAGCTGTGTGGCCGGTGCCGCGCTGGCCGGTGCCCTCTCCATGACCTTCGGCTGCGCCCTGCGCGCTCCCCACGGCGGCATCTTCGTGTTCCCCGTGGTCGATCATGCCCTGCTCTACTGCGTGGCTCTGGCCGCTGGCAGCGTGGTGGGTGCCGTGATCCTGAGCCTGCTCAAGAAGGACCGCACCGACGCGGCCTGATCTGCCATTCTCCTTCTTCCTTTACCATATAAAAAGGGCCCGTCTGCGCGCACCAAAATGCGGCAGACGGGCCCTTTCTTGCTTATCCCTTGATGATCCGGAGCAGGGTCTTGTCCAGCTGGATGGTGCGGTTCCAGGGGTTCAGGATGATGCCCTGGATCTCCGGCACCTGCAGTGCGGCATCCAACAGCTTTTCAAACTCCACCAGAAAGGTGGACTGCACCGCTTCCGCGCCCTTCATCTCCTCTTCAAAGCTGGTAATGGCATACCACCAGCTGGCCCCATCGGCCGTGCGGAGGGCCCGCAGCTGCATCTGCTCACTGGCCGGGTTCGGCTCCACCGCCACCACGACCTGTCCGTTTTCCCGCATCCGCCGACGGATCACGGTCAGGGTATGCGCCAGCTGCTCCTGTGTAGGCTCCTGCTGTAACTGGCAGACTGCCTGTTCGATCTTTTCGTTGCCGTTCAGGCCCTCGTCCTTCTTCTGTGCCATAAGCTCTCCCATTCTTTTTGTTGTATTTTATGCTTGTATTATATCCGGACTTTACGAAAAATGGAAGCGCAGGCCAGAGATTCTTTCTTTTTTCGTCTGCTTTCGGGTGTTTTTTCAAAAATCAGTAGCCCCCGCCCCGAAAAAGTGTTACAATGTTTTCGTCTGGTATCATTTCAGAAACGACAGGACGCGCCGCTTTTCCGTAAGCCGTTTTGTCGGAATGGGAGAGATAAGTCAATGAAACGAATCCTTCGTTCTGCCGTCAGTCTGCTGCTGTGCGCCGCCGTGGCGCTGGGCGGCACTGCCTGCGGCCGAAGCAAGCTGCCCACCACCATCACGATCTGGACCTACTACAACGGCGATCAGCTGGAATGCTTCAACCAGCTGGTGGAGCAGTTCAACTCCACCGTGGGCAAAGAGAAGAACATCCGGGTCGAAAGCTCCAGTCAGGGCAGCGTGAACGACCTGGAGACCAGCGTGCTGGCCGCCGCCGAGGGCAAGGTGGGTGCCGAGAAGCTGCCCAACATCGTCTCCTCCTACGCGGACACCGCCTTTACGCTGGATCAGATGGGCCTTGCCGTTGACCTGAGCCCCTACCTGACCGAAAAAGAGAAGTCTGCCTATATCGCCGGTTTTCTCGAAGAGGGCGACCTGATGAACAACGGGGAGCTCAAGGTCTTTCCCATAGCAAAATCCACTGAGCTGCTCTACCTGAACGTCACCGACTTTGTCCCCTTTGCCGAGGCCACAGGCGTGACCTATGCGGATCTTTCCACCGTGGAGGGGCTGAACGAGGCCGCACACAAATACTACGACTGGACCGATGCCCAGACGGCTGCGCCCAACGACGGCAAGGCCCTGTATGGCCGCGACGCGCTGACCAATTACCTGCTCTGCGGCGCACAGGAACTGGGTACGACCATCTTTGATGCCGAGAACGGCGTGATGACCCTGCACTTTGACAAGCCGACCCTCCGCAAGCTGTGGGATAACTACTATGTCCCCTACATCAAGGGCTGGTGCAGTGCCAGCGGCAAGTTCCGCAGCGACGATATCAAGATCGGCAGCCTGCTGGCCTATGTCGGTTCCTCCTCCAGCGCTTCCTTCTTCCCCACCCAGGTGCTGACCAGCGACACCGAGAGCCACGGCATCGAAATGGCCGCGCTGCCCTGCCCCAGCTTTGCAGGCTGTGAGCCGGTGGCCGTCCAGCAGGGGGCCGGCATGGTAGTCATCCCGGGCACCGAGGACGAGATCAGTGCCTGCGTTGCCTTCCTGAAATGGTTCACCCAGCCAGAAAACAACCTGCAGTTCTCGGTGCAGTCCGGCTATATGCCCGTGACCTATGCCGCCAACAGCATATCCGCCCTTGAGAACAGCGGCCTGACGGTCTCCGAGAGTATCCACAAAGTGCTGAGCCTGTCCATTGATGCCATCGATCGCAGCAAGCTCTACACCACCCATGCCTTCCCGGATGCCCTGCGCGCCCGCAATACCCTGCAGTACGCGCTGGAGGACCGTGTCACTGCCGACCGTTCCACGGTGCTGGAGCGGCTGGCTGCCGGGCAGACCCCCGAGGAAGCCGAAGCCGAGTTCCTGACCGACGCCTATTTTGATGCCTGGTACGACCAGACTCTGGCCGCTCTCAGCGCCTTTGCGGGCTGAGATGCCCTTGGAACAACCACAAAAGGAGAGACTCTCAGATGCAGAACCGCAAGCCGCACAGTCAGAAGGCCCCTCAGACGGGCCATTCTATCTTCGGCACCATCCTTTTCTCCCTGCTGGCTGTGCTGGCGGTGGAGTTCCTGCTGCTGACCTTTGCCGTCCACGTCACCCGGCTTGGCCCCCAGCTGAACCAGAACGCCGAGGATATCCTTGCCATGCAGGTGGACAACCGCAGCCGGTATCTTCAGTCCATCTTCCACGATGCACAGGAGCTGACCAGCCTTTCCGATGCCATCAATGGCCTGACCCAGCAGCTTCTGGACGAGGGAGAGATCAGTCTGAGCACGCTGGACAGCAGCAGCGACGCGGCCTATCCCCTGCTGGAAGCCGCCGCGCCGGAGCTCATCAGCACCCTGCGCATCAAGTCGGTGACCGGCGTGTTCCTTATCCTGAACACCCATGATCTGGACAGGCGGAAGCAGGACAGCCTCATGCCCGCCATCTACCTGCGGGATCTCGACCCGGATGCCGCTCCCTCCCAGCGCAACGCCGACCTGACCTTCGTGCGGGCACCGGCCCAGCTGGTGCAGTCCCTCTCCATTGCCACGGACAACAGCTGGGCCCCCACCATCCGCTACCGGGCACTGGGAAACCAGGGCTTCCTTTATCCCCCTTTCCAAGCCGCCTATAAAGACGGAGCCAGCCTTGCCGCCTCCGATTATGGCCACTGGACCTCACAATCCTATCTGGTGCCCGGGGACACCCACGAGGCCATTGCCTACAGCCAGCCCCTGATCCTGCCGGACGGCACCGTTTACGGCGTGATCGGCGTGGAACTGCTGGCCGACTACCTGTGGGAGAACCTGCCCTGCTCTGAGCTGCAGAACAACGGCACCTATTTCCTTGCCGTGACCGATACGGAGGAGCTCTCTGCCTCCGAACTGCAGCTGCGTCCGGTGCTCCGTTCCCACTGCGACGGGCAGCCGGGTTCTGCGGACGAAAGCCTTACGCTGCGCCTCCACAGTGCCCATACCCACCGCTACCTCTTCAGCAATGCCCTTTACATTGCTTCGGTCTCCCCCTTGAACCTCTACAGCCGGAACGCCCCTTTCTCGGGCAAGCACTGGCTTCTCGTGGGCTCCGTTCCCGCGGTGCAGCTCTTTGCTTTCGCCCAGCGGCTGAAGCAGCTGTTCTCCTTCATCATGCTGATCACGCTGGCCGTTGGCTTTGTTTGCAGCTGGCTGATCAGCAGGCGGCTGGCCCGGCCCGTTGCCAAGCTCTCGGCTGAGGTAGCCGCGGCCGAAGCGGATTCCTCCGCCATCCCGCATCTGTCCGCCACCGGCATCCGGGAGCTGGATCAGTTCTCCTCTTCCTTTACCCAGCTGAGCAAAGACGTGCTGGACTCCTCCACCCGCTTTTTGCGCATTATGAAATTGGCCAGTGCGGAGCTGGGCGGCTATGAGCTGCGCGATGACAGTGTTTATGTGACCGACAACTTCTTCTCCATGCTGGGCCTTGCACAGGAGCAGCCAGATCCGCTCACGCCAAAGGCTTTCCGCGCCCTGATGGGCACACTGGAGCAGCGGTGGTTCTACCGCCTGTCCCCGGCCAACAACAAGGTCTTTGCCATCCCCCAGCCCGACGGCAGCACCCACTACATCACCCTGCGCATCACCCATATCCTGGGCGAAAGCGCCTCCGAGGTGGGTCTTGCTGAGGATATGACCACCACGGTGCTGGAGCAGCAGCGCATTGAGCACGAGCGCGATTACGACACCCTGACCGGCCTGTACCGCCGCCGTGCCTTTGACCGCGCCTGTGACGCGCTGTTCCAGCAGCCCGAAAAGCTGGGCTGTGCCGCCCTGCTGATGATGGATCTGGACAACCTCAAGCAGATCAACGACACCTACGGCCACGACTGGGGCGACCAGTACATCCGCCAGACCGGCCAGTGCTTTGCGGCCAATACGCCCGCCAGCACCATCTGCTCCCGCCTTTCGGGCGATGAATTCCTGATCTTCTTCTATGGCTATCAGGATCAGGCACAGCTCCGCGCCCAGCTGGAGCTGCTGAGTGCCGCCCTGCAGCGCAGCGTGTCCATCCTGCCCAACGGCAAGCAGCTGCACATCAGCATCTCGGGCGGCATTGCCTGGTACCCCACGGACGGCCACGACCTGCTCACCCTGAAAAAATATGCCGACTTTGCCATGTATCAGGTCAAGCATTCCCACAAGGGCCGCATGTGTGATTTTGATATCGGCAGCTACCATCAGGAGGCATACGCCGCCCAGACCCAGCAGGACTTTGAGCTCCTGCTGCAGGAGGAGCTGGTGTCCTACCACTTCCAGCCCATCTACTCTGCCCGCAGCGGCCGGGTCGCAGCCTACGAGGCCCTCATGCGGGTCGATCTGCCCACCCTGCACTCCCCCGCTCAGGTCATGCAGCTGGCCCATGTGACAGGCCGCCTGTATGAGATTGAACGGATCACGGTGTTCCATTCCAGCGAGATCTTCCAGCGCATGCAGGCACAGGGCCTGCTCCAGAGCGATGCCCTGCTCTTCATCAACTCCATCGCCAATGTCAGCCTGACGGTTGAGGATGTGGAGGAATATGCTCAGCGCTACCCCGAGCTGCTCAAGCGGCTGGTGGTGGAGATCACCGAACAGGAAGATCTGGACCGCGCATGTCTGGAACGGAAGCGGAACATTCCGGGCTTCTCCGGCTCCTTTGCGCTGGATGACTACGGCAGCGGCTACAGCAACGAGCTGAACCTGCTGGAGCTCTCGCCCCGGTATATCAAGATCGACATTTCCATTGTGCGCGGGATCGACACCGACCGCGACAAGCAGCAGATTGTCTCCAACATTGTGGCTTACGCGCACGCACGCAGTATGCAACTCATCGCCGAGGGCATTGAGACCGAGGCCCAGCTGCGCACCGTCATCGGTCTGGGCGTGGATCTGCTGCAGGGCTACTACCTCAGCCGCCCCGCCGCAGTGCCCGCCCCCATTGCACCGGCAGCGCAGGCGGTGATCGACCAGCTCGAACACCAGCGGTTCAATCCCCTCGGTTTATGATCTTTCCGGCTCCCCTGTGGGGGAGCCTTTTGTGACCTCATTCAGAGAAAGGAGACACGATGAACCACGAATCCAGTTCCGCTCTCCCCGCCGCCATCCGGGTGCGGGGCGCGCGGGTGCACAACCTGAAGAACATCGACGTAGATGTGCCGCTCCACAAGATCGTCGGCATTGCGGGCGTGTCCGGCTCCGGCAAGTCCTCGCTGGCGCTGGGTGTCCTCTACGCCGAGGGCTCCCGCCGCTATCTGGAGGCCCTTTCCACCTATACCCGCCGCCGGATGACCCAGGCCGAAAAAGCACAGGTGGACGAGATCCGCTATGTTCCCGCCGCACTGGCCCTCCACCAGCGGCCCGGCGTGCCCGGAATGCGTTCCACCTTTGGCACCATGACCGAGCTTTTGAACAGCCTGCGCCTGATGTTCTCCCGGCTCTCCCACTACCCCTGCCCCAGCTGCGGCTGCATGGTGCCGCCCAGCCTGAACATTGCGGCCGAGATCCCGCTCTACTGCCCCCGGTGCGGCGCACAGGTGCCGGTGCTGGGCGCGGAGCAGTTTGCCTTTAACAGCACCGGAGCCTGCCCAGACTGCGAGGGCACCGGCATCGTGCGGGTGGTGGACGAATCCACTCTGGTGCCGGACGAGAGCCTTTCCATCAACGAGGGCGCAGTGCTGCCCTGGCAGACCCTGATGTGGTCGCTGATGAAGGAGATCGCCGAAAAGATGGGCGTGCGCACCAACGTCCCCTTCCGGGAGCTGACCCCGGAAGAGCGCGACATGGTGTTCCACGGCCCCGCCAAAAAAGTGCACCTGCTCTACCAGAACAGCAAGACCGGCGCGGCGGGCGAAATGGATTTCACCTACTTCAACGCTGTTTATACCGTGGAGAACGCCCTTGCCAAGGTGACGGACGAAAAGGGCATGAAGCGGGTGGAGCGGTTCCTGAAGCAGGGTCCCTGCCCCGCGTGCGGCGGCTCCCGCCTGAACGCCGCGGCCCGGGCTCCCCGGCTGCGGGGCATCGGGCTGGCCGATGCCTGCCGCATGACGCTGGACACGCTGGTGCAGTGGGTGGAGGGGGTGCCCGCCTCCCTGCCCGTGGAGATGCGCCCCATGGCTGAGAGCATCTGCGAGTCCTTTCAGGCCACCGCCGCCCGCCTGCTGGATCTGGGGTTGGGCTACCTCTCCCTTGACCGGGAGGCCGCCACCCTTTCCACAGGGGAGCGCCAGCGGGTGCAGCTGGCCCGCTCGGTGCGCAACCGCACCACCGGCGTGCTCTATGTGCTGGACGAGCCCTCCATCGGTCTGCACCCCTCCAACATCGAGGGCCTGCGGGGCGTGATGCACGATCTGATCGCGGACGGCAACTCCATCGTGCTGGTGGATCACGACACTGAGATCCTGCGGGATGCCGACTGGCTCATTGAGATGGGCCCCGGTGCCGGTGAAAACGGCGGCACCATCCTGACCCAGGGCACTGTGGAGCAGGTGGCCCAAAGCCCGGCCTCCCGCATCGGGCCCTTCCTTGCCGACCTGCACACTCTCTCGGCCCGCACCCGCACCCCGGAGGCGGAGCTCTTTGCGCTGGGCACCATCACCCTGCGCACCCGGGCCATCCACACCGTCAAACCGCTGGAAGTCCGGCTGCCCAAGGGGCGGCTCATTGCGGTGACCGGCGTGTCCGGTTCCGGCAAGACCACGCTGGTGCTGGAAAGCCTGATCCCCGCGCTGGAAGCCGCTGCCAAGGGCGAAGCTCTGCCCGCCCATGTGGAAAGCATCACTGCACCGGGCATTGCACAGGTCAAGCTCATTGACGCAACGCCCATCGGCATCAACGTGCGGTCCACGGTGGCCACCTATGCCAATGTCCACGATGAGCTGCGCAAGATCTACGCCCGCTCTCCCCTTGCCAAGGAGAAGGGCTACAAGGCGGGCGATTTTTCCTACAACACGGGCCGCCTGCGCTGTCCCGGCTGCGACGGCACCGGCACCATCAGCCTGGACATCCAGTTTCTGCCGGATGTGGAGATCACCTGCCCGGACTGCGGCGGCTCCCGCTACCAGAAGGATGCCGCCGCCCTATACCGCACCCGGAAGGACGGCACCCAGGCCGAGAGCCTGCCCCGCCTGATGGAGATGAGCGTGGACGAAGCCCTTGCCGCCTGTGCCGACCTCAAGCTGGTGGCCAGCCGGCTGCAGACCCTTTCCAGCCTGGGGCTGGGCTACCTGACTCTGGGCGAGGCCACGCCCAGCCTTTCGGGCGGGGAGGCCCAGCGGCTCAAGCTCGCCAGCGAGATGGGCAAAGGGCAGGCTGACACCGTGTTTGTATTCGACGAGCCCACCATCGGCCTGCACCCGCTGGATGTGCGCACCCTGCTGGGCGTGTTCCAGCGTCTCATTGACAGCGGGGCCACTGTGGTGGTCATTGAGCACGATCTGGATGTGATCCGCAACGCCGACTATCTCGTGGACCTTGGCCCCGGCGGCGGCGAGAGCGGCGGACGCATCGTGGCCTGCGGCACACCGGAGCAGGTGGCCGCCGATCCCGCCAGCATCACCGGAAAATATCTGCACCTGTAAACCAAGAGGGAGAGCCCCGCAAGGAGCTCTCCCTCTTACTATTTTATTCTGCCTTTTTCGGGTAGCGGACGAGGTCATACAGCGTGCCGCCCGGCCCCAGATCGCGCGTACCGTAAAGTTTCATGCCCAGGTGGACATACTTATCGCACTTGGATTTTGCATCGGTGTCCAGCACCACGGGAATGCCCAGCCGGTCGCCTTCGGCAAAGGCAAGATCCATGACCTTGCGCATATAGCCCTGCCCCTGATAAGCTTCCCGCACGCAGACCATGCCCACATAGATGCAGGGCTTTTTCTCCTTATTCAGCACATCTTCCAACGAGGGCCCGGCCTTGGAGAGCATCCGTGCAAAGTGAAACAGCTCCCCCAGGCTCATGGATTGCAGCATCCCCCGCAGCAGGATCCGCGCCGCCCTGAAACTGACCTTCTGCCCCGGCAGCTTGTAGGCAATGTAGCCCTCGCCACGCTCACTGGTGGTGTGCAGAAAGCCGTCTGTCAGCACGCACCGCACAAAGCCGCAGATGTAGGTCACAACCGCTTCTTTGTCACGGAACCAGCTGGCCATGCCCTTTTCTTCGCCGTAATCATAATAGCCAAAGGCGTGGCCAATGTCCTGGATGTGCTGCTCACTGATCTCTTTTACCAGCATAAACTTCCTCCTCATTTCTCCCTGCACCCGGGCTTTTCCGCAGAGCTGAGTACGAGTTATATAAAGCTAACTAAAGTATAGCATAGCTGTGAAGCGATTGCAAGGTGGGGTCGCGTTTTCTCGTGAGTAAAAAGACCCCCGGAAAGAACAGCCTTTTGCGCCTCTGTTCTTCCCAGGGGTTATAATTATACTTTTTTGTATCAGACTGCAACTCGACCTTCAGCCCTGCCCTGCGAAATATAATGCTCGTAGTATTTTACATTGTCATCGCCAAACACTGCCACCAAATCAGGGTTGTTCGCCTTATAGGCGTTTAGGTTGAATCCCATGCTTCCCTGTCGGCCTTCTTTCATGCCGCTGGAAATAAAGTGTTCAAAAAGTGCTTTCTGGTTTGTGCCGATTATATCCGCAAGGTCGGGGTTGAGACGCAAATAATCCTGATAGTTGTAGACAGCATCATATTGCGCAAGCTGCTGAGCAAACGGAGGGTTTTGCAAAGTCATACCACGATACTTTGAGTTCACATTTGTGACCGTCTCTGCGCTTCCGTCCATGTAAGTTATGACGACTTTATCCACTGCAAGATAATCAATCGACCAGTCTCTCCACCATACGTCAGAAAATTCACAACCACTGTAGTCAAACATCGCGTTCTGGATTTCATCTTCGCTCAAATAAGTATAGCTTTCAGGATTGTTTTCATCTAGTTTTACAAAGAGATTACCGTATGCATCCTGATATACGAACTGAATGCCATCGGCTGCAGCAATCGCATACGGAACTATTTTATAATGCCGAAACGGGCTATCCTCTCTTGCATTGCTTTGAACCATCCATTCAAAATCTACATTTTTTCCAAGGCTGAACGGCTCCAACGGCCCTACCATTGTCAATTTTTTCGTTGGAAACATCGAGGCTTTATCACCTACACGATTATATGCTGATACATACCAATCTGCGTATTTAATCGCTTTACTGGAATTAACTCGAAAATATATAATCGGTTTCGATACCATAGGCTCATCCCATATGGCATATAAGCCCATTAGCTCTATGCTCGGTTTCTTTGCCGCAAATGCTGTTCCACACAAACATGCGCATAGAACTGCCAACGTACAAAACAACGCTGCAATTTTCTTTCTCATCATTCTTCCTCCTGTCTCTGCTCAAGTGTCGTGCAGTTTTATCGTAATAAAATTATACCACCTAAAAAACCGCCTATCAATCCCTGAAACTTGCTATTCATGCAAATTTCAGGACGTTTCACGCAGAGACAAGCAAAAACAGCCAGAAAAAGCGCACTGGCCTTTTCTGGCTGCAAACAAAAAATCGAATTCTATTTTATCAGGTATCCTGCAGTTCCCCACGGCTGGCGGCCTTGAGGTAAGCAAAGATGAAGCCGTCCAGATCACCATCCATCACGGCGTCCACATTGCCGGTCTCGTAGTTGGTGCGGTGATCCTTGACCATGGTGTAGGGCATGAACA
>ENA-UONV01002621-UONV01002621.1-human-gut-metagenome-genome-assembly--contig:-CS4-NODE-2621-length-13014-cov-6.013504_pt1 | contig 13014 bp, 10 predicted proteins | sample MGYA00242461_ERZ724008 | MGnify/ENA metagenome assembly ERZ724008 | reverse complement strand
GCAATATCGCGTTTACTATAACCGCAAAGTTATTGGCAAAATCCGCCAAGATATTTGCCACTCTCAAATGCCGGTAAAAAATCTCCTTATAAAAAAACTCAAAATAATAGACAATTCGGCAAATCCAAAAAATATTTTACCAATCCTTTCCGCAAAGATTTTTACAGAGGATTTTTCCCTTTTCGTGCGATAGATTTTTTAGATTTGCGATGCTGTATTAAAAATTTTCCGCCGCTAAAATTTTTTATTTATCGCGCCTATTGCATAAAAACCAAAAAATATAAAATCCTAAAATTTTGATTACAGCATTGTAAAAATTTCTGCGCACATTTGTGTGTGGCGGAAGCTTAGAAAAAATACATAAACTCCACCCGATAAAAAAAAGTAAAAATCCATAAAAACGCCGCGCTTTTTTGGCGCGGCGGCTGTTTTACAAGACGATTATTTGCATTTAAAAAGTCCGCAATACGGCTTAGCCCCCGAACTGCGCGCTCTTAAACCATTGGAAGTTGTTTGCCTCAATCTCGTCCTTAGGCGGCATCGGATACGCCAACATATCGTCGCCGGCACCCACATAGAAGCCGCTTCCGACTGTCCTGTATAGAATCTCGCCCATGGACCTTGCCACAATTTTATTATTCTTGCCGCCCTTTGTCCTTACGACATCAAGGCAGTCGCGCAAGTGGTGCTGGTTGGTGTACGGCAAATCTCCGAGGTCTCCGTTTACAGGGTCGCGCTCAAGATCGCCAAGCTTCATATCGAAGAATGCTATCTTTTTGAAGTGGACAAGCCGCTCCGGCGAAGTCAGCCTTTTCACGTACTCCTGCGGATTGAGAATGCTTGCAACGCGCGGGCGGCACGGAGCCAAATCCTGGTAAAGGTAAACTTTGCGCGACGGATCGGGCTCAAAGGGCTTTGCGGTGAGCTCAAGCGTTTTGCCGTCGCTCGTAACCAAATAGAGGTTTTTGAAGGCCGACATCGGGACGTGTTCGAGCACCCTGTAAACGGATAAACACACCGATTTGTGCGGCCTGCCGTCCGGGTGTGGCGCGCAGAGTTCGGGAATTTTGTCTATCGGAAGGTAGTCGGATTTAAAATTCGGGTCTATCTCAAAGAAAATTGCAGGATCGCAGTTGCGTCTGAACGCGCCCGTCGCGTAATAATTTCCGAATTCTTCGGGCGACAGGTTGGAGGCTATGAGAGCTTCGGGCACGAGTGACAGATAGAGATATTGTTTCATTTTTATCCTCATTTTTTTGTTTTTTTAGTCGGCAAATGTATTATCCGCCTTGCTGTTGTCCTTTTAATAAATCATAGGAAAAATATCAACTAAAATCGGTAAATATTGGCGTTATTTATTGAATTATTCGCAAAAAAAAGCGCGGCCCGATATTCACAGGCCGCGCCCGAAGCTAAAAGCGAAGTCTAATTAGAAAGCTCTATTCCTTCTGGCAAGTCGAGCTTCTTTTCAAACGTTCCGTCGGGAAGCTTGCGCCATTGCAGCTTTATTTTTCCGTGGGGAGTCGGCCATACTATCGAGCCCTTGTCCTCAATGAAAAGCGGGTTGAACGAAACTTTGCCCCAAGCGGGCGCAGTCTGCTTTATGCCGCCGAGTATGCGGGGCATCAAAAATAGCGGGTGCGCCGTCCACGCATGCGAGCACGTTCCCGTCTTGCTATTAAACCCTTCATACGCCGTGCCAAATTCAGCCATATCTTTCCACTTCCTTAAAATGTCGGCGTAAACTTCGCGCCCGTATCCCTCGGTGATCATGAGGTCGTACAGATAGACATGCCAGTAGCTCGACGGGTCCGCATGGGTTTTTAGTTCCCCGCGCAGGAAAGGCAACAGTATCTTATCCTTCGCCTTTTCAAAATCGAAGCCTTTTAGGTTTGTCATGCGCCCAAGAACCTGCGCCTGTATGCCTTTTAGAGGATTGGGTTTGCCGCCAGGCAAAATGCCGTCGCGCACTAGCCCGTCGGAATCCACGAGGTTTTTCTCGATAGCCTCCCTTAGCTTTGCGGCGCGCGCAGAGTACTTTTTCGCCATGCCTTCGCGCCCGGTTTTTGCGCAAGTATCCGCCGTAACGTCGAGCGCATACAGCAGCCACAAATTGAGTATTGCGGGCTCTCCGTTGCGCTGTATGTTCGTCCAGTCAAGGAAAAGCCAATAGCGCGGGTCGTATGAAACAAGCCCCGTATTCGGGTTTGTCACGCCGTCAAAGTACGATAGTATTGCGTCTATCGTCTTTTCGTAATCGTCGTAAACGGAAGAATCCCCTGTCTGCCAATAGTAATCGAACAGGGTCAGTATCCATACGACAGAATAGTCCGGCAATATGCAGTGGTGCGCCATTGTCGGAGAATGTCCGTATGTCAACCCGTTGGGCGCGGTCTGCATAGCTATCTGGCGGATTCCCCTCCACAAAAGCCGCGGATCGTCGCCGAGCATAAAAGTATTCCAGGCCTGTACGCGGGCGTCGCCCCACCATTGCGCCTGCTCGCGGTACGGTGTATCAACGTATGTGTCGAGCGAGCACACCCTCTGAGTTTGTTCGCACGCCTTCCATATTTTGTCGGCGAGCGGATTGGAAGTTTCAAATTTCCCGTCGCGCCCAATCGGATACGCCTCCCACCTGAAAGACGGCTTTATTTCGAGCTCCGAATCAGGGTTTGCCCGAACCCTCAGCATCATGTAGCGCGAGCCTATCGGGTGGTAGTATTCGTGGCGGTTGGCGCCTTTGCGGGCTATCATGCGGTTCGACATCGCCGGGGCGCAATGCGTCATGTACTGGTTTGAGATTTCCATCTTTTCCGAAACCGTTTCCGAAAAAGTCATATCGATTATCTCGCCTCCCTTTGCCCCCTTGACTTCGAGAATCGGAACCCCCACAACTATCTTCCCCATATCGAATAGGTAGCTGCGAAATTCGCCCTTCGAAGTCGGCGGAACTTTTATCCATTCGGAATCCGAAGATGCCGGGCTGTGGGAGCAATCCTCGCGGGCTATGAGGGCGTTTATGTTGCGGCAGCGCTCGCTTTCCGAAAAAGCCTTTCCGGAGGATTCGCCTATGAGTTTTGGAGCGGGCAGAATACGGCTTTCGCCGAGCGGCGTAAAGCGCGGCTCGTAGGTGTAATAGGGCATGGCGTCCCACCGTCTCGCAGTTTCGGTAGTACTCCAGGCGGAGTCGTCAAAGTCGGGGGAAGTCCAGTCGGAGAGGGGCTCCTTGCGCATATCGATGTGCTCTTGATTGTTTAGCTGCATCGAGTACGCAACCGTATCCCTGTCGCAAGAGTCTTGGCGGATACACTTTGTATTTTTTCGGGAAACTATTTTCTTGCCGTCACCCAAATCGACTCCATACAAGACACCGGCAACGCCGGCAGTCAGATACGAAAAAGTGTTTCTGCCAACATTGTAGGCGCGCACGGCTATTGCGTTTTTGCCTTTTTTTAGGTACGGGGCAATGTCAACTTCGTCGTATGGCCAAGACTTTTGGAATCCGCGGGCGGGGCCGTTGCATACGTACTTTCCGTTGACGTACAGCCTGTATTTTTGGTCGGCAGTTATGTACATAATTGCCTTTTCCGGAATAGTTGAAAGGTCAAAAGTCTCGCGGAAAAGCGCGTAGGAATTTACGATATCAAGATAGTTGGAAGGAAACGGCCAAATCCAGCTCGCCTCTTTAAGTATCGGCGGGACTTTCTCCCATATTTGCGGATTTTCCTTTATGGGGTACGTATCCCACATTTTCACATCGTACGGCTCGGGAATGGAAGCTGACGCGGGAAGCGCCGCCCCCAACAATAAAGCAATCGCAACATACTTGCGCATATATTCCTCCATCAGATTAGTTGGTATTTATTGGGAAAAGCTTGTTTTATGAATAATAATAAATGAGTTCAACACAAAAGTTAATGTTGACAAAACAATCTCTCGGAAAGAACTTGAAAGCCATGGGGAAAAAAGCGGCATATTTCATAACCTCCGACGACGACTTTATCGCCGCGAACCGCGCGCGCGAAATTTTCGAGGAACTCTCAAAAGACGCGCTGGACGAAATGTCAAAAGAGGTAATCGACGGCGCCTCCCAGAAAGCGGAAGACGCCGCAAGAGCCTGCGCGCAAACTTTGCAGGCCGCCGCCACCCTGCCGCTATTCGGCGGCGCAAAGTACGTATGGCTGCGCAACGCAAATTTTTTTGGCGACGCAAAAATCCTAAAAAACGAGGAAGTCGCAACTACCCTCGCAAAGCTCGTCGAATATTTAAAAAAACTGTCGCCCGAAAATGCGGTTGTAGTTATAAACGCCTCCCCCGTAGATAGGAGAAGCAAAATTTTTAAGGAGTTTTCCGCCTTTGCCGAAAGCGAGGACTTTCAGGCGAAAGACCCAATATCCGCCTGCTCAGAACTTATAAGAAACGAATCCGCCGCACTCGGCATAAGGTTTGAACCAGGCGCTGCCGAAACCCTCGCCTCCATTGTCGCATGCAACCCGAGAATGTGCGTTCAGGAAGTAAAAAAACTCGCCGCTTACGTAAATTTTAAAGGCACAATAACGCAAAAAGACGTGGCGGAAATGGTGCCGATTTTTGGCGAAAGCGATTTCTTCGACATAACAAACGCGTTTTATTCAGGCAATCTCGAATCGGCACTGGCGGTATTAAAAAGATACTTTTTTGCGAATAAGAAAGCGTCTGCGAGGCCGATTATCACCGCCATACAGAAACAAAATTCAATACTAATACAGCTTAGAGCCTTGATGGACTCCGGCGAGATATCAAAGCGCGCTGAGCCGCAACCGAGAGGCGCATTAGAGGCGGCTGGCGCCAAATATGCCGAAGTATTCGCAGGCTGCGATGAGAAAACGCCTTACAACGTATTTTCCCAAAATCCGTGGTACGCCGGCTCCAAGCTTGCGCCGATTGCCGCGCGAATACCGTTAAAAAAACTGCTTGACTCGCAAATGCGGATTGCCGCCGCATTTGAAGCTCTACTTTCCCCGGATACAAACGACGAAGCTGTGATGCGCGATTTCTTTGTCAGGGTAATGTCTTAGCTGTACGCGCCCAAGCTTTCTTCCAAAACTCGTCACCTAAAAAAGGCCGAGCGGAAAATTTTTTGGCCGCCTCCGCAGACCTTTTTTAGCGGTTAGTTTTAAATAATAGCGCACTATGCTGTCAGAGTTTTTTGATATTTTTACGATATTGCGAATTGTAAAATGCCCTGTGATTACAACGGTAAAAATTTTATTATGTGCCTTTATCTTAAAGGCAGGCGCCGCATTATGAAATCTACTTGCATATTGTCTATTTTTCAAAAAATCCACACTTCGGCAATAAAATGCCAATTCGCCGTCCCCCGCGGGACGCTCAATTTCCAGAATACTTTAATAATTGCCAATTATTTCTTTTGCGCAATGTACCTGCAATCTTCAACAAAGGCTAAATTTACCAATAAACAATCCGCTACTGTAAAGCTCTTTTAACCCACTATGCCGCCAATTTCGGGCAATCCGCCTTCCCATGCCGGGCATCCCCACGGCAGCTCGCTGTCGTTTGTCTCGCGCGTCGGGAGCGTCTTCGTCTCCGTCGATTCGCACCCAGTCAAAAACAATGCCAAAAACGAAAATATTATCAAATATTTCATAGTATAAAATTACGCCTCTGCGGAAGCTTGTTCAGCTTCGGAATTAGCCGCAGGAGCCGCCGCGGGAGCGGGGGCTTGCACCGGAGCCGATTCGGAAGCCTGTTGGGGAGCGGCAAGCTCGAGCAAATCGCCGACTTCTATCGTTTCGGGGATTGCAACATCGCGGTTAATGAGCCCAACAGCAAGATCGTCTTTCGCGTCGGTAATGAGTATTTCGGAAACCAATTTGCCTTCGCGTTTGAGAAGTATCTTCTGGGATTCTTTAACACCGGCTTTTCCGCCGCGGTTGATGCTCACCAGGCCGTTTTCCTGGTCAACCGCAATGACTGTTGCGATGTCGCCGGTCGGAACGTAGGGGGTCTTTACTATTTTTCTCTTAATCTTTTTGCCGCTCGCGTCGGTTTCGACAACTTCGACTATTTCAGCCATCTCCATCAGCTTGGCCTTTTTATTGGCTTCGGCAAGCTCGTCGGTTTTGGTTTTTAGCTGGGCTTCGAGAGTTGCAACCTTTTCTTTGAGAGCGTCTGTCTCGTTGTTGTTGGCGAGCATCGCGTTCTTTTCGGCAAGCTCCTTGGTGTACTGCTCGATTAGCGTGTTCTTCTGGGTTATCTGCCCCTTCAAGCTCGCTACATTTGCAGTCAAAGTAGATACCTGCCCTTTTACGTTTGTGAGCTCGGAGTTTACCTTGATATTCTTAACGCGCTCGCTTTCGAGTTCGTCGTTTGCGCTTTTCAGTTTGCCTTCAAGGGAGCTCACGCTTGCCCTAAACGCCTTATTGCTGCTTTCAACCTTGGCTTTTTCAGAAAGTATTCCGGGAATATTCGAGGATTTTTCCTGCAAAGTCGCACCGGGAACGTCTTTCATTAGCCCTTCCGCGCTGCTTACCTTTCCGCGCGTATCGAGCCACGCATATACACAGAAGCATGCGGCGAGAATCGCCAAAATTTTTAGGGAGATGGATACTGCTTTCATATTTTGGAGTAGAGAATAATCGGTTTACTATTTGATTTTGATAAATTTCTTATCAAAGCCGGCACCGGAAGAAACAACCCCCGTCGACGGATTCGATGCAAGATGTATTAGTAGTTTAAATACTATTTCTTTTTCATTTTCAAGATTTATTTCTCGCGCAATTTCGTCAACAGAAAGAGCGGTATCTGAAAGCTTTTCCATAATCTTTGCCTTCATTGCAAGTATTGAGCCCGCCGCCTTCTTTCCGGCCTCAACACCGGGCTGATGGTAGGCGTTTATGCCAATCAGGCTCGCATACAAACCGACAGTGCGGTCGTAAAGAGCAATCAGCTCGCCGACGGAATATGGCGAAACTTCGCTTACGGTAATTGTAATGCAGTCCCTGCCCTTGGCAGATATGGCCTCGCGGGTACCGAGCAAGAATGCTTGGAGATAGTCGCCGCTCGTCTCGCCGGACGCAACTTCGGGGCTGTCGCCGTTGCGATCTTTGAGAACTTCAATAAACGTTATAAAGAAATTGTTTATGCCGTCGCGCAGCTGCTGCACATACGCGTGCTGGTCGGTGGAACCCTTGTTGCCGTATACGGAAATGCCCTGCTCCACCTTCTTGCCGGACAAGTCGAGCTCCTTGCCGAGCGACTCCATTATCAACTGCTGCAAATATCTCGAAAATAGGAGCAGCCTGTCCTTGTACGGAAGGATAACCATGTCTTTCAATCCCTTCCCGGACGTGCATTTGTACCACATGAGCGCAAGCATCGCCGCCGGATTTTTGCGCATGTCCGCCACTCTCGTTGCGGCGTCCATTTCAGCGGCTCCCTTGAGCATTGTCCTTATGTCGATTCCCTGCAAGGCGGCCGGCAGCAGTCCAACTGCCGCGAATTCGCTCGTGCGGCCTCCAACCCAGTCCCACATCGGGAAGAATTCCAAAAAGCCGCGCTCCTTGGCATAGTTATAGAGCTTGCTTCCAACGCCGGTCGTCACCACTGCATGCTTCGCAAAATCGAGCCCCGCCTTTTCCCAGCGCGCCTGCGCCTCTATCATTGCGTTGCGCGGTTCGGGCGTGCCGCCGGACTTGGAGGTCACTATCGCGAGCGTCTTGCCGAGATTGCCTTCAAGCTTGTCGAACACCAAATCGTATCCGTCGGGGTCGGTATTATCAAGGAAGTACACCTTCATCTTGTCCGACTTCGGGCAACCGAGCGCCTCGGAAACAAACTCCGGCCCCAAGGCCGATCCGCCTATGCCTATGCACAGGATATTTTCAAATTTTCCGTCGGCGCCGCATATTTCGCCGCCGTGGATTTTCTTGGCAAAGTTTTCTATTTTGTCGATATTTTCGACAATCTCCGCCTTTATTTCGGGAGTCGGCGCAAGTTCGGGCGCGCGGAGCCAGTAGTGCCCCACCATTCTGTTTTCATCGGGATTGGCTATCGCCCCGCCTTCGAGCGCAACCATCGACGCGAACGCCTCTTTCATAGGCGCCTCCATTGAAGCCAAATAAGCGTCGTCAAAATCGACTCTGCTTACGTCCAGTCCGAATCCCATATTTTCGAGACCCAGATAATATTTTTTATAACGTTCCCAAGACATAATAATCGGGTAAAACCTACCCGGACTTTTCTCTTTGTCAAACGTTTTATGGGAACATACCCAATTAGCGGAGGTCGGAATTTCGGGGCTTTTAGATGAAGCCCACATCTACAATGCGTTTGATTTTATATAAAAAATACTTTTAATTTATCTCAAATGAACTTACGCAAAATATTTTACGCCACAATATGCGCGCCCCTCTTTGCGTGCGCCTTAAACGCGCAAATGCTCACTTCCGGAGCCACCGCAATAAATATCCTCGCCCCGAAGTGGAAAATGGGCGTAAGTGTGGACGCCTCCGGCGAATACTCGGCCCCTGCCGACTTATCAACGAAAATAGACGGCGATTTGGCAGTGTATTCGGCCTCGGCAAATGTCAAATTTCAGGGCGCATACGCCGACAAACATTTTCTCACACTCTCGCTAAATTACACATACAGCCAATACGATTTCAGCTCGGCGGCGGCGGCGTTCTCCTCCGCAAACGGGGCTTCGGCCCTCGCCTTTTACACCGCGCGCATAAGCGAGCGCTGGGGGGCTTTTGGCATTGCAAGCGCGTCGATTGGCTCGGAAACCGGGGCGTCTATCTGGGGCGGGCGCACAATGCTCGCGGGGGCGGGCGCATCATACTCGTTCTGCGAAAGCCTCACGGTGGGGATTGGCGCAATGGCATACTCGCGCCTCGACAACACATGGCTGGGGTTGCCCGTCGGTTTCATCGACTGGAAAATCACCGACAGGCTGCGTCTGCGCACATTTTCCGGCGCCGCGCTGCTCTACGATATTTTCGGAGACAATTCTCTTATTCTAAACGCCGTCGCCGAATACAGAAACTCCTATTACAGGCTTGCTAACTCATCGGAGGGCAGGCGGAGCGTTTCGGACAGCTTTGTGCAATTTTCAGTTGGGGCGACATACAACATCTCAAAGCGCGCCTACATTTCGGCGGCAATCGGAGGGAATTTCAACCGCGAGATTGCCCTGCGGATCAACTCGCGCTCGTCTGGAGAATATGAAATCGACGCCGCGCCGTTTTTTTCGCTGCACGCGGGGTTCTCATTTTAACCGCGCAAAAGTTTGAAATTTTTGCAATTTTTGTGCGCCTTACACTAAATGTCGCCCGCGCATAGTCTGGATTTATCGCGCTTTCGGCGCAAATACTGATTTGTAAACTCGCGCCTTTTTTATAAAAAATCATTAAGAAAAAAGAGCCTTTTTTATCTCTGCCCGATTGCGGGCGCGATAATCGTTCCCTGTTGAACCGTGCCGAAGAAGTTCATATCGCTCTATGCCGCGCAGGAGAGTCGAAAGCAGGCTTGCGAGTACCTTCTTATTTTTCTTTTCGCACTACCCCCTCCCTCCATTGATTCAAGTCAAAAAATTTATATCTTTCCAAAGCCTGCGCGCCGTTTGCGTGTATTGCGGGACAGTAAATACTAACGCGAACCAGCCTATAAAAAATAATCCGCCACACTTGGATTTTTTCCGATAAGATTTTAGAACCAAAACTCAATATCCCGCCGCATTGAAAAATTTTTTAACCGCATTAAAAAATACCCCCCTGCATTTGCCAATTTGCTAATCTGCGCTTGCTAATTCGCGAAGCAACGCCCGCGCATTTGATATGTCGGCGCTCGCACATTGCAAACAGCCTGCCCACTTAATGCGGAGGCATTTGCACATCTATCCGTTTAAGAAATAAGCGTCTGCGCAGGAACAGTGAAAATTCGGCACGCTTATAAAACAAATTGCGTATCTAAAAAAGAACGCTTACTCAGGCGCAAAACAACTTGCGCATTTAAGGAGAGGACGCAAAAAAAACGCGCCCTCCGCAATACGGACGGCGCGATATGCTTTACTCTTGTATCATAAGCCCCGCGTACCCGCATGGAACCAACACCCTGCCCTTGTAAAAGTCGGGGACTCCCGCGTTCGAGGGCATTTTGTATTTACCGAGCAGTTTTGGATTTTCCGGCTCGGAAAAATCATACACCCCGACAACCCCGTGCACCCTATTTGCGACCGCGAGCTTTTTAGAGTGTTCATCGTACATCGCAAGCCCCTCGTCGGAGCCCTGCGGGAATTCCGCTCTCGCCCTTGAAGAGCTGTCGTCGGCGACTTTCGGCAATTTGTCGCCGCCGGGGAATGGGTGGCGCTTTAAATCTTTATTGGGCGCCGGATTTTTAGGATCGTCAAACGCGTATCCGCCGCGGCACATTGTTATAAGTTTGTCGCCGAAAGCCGCGACGGAACCCGTTTGCGAGCAAAGAGGATAGTCGTCATAAAATGTCATCTTCGGCTTGGCGCCCGACAAGTCGAAAATCATCCGCCCTCCGCAGTGGCGGTTTAGCCCGAAATACTTTCCGGAAGCGAGGCGGCGCGCGCCGTAATCGTTGTACAAGAGCTGGCTGCCGTTCTGAGACAGCGCAGGCCTCGGATTCTTTCCGGATATGTCGAAAAACCATATTGCAGGGCCCGCTGTCGAAGCGCCTATAAATTTGCAGCCGTCGAATGCCCAGACATTCTGGGCAAACCCGCGCCATAGGCGCTCCCGCGGGATTCTCGCAATTTCGCGCGGGGTGAACCCGCCTTTTTTCGACGCCGCAGGCGCATTTGATATGTCGTAAATTCCCACTCCATCAAAACCCTCGGCAACTACGAGAATATTGTCGGAAATCTTGACGTCGGTCGCGTATCCGCATTTCAAGTGACCGACCACAGGGGTATTTTTGTCTGCGAGGTTGAAAATCAACACGCCATTGTGCGAGGCTGTCGCGTACGCCAAATCCCCCCTCACTGCAACCGCCCGCACGGGATTGGACGAATCCGCAATAAGCGCCTTAAAACCTTCAACCTTGCCCGGGCTGAATTTTGCGCCGCGCGCCGGCGAAGACTCGGCAGGCTTTGATGGAATTTTTGCGATGCCCGGGAATTCCGCCATATAAATGCCCGTAAAGTTTCCTGCAACATACAAAACGCCGTCGCCGACTGCGATTGACGCGACAGCGTCGCCCTGCGGTATATTTGGATCGAGAATCTGCTTGTATATAATTTTTAGAGAGGAATCGTCCGGGGCGATTTTGGGAAGTATGAAATTCCCGATTATTTTTGGGTTGGACTTGTCTGAAATATCCACGAGAAATACGCCGTTGACCGTATCTGAGGCAAAGCAGTAATTTCCGGACACGCGCGGCGTCCAGAAATCGCACGGGCCAAAATATATTTTCGGGAACTCCACCCGCGACAATTTTTTGGGATTTTTCCTGTCGGATATGTCGAAAATTTCGAGTCCGTGCCCCGCCCCGTGCCGCAATTCCTTAGGGCCGCTCTTTTTGTGCTGACCGGTAGAGGCGTACAAGAAATCTCCCACAACGTCTATGCCGTCGCCGTAGCCGTCGAGCTTGACTTTTGATATGATTTTCGGGTTTGCGGGGTCCGAAAAATCTATGGCGGTAATCTCCCCCGCGCCCCAATCGCCGCTGTAAACGATGCCGTCCCTGTAATAGACGGATTGAGACTCCTGCGTGACAACCGACGAAACATGCTTCATTTTCTTTGGATTCGAAACATCCACGCATTGCACGCCAAACACCCTGTTGCCGATAAAAGCGTAGCCGTCGGCGACATCAAGGCCCGTCGCCATTTCGGCAGTGTCGAAGTGCGAAAGTATTTTGGGATTGGAAGGGTCCGATATGTCAACCGACCAAAGCCCGCACTGGCGCGAGGTGAGAAAAGCTACATTGCCCATTATTTTAAGCTGGCGCACATTGCCCATTCCTTTAACAAACCCTATTTTTTTAGGCTGTTTTGGGGAAGAAATATCGTACACCGAAAGCCCGTTATCTTCGAGGGCGTAAAGTTTACCCCCCGATATTTCAAGCGCCATCGTTCCCTTTGTTCCCTCCACTTTCGAAAACTCGATAGGAGCCCCGTATCGCGGGTCCGAATGGGAATTTTTAATTTTCGCAGTTTCTGCAAATGCGCAGGCGGCAAGAAGCACCGAAAGAAAAGTCGCTAAGAATTTCATACCGGAAAGAAATATTTTAGGAGAAAGGCTATGTCAACAAGCAATCAAAAGGCGCAAATTGCCGCAAGGATAAAAAAAAGTCGCCTTATAAGCAAATTTTTGTTGCGTTCCCGATAAAAATGGAGTTGTATTTTCAACTTAACCATAAAACCGGCCCGGCTAAAACGGAAAATTCCGGCTAGATTTCGAGCCTTCGACGGGGAAGCGGACGGCATAAAAATCCGCCCCGCGTCGCGAAAGATTTAAAAACAACAATTCATCACACAAGGAAAAGCACCATGTCAAGAGTATGCGCAATAACCGGGAAACGCCCTGTTAAAGGTCGTAAGATTATCCACAAAGGCCAGAGCAAGAAAAGCGGCGGCATCGGCTTGCAACTCGTCAAGCAGAACAAGCGCACCTTCAAACCAAATGTCCAGAGAGTGCGCGTCCGCGCCGAAGACGGCTCGGTAAAGCGCTTGTGGGTTTGCACAAAGGCCATTAAGGCGGGCCTCGTAGAAAAGGCGTAGTCAACGCGCGCCTTCAAAACTCCCTCCCGGCAGCCGCGCATATGCGGACAATCGCGGGAGGGATTTTTTTTGCAAAAATTTGTCTTAAAATCCCGAAGATTGCATTTAGAAACTCAACATCGCGCGCGTAAATTTTAGAAGAGATTTCCGCCTTTTATATTCCAATGCCAACTCTGTAGGCGGTATATAAACTAAAAAATATTCGGCACAGACAGTTTACTATTTTGAGAGCCAGAAAAAATATTTTATCTGGTATTTCCGAGTCT
>ENA-UONV01002620-UONV01002620.1-human-gut-metagenome-genome-assembly--contig:-CS4-NODE-2620-length-13018-cov-6.059786_pt1 | contig 13018 bp, 9 predicted proteins | sample MGYA00242461_ERZ724008 | MGnify/ENA metagenome assembly ERZ724008 | reverse complement strand
GGTTTGCGCCAATAATCAGAATGTGGAGATTTACGAAGAATAACGGAATTACAGAGGGCTTCCACCGCAAGATGAAGCTAATCCAAAGACGAGCCTACGGATACAGAAACTTTAAAAATTACCGCTTGAGAGTACTTGTAGAATGCGGGGTGAATCTATGAAAGGCAAATCTAAAAAATCAACCTATTCCACAACCTTTGGTGTTGACCCAATTTATTGCCATAAATATCGCAAGATTCTCTGCCAAATAAACTTTCAAAAACACGCAGTATTTGGCAATTACACCATCTGCAATTTACTTCAATTCCATCGCCCCGCTGTAAGACCCGCCGCTGTCAAAAGATTGCGCCGCGTACCAGCCACTCGCCCCGCACGTAAACTTCACTTTGCAATAAGCACTCCCGCGGGGACTCGAACCCCGATTAACGGTACCGGAAACCGTTGCTCTATCCATTGAACTACGGGAGCGTATATTTTCCCGGCTTTTATGCCTGCGAATTTTGTTGCCCCAAATTCCAAAACATTAAGACTTGTCTTGCAAGCGCAAAAAATTCGGCCATTTTATTTTTTGTCCGAATAATGAATCGCAACATACAATAAAGTCGTTATGGCAGCTAAAATTTTCGCAATCGCTAACCAAAAGGGCGGAGTCGGCAAGACAACCACCGCCGTAAATCTCGCGGCTGGGCTCGCGAGGCGCAGAATCAGAACTGTACTCGTTGACATGGACCAACAGGCCAGCGCCACAAGCGCCCTCGGATACGAAAAATCCCTCGGCGGCAGTCTCTACCAAGTTCTCCACGGCGAAGGCTCCGCCCGCGACAAGCTCATTCAGACACAGCGCCAAAACCTATGGCTAATCCCCTCGGAAACAGATATGTCCGCAATAGAGGTCGAGCTGTCTGGCGAGGAAAACTACCTCGTGCGCCTTCGCGACTGCCTGAAACCTTTAAAGGAAAGCGGCGACTTTGACGCCATTGTAATCGACGCCCCGCCGTCGCTCGGCCTACTGTCAATGAATTCGCTCGCCGCCGCGGACTACCTGCTTATCGCCTTGCAGTGCGAATACTTGGCAATGGAGGGCTTGGGGCAAATAATGGGGGTTGTCGAACAGCTGCGCAACGCGGGCATCAGCGACACCCTCGAAGTCGGGGGCGTTATCATGACGATGTACGACTCGCGCACAAACCTCTCGAAGCAGGTGCTCTCAGAGGTTAAAAACTACATGGGCCCCCTCGTTTTCAAGACACTTATCCCGCGCACGGTAAGGCTCGCCGAAGCTCCGAGCTTCGGCAAGACAATATTCGAATACGCGAAATGGAACGAGGGCGCATTCGCATACGAAAAGCTCGCGAAGGAAGTCGACAAACGTTTCGGCCTGCGCCAATAGCCATGGACTTGCCAAAATACATAAAGCGCCTATTCAAGCCCTCCGTCACGCGCCGCGCAAAGGCGATGCGCAAGGCGAAAAAAGCGCGCTCAAAGGCGGCGGAAGCAGCCGAGAATGACTTGTTCTCATCTCTTGAAAAAAGCATTGGGTACAAATTCTCGGACAAATCCCTCCTAAAAGAGTCGCTGACCCACCCCGGCGCGGTCGGTTTTTCCAAAGGGAAAATAAAATCAAACCAAAGGCTCGAATTTCTCGGAGACGCCATTTTGCAGTCTATTATAACCGACACCGTCTTCAAAAAGTTCGGCGAACTCGACGAAGGAGAGCTTACTAAAATACGAATAGCGTTGACCCAGGGGGAATTTTTAAGCGGATTGTCGGAGCACATCGGGATACCCCGCTGCCTGATTTTGCCCAAGGGGTGCGAGTCTCTGCGCGACTCCCAAAGCGCCGCCGAGGACGCCTTTGAGGCCGTAATAGGCGCCATTTACATGGACAGTTCCTTTGAAAAGACCCGCGATGTCGTTCTATCGTGGTACAAGCGCAAGCTCGACGACCTTCCGACGCTCGTCAGCCAGCAAAACCCGAAAGGCGCCCTTCAAGAGCTTGCCGCCAAGCGCGGCGACAAAATCGAGTACAAGCTATTGTCCCAAACAGGCCCCGACCACAGCAAAGTATTTGAAGTAGAAGTCCGCATAGGCGGCAAAACTTACGCGAAGGCTTCGGCGAGCTCTAAAAAGTCCGCCGAAACGAAGGCGGCGAGGGCCTCCATAAAGGAATATGCCGCCGAATGCGCGCGGGCTGATTCCGGAAATATTGCGCAAAATTCAAAATCAAAAGCGCCGTCTGCTAAAAAGCAGACATCAAAATTTACCGGCGGCACATTCCCCTTCCCTGAAATCCCACTCCAACAATCCGAGGGAGCGGCAAAGAAAAAAACAAAAAACGGCAAAAAAGAATAGTTTTTTCCGACTCGCAGCCGATAAATATAGATTGGATTCCCAAAGTCAGGCTTTCGCGCCCACTCGAATTGGCGCGCGGCGCGCATTTTGCGCTTCGGTCTGCGAAAATTTCAAAGGTCCATTTATAAAATGAGGGTAGCAAGACCCCAAAAAAATAACTCTTCGTTTTATCCCGACGTGCCTCAGGCGGCGTGGGGATATTTTTGCGCGCGCATTGCGCGTGAAAATCGCGGGAAAATCGTGCTTGCGGTGCTCGATTCCGCCGCGGAATGCGAGTTTTTCTACCCAAAATTAAAGTACTTTTTAAGCCTCGACGGAAAGCCTTTCGACGTCAGAATGCTGCCGGAACCCCCGCCAAGCTCATCGAGCGACGCGGCCGGATTCGACATCGCGTGCGAGCGCGTTGGAACATTGAGGGCAATGGCCGCCGCTGGGGAGTCGGACAGGCAGACTTTTGTAATCGCCACGGCAGAGTCGCTCTTCGCGCCCGCGCCAAACCCCGGGCTTGCGTCGTCAATCGCGATATCGCGGGGCGTAAAAATCTCGCCGGCTGCGCTGCGCGAAAACCTTGTAAAATTCGGGTACTACAACGAAACTTTGTGCGAGGCGCCGGGGCAGTTCGCCGTGCGCGGCGGAATTGTAGATGTCTATCCCGTCTCGGCGGACGCGCCGGTCAGAATCGACTTCTTCGGCGACGAAGTAGATTCTGTCAGAAAATTCGACCCCGACACTCAGCTTGCGGACCAAAAAATAGATTCGGTTTCGATAGACCCCGTGCCGGAAATCAACGGCGCGCAATCCTCTTGGAACGCGTGCGACTACCTTCCAAAAGGCGAACCCGCCGCATGGTTTTTTTTCGAGCCCTCAGCGATAGCCGCGCGCTCGCCCGAACTATTTCTCGAGCCAGAAGATTTGGCGCACGCGCACCGCGGCTTCGGCGAAGTTTTCGATAGAATCGCCGACTCTTTCGTCGCGGTATCGTCTCTCGACACTCCGTCGGAATCGTTTTGCGAGTGCGAAAAAAAGAGTTTTCCGGCGGGCTCGATTGCCGAAGTCGCAGCCATATCGGACGAGAGCGCAATAGGCGGCGACAGGTTTGAGTCCGAGACAAAAAGCCGCGAAAGGTTCGCCGAAAGGCTCGCTAAATGGGGAGAAGAGGGTATCGACATTTTGATAGCCTCGGAGGGCGAAGGCGACGAAAGGCTCGCGCGCGGAATATTCGAGGCGGCGGGAAAAACTTTTAAGGGAAAGTTTGTAGCGGGCGGATTCGGAGAGGGCTTTATAATACCCGACTTCGCAGGCAGGCGCCCGGATTGGAAAATTCTTTCCGAAAACGCAAAGGGCGTCGTCTTTGCTGGCCCGCGCGAAATTTTCGGGAGGCGGCAGAAAACGCGGCTCGAACCGCGGCGAAGAATGTTGTCGCGGCGCGCGCAAGTTGACCAGCTCCTCGATTTTTCCGAGCTTTGCGAGGGCGACTACGTCGTCCACCTCGGGCACGGAATATGCCGCTACCACGGCGTGACCAAGCTTGAGACGGGCGGCAAGAGCGAAGAAGTCATTAAGCTTGAATTTGAAGACTCCGCCACGCTGTATTTGCCGCTCCACAAATCTTATCTGCTAAGCCGGTACATCGGTCTAGACAAGCGCCACCCTAAACTCTCGCGGCTCGACTCAAAATCGTGGACAAGAATAAAGACCTCCGCCGAACTCGCCGCGCTCGACTACGCCGCCGAGCTCCTTGAGATGCAATCCCGTCGCGAAATTTCAAAGGGGTACGCCTTCCCCGAGGACGACGACTGGCAGAGGGAATTTGAAGACGCATTTGAATTTGCCGAGACGCCCGACCAGCTCCGCGCCGCCGCGGAAGTCAAGGCCGACATGGAGTCCGACAAGCCTATGGACCGCCTTCTTTGCGCCGACGTCGGCTTCGGGAAGACGGAAGTCGCAATGCGCGCCGTTTTTAAATGCGCGATGGGCGGAAAGCAGGCGGCAGTCCTCTGCCCGACAACAGTTCTTTGCCAACAGCACTTCATGAATTTTCGGGAGCGGTTCGGGGGGTATCCGATAGTAGTGGAAATGCTCTCGCGCTTCCGCACAAAGGCGGAGGCCGACAAGATAAGAAAACAGCTCGCCGCGGGCGAGATAGACGTGCTGATAGGGACGCACGCCATGCTGTCTGACTCCACCGTCTTTAAGGACTTGGGCCTTCTTGTAATCGACGAAGAGCACAGGTTTGGGGTCAAGCACAAAGAGAAAATAAAAAAGCTTAAAACCGGCGTCGATGTGCTTTCGATGAGCGCAACACCAATCCCGCGCACGCTCTACTTTGCAATGATGGGCGCGCGCACTATGAGTCTAATGGAGACCCCTCCAAAAAACAGATTCCCGGTCGAAACCATTGTGAGGGAGTATTCCCCCGAAACTGTAAAAGAGGCGATAGAGCGCGAAGTCTCCCGCGGGGGACAGGTTTTTTATCTGCACAACCGCGTCAAGACAATCCACCAGACCGCCGAAGGGCTGCGGGCGATGTTCCCGAATCTGAGAATAGGCGTCGGGCACGGACAGATGTCGGAGCATGCGCTCGAAAAGCTGATGTCAGATTTCATTGGGGGGAAATACGACGTGCTCGTCTGCACTACAATAATAGAGTCGGGGCTCGATATTCCAAACTGCAACACTATTATAATAGAGGGCGCCGACAAATTCGGGCTCGCCCAACTCTACCAGCTCCGCGGGAGGGTCGGAAGGTTCACGAGGCGCGCGTATGCGTGGCTGTTGCTGCACAGGCATGCGGCGCTCGTCGAGAGCGCTCGAAAGAGGCTCGGGGCGATACGCCAGTACAACAAGCCCGGCGCCGGATTTAGAATCGCAACCCGCGACTTGCAGCTGCGCTGTTGCGGAAACCTGCTCGGCGCCAAGCAGAGCGGCCACATTGCGGGGGTCGGATTCGACCTGTATTGCGCGCTCTTAAAGCGCGGAATCGCGCTTCTTCGGGGCGAGAAGACTTCCGGAGTGCTCCGCGCAAACGTCAACTTCGACTTCATACACCTTGGCGAGGGCGAAAAATTCTCGGTGGACGTCTCACAGGCCGACAACTATTTTCAGGAAATAAGAATGAGGGAAATATCCGGCAACAACTCTGAGGTTGTCGGGGCGTATATTCCCGAAAGCTACATACCGCAAACCCAGCTTAGAATCGACCTGTACCGCAGGCTCTCCATGTCCTCCACAAAAAAAGAGCTCGACGCGCTAATGTTCGAGACAAAAGACCGCTTTGGGCCAATCCCCGACCCGTTGAAATTCTGCTTTTACATGGAGCGCATAAGAATAATAGCCGAGACGTCGGGCGTCTTGGGAGTCGAGACGCAGGGCGCCCAACTGAAAGTTTTGCTGCCCGGCCCAGGCGGGGGAGAATATTTCAGGCTAAACGGGCATTTTCCCATCTTGACGAAACGCCGCGCCGTCGCCAAACTTCAAGAGATTGAAAAATTTTTGACATACACCCTTCCCAGCATAAGGAAAAAATGAAAGACACATTTAAGACGATAGCGTTCATTGCGGCCGCAGTATTTGCGGCATCGGCTTCCGCGCAGGGGCTGCTCGGCAACGCAGGCTCCCAGGAAACGGGCTCCAACGGGATTCTCGCGGTTGTGGAAGACCGCGTAATTACGCGCGACGAAGTTATGAGGGAAGTCGCCCCGTTCATTCCGCAGATACGCCAAAAGTCGCTTTCGGAGTTTGAATTTAATAAGAGGGTAAGCGACTACATCAGGGAAATCGTCCAAAATATGGTTGACCGCGAGTTAATCGTAAAAGAATTCCGCGAGAGGGGCATGTCAATCCCGCAGAGCTTTTTGGACTCGCACTTTGAAGACTACATAAAGAAGGAATTTAACGGCGACCGCGCCGAATTTATAAAATTTTTGCAGGCTCAGGGTAAAACCATAAAGCAGTTCAAGCAAGACCAGGAAAAGGATTTGATAGTAGGCTACATGCAAAATGAGAAACGCCAAACTGTCGCCGAAATAAGCCCCAAAAAAATAAAGGAATACTACGAGGCAAACAAGTCCAAATGGTACACTCCCGCAAGCGCAAAAATTAGCCTCATTACTTTAAAGAGCGGCAGAAATGCGACTCTTGAAGACAACAGGAAGCTCGCGAAAGAGATAGTCGCAAAATACAATGCCGGAGAAAAATTCTCAGACCTTGCGCGCAAGTATAGCAAAGACGACAGCTCTGCAAAAGGCGGCGAATGGGGCTGGTACAAAAAGGGCGAGCTCAATCCCCTGCTCGACAAGCAGGCGTTTTCAATAGATGCGGGCAAAATAACCGAGCCTGTCGAAATCGGCGACATGATTTTCATTTTAAAAGTTGAAGAAAAAAAGCCGGACGGCATAAGCCCTATCGACGACGTTCGCGAACAGATAGAATGGACTATTGCAGAGCAGAACGGAAGGGCGATGTATCAAAAATGGGTCGAAGGACTCCGCAAAAAGGCTTTTGTAAAATACTATAAATAATTGGAATGCGCCCTGCCTTCTTGGCGGGGCACTTTTTTTTCGCATTTCCGGAAAAACCGGCGCGCGATAGTTTTTCTTCCAGACCGGCATTTGGCTTTGCAAACATGCTCTTGCAAAGCTCTTTTTTATGTTTTTGAAAATGCTTTCAATTCCGCACGCCATAGATAGACAAGCAATGCGCGCGCAGTGATTAAACACAATACCGGGAATCAGCCAGCCTGTTTTTCCCAACGCGTATGCACCGCGATTAAATCTAAAAAGCTTAGGTGACGCAAAGTGATTCCGCCCGCGCATGAACTGCGATTAAATCGAATAAACTTATGCGCCAGAAAAGAAATTTTACTCGGCAAACACCCTTGCGCGCCAGCCTGCAAAATAACCCTCGTAAAACTTGTTTTTTCTGGACTCTATAATGTAAAGATTATTAAATAAATTCATGAAGACGTATTTTTCAAAAGTTGACAAAGCGGCCTTTGAGGGGGAAATCGACTCAAAAAAGACTGGCCTTTTTATATTAAAAAACGACAACGGGCTTGAATTGTCGGTGACGAACTTCGGTGCGCGCGTGGTGGAACTTTTTGTGCCCGACCGCAACGGAGATTTTGCCGATGTCGTCCTCGGGCACGCTTCGCTCGACAAATACGTAAACTTTCCCGGCGAGAGGTTCTATGGAGCTACAATCGGCCGCTTCGGGAACAGAATCGCAGGTGGAAAATTCACCCTAAACGGAAAGGAATACACCCTTCCGCAAAACGACGGCAACAACTGCCTGCACGGCGGCATAAAGGGATTTGATATGAAAGTCTGGGACATTCTTGAAATAGCCCCCGACATGCTGAAATTCGGGCTTGTATCTCCCGACGGCGACCAGGGTTTCCCCGCCGAGCTGAAAGTGACCATGACCTACCGCCTGACTTCCGACAACCGCTTTGAGGTGGAACACTTGGCCGAGTCGGACGCCGACACAGTCGTGAACCTCACCCACCATTCATTCTTCAATCTGCGCGGCGAAGGCAACGGCGATGTAAACGCGCACATAATGCAAATAAACGCCGACAAATACACGCCCGTAAAATCCGACCTCATACCTACTGGGGAAATAGCGGACGTATCCGGAACGCCCTTCGACTTCCGCTCGCCGACGCCCATAGGCGCGCGCGTCAACGACGAGAACGAGCAACTTGCGCGCGGGCGCGGATACGACCACAACTGGGTTCTCAACCGCAAGATACCGGAGGCTCTTGAATTTGCGGCGAAAGTCTTAGAGCCCGATAGCGGAAGGGTTCTCGAAGTCTATACGACCGAGCCCGCAATGCAGTTTTACGGCGGGAACTTCCTCAACGGCGAGATGGGCAAGAACGGCAAGCCGTACATTTATAGAGGCGCATTTGCGCTTGAAACGCAGCATTTCCCGGACAGCCCCAACCAGCCGGAATTTCCATCGACACTCCTGAGGGCGGGCGAAAAATACTGCCACGTTTGCTCGTACAATTTCTCTGTCGAGTAATGGAAGGAACTATTTTTTCAATCGAGGAATTCGCCGTCAACGACGGCCCCGGAATACGCACGACAGTCTTTTTAAAAGGCTGCCCGCTGCGTTGCCAGTGGTGCCACAACCCCGAGGGAATTTCATTTGAGCCGCAAATTCTCAAAAAGAAAAACGGCGTAGAGGAGATGTGCGGGGAAAAAATCTCCGCCAAGGCTCTCGCCGACAAGCTGCTGCGCAACGAAAAAATCTTCAAGATGAACGAGGGAGGGGTCACCTTCACTGGCGGGGAGCCCCTTGCACAGGCGCAGTTCCTGTTTGAAACAATGAGGCTGCTTAAAGATAGAGTGCACATCGCGATAGAAACGAGCGGATTCGCCACGGGGGCAATATTTAAAGAGGCAGTAGGATTGGCAGACCTGATTCTCATGGACAACAAGTCGTGCGATCCGCAAGTCCACAAGAAGTTTACGGGTGTCGACAACAATCAAATTCTCGAAAATTTAAAATTTTTGTGCCGGGCAGACACCGATTTTATAGTGCGCGTTCCGCTGATACCCGGAGTGAACGATACTCTCGAAAATATGGAAGCGCTGTCGGAGATTTTAAAAGGGGCAAAACGGCTCAAAAGAGTGGAACTTTTAAGGTATAATAAAATTGCCGGCGCAAAATATTATATGCTTGGCAAAAAGTATTCTCCGGATTTTAATACAAATATTCAACCTGATATACACGATACTTTTACAGCCAATTCAATTCCATTTATAGTGTTATGAACGAGCGTATAGAAAACTTAAAAAAATATACAACCATAGACAAGTCCCACCGCAAATACCGCAAGAGCTCGGCCGAAGCGGGGCTTGCCGAATTGCCTGAAGATTTCAGAGCCTCCGGAATGGGATTTCAGGAGAGGGCCGGCAATATGCTCGCCGCTTTCCTCGACGCGGAAACTCCGGTAATACTCCCCGAAGAAAAAATAGTATTCACCCGCACTATAAAAGATATTCCCGACTACGTGACTCCATCAGAATGGCAGGATATCCGCAAGTCGCACTTCGTACACGAGAAGGGAGAAGTATTCAACATATCTGCGGACTTTGAAGGAATACTCAATAAGGGACTTGAAGCCAGAAGGTTGGAGGCCGAAAAGCTCGCCGCTTCATCGGAAGGAGAAACAAAAATTTTCGCGGAATCGGTAGAAAAAGTTCTCGCCGCCCTGCAAAGGCTGATTGGCAGATACGCCGACGCCGCCGAAAAGCTCGGCAAGGACGATATCGCAAAAACGCTCCGCGCCGTGCAGAAAAATCCCGCAAGCTCTTTCCGCGAAGCCTTGCAGCTCCTCAGAGCCGTCCACTTTGCAATATGGGCCTCCGGCAGCTACCACAACACGCTCGGTAGGCTCGACCAATACCTGTATCCGTTCTATAAATCCGACGTCGAGTCCGGCAAAATTTCCAAAGACGAAGCCTTTGAGCTGCTCGAAGAATTCTTCCTCGCCTGTAACCGCGACAGCGACCTATATCCGGGAATGCAGCAGGGCGACAACGGACAAAGCCTCGTCCTCGGCGGCCGCGATCCCTCGGGGAAACGCGCTTTCAACGAACTGTCGGAAATGGCGCTTAAAGCCAGCTACGAACTCGCACTCATCGATCCCAAAATAAACATACGCGTCGATTCAGAAACACCGATAGAAATTTTTGAGATGGGCTCGCGCCTGACAAAAATAGGGCTCGGGTTCCCCCAATACTCGAACGACGACGTCGTAATTCCGAGCCTCGTTGAGAAGGGCTACGATCTCGCCGACGCTTGCGAGTACGTAGTTGCCGCATGCTGGGAATTTATAATCCCAAAATGCGCGCTCGACATTCCGAATATCGACGCCGTGTCGCTCGCAGACTGCGTAAACTCTTGCGTGCCGGACCTCGAAACGTGCGCATCGTTCGAGGACTTCTACGAGCTCGTCGAGCGCGAAATACGCCGCCGCGCCGACGCAATGGTCCAGAAGCACAAAAATATCTTTATGAAGCCCTCGCCGATAATGTCGGCATTCTCCGTCGGGGCGCTCGAAAACGGGCACGACATTTCCCTCGGAATGAAATACAACAATTACGGGGTCCACGGAACTGGGGTCGCCACGGCGGTCGATTCGCTCGCGGCGATAAAAAAGTATTGTTTTGACGAAAAATCTGTCGGAAAGCGCGAGCTTATCAACGCGCTCAAAAACGATTTTGAAGGCAACGAAAAGCTTCTAAAAAAACTGCGCTATGAAGCGCCGAAAATGGGCACCGACGACGACTTTGCGGACGATATTGCAACTAAGCTTCTCGACTCTTTTGCGGCGGCGTTTAAGGATAAGAGGAACGAGCGCGGCGGCTGCTACCGCGTTGGCACGGGGTCTGCAATGTTTTACATCGCCCACGCCACGGGCCTCGGCGCAACTGCCGACGGCAGGAGAAAGGGCGAAGTGCTCCCGGCAAACTATTCGCCTTCGCTTTTCATGAAGCAAAAAGGCCCGATTTCAGTCGTAAAATCCTTCGCGAAGCCGCATCTTAAAAACGTCGCAAACGGCGGGCCGCTGACGCTCGAATTCGACAGCTCCGTTTTCAGGAACGACGAATCCATAAAAAAGCTCGCAATGCTCGTGCGGACTTTCATAAAGCTCGGCGGCCACCAACTCCAGCTCAACACAATCGACAGAGACAAGCTGCTCGACGCCAAAGTCCACCCCGAAAAATATCCGCACTTAATAGTTAGAGTGTGGGGTTGGAGCGGATATTTCGTCGAACTCGACGAATGCTATCAAGACCACGTCATAAGAAGGATAGAGTTCTCACTCTAATTGCGGAAAAATTTATGGAAAAAGCGAAGAAATTCATGTTTTACGTCGCGTTTGTCGCGTCGTTGGGCGGCTTCCTGTTTGGCTTCGACACAGTGGTTGTCTCGGGGGCGGAAAAGGGAATACAAAATTACTATCAGCTCTCGGGCTGGCTGCACGGATTCACAATGGCGGTGGCCCTTTTCGGGACTATCGCGGGAGCCCTTTTCTGCGGCAGGCCCGCCGAAAAATTCGGAAGGCTCGCAAGTCTGAAAACCATCGCATATTTGTATCTATTTTCCGCCCTCGGCTGCGCATTCGCTACAAACTGGTGGATTTTGATTTTCTTCCGCTTTATGGGCGGTGTGGCAGTTGGCGCGTCTAGCGTCGTGGGGCCGATGTACATAGCGGAAATTGCCCCGGCGGATTGGCGCGGCAGATTCGTCGCGTTCTTTCAGTTCAATATCGTTCTCGGGCTCGTGACGGCGTACATTTCAAACTGGTGGCTAAGCGGGCTTCAGCTCACAGACGACTGGCGGTGGATGCTCGGCGTTCTCGCCCTGCCGTCCGTGCTGTTCGCCGCCTTGCTCTATACGATACCTGAGAGCCCGAGATGGCTCGTGCTGATGGGCAGAGACTCGGACGCCGGAAGTGTTCTCAGCAGAATAGGCGATTCCAACGTCACTGCGGCACTAAACCAGATAAAGGACTCCATATCGCAGACGGAAATCTCGGAGCCTCTATTCCAAAAAAAATACTGGAAGCCGATTCTAATCGCGTTTTTCGTTGCAACATTCAACCAGCTCTCCGGCATAAACGCAATAAACTACTACGCGCCGAGAATACTCGAAGCGGCGGGTGTCTTCCGCGAATCGGCTCTATTGCAGTCGATTTTCATCGGAATGACAAACCTCATATTTACCATGCTCGGAATGGTTGTCATCGACAAATTTGGGCGCAAAAACCTGCTGTATATCGGCTCTGTCTTTATGACTATCGCGCTGCTTTCCGTGGCGGCGGGCTTTAAGTACGAGTCTCTTGGCGGATATTATATGTTGTTCTCGCTGATGCTGTATATTGCGGCGTTTGCGATGTCTCTCGGAGCCGTAATATGGGTTCTAATATCGGAGGTTTTCCCGACGAGCGTGCGCGCCAAAGGGCAGGTTTTCGGAAGCATGACGCACTGGGCGTGGTGCGCGATACTTACATGGGTATTCCCCACCCTCGTAGAGAGCGGATTGTCCGTGCCGACCTTCTGCTTCTTTGCGCTTATGGCGGCTCTCACCTTTGTATTCGCTCTAAAACTTCCGGTGACAAAAAACAAGTCGCTCGAAGAAATCCAAAAGGAACTTACCAGCCAATAGAGCCTTTCGCCGCGTGCCGCACTCCGCTCTTTTGCAAAGAGCGCGTAGTGGAAAAAACGATAAGAAATCCGCGGCGCGGGGCAAAGGGCGCGGGAAATGATGGGAGCGCGGAGCTGAAAAGACGATAAAAAATCCGAGGCACAGCGCAGAATACGCGGTAAATGAAATCGGCGCGCGGGGCGAAAAAATGATAAGATCCACAGCGCAAAACAAATTGGAAATGAAATACGCGCGGGGCAAAACGTTCCGCGCTTTTTTTTGAAAACTAATCGGAAGCAAAATAATCTTTTTGGAGCTTAAACCTATTAGCGCGGCTGTCACATAAATAAAAAACTTTCCATTCCGACGCGAAATTTATCGGTGCTTTTGGCGTCAAATTCTCCACAATAAAAAAAGCCCGCACACCGAAGCAAAATTTATCGGCATTTTCCCCGAAGCGATACGCCGACGCGCCGACGCATAAGAAACCCGACAATTCTAA
>ENA-UONV01002614-UONV01002614.1-human-gut-metagenome-genome-assembly--contig:-CS4-NODE-2614-length-13040-cov-14.374817_pt1 | contig 13040 bp, 8 predicted proteins | sample MGYA00242461_ERZ724008 | MGnify/ENA metagenome assembly ERZ724008 | reverse complement strand
GCCGCCGATATTTTCCACAATTTTAGAGCATCTGCCGTTTAACCAAAGCAAATACAGATACAGCAGACACCCGATCACAAAGGCTGCGACACAGTCCTGCCACATTCCGCCGAACATCAGACAAAAACAGCCGCTGCCAAGACCGGACATCAGCACCAGCGCCCTTTTGGAAGCGCCCGGCGCATTTCGGATCTGTTCCAGCTTTTCCCGGATTTCCGGCAGTGTGTATTTTCCCTCTTCTATTTCCCGTGAGAGCTGATTGACCGCCGCAACCCGATGAAGCTGTGCACCGCGAACTGGAATATGCTCCACCCGTGCAAAGCGTTTTTCATGCTCATCTCCGGACGTCAGAAAAATGCCGTTACTGAGTACAAAGGCGTTTTCTGACTGTACGCCGAAATGATGACAGATCCGGTCGATCGTCTCTTCCACACGGAATATTTCCGCGCCGTTTTCCAGCAAAATATGCCCTGCTGTCATCGCTGCGTCCAGCACATCCCGCTGATCCAGCTTTATTGTCTGTTCCTCCTGTGACATCCTGATCCCCCTACAAAAACTCTGGTTCATGACAATAGAATGCTCGCAGAGTGTGCATTCTATTGTTGCTTTTGCAGCCATCTACCCTTGCGCCGAGTGCACATCCTCGCGAAGCGTTTTAATCGTATAGAAACAAAGTTTCCTAATCGAGTAGGAGGCGGTGACTAACCGCCGTCCTCTCACAGCACCGTACGTACCGTTCGGTATACGGCGCTTTCAATAGTTGACGTGCACAGACTGATAGGCTGTGGCTAAATCATAAAAGCCACTGTTTATCAGTCTTTCTTTTGTCATTGCCATGTTTACTGCAACTGTATGCGTTGCGAACCAATGTCCCCGTCGGGTATTACCCGCTTGCATTGCCAAGTCTTTGGGTACTCCCATATTGATAAGATTACGTACCTTCGTCCTCGGTTTCTTCCACTGTTTCCATATACACATACGTATTCTGTGATAGAGCCATCCGTTGATGTCATCTATGTTGTTCTTCATACTTGCAATTCCGTAGTAGTTAAGCCATCCCCTCGCATACACCTTGATTTTCTCAAGGCTTGGCTTGATTGACTGACATCGCTTACGGGAAGACAGTTCCTTCAGTCTGGACTTGAACTTCTTCCATGACTTCGGATGAACTCGGACATAAATGCCCTTTCCGTTCCTTCCCAATGCAAAGCCAAGGAATTTAAAATTTTGGATTGCAAACACACTGACAGTACGACTCTTTTCTCGGTTGACTGTAAGTTTCAGCCTCTTCTCAAGATATTTTGTACTGCTTTCCAAGAGTCTCTCTGATGCTCGCCTGCTCTTTGCAAGAAGCACGATGTCATCTGCATATCTTATGCATGGAACACCTCTTTTCAAGAATTCTTGGTCGAACTCATTGAGGTAGACATTTGCCAGCAATGGTGATAGATTTCCACCTTGTGGTGAGCCTTCCTCTGTATCAATGACTACTCCGTTTTCCATTACACCGCTTTTCAGATAGCGCTTTATCAACTGTACTACACGTTCATCTTTTACATTCTTTCGGAGAAGATTGATGAGAATTTCGTGATTAAGAGTATCGAAGTACTTTGACAAGTCAAGGACTACAGCAAATGTATAGCCTTGTTCGGCATACTCCTTAACCTTAAGTATTGCATCTTTTGCACTTCTGTTCGGACGATAGCCATAGCTACCATCTGCAAACAGCGGTTCATAGATTGGCACTAACTGTTGGGTTATTGCCTGTTGAAGTGTACGGTCTATCACTGTTGGTATGCCAAGCTTTCGCACACCACCATCTGGTTTGGGAATCTCAACTCGTCTTACTGGAGACGGAGTATACTTTCCACGATAAATGCGGTCGGTTATCTCTTGTTGATGTTCCTTTAGATATGGAAGAGCCTCCTCAATGGTCATGCCATCAATTCCCGGCGCTCCCTTGTTTGCCTTAACTCTCTTATACGCTCTGTTAAAGTTGTCTTTATACAGTATCGCTTCCAAAAGTCTCGGCTGTGCACTGTCTCTTTCTTTCCATATCCGATTGAATGACCTAGACGCTTTCACATACCCTTCATGTTCCGCATTATCTCTTTGCGAATAGCCATTGTTTTCAATGTTTTCTGCCATAGACGGTCATTCCTCCTTTCTCAGTCATACTCAAGACTCCTACTGATTCGGTCCTTCACCTCTCGGCTACTATGACCTCTGCTGACTTCTGTGCGTTCAGCATTGCTTTATGCAATGGTTACCTCTTTCAAGGCGTACCGCACAGACCTCCCTAGGTACCACACGTTTCTTCCTCTCCATCCATCTGCCTCATTTATCATGCATGATTCCGTGTAGCTATTGGGCTTCAATTTGATATGCAACCTTACCCTCATGCATAACCTTATATGAGATTTCTGTCCGTCAGACCAGAGATTCGCCCATGAGTTAGTATGTTCCTCACATCCAGCTTCCTTCAGATTCCATCTCACGATGGACACCCTTGCTTTCGGCTATATCCTTCCCACTACCGGGCGGATTCGGGACTTTAACCCGTTAGAAGCGTGCGCCGCTAGGCGCACTACAAAAAAGGCGTGTGAAAAACAATCCTTTTCCACATGCCTTTTTTCGCTCTTTTTCTGTCAGAAACAATGGATTCTTATCATCTTCTGACGATTCCCTTACAATGCTGTTGAGACAAATGCCCCGGCTATGATACTGTTTTAGTAAAAAACGTGATGTCCGATTACCTGTCCGGAACGACCGTTATTTCTTCTGAAAAACAGCTTGCCGCCGACCGGCTGTGCACCGGCTAATGCTTCGATTGCTGCCTGATAGCAGGCTGCATCTGCCTTGTCACTGCTCAGTGCCCTCTGCAGCGAACCGTTTCTAACAGGGGAAAACTGTCCTTTTGCGTAAACAACCTCGGTGATCGTATTGGGCTGCGATGCACTCTTGACGCGGTTCATGATGACATTGCCTACCGCAACCTTACCAACGTAGGATTCACTGCCTGCTTCACAGTAAATAATATTTGCGAGCAGTTTTAATTCCTCTGCGGATATCGCTGCGGTCTGCGCCGCCTGGGCAGCCAAAGCTGCCTGCTGAGCCTCCGCTTCAAGCTGCGCTGCTTCCTCGGCTGCTGCCTTTGCCTGCGCCTCTGCTTCAAGCCGCGCTGCTTCCTCGGCTGCCTTTGCCTGCGCCTCCGCTTCGAGCTGCGCTGCTTCCTCGGCTGCCTTTGCCTGCGCCTCTGCTTCGATGCGTGCTGCTTCCTCGGCTGTTGCCTTTGCCTGCGCCTCCGCTTCGATGCGTGCTGCTTCCTCGGCTGCTGCCTTTGCCTGCGCTTCCGCTTCGATGCGTGCTGCTTCCTCGGCTGCCTGTACTTCTTCTATCTCATTCTGTGCTGCTTCACTCGCCTCTGCCTGTAAAGCTGCTGTTTCATCCTGCTGTACTTCTTCCTCTGCAAAGAATTCATCTTCGGATGCTGTTGCTCCTGTCCGTTCAGCGATCACCTGCTCATTGGCTGCAACAGCCTCTTCGTTGGAAATCTCTGTCTCGACCAGATTTTCAGCCGGTACCCATCCTGCAATTTCTCCCGCCTGGATCTGCACCCAGTCGTTGTACTTTGCAAGGATCGCCACATGACCGTCCTCCATGACCTGACCAACCACCGCAGACGCTGTATTTGCTTCTGCATGAATGTCCAGCATGTCTTTCGCATCAATGACACCGATACCACTTGCCATAGCGGTTGTCGTATATGCGCCCATCATCATAACAGATGTTAAAATGCCGACTGCACTACGAAACAACTTTCTGCCTTTTCCGTTCATTCTTACCTCCATAAATCTTACTCTGTTTCCCCATCCATTCTGCCGGTGAAATTCAGGAGCTTTTTGTGGGACGCTCCTTGTTACAGAGCTGTTTCAATTGTTACAAACTTATTAACAATTGTTACGCATGATATGATAGCAATATTACAATCAAATGTCAAGTCGTTCGCCCGGAACCACAAATTTCCGTTAGTTCCCCACAAAGGTTTTTCTTCTATTGTGATATTTTTACAACAAACCTCTGAAATCATCGCCTTTTTCTTACTATTTTTCAAAGTTTTCAACAAATGCCGCTTTAACATAGTAAATTCTCTTTTCATAAAAAGGACAGCCATTTTCTGCGGTTTTTTCGATTTTTTATCAAAAAAAGAAGACCTGACGGGATTATTTTTTCCATCAGATCTTCCTTTATTCCTGTTTTTAACATTTTTGTAACAAACTATTTTACAGGCTTCTGGACTTTTCCACCGCAGTGATGACCGCATCGGTCACTGCGCCGCGGAAGCCTTTTTCCTCTAAAACGCGTACCGCCTGAATCGTGGAGCCTGCCGGGGAGCAGACCATATCCTTTAACTCTCCCGGATGCTTTCCGGTCTCAAGCATCAGCTTCGCGCTGCCGAGCACAGCCTGTGCAGCGCATTCATATGCCTGGCTGCGCGGCATGCCTTCCGCAACTGCACCGTCCGCCATCGCCTCGATCAGCATAAAAATCCAGGCAGGCGCACAGCCACTAACGCCGGTCAGCACATCCATCAGACGTTCCGGAAGCTCAACCGTCTTGCCGAAACTGTCCAGGACAGCCGCCGTTTTTTCTTTCATCTCAGGAGTTACCCTGCTGCCATAGCAGACTCCGGTACAGCCTTCCCCGACCAGCGCCGGCGTATTGGGCATCGCACGCACAAACGGAAGCGGCGCACAGAACTGCTCTTCCAGCCACGCAAGGCTTTTGCCTGCCGCAATGCTCAGAATCGTCTTACCGGTCAGGTCAATGTCGCTGATCTGTCCGATCACTTTCTCCAGAAACTGCGGCTTTACGGCAAGAATCAAAAGCTCTGCCTGCCGCGCGGTTTCCAGGTTATCGCCTGTCACCGTGATGCCAAACATTTCATGCACTTTGCTTTCCGTCTCCGCCGTTTTTGCGGAACCGTAAATTTCCTCCGGCACAGCCAGGTGATTTCTCAAAACTCCTCCAATCATCGCCTGCGCCATATTTCCAAGTCCGATAAAACCGATTTTCATCTGTGCCTCTCATTTCTGCGCACGCTTTTTGCGCATGTCGAGTTTGTGTCAAGTGCGCGCAGACACAAATCTCGAGCTTGAAAAATGTTATTTTTCAAGCTTCGACCTTCTTTCAAATCGCCCTCTGCCGATGCGCTTCATACATCAGAATCGAAGACGCCACCGCTGCATTTAACGACTCCACTTTGCCCTCCATCGGAATCCGGATGTAACAGTCCGCAAGCTCTGCAGTCTCTTCCCGCAGGCCGTTGCCTTCGTTACCGATCAGAAATGCCGTCCCCTTTGTGTAATCCTGACAGGCATAGGAATTTTTCCCGCGCAGATGCGCCGCGTATACGCTGACACCCGCCTGCTGTACCTGATGAACCGCCGCCGCAAAATCGTCCACATAATAAAACGGAACGCGGTAGATGCTGCCCATCGTTGAACGGATAACCTTCGGGTTGTACAAATCGACTGTATCCCGGCTCATGATAATCCCGGAAACGCCTGCGCCCTCGCCGGTTCGCAGCATCGTGCCGAGGTTGCCGGGGTCCTGTATATTTTCCAGAAGCAGAAACAGCGGTGCTTTGTCCCGCAGCATTTCTTCTATATTATAGTGAAACTGTTTCAGCACGCATAAAACGCCCTGTGGCGTGCAGGTGTCCGATATTTTAGAAAAAACGCTGTCGGAAACGACTTCGTAGCCAACCTCTTCCAGATGCTCCCTGCAGCTGCACTTTTCCAGAAAGGATTCCGAAACATAGACCTCCTGCAGCTGCTCTCTCGGTGCTTCCAGAAACATCTTCACACCCTCTGCCAGAAAAACGTCCTCTGTTCTGCGCAGCTTCGACTTTTGATTCAATTGTACCAGCCTTTTGATCCGGCTGTTGGATGCTGCAGTAATCATGCAGGTTCCTCCGTTGATCTTTATGAAAACGCACAACGGCCACACACGTTTCGTGTGCAGCCGCCCCTTTGCGTCCTGTATCGTCAGGTGGCCAGCGCTTTGCTGACCTGATAATGATATTCGGGAATCTCTTTCTGCATCGCAAGCGCTTCCTCGATATCATAGTCTACAAATTCGCCGTGTTTGTAAGCCACAACACGGTTCGAGCTGCCTGCGCAGAGGATGTCTGCCGCATAAGCGCCCATGATAGAAGCATAATAACGATCCAGACAGGTCGGGCTGCCGCCTCGCTGCATGTACCCCAGGATGGTTGCTCTGGTTTCCACACCCGTTGCTGCTTCAATTCTCTTCGCCATGGAAGTAGAATGACCGATACCTTCTGCATTGATGATCAGATGGTGGGTTTTGCCCTTTTTCCGGTTGTTGATAATATTGTTAATCAGCTGCTGCTCATCATAGTCGTACTTTTCAGGAAGAAGGATATCCTCCGCGCCGGTGCCGACGCCGCACCACAGTGCGATATAACCGGCATTTCTGCCCATTACCTCGATAATACTGCAGCGTTCATGTGAAGATGAAGTATCCCTTACCTTATCGATTGCCTGCATCGCGGTATTGACTGCCGTGTCGAAACCGATCGTATATTCGGTACATGCAATATCCAGATCGATCGTGCCCGGCAGACCGATCGTATTGATCCCAAGTCTGGACATTGCCTGCGCACCTCTGTAAGAGCCGTCGCCGCCAATAACAACCAGACCGTCGATGCCGTGTCTGCGGCAGATCTCCGCGCCCTTTTTCTGTCCGGCTTCGGTCTTAAATTCCAGACAACGTGCGGTTCCCAGAATCGTACCGCCCTTCTGGATGGTATCCGAAACGCTGCGGGCATCCATATCTATGATTTCTTCATTTAACAGGCCCTGATAGCCTTTTTTAATGCCTTTTACTTTGACGCCGTTGCAAATCGCTTTCCGAACAACCGCACGGATTGCCGCATTCATACCCGGCGCATCTCCGCCGCTTGTAAGAACTCCAATTGTCTTTATCTTAGCTGCCATTGTTCCTCCTGTCTGCCGCTGCGGGCTGGACTTCAATCTTAAGATTTCAAAATCCGTAAAACCATTTTTTATTTTAATAGAAACGAGCTTTCTTTTCAATGGTTTTGTGAAACTTACATCAGCTTTACGTTTTCTTCTCCAAACAGCTCTTCCAGCTGCTTTAAAAGCGCCTCGTCCCCATGAACGGTCTGATTCGCCCCAAGCTGCTTCATCGCGCGCGGATTTTCCACATAAATCACCACGGTATCCTTGCCGTCGGAAGCTGCGATTGCCGAAAGCAGCTTTTTTTCCTGCTGCTGATAGGCTTCCATCGTCGGAAATTTAATCCAGAGCTTTTTGGGGATTTCGTCAAACGTCTGCACGGATTCACAGATCAGCTTCGCGTCTTTGTCCTCCTCTGCGGAAACGCGCCCCCGCAGGAGAACCTTTTCATCCTCCATCAGCTTGCTGCCGTACTGCTCATAGGTTTTCGGGAAAACGATAACTTCAATCGTTCCAACCAGATCCTCCACCTGTAAAAACGCCATCACCTTATCGTTTTTGGTATATTTGATCTTCTTTTCCTCGATAATTCCGCCGATAACCGCCTTTGCTCCGTCCTGAATATGAACGCTGTTTGTCTCCTCATCCAGCATAAAATCTGCCGTCGTATTAGAAATATTCCTGCGCCAGAGCTGCTCGTATTCCTGCAGCGGATGCCCGCTGACATACACACCGAGCACTTCTTTTTCAAAGGTCAGAAGAATTTCCTTCGAATATTCCCCGACATCCGGGAAGCGGATTTCATAGTTTTTCTTTTCCGACTCGTCCACCAGATCGAATAAGGAAAGCTGTCCCGCCATATTATTTTTCCGATTCTGCTGATTCTGATCCATCAGCTGCACAAATACGCTCATAAACTGCTTGCGTGTTCCCTCAAGGCTGTCGAATGCACCCGCTTTGATAAAGTTTTCCACGTTGCGCTTATTGACTTCCGTATCGGACATTCTGGATAGAAAATCCTGCAGGTTTTTGAACACGCCCCGCTGCTTCCGCTCTGCGATCACCGCGTCCGCAACCGGATGTCCTACACCCTTGATCGCAGTCAGTCCGTACCGGATTGATTTTCCCGATACCGAAAATCCCGGCTCTCCCTCGTTGATATCCGGCGGCAGAATCGCGATTCCCATCTGGCGGCAGACCAGAATGTATTCCGCCACTTTTCCGGGGTTATCGATTACAGAAGTCATTAGGGACGCCATAAATTCCACCGGATAATAATATTTCAGGTAAGCCGTCTGGTAAGCGACAACCGCGTAGCATGCAGCGTGGGACTTGTTGAACGCGTATTTTGCAAAATCCATCATTTCCGCGTAAATTTCCAGACCGACCTTTTCCGGAATGCCCCGGGCCACACAGCCGGGCACGCCCTCTTCGGGATTGCCGTAAACGAAATTCGCCCGTTCTTTTTCCATGACAGACTGCTTTTTCTTGCTCATCGCGCGGCGCACCAAGTCGCTTCGTCCCATCGTGTAGCCGCCGAGGTCGCGCACAATCTGCATAACCTGCTCCTGATACACGATACAGCCGTAGGTCGGAGACAGGATCGGTTCCAGCTCCGGACAGGAATAGGTGATTTCGTCATGATTGTTTTTTCCTTTAATATATTTTGGAATAAAGTCCATCGGCCCGGGACGGTACAGGGAAATACCCGCGATGATATCCTCCAGGTTCTGGGGCTTTAGCTCCTTCATGAAGCTTTTCATCCCGCCGCTTTCCAGCTGGAACACGCCGTCCGTCCTGCCGGTGCAGAGCGAATCCAGCACTTTTTTATCGTTATAATCCAGATGCTCCATATCGAGCTTCACACCGGTGTCATGCTCAATCATCTTGACCGCGTGGTCGATTACTGTCAGGGTTCGAAGCCCCAGAAAGTCCATTTTTAACAGTCCGAGCTCTTCCAGCGTCGTCATCGTAAACTGCGTTGTGATCGAACCATCCGACCCTCGTGAAAGCGGTACAAAATGATCTGCCGCCTCCGGACAGATCACAACCCCTGCTGCGTGCATCGAGGTGTGGCGCGGCAATCCCTCCAGCCGTTTACTCATATCAATCAACACGTGCACCTGTTCATCGCTCTCGTAGAGCTTACGCAGCTCTGCGTTCATTGACAGTGCCTTATCAATCGTCATGTTCAGCTCGTTCGGAATCATTTTTGCAATCGAATCCACAAAGGAATACGGCAGATCCATGACACGCCCGACGTCGCGGATGACACCCTTTGCCGCCAGCGTACCGAATGTGACAATCTGCACAACCTTTTCTTTTCCATATTTGCGTCCGACATAATCGATGACCTCCTGTCTGCGTTCATAACAGAAGTCGATATCGATATCCGGCATGGAAACTCGTTCCGGGTTCAGGAAACGCTCAAACAGCAGACTATAACGGATCGGATCAATATTCGTGATATGCAGGCAGTAGGAAACGATGCTTCCAGCTGCACTTCCACGTCCAGGTCCTACCGGAATACCGTTTTCTCTGGCATAGTTGATAAAATCCCACACGATCAGGAAATAGTCCACATATCCCATGCGCTTGATAATACCCAGCTCGTATTCCAGACGCTTCTGCAGCGTGCCGTCGTCCTCCGGATAGCGCTCTTTCATGCCGTCAGTGCACAGCTTGTTCAGATATCCCCAGGAATCATAGCCCTCCGGCACATCAAAATGCGGCAGCTTCGTCTTACCAAACTCGATTTCCACATGACAGCGGTCTGCAATTCGCTGTGTATTTTCCACTGCCTCCCACGCATAGGGAAACAGTCCCTTCATCTCTTCTTCGCTTTTGACGAAATACTGACCGCCCTCGTAACGCATCCGGTTTTCATCGGAAAGCTTTTTGCCGGTCTGGATACACAGAAGGATATCGTGGGGCTTTGCGTCCTCCGCATAGGTGTAGTGCACGTCGTTCGTGCATACTAACGGAATGTCCAGTTCTCGCGACATCTGTAAGAGCGCCATGTTTACGGTCTGCTGCTCCGGAATCCCATGATCCTGCAGTTCCAGAAAATAATTATCCTTTCCAAAAATCGACTGATACTTTAATGCGCATTTTTTTGCTTCCTCCGGCAGTCCTTTCTGGATATAGCGCGGCACTTCACCTGCAAGGCACGCAGACAGCGCGATAATTCCCTCGTGAAATTCCTCCAGAACCTCCATATCGACACGCGGCTTGTAATAGTACCCCTCCGTAAAACCGCGGCTGACGATTTTGCTCAGATTCGCGTAACCAGTATTATTTTCCGCCAGAAGCACCAGATGGTAATACCGGTCATCCCCGCCGGTAATCTCCCGGTCAAAACGGGAATTGGGCGCAACATAGACCTCACAGCCCAAAATCGGATTGATACCCTCTGCCCGCGCCGCACGGTAAAAATCGATCACACCGTACATTGCGCCATGGTCGGTAATCGCCGCAGCCGTCATGCCCAGCTCCTTGACTCGTTTTACATATTCTTTGATTTTATTGGAACCGTCCAGCAGGCTGTACTCTGTATGGACGTGCAAATGTGCAAATGCCATATTTTTGTAATTTCCTATTCTTGTTCTGTCTGAGTTTCCTTTGCTGTCCCATCGGGCGCAGAGAAGTCAAAGGCAGGGCTTTCTGTCCCGTTTTCTGACTTTTGCCCGCTCTTTGTCACAGACCTCGTGTCGATGCTGCCTGTCCGGTCGGATGCTGCCGCATTGTTTTCACTGATGCTGTCTGCTTCCCGGTCAGATACAGCGCTGTTTTGACTGACTGCGTTTTGTCCGGACACATCACCGCTTTCATGAACCTCTTTTACGCTGCCTTCTCCGCTGTCTGTCAGTACAAGTCTGTCGTTTTCCACTTTCCATGTCTCGTACCAGCTTCCTTCCGCGTCCGAAAAGTTGACATGAATCCTATCGTTTTCCCCGGATAAAATCTGTATTTTCCCGGAATCTGATCCAACCTGCCGCAGGATACTCTTTAACACTGCTTTGCCGTTTTTATACTGTAACAGCTCTTTTTCACGGATTTCTTCTAATCGATACTCTGTCAGTGTGCGCAGGCTGATGTCATAATATCCCGGCGCGGCTTCTGTCCCGGCAGTCCATGCCATCAGATCACCGTCATCATCCAGCTCAAAGTGCCCCATCTGTTTTAACAGGCGCACTGCTCCTTGCTCCTGCACGCCAAACAGCATGTCGCTGACGCCGGACACTTCGTAGCCACGATACAGCACAAAGGCGCTTCCCAGCTTTTCCAGCTCCTTAAAAGCAAAATTCTCTTCTTCCAAAACTGCGCCGTCCGCGCCGACAAACCACAGGTCACATACCGGCGCGCCGAATGTCCCGTCGTATCTGCCGATCGCCGCAAACGTTTCTTTTTTGCCGTCCCCATCGTAATCCGCCGTCTCTGCAAAACACAGCGCATCGTCCGGGTACTCCTGTACCTCCAGAATCTGTGCAACCGCCTGACCGACCGCCGCGCGAGCTGTTTTCTGCACTTTATTCAACCGGTTTTTCGTAAATTCGTTTGGAATATCCTCCAGGCTCTCCAGCGCTTCTTCCTGCTCCAATCTCGACGGGAAGAAAAATCCATCCCCGCTGATCGTCTCCGATGCTTTGGTCAGCTTTCCCTGATCCAGGCTGCTGATACACCAGCTGTACTTCGCAACCGCATGATCGATTCCTTCTTCCTGTCCGACCGACTGCCCGGCTTCTCTGCAGCGATATGCAATTTTGTCCTCCCCAATTGCATAAAACCAATAGGTATATTCTGTATTTTCATCCGTCTGCGTGTAGAACTGCTCTTCCAGCTTTTCCTTCCACGCCTGTGCCTCTTCATCCGAATCCTCTGCAGACACATACGTCAAATATTCCGACGCTGTCAGCTCCCGATACGAACGCTCTGCAAATCCATCCGCTGTTCTTACATAATAAACAGGAACCGTCTCTTCTGCACTGTCCCATTCCGAAACAAGCGGATCGTACACAGTCTTCTCCGCAGGATAAAGCGTACAAACGCCGTCCTTTGTCGCTTCGATCGTCTCGGCATCCTCCAGAAGCTTTTCGCACTTTTGATCTTTTACCGTCCAGACAGCCGCCTGTTTTTTGCCGGAGACTTCCGTTTCCAGAATAACAAACGGATTCCCGATTCCCGTCACCTGCTGCAGTCCGGTTACGACGATTCCTTTTTCCAGAAGCCTTGCCGACTCGCCGTCATAATACCAGAGATCGCCGGAAATCCGCCCGCGCGCTGTCAACGGCGTGCTCTCAAACATCAGCAGAAAGCTTTCATTTGCATTGCTGTCATACTTCGCCATGTTCTGCAGGCAAAGCGTCTTGTCACCGTACTCCTTCTGCGAAAGAACTGCTGTCAGCGCTGCGTTTTCTGCGCGGCTCAGACGGTCGTGTCCCGCCAGCTTACCGGTAAACACATCCGATTTCTGCGCGTATGCTTCATAAACGGAGTCGGTCACTTCTGTCATCAGGGCCGGAATTTGAGGAGCTGTTGCTGCCGCAGATTCTGTAGCGGTGTCGGTCTGCGTTTCGCCGGTCGCAGGCATCTCGCTGTCTGCTGTTGCCGCGGTATCGCCGTGCTGCGCTTCGCCGCCGGTCGCTGTTATGCCGCCCTGTATCTCGTCATCGGTCACAGCGGCGCTATCCTGCCACTCATTGGTCGCTGCAGCGGTGTCGGTTCCTGTACTGTCATTCTGTGTTTCACCTGCTGCAGACGTCTCGCCATCTGCTGTTGCCGCAGCATCGCTGTCCTGCGCCATAGCGTCTGTTGTTTCCCCTTCCCAAAAGCTCTTTCCGGCTTGCTGCGCTCGCGCTGCATATTCACTGATATTCGGCGTGCAGCCTGAAAACAGCATCGTTGCCGCCATCAGGCATGCTGCTGTTACCTGTTTTCTTTTCATTCGTATCGATCCCCTTATTTTATGATGCCAGGGTCAAAAGGTCTAAGCCCACATGAGCTTGCTCATAGGTGGGTGAAAGACCTTGTGAC
>ENA-UONV01002608-UONV01002608.1-human-gut-metagenome-genome-assembly--contig:-CS4-NODE-2608-length-13067-cov-10.406855_pt1 | contig 13067 bp, 12 predicted proteins | sample MGYA00242461_ERZ724008 | MGnify/ENA metagenome assembly ERZ724008 | reverse complement strand
GCCGGTGTGGTGGAATGGTAGACACGGCGGACTTAAAATCCTCTGATGCTTGCGTCGTGCCGGTTCGAGTCCGGCCACCGGCACCATAGCGAGCCGTCTCCCCGTGGGGAGATGGCTCGTTCGATATTTTTTCCGACGCAGTCCGGCCACCGGCATTATATTTTTGGAGGGGTATTTTGAAGCTCGCTGCTGCAAACCTGATAACTGCGATGCGATTGCCGCTCAGCGTTGGGCTGCTCTGCGCTCCTGCGTTTTCTGCGCCGCCACAGGCGCTGCGGCATTGCAGGAGCTTCACATCGTTTGGTCGAGGTACAGATAATGATCATTTTATACATTTTACTATTCATTGCCGTCGTTTTGGCGCTGGCGTATTTTTGCTGTCGGGCGGGATTTCATGTACCTAAGCAAACCGAGACCGACCTGTTTAGATTTCCGAACAGCGAGCAGTATGCGCCGTACGCTGATGAGATGACGAGGATGGTGCGGGCGGCGCTCGATATTCCGTATGAGGATGTGTGGATACGCTCGCATGACGGGCTGCGGCTGCACGGCAAATTTTACGCCGCCAAATCCGATGCGCCGGTGCAGATAATGTTCCACGGCTACAAAAGCGGTGCAGAGCGTGACTTCTGCGGCGGCTTGCAGATTGCCGTGCGTGGCGGCTTCAATGTCCTGCTCGTTGACCAAAGGGCACACGGAAAAAGTGAGGGCAAGTATTTGACCTTCGGCGTAAAGGAGCGCTATGACTGCCTTGATTGGGTAAACTACGCCGTGGGGCGCTTCGGCAACGACGCAAAAATCATGCTGTACGGCATATCGATGGGCGCTGCGACCGTGCTCATGGCAGGCGGCTTAAAGCTACCGAAAAATGTCGTGGGCATCGTCGCCGACTGCGGGTACTCATCGCCGTCCGCCATCATCAGGCAAGTGCTTCGGGATCATCACTGCCCGCTGTTCCCAGTGTACCAGCTTACCCGCTTGGGCGGGATTTTGTTTGCGGGCTTCGACCTTGCGGGGGTCTCTGCGACCGAGGCGATGGAGCACTGTACCGTGCCGGTTTTATTCATCCACGGCGGCGACGATCGCTTTGTTCCCTGCCGCATGAGCGTGGAAAATTACGAGCACTGCGCAGCCGAAAACAAGCGACTGCTCATCGTGCCGAATGCCGGTCACGGCATCAGCTACTTGCTCGACCGTGAAGCATATCTCGCCGCGCTCGACGAGTTTTTGAAGTCCGTTCTTTGAATTTGTTATCGGCATTGCCTTAAAAAGCAAGACAAATGCCGCTGATCTCTCAGCGGCATTTTCATTTCCATATGCAAAAAACCAGCGGGGTGAACCGCTGGTTTTTTAGTGTTCAATTAACCGAAGTAGTCGGTGATCTGGCCGTAGAGAACGAACAGCATGCCGATCGGGGTGATGAACTTGTAGCAGATGTTGAAGAAGGCCTTGCCCCAGAACTTATGTCCGGATGCTTCACATTCTTCGACAACGAAGTCCATCTTCCAGATCCAGCCTATCGTAAACGCCATAATCATTGCGCCGATAGGCATAAGCAGACCTTCAGATAAAACATCATAGAAGTCAAGCCAGCAGTCGTTCCACATCCTAATCGAGTCGCCGGTCATACCGAACAGCTCTGCGGGAGTGGGAAGTACTGCGCCGCCTGCCTGACCTGCGCCGATACCGTCAAGTGCAACGGGCAGAGCGAAGATGAGGACAAGGACGGAGAACATGATAGCAGCCTTCTTGCGGTTGGGAGCCTTGCCCTTCTCGACATTTGCGTCGATCTTTGCAGAGGAGATAGCCTCGAGCAGGGACATGGAGGAAGAAATTGCTGCGATGAAAACGAGGAAGTAGAACAGGAAGCCCATCAGGTTGCCGATGAAGCCGCCCATGTTGTAGAATACGACCTGCATGGACTTGAACAGCAGGCTCGGGCCGCTGCCGGTCTCGCCGCCGAGGAATGCGTAGCAAGCGGGCATAACGATCATACCGGCCATGATTGCTGCGAGGGTATCCATGACAACGATGATAACAGCGTTTCTCTGGATCTTCTCGCTCTTCTTCATGTAAGAGCCGTAGGTGATCATAGCGCCCATACCAAGCGACAGTGAGAAGAACATCTGACCAGCCGCAGTCTTCAGAACCTTAAGGAAGTCTTTCTCCAGAGGCTCGAAGTTGACGCCGAACATGAACTGGTAGCCGCCGACAGCACCGGGCTGAACGGCAACATAAACGATAACGATGATGAGGATAACGAACAGGCAGGGCATGCCGACATTGCAGAACTTCTCAATGCCGCCGCCGACGCCGCCGCAGACGATAAGGGTGTTGATAGCGATGAAGATGAGCGTCCAGATAACCATTGACGCACCGTCGGTGGCGAAGGCTCCGAAGAAGGTGGAAATGTCGGCAACACCCCAGGTGTCAACGCCGAACATTGCCAGCAGGTAGCCGCATGCATAACGCATGACCATGCCGCCGAGGACCATGTAGAACAGCAGGATGAGGAACGGTGCTGCGATAGCCATGTAGCCCAGGAAGGTGAACTTCTTGCTCAGCTTGCGGTAAGCTGCGATGGGGCTCAGGCCGGTCTTACGACCGATGGCATGCTCGCCGACCATAACTGCAAGACCGACGAAAGCTGCGAGGACGAGGTAAACGACGAGGAATGCGAAGCCGCCGTTCTGACCCATTTTGTACGGGAAGCCCCAAATGTTGCCCAGACCGACCGCAGAACCGACAGCGGCCATGATAAAAGCAAAGCTGGAGCCAAATCCGTCACGATTTGTTTTTTCCATATACTTTCTCTCCTTTTATGATTTGCGTTTTATGCTGAGGCATGTGCCTTAGTGTTTTCATTGTAATTGTTAAAAAAATGATTACAATACCTTATGCGTGAAATTAACTTCATCTTAACACCGAAAGCTATTGTCTTTACAGGAACTTATATGATTCCTATATATTTTGGAAATAATCTGTTCATAAAGACCGTAAAAATCCGCTGTTTCATGCCCATACAGGTCGATTTTCATTAACAGCTTGGCTATATTTGCGTTAATTGTCTTAACAGTTTGTTATTTTCTTGTCATAGTGCGTTACTGCTTGCGATATACCCCTTTCAATATTATAATGTTGGCATTAAGGGGGTTATGATATGAAATACGCATTCATAAACGCCGCTGTCCTTGACGGCAGCGAAAATATGCAGCCCACGAAAAACACGGCCGTGCTTATCGAGGACGGCATTATCAAGGCGATCGAGCCGTCGGCAGACAGCTTCGGCGATGTTGAGATGATCGACCTTGAAGGCCGCTACCTCATGCCGGGGCTTATAAACCTGCATGTGCATCTGCCCGGTTCGGGTATGCCGAGCTACACAAAAAAGCAGAACGCTAAGACCGTTAACTTCCTAATGTCAAATATAGTGACGAGGTCGGTGGTTTATTCACTTTGCTATAAATTTGCCCGCACGCAGCTGAAATCGGGCGTCACGACCATCCGCACGGTCGGCGGCCTGGGCAATATTGATTCAAGCATCCGCAACGATATAAACAAGGGCAAGCGCATCGGGCCGAGGATGCTCGTTTCGGACATGGCGGTCTCCGTGCCCGAGGGGCATATGGCAGGGCTGCTGGCTTACGAGGCGAAAACCGAGGACGACTGCGTCAGATATGTCCGCAAGATCGCCGAAAACAAGCCCGACCTTATAAAGATAATGATAACCGGCGGCGTCCTCGACGCAAAGGTAAAGGGTGAGCCGGGGGTACTCAAGATGCCGCCGGAGCTTGTTCGTGCCTGCTGCAACGAGGCGCACAGGCTCGGCTACAAGGTGGCGGCGCATATTGAAAGCCCCGCCGGACTGCGTGCTGCGCTTGAAAACGGTGTAGATACCGTTGAGCACGGTGCAGACCCCGACGAGGACATGATAAGGCTGTTTAAGGAAACGGGCGCCGTGCAGGTCTGCACGATATCTCCCGCAATTCCGGGTGCCTACTTCCCCACCGAGGTCACGCACATGAGCGAGATGGGTAAATTCAACAGCAACATCGTCATGGAGGGCATGATCGCCTGTGCAAAGAAAGCTATTGCAAACGGCATCACCGTTGGTCTGGGCACGGACACCGCCTGCCCCTTCGTCACGCATTACGACATGTGGCGTGAGCTGGTGTATTTCAAGAAGTTTGTCGGCGTTTCTAACGCCTTTGCCCTGCACACGGCAACGCAGGTCAATGCAAAAATTGCCGGTATCGAGAACGAGACCGGCTCTGTCGAGGTCGGGAAATCGGCCGATTTCCTCATCACCGATGCCTCCCCGCTCGACGACCTCACCGCCCTGCGCACGCCGTACATGGTGGTCATGAAGGGCAAGACCATAAAGCATCCGAAGGTCAAAAAGTTCGACTATGTCGAGACCGAGCTTGACAAATTACTGTAATACAAAACAAACACCCCGACGAAAATTCGTCGGGGTGTTTGGCTGTCTGCACCACATGAAAACGCAGACCAAGCCGGTGTAGGGGGATAAAGTTGAGGGGGATTCATGAATTGAGGATGGGGGTGTGGGTGTAACACATATATGAAGGACTCATGTGTGGCGTAGTTGGCTTGCTTAAGTATATTATTCACTCTCACACTGAAGCAAAAGCTCGTTTACCGCAGGCGGCACGAGACCGGAAAAATCCTTACGGTATTTGCTCAGCTCCGCTATGAGCGACGAGGAAATTCCATTGTTATCGGCACGGAAATTCCTCCGTAAAATGTATAATTGTTATTGTGATTTGATACAGTTTGTTTGAGATGAGTACCATTTCGATTAAAAATGATATAGTTTTGTCGCACATCGAGACGATAGAGCCCGGGGCGAAAATATCCGTGAGAGGGCTTAAAAACTCGCCAATGGGGCATATTATTCTTGATGAATGCCCGATACCCGGCTACTGCCTTGTGGGCGAGGAAAATGTGGGCTATCCGTTCATAAAGCCGCTTCTTAACGAAGGCAGGCTGGATATGGCCGCCGTGGCGGTCGGCATCTCGCAGGCTGCACTTGACTATTCAACAACCTGCGCTGGACGCATAGGGCTCTACGGCCGCAGTTTGGCGTCATATCAAGGTGTGTCGTTCCCGATTGCGGATATGTACACAAAAACACTGATGGCGAGAAACTCAATGTACACGGTGGCATCCATGATGGCAAACGGTCTGCCTCACACAAGGGATGCCGCAGCGCTCAAGCTCTTTGCAACGGAAAGTGCCTTTGAAACGGCCAAAGCCGCCTGTCAGATACACGGCGCATACGGTCTAAGCGCACAGTCCGGCGTTGACCGTCTTTTCCGGGACGCTCACATGCTGACCGTTGCCGAGGGCACATCGGAGATCTGCCGGATTGTCATTTCAGGTGGGCTTACAAACCCAAACAAGGCATAAATCAAGCAGCGGCCTGAGCCGTTGCTTTTTGTTTGTATAAAGATAAACAGTCTCGTATAAATTTCTTAACACGGAATTAATGTATTATATGGTATAATATTATACGCTATAATCGTATAGGTGATAAGATGAAAAACACAAACTTCACAAAAGCCGATGTGAAAATATTCCGTTTGCTCAAAAACTGGGCGATAACCATTGCGGTGGTCTCCGTGGCGTGCATACTCTGCTCGGCGATAAAGCACATAAGCTCTTCGGATCCGTATGTGCCGATGATATTCGTCCTTGCGGTGCTTATCATATCGCTGCTTACCGACGGATATTTTTACGGCGTACTCACATCATTTGTCAGCGTCATCGTCGTTAACTGGGCATTTACATACCCGTACATGAAATTAGACTTTTCAATTTACGGCTACTCGACGACCTTTCTTACCATGCTCGCCGTGTCGCTCGTTATCTCTACCCTCACAACAAGAGTTCACGAGCAGGAAAAGCTCCGTCACGACACCGAGCAGGCGCAGCTCAGGGCAAACCTCCTGCGTGCAGTGTCGCACGATCTGCGCACCCCCCTCACCTCGATAATCGGCTCGATAAGTGCCGTCATTGACGGTGGCAAGGCGCTCTCCGAGGAGCAGAAGGTGGAAATGCTCACCGATGCAAAGGAGGATGCCGAGTGGCTCGTGCGTATGGTGGAAAACCTGCTGTCCATTACCCGCATAAGCGGAAGCACAGAGCCTAACATTCAAAAGTCACCGGAGCTTATCGAGGAGATAGTCGGTGACTGCGTAACGAAATTCAAAAAGCGAAATCCCGACGTTGCGCTCAAGGTCAATGTGCCGGACACGCCGCTCATGGTCAATGTCGACGCTATGCTCATCGAGCAGGTTTTGATGAACCTCATGGATAACGCCGTGCACCACGCCGAAGGCATGACCGAGCTTTGCGTCAATGTTACGCAGCGCAAGCGGTTTGCGCAGGTCGCCGTTTCCGATAACGGCAAGGGTCTTGACCCTTACATCCTTGACGATATCTTCAAGGGTCAGCTCGTTTCAAATGATGGCACAAGTCCCGACAGCAACAAATTCAGAGGCATCGGTCTTGCCGTGTGCAAGTCCATAATCACCGCCCACGGCGGCAAGATATCCGCCGACAACAAGCCTACGGGCGGCGCAGTATTTACATTCACACTACCATTGGAACCGGAGGAGACAGAAGAATGAATATCAGAGACAAGATCCTCATAGTTGAGGACGAAAGAAGTATCACAAACTTCCTGCGCACGATACTCGTTTCTAACGACTACGATGTCATCGTCGCAAGCTCCGGGGCGGAGGCCTATTCCATGATAACCTCCCACTGCCCCGACCTTATCGTGCTTGATCTCGGTCTGCCGGACATTGACGGGCTCCAGATAATAAAATCGGTGCGTGAGTGGACGCTGCTGCCGATAGTCGTCGTTTCCGCCCGTGCACACGAGCGTGACAAGGTGCAGGCACTTGACCTCGGTGCGGACGACTATATAACAAAGCCCTTCGGTGCAGGCGAGCTTCTTGCCCGCATCCGCACGGCGATACGCCACACCCGCACGGGTCTTGCCAACGAGACCATCGCCACCACCGGCAAGTTCAAGGCCGGTGACCTTGAGATAGACTACGACAAGCATCAGGTGCTCGTAAACGGCGTGAACGCAAACCTCACGCAGAACGAATACAAGATAATCGGCCTGTTGGGCAAGTGCGCCGGCAAGGTCTTGACCTATGACTACATCATCAAGGAGCTGTGGGGTCCGGGCACGAAGGGTAATAACCAAAGTCTGCGTGTCCACATGGCGAATATCCGCCGCAAGATCGAGAAAAACCCCGCCGAGCCGCAGTATATCTTTACCGAGATCGGTGTCGGCTACCGCATGGTCGAGGGCGATTGAGTTGTTACCCGATACATGATATAACCAAGCAAAAACTATTTGAGGAGTACCCATGAGGCAAATTTTAAAAGAACACCTGTTCCCTGTTTTAATGCTCATCATCGGTGCAGCGTGCGCCGCATTTTCCATTGAGTGCTTCCTTATCCCGAACACCATCCTTGACGGCGGCGTGACGGGTATCAGCATGATGATAAACTACACCTCCGGCATTGCACTGAGTATTCTTATCGTCGTAATAAACATCCCGTTTTTCATCATCGGTTTTAAGGCGCTTGGCAAGCGTTTTCTGTTCAGAGGTGTTTTTTCCACGGTGGCCTTTGCCCTGTTTCTCGAGGTTTTCAAGGGCGTTGACACGGTGACCAATTCCGAGCTGCTGGCCGTCGTGTTCGGTGGCGTGCTGCTTGGTGTCGGCGTCGGTCTGGTGCTGCGCTACGGCGGCTGCCTTGACGGGACCGAGATCGCCGCAATGCTGTTATCACGCAAGGTCGGCGTGTCAACCGGCGGCATCATCTTCATGATAAACATCTTTATCTACCTGACCGCCGGTCTGCTCTTCGGCTGGGACAGAGCGCTTTTGTCGCTGCTGACCTATTTCATAACCTTTAAGATAATAGACCTCGTCGAGGAAGGCATGAACCAAGCCCGAGCCGCAATGATAATCACCGAGCACGCTGAGGAGCTTGCCGACGCTATCTATGCAAAGCTCGGCAGGACCTGCACATTCATAAACGCCGAGGGGCTGGTCTCCGGCAGCGGCAAGACGGTGCTGTACTGCGTCATCACCCGTGTCGAGGTCAATGAGCTGAAGCGCATCATAAAAGACTCCGATGTCAGCGCATTCGTCACCATCTCCGAGGTGTCCGAGATACTCGGCAACCACATAAAGCGCAATCACATAGAGACTAAGCCTATTGACGAGACGGTCAAAAGTGAGTAAAATTAAAGTAATATTTTTTCGGAGGCCGCAGCAATGGATAACCGCACAAGCAAGGAAAACTACTATCTTGATATCGCCGACGCAGTTTTGCAGCGCTCGACCTGTCTGAGGCGTATGTACGGTGCGATAATCGTCCGCAACGACGAGATAATCTCCACCGGCTACAACGGTGCGCCCCGTGGCAGGATAAACTGCACGGACGCAGGCCGCTGCGCAAGAGTCGAGATGAAGATTCCCTCCGGTGAGCGATACGAGCTGTGCCGCAGTGTGCACGCCGAGGCGAATGCGATAATCTCCGCATCCCGCCGTGACATGATCGGCTCGACACTGTATCTTGTTGGCCGTGATGCCGTGACCAAGGAGCTTTTAACAAACGCAACGAGCTGCTCCATGTGCCGCCGCCAGATCATAAATGCCGGCATCGCAAAGGTCATCATCCGCACCGGCAAGGACAGGTTCACGATAGTCGATGTCGACGAGTGGATAAAAAACGACGACTCCATGTTCTGGACCGAGTAATCGCAAAAAAGCTGCTGTACCAACGGGTACAGCAGCTTTTTTATACCTCTTTGCAGGTGAACAAAATGACCTGACGCTGTTTGGCTATCTCACTGAGGAGCTTCATCGCTTGGGCAGTGCGTGTGGCATCGAGGTTTACGAGCGTGTCGTCGAGTATCAGGGGACACGATGCGTCCTCCGGCAGTGCCAAGGTGCAAACGGCAAGGCGCACCGCAAGATACATGAGGTCGAGCGTTCCGGCGCTTAAATACTCCGTCTCACGGGGCACAACATCGCCGGCGAGCCTCGTCCTTGCTGTGAAATCGCGGTTAATGAGTATGCTCTCGTACCTGCCGCCGGTGACGACGGACATATACTGCGCCGCAAGTCTGCCAAGCTCCGGCGAAAAACGGCTCTGTATATCGGCATCGGCCTCACGCAGGGTCTCGACCGCAAGGGCAATTGCATCAAACTCCGCCTGCATGGTTTCGTGCAGGCTCTCCATATTTTTAAGTTCCGAGCCGAGCACCAAGGGGTCGCCGAGCGTTTCTATGCGCCCCTTTATCTCGGAAATGCGAGCCGAAAGCAGGTCGCAGTTGCGCTGCACGGCGCTCAGCTCACGCTTGAGCTGCGCCGCCTCGTTGTCGCCTGCGCTGAAGTCGAGATCCTGAAGTGCTCTTGCCTCGGCCGCCTCCTGCGAAAGGCGTATGCGGGAAAGCGCCCTCGCCGTGCGCTTTTCGTCCTCGTCGGCGGCGGTAAACTCATCGTACAGCCGCATATATTCATCAAAGCAGGCCTTCACGCCGAGCTCGTCTGCAACCTTATACTTTGACAGCAACAGCTTGCGCTGCCGTCCGGCATCGTGCGCCTCGCTGCGTGCTCTGATGAGCTTTGCGTACAAAACGCCCGCCAGCACGAGCAGCACGCCGCCCGCTATGAAGCCGTAGAGCCTGAAGCTTGCGGGGAGTGCAAATGCTGCCGCCGCAATGAGCGCAAGTGCAAGCACTATAAGCACTACCGGTAAAGTGGGATTCGACTTAATTTCGGACGCCGCCTTGAGCTCAAGGCTCTTGGCAATATCCGCCTTGACCTCGGACTCTGCCTCCTGCGGCGCTCTGTTGCCGAGGAGACTGCCGCTGAGGGCCGCACGGCAGCCGTCACGCTTTTGGGCGGCGGCTTCATGCGCATCGCTTGCGGCGGTTATCTCGCTGCGGATATCATGCAGCTTCAAAAGTGCCTCACGGCGAATGGTCTTGCGCTTCTCGGCCACGGCTTCTTCAAGCTTTTTGCATGTCTCCCTGCCCTGCTCTAACTGCTCTGTCAGCCGCTCGCTTTCCTCTGCGGCAGTGTCAAGCTCGGCAAGACGGTTTTTCGTCTCCGTCATGCGCTTTTCAAGCTCGGGGAGCTTGCCCCGGGTGTTGTATCGCCGTGAGCGCAGCCAAACTCTGAGTTGGGTGTCGGCTTCACTGAACGAGCAGCCCTCGTCGCCTGTGGAAACTATTGCATTTATGCGTTTTTCAAGCTCGGGGCTGCCGGTGAATGCTATCGAGCCCTGCTCGACAAAGGCGCTGCGGCGGAAAACCTCTTTGCTTGCGCCGGTGAGCGCCTCGCCGGCATTGCTGCCGTCAAGTCCGTCAACGGGAACATTCGTTCCCGTGTAAACGGCGGAAAACTCGCGCATAGGCGCAGATTTTAATTTTGTCGTTCTCGTTATGGTTATATCCTTACCGCCCGCTGAAAGCTCCATCTCGCCCTGCATGGCTGCTCCCGACCATGGGGCGTAGCGCAGCTTGTCCGGCAGGTAGCCGGCCTTTTGGCGCTCGGAGCTGTCGACACCGTAGAGCATTGCACGGATAAAGGCGCACCATGTGCTTTTTCCGCTCTCGTTGGGTGCGCAGATGACATTTAAGCCCTCGTTCAGCTCAAGGCTCTTGCCCTCAAGCTTACCGAAGGACGCCGTCAGCTTATTGATCGTCATGGGTGACCACCTCCTCACGCTTGTCAAGGGCAGCCAAGCCCCAGCGAGCCGCCTGGACTATGATCTCCCTCTCGGTTTCATCCTTTGCCTTGTCGTATGCGCTCCTGAGTCTTTGCAGGAACTGGCCACGCAGGCTGTCCTCGCCGGAGCGCTCCCAGATATCATGGCGCAGAACGGTCTCGTCACGAAGCTGCAGACTGTAAAACCGCTCCTCCAGCGCCTGACGCAGAGCGTTTATATCCGGCGCTTCGTCGGTTTCACCTCGGAGTATGATGCGGTAGATATCCCTCTGCGTGTCGCCGGACAGCGCTTCCTGCACTGCCGTAAGCGGAGCTTTGTCGCCAAGCTCAACAGGCAGTATCTCATACCGCCGCTCGGCAAGCGACATAGGCTTTATATTGCAGCCGGTGTCGGAAACATCGACGATGTACACAAATTTTTCGCCGCACTCGTCAAAGCCTCTGCCCTCGGGGCAGCCCGGCCATGCGTAATATGTATTGCCCGCCTTTTTCAAGCCGGAGGCTTGGTGGATGTGCCCGAGAGCTATGTAATCCATGTTAGATGCTGCGATATCCTGCGTCGTTATGGGGTTATACTGAGTCCCCTTGCCGACCTCGCCGTGGATGCACATGAGGTCTAAAACGCCGTTCTTCTTTTCGGCGGAAAAGCCGCTCAGAAGTGCGGGACTGTACTTATCCGTGAACGCTGCGCCCCACACACGCACGCCAAGCTGCGCAAGTTCAACGCATTGGATGCGGTTTTCGGTGAAGATGTAAACATTTTTGGGGAAGGTGAGCCTTGCATAGGGCGAGCGGCGTGAATAAAAATCGTGGTTTCCGGGGGAAATTATCACGGGCACGCTCATGCTGCCGAGTGCACGCACGAGTTCCTCGGCGGTCTCGGTGTATGCGCTGTCGGAGTCAAGAAGATCGCCCGACAGCAGGACGAGCTGCACTTGCTCTGCTTCGGCGGTATTCGCCATCTTTTTCAAAAGCTCACGCTGCTCCTGTCTGCGCTGTGCCGCCTTGGCGGCAGGCAAGCCCTCGAACGGTGAGTCGAGGTGCAGATCGGCGGCGTGGAGTATCCTTATTCTGCTCATTTAAGTCTTATTCCCTCCGCTTTAAGGCATTTTCCCGTCTCGGGGTCAATTTCAAAAATGCAGCCCTCCAATTTGGCGGGACCCTTTGCCGAATCGTAGCGTCTCGGGGGATCGCCCATGAACTTGCCTATCGACTGCTCGGGGTCGATGCCGATGGCGGAGTAGATTGCACCGGTCATGCCGAGATCGGTTATATAGCCCGTGCCGTTGGGCAGCACCTCGGCGTCCGAGGTCTGCACATGCGTGTGCGTTCCCCAAACGGCGCTGACTCTGCCGTCAAGCAGAAAGCCCATTGCACGCTTTTCGCTCGTGCCCTCGGCGTGGAAGTCAACTAAGATTATCTTCTCCCGTATCTCCTCCATGTAGCCGTCGGCAATGACAAACGGATTGTCGGTGTTCGTATCGAGGGTAAAATGCCCCATCAGACTCATGACGCACACATCGCCGAACGAGGTCTTATACACATCGATGCCTCTGCCCGGGCACTGCGGTGCGCAGTTTGCCGGACGCAGTATCTTGCGCCGCTCCTCCAGATAGGGACGCAGCTCAGTGCGTGTCCAAGTGTGGTTGCCGAGGGTGATTACATCCGCTCCGGCATGGAATATCATATCCGCCTGTCTCGGCGTTATGCCGACAACATTTGCGTTCTCGCCGTTGACGACGACAAAATCGATCTCCATCTCTTTGCGTATCCTTCGCAGGTTTTTATTCAAATAATCAAGGCCCGGCTCGCCGCAGACATCGCCGACGGCCAAAATTCTCACGCTCATGGCTCTTCCTTTCAAATTGAAAATATGTAGTTATTATAGCACATATTACTGCGATGTAGCAAAACAATTCTGGACATACTATGTTACGGAGGTGTAAACAATGCAGAAATCGAACTTCTTACTCGGCATGGGCATCGGCGTGACCGTCGGCAGCATCGCAGTTGCGACCATGACCACCGGCAAGAAAACCAGCAAGAACATCATCGGCAAGACCCTCAAAACCATGGGTGAGGTCGTAGACGCAGTTTCGAGCTCCATAGGCATGTAAAACTGCGGGTTTTGAAAAAATAATACTAAAATCCGCAAAAAACACTTGCAATTATCCGGCTGCCGTGCTAATATATTTAGGCGTTAAGTGATAAGCGCCGCTAGCTCAGCTGGATAGAGCGTCTGGCTACGGACCAGAAGGTCAGGGGTTCGAATCCCTT
>ENA-UONV01002602-UONV01002602.1-human-gut-metagenome-genome-assembly--contig:-CS4-NODE-2602-length-13094-cov-6.224787_pt1 | contig 13094 bp, 8 predicted proteins | sample MGYA00242461_ERZ724008 | MGnify/ENA metagenome assembly ERZ724008 | reverse complement strand
TAGTGTGTGAACAGAGTTCTAAGAACATCTAAGCTTCTTCCAAAAGTCGTGATATTCATAAATATAATACGTTATACATGCTAAGTTTATAGCACATGTTTTGACCCCAACATCTTAATAATAACTTCCAAGTATGCTCTGTAAATCCCAGATGCTTATATTCTGGTCATCCATAACAGATAAATAATCAATCATCCAGCTTCCGTTAAGCTTGATAACCTTCACCGTCATCTTGTCGGACTTCCAGAGGGTATCACTACCATCGCTTATAACAACTCTTCCTGTAAGAGTATAGCCTGCTGTAACCTTAACGTCCTTAAATTCCTTCATGAGATTAACAGCTACCTTACATAAATCCTTTGCCTTTGATGTGGAAATTCCAAGAGAATCTGCTAAGTCCTCATAATCATACTTATCATAGTCTGCAATCTCTTCACATGCTGACTCAAAGTATGCTGTGTACAGTCTTGAATAGGTTGAAGCAACGCTTTCAAGCTGATCAGCCTCAAGCTTTTCCTTGTCGGCATAGTCGAACTTTATCTTCCAGCCATCATCATAGCTGTCATCAAGCTCATCATAAAACTCCTGAACTGACTGCTCAGCCTCGTCATACGCCTCGGCAAAATCATCTGAGGTCTTCATAATCTTTACAGCCTTCTTATATGCCGATGCCGCGAAGTCCGGAAGTACTGTCGCTGCAAGTGAATCTATACTGGAAGTCTTTTTATTTATAGCACCTGCTATACTGTCAATCGGCTTCTTATATGCATTCGCACTATGTAAGAAAAAGGTGATACCTCCTGCAACAGCGATTATAAGCACCAGCACTGCAATTACAAGACCTTTCTTTCCCTTCTTCTTTCCGCCATCCACAACCGGCTGCTCCGTGCTTACATTCTGATTGACATTCCCGCCATCAGCTTTCTGTGTGCAGTTACATATTTCTCCATCAGCAAGCGGTCTGCCGCAATTTTCACAAAATGCCATTTCGTTCCTCCTTATACATTATATTGTTGAATCCCTGACAATAGAAATTATAGCTTTTTTATAGAAAAAAGCAACCAAAAAGCCAAATTTTCTCAAATTTACCATATTCTCCATCAATGCTGTCATGAAGCCTTATAATCTCCATTAACTATACATCCCGCCATAAGGGAGGCAAAAATTGTCATCGTAACAGAAAAGTCCAGATAGAAAAAGCTCACAATATATCCTATCATAAAAAGTCCTAAAAGCTTATCTTCGATTGCCGTCTTTTTTCTGTAATCATCAAGTGCCTTATATGCCAGAGCGCACATAAGCGCTATCGTCAAAAACAGTGCTATGAATCCACACTGCGAAAGAATATTGTCGAGAACACCTGCGAAATTATTTATATACACGTAAATGTAGAGCAATGCCGTGGTCACTGTCTTCGTTCCGTCATGCAGCTGCATTCCGAAAATATCATTCATATTCATTATTCCCCAGAAAAATAATACCGCAAATGTTATTCCTATCGTAGTCTGCCATCTCTTAAGGGACGGAATATGCTTCTTATCCCTGTCAGACTTTATTCTTGGATGTCTCTCCCTGAGACGAAGGCTTGCAAATCCTAATATCACCAGAACAACATATAGACCCTCATTTTTTGCCAGCAGCTGCATAAGCCCATCCTTCAGCGGGATATTCTTAAGAAAGAATACTATACCAACCATTTTCAGTATAAAGACCATCATAAACCATACTAATACATACTTCGATACAGCCGTATAGGTTGCGTCAAGCACCATTATTGCTGCAATAATCATCCCAATACAGATAATTATTCCATTACTGTCCTGATTGATTACAAAGATAAACATGCTTCCGATTACCCCAAGTGCAAACGGAACACATTTTGCTCCTGTTATATTGGTAAAGCCCGCTATGGAAAACAGCAGGATAACCGCGGCAAAGCTCAGAAATCCGTCATTTATTGTCCTGCTCACCAGGAACTGCACTCCCGCAATGACCAGAACAGGAATAAACATAATTGAAAGCACCATCGGCAGATACTTCTTAATACCACCAAGCATTGCCCCCGCAAGGTAGACCAGAATGCAAGCCGTCATATACACTGCCTGCAGATACTGTCCGTTAAATATTCCCAATATTGCAAAATACAACGCCATTCCGACAAACAGTATATTGAGAGATCTGTCATTCTTCATTATCAATGGAATCTCATCAATGTATTTTTTCATAATGCTTCTCCAGCTCCTCTACTTATATTCATCCTTCAGATTGAAGAAATAATACAGTACCGTCCCTTGATAGCCCTCATACATAACCTTAGGTCCATCAACCTGATAGAACTCACTCATTCTTTCTATTGCTGCCTTAGAATCTCCGCGATTCCATGGAATTTCAATATATACCAGCCGTTCAGGGAGTTTTTCAAGCTTTAGGACACCGTCAACCGCCACTCTGTTCACATTCACAAAGCAGCCATCCGCCTGTCCGCTGTGGTACACAAGCTCTCCTTTTTCTCTATCCCACTTGATATTATCCTGCCGGAACTGTGTCTCTCCTTCATTTGCGGATGAAGCCACCACTATATCCGTGTCCGAAGCATACTCCTTGAGAATACTGTCTATTGCCTCGTTTACAAATGTATAATGATAATTATAATAACCGTAATCGCCAAGATTTCCATTGAGTGCTTTCTCATCCTTGGAAAACCCCGCGGTATACAGTATCGGGAAACGGTTAGTCTCCATATTCGTAAACAGTTTAGCACTCACAGGGTCAATCGTAATCATAGTCTCCCCCAGCATAAGAGCACCTATAACCGTAAGCGTTGAGAGAATCACCCTTCTCCTCTCAAAAAGCTTGATGAGCATGATCACGCCGAACATGGAAAGTAATGTGTCTGCCAGCATATTGTACCTTGGCAGTGTTGCCTTAGGATATGCCAGAAGATACAGCACATACACTGCATAGCACCCTGTCATGACAAGCCATGGCGTAAATTCCATTCTGTGTGTTCTTCTCACGCGCATATTTGCATACACCATGACAATGCCCATAAGCACGACTATAAGCCATATCCAGTTAAAATTGAGTACATATAGCTGTGCAAGCTTGATTCTGATGTAGTAACCGGAAAATGCTATTCCGTTCACTGCGCACACCCTGATAACACCGTATACAAAGAACATTGCCGCTGCTATCGCAGCCATGGCCACTATTCCGGTCTTTACATTGTACTCATCGCCATCCGTGTCATAGCTGTTATCGTCCTCTGCCGGCTTCTCCTGTGTCCCCCGTTTCTTGTCTCTGAGCGCTGTCACAAGCAACCCGATTAAATATGTTCCAACAAAGCACAGTGCTACAAGCATGCCTGAGCTCTTGGTTGTCCCAAGCATTATAAGCCAGAACACCATCAGTATATATTTCTTGTTGACACAGCAGTACAGCGCATATATGAAAAACATCGTCATTCCATACTCTAATCCGCATAGCGTCGACATTCCAAGCGCCATAGGTGATAATGACACAACCAGAGCCGCAAAAAACAGTATTATAAGCCTTGCCTTAGGGAAAAGCCGCCTGAATGTCATATATATACATGCTGCCGCTGCCATTCCCATGAAGAACTGGCTCCACTGGAAGCCTATTCCACGGCCGGGGATAAGGAATTCGCCCATAAACGCAAAAAAGCAGTAACCATGCGCATTTCTGTCAGCAATCTTTCCCGCCTCCAAAAAGTCTGTCACAATTATATCCGGATTATATAACAGCTTTTCCAGGGATTCATAGCAGGTCAGACCTTCATCAAGCTGCACCGTTCCAACCAGCCCGGCTCTTATAAGATAATGAATTGTGATAAGCAGGGCACATACAGTCACATCGCGATAATCAGGTTTTATAAATCCCCCTTTTATCTGAAGTAATACAATTCCAGCTATCATAACAAGCAGCAATATCGTACTTATGACCAGTCCCGTATCCACCAGACCTGTGAAGCTGTCGCTCCATGCCGTGCCATACAGCTCCGATACCCTTGCCAAAGCAAAAAACAGTACAAAAAACAGTGCAATAAAGTTAACCTGCACTATATTATTTATTAAATTACGGTTATTCCATCCGGACGCTGCATTTTTCATTTTCTATCCATTCCCCTGACATCATCAACAAATTCTGCCTGTCTTACAAGCTCCTGGGCCATACTCTCACGAAGCCTCTCATCCTCGACAGCCCTCAGATATATTTTAATTGATTCCTCAAACGCATCACAGGATGGTAACTCTACAGTCCTGCTGCCAGCTCCTGTTTCAACAAGTGCCACCGGCTTAAAGCCATCCGGTGCCGTATATATCCTTCCTGTTGTAAGCCTTCCCCTGCTTCCCCATAGCTCAAGTGAGCATTGATACTGACAATCCATTCCGAATGCCGCCTGTGCTATGACTCCGTCATCATTCACGAATTCCGCGGTGCCGAATATATCGATGCCTGTCTTTTCGTCATAGTCAAGCTGTGATGACACAAGCCTCATGCTTTCTCCAAGCAGCATGTCGATGAGCTTAATAGTGTAGCCGCCATTGTCCATCATTGTTCCTCCGCCAAGCTCCTTAACATACCTGAAATCGCCCTCAGCCCTCCTTGGAAATCCGAAGCTTGTCCTTACAAGTCTCAGCTTTCCAAGCTCACCCGATGCGATAAGGTTCTCTATCTCCTTTAGCTGTGCATGGAATTGGAACATATAATTTTCCTGTACAACAAGTCCTTTTTCTCCGGCTATTCCCACAAGCTCCTTAGTGTCATCAGCCGAAGTTGTCGATGGCTTTTCAAGGAATACATGTTTCCCCGCAAGCAGAGCCTTTTTTGCCCACTCATAGTGAAATGCAGGAGGAAGCGGTATATAAACGCAATCGACACTGTCATCACCTATAACCTCATTATATGATGAGTAAACATGCACATTATACTTTTCAACAAATCTCTTTAACTTATCCGGGGAGTTAGATGCCACTCCGGCACACTCCACGCCTTCAACCTTCATAAGCGCCGGAATGAACTTATTGAAGGCTATATCTGCCGCACCAAGTATTCCTATTCTAAACATAAAATATCCAATCCTTTCGATAATCTATATATACGGCTATATCTCCAGCAATGAGAGCAGATTCCTAAGCTGTATATTAAGGCAGTTATTAATCTGTATCATATAATTTAATGTGCCGTAATCAATCCAGAAATATCCCTCCGGAAGCTCCTTAAGCTCATCAGGTTCTATCTCGACAACATAATTATGATTCTGCTCGTGATAGAAGCGTCCGCCCTCCTCAGACAATATGACCTGATACTGAGTCTCATGTGCGGCAATCTTCTCACGGAACAGTGCATCGACCACATTATCGCTATCTGCCTTTTTAGTCGGCTCCCACTGAACCGATGGTCCAAGCTCAATATAGTCAAAAGAACCAATCTCTGGTCTGCCTGCAACAAGAAATTCCTTCTTTCCATTGACCGTTCTTGTTATAAGCCCGAAGGCTGCCTTGCCGATTGCCTTAAAAAGCGGCTGGCTCCACTGCTTTACCTCTCTTCCGGTAATATCTATGTCATAATATCTCACCATATAGTCCGCCTCATGGCTGCAGGTGACTCCCGCGTCGTCCACGCTCCAGTCGCGGAGCTGATTGAGCGGCACAAGCACAGTCTTTTTCTCCTCGAACATCTTATAATTGTTCAAAAACTGATATATCTCCGATATATTTGCCGTGATTCCACCTGTAAATATCGAATGGAAAAATGTCTTATCCGTAAAATATTCCGAAAGCTCCGAAAGCTCACCCTCCGAAAATCCGCAATTGGTGAGTGGTATTCCCGAAAGAACCGTCCTTGTATCCATGTTCACCAGATTGTCTATCTTCATAAGCTGCTTTATCTGTCCCAATGTCATCCACCTGTAATTCGGCAGAACCTCAATATCCTCATCAAGAAGCATTATAATGTTGCGGTTTCGCTTCTTATAGAATCTTCCTGCCTGCTCGGACTGAATCTGGTCATAGATAACTGTATAATTTTTTGAATTGTAGAAATAATTAAAATAATTAGGTAGAACTCCACCGTGTCTTCTCGTATAATTGCTCTTGGTTGCCTGTATGGTTGGAGAAATCTGAATGACATTCACGTTGCCCGGTTCAATCTTGGCCTGCATAAGGAAATTGATTACTCCGTCAATCTCCTTACATATAATCCCAAGATATCCTATCTCCGGCTGCACGATTATGGGCTGCTCTGCTACAAGCCTGTTGTTCTCATAGCGCTGTATTCCGGTTATCGAAAAGAAGGAGCGTTTTCTGTTATGTATCTCCCCCACATAATCATCATAGAACCAGAAGCTGTTGTCCCCAGACTCACACTCCTTGATTGAAACACGCGCATCACGGTTAAGAGCCGCCACCCAGTCAAGTATCTGCGCTGTCGAGTTGACATTTCCCTCCGTTGCCGACCATGATTTAATTATTTTCCTGATAATCTCCTTCATTAAAAAAATCCCCATTTCCTTTGATTCCACAATATAGCATTGCCTTACCTTGTCTTTATTTTCCCAGAAGCCTGTTCTTTAAACCTCCGAGCTTTATCTTTAGCTGCGCCCCCAGCTGTGACATGCATACCGCCGCATAGCTCTTGTCAAATGCCTGAATAGCACTCTTAGCGCGTCCCGAACAGTGAATCGCAAATACCCTGACCAACGTCCCGTCAGCTTTTACAAGGTATGGCTGCTTTCTGTCCAAAGCATCCTTCCTGATAACATATTTTTTAATTCCGGCAAATGAATTATACCTATATTCGTTCTCCGAGAAATTCACCCTGTCACACAGATTCTGGTCTATGGTTCCTCCGTCGAATATTCTGGCTGAATTTAAAACCCTGTCATTATCCTTCGACCACAGATACACCAAAGTCATGTCGCACACGCCGCCTGCAAGGTTATGCTCCCTCTGATAGTTCCACTTTTTAAGCAGAAGCTCCTTATTATCGGAAAATGTGCTCCGGCAGAAATTCAGGAAATCATCTAGTGCCTCCCTTGTCCAGTATGAACAATGGCAGCATGAACTCCATCCATAATCCTTCTCCTGTCCGTCAACCGTTGATACCATGGCATAAGCACCTTTAAGTGATGGTATGCTGCTGTAATCCGCACAGTTGTACAGATCACTCTCTGCGACAAGTATCCTGTCAAAATCAAGCTCCTTCATAAGCTCATAATACAGAAAATATCTCTTAAAGCATATCTGCGCAAAAAAATCCGTGTATGTCGAATAGTTCTCAAATACTTTTAAAAACTCATTATATCTTGTAAGGTCAAGCTTTTCATGATCAAACCATTCCCTTGCAACATTCCTGTTTGCTTCATCGCCAAGCAGAATCACCCGCTCATTCCATCTCTGCGCCGACTGTACACTGTACGGAAGATGCTCAGGACATCCCACATGAAATATTACTACCGGTATAATATCCTTTTTCTCACTGCTGCCCATCTGTTTTTTTCTCCTGATTCTCTTCTTTAAGACCCGAAGCATTATTCATATAAGCAAGTTCATTTACTATCGAATCCTGAGTTGTCCCTGCCATAGGAACCGGCTTGTCATCAAAATTAATCGTCTTTTCGACGACCACAAGCGGTCTGTGAATGACACGCTTATTGATGTTCAAAATGTATTCACCGATAAGCCCGATGAAAAACAGCTGGATGGAACCGATAAGGAATATACCTATCACAATAGGTGCCGTACCGGCAGTAAATGTGTACCAATGTGTCAATTTATAAACAAGGTATATTACTGCAACCAGCATTGAGAGCGCTGAGGCTATGAAACCGAAAAAGGTTGCAAGTCTTAAGCCCACCTTAGTGTATGATGTGATACTAAGCATCGCAGCGTCATACAGTGAATAGAAATTATTCTTGGTCTTTCCGGCACGTCTCTTAGGCTGTGTGTACTCAAGATCCTTTCTCTTAAAGCCGTACTCTGCAACTATTCCTCTTATAAACGGCATCGGGTCATCAAGCTGTCTGAGAAGATGAATAAAAGTCTTATCATACAAGCCGAAGCCCGTAAAATGCTCAATCATCTCGACATCGGACATCTTGCGTATCATCTTATAATAAATTGTTCTTAACATATAGATGAATTTGTTTTCTTTGCTGTGGCTCTTTATTCCGCTCACTATCTTATAGCCATTCTCCCACTCTGCAACGAACTTAGGAATCATCTCGACCGGATCCTGAAAATCGCAGCACACCGATATGGCACAATCTCCGGTGGTCTGGCACAGACCGTAAAAGGGTGAGTTGAACTGTCCGAAATTCGTCACATTGAAAATAGCCTTTATATTTTTGTTTCCCTCGCATATCTTCTCAAGATATTCCCTTGTTCTGTCCTGTGAGCAGTTATCTATAAATAAAATCTCATAGTCGTACTGAGGCAGCTCCCTTGTCATGACATCGACGAGTGCTTCACTCATCGGAATGACATTCTCCTCCTCATTGTAGCACGGAACCATGATACTTATTTTCTTTCTTTTCTTGTTTTCTTCCAAAATGCTCCTCTTTTCTGCCGTTTTGCGGCATGTCCGCCTTAGTATCCGTACAACGGAATACCATAAGTGCGGACCCATTCTATTGTCTTTTTAATTCCATCATCAAATGTTGTCTCAGGAACGAATCCAACATCCTGCCAAAGCCTGCTTATATCTGCGGTCAGGTACATTACCTGCGCACTGCCATAAGGTATCTCACCGAATCCTAAGAGACTCTCATCCGCCCCCGCCGCCCTGCACAGTCTTAATATATATTCCCTCAGCCCATCTTCTGCTTCACCTGCAAGACAGTAGGTTCTGCTCTGTACACTAAGCGATGATGCACCCAGCATAAACAGTGCCCTCGCGGCATCCCCTGAGTACAGGTAATTCCATATCTGCTCCCCCTTTGTCAGGGCGACTCTCTCCCCGGACAGAAGTCCCCTGATAACCGACATTATCATAGTGTTTCTCCCATCAAAGGGACCATAGACGCTTAAAACACGCACCCATGAATGTCTGAGCCCAAGCTCACGGCACAGCTCTGCGCTGCGTATTCCGGCAGCAAGCTTCGCCATGCCGTACTCATTCTCCGGAAGTGTGCGTGTATCAGGTGTTAACCTGCCCTCGAACCTTCCGTACTCCGCCTGTGAGCCGACACCTATAAAATGAACACAGCCAAGGCGCTTTGCAAGTCTCACGGCGTCAAGCGTGTACTCTACGTTTTTCTGCTGCATATCTGCATCGTTTCGCTGTGTACCGAAGGTTCCGCTCCAGCCAAGATGATAAAATACAGCGGCGTCGGCTCCGCCTGCTGCTTTCGTCAATAAATCCTGCGAAGCGTAGGTCTGCATATCCTGTGTATTCCTGCTCAGGGCGTAGCCTGAAAGCTCCTCAAGGCTCACATACTCTATCCTCAACAATCCGCTTGCAAGCTCCCCGGAAAAGCTGTCCTTTACACGATCATTCCGCCCGGAGCCCTTCCGCAGAAAGACCGTGGTGCTTATTCCGTTTTTCAAAAGTTCACCGACAAGTGCCATCCCTATAGCTCCTGTCGCACCTGTTATATATGCTTTTTTCATAGCACGTCCCTTATTCGTTATTTTGCTATATCTTACCCGTTATATTGAATTGTATGGCGGTATCAGCATATTGCGCTCTAACTCCTCCTTAGGAAGAAACGGAGCAAGATCCTCAAGCGGTGCCGACACCAGTGTTCCGTCCTCAAGCCTCTTTGTGGCTGATTTCGGTTCAAACTTCTGTCCTCTGCTCACGAACACCTCGCATATCGCCGGTCCCCTCATCGCAAGCACTTCATCTATCACATTGAAGCTACTGTTGTTCTTAACCGCCCTGTATTCATAGCCGTAAGCCCACGCAAGCTTTGCCATATCCGGAAAGCTTAAGTCCCCGCTGTCCTCGCCGATACCCACAAGCGGCTCACCGAAGAAATTCTTCTGTGTCTGACGTATCGAATGATAGCCGCCGTTATTAATCACGAATATTTTCATGTCCATTCTGTGATGAATAATTGTCTGAAGCTCCTGAAGATTCATCTGAATACTGCCGTCGCCGGTCACACAGATAATATCCTTATGGGCATTATTCTTTATTATATCATAACTGTCGGCAGGATTGCCACTATTTTCATTATCTGCCACCCACGCTCCTATGGCCGCCGGCAGATCATAGCCCATTGAGGCAACCGCCGAATTGATTATAAAGCGCTGACGCTCCTTTATCACATAGGCGTGGCTTCCGACAACGCATGCCGAACCGTTTCCGACAACCGTAATCTGCCCCGGCTCAAGCCTTCTGCTCAATTCCTTGATAAACGCATATACGTTGGCATACTCATGTCCGTTCTCAATACAGCTCTCATAATGCTTTTTCTGAACCACAGGATAATCATTCTTCCAGCCGCAGCATATCTCATGCCACTCACTGTCATCAAACAGCTTTTCTCTCTCACCGCAGACCTCATCAAGACATTCATCAAGCATTGTGAGAAAATCAAGTGCATCCGCCCAGACAGGCATATCCACATGGAGAGTCGGCTTTTTAAGCTCCTCGGCATCCACATCCTCTATAATCGTGTACGCAGCTCTCGCCCAGCTCTTATAATTATATCCAACCTGTCTTATGCTCAGCCTGCTTCCGACAGAAAGAAATAAATCACTGTTCTGCACTGCAAAGTTACCTGCTCTGTCGCCCATTATTCCGGCACGCCCCACATACAGCTCATCATCGTCCGCACACAAATCTATACTGTCCCAGCCTGTCACAACAGGGATATTCAGCTTCCTCCTGACGCTCTCAAAAACCTTCTCCGCCCCGGCTATGCGTATTCCGTTTCCGGCATTAAGCACCGGACGCTTTGATGACTTTACCCTATCAATAACGGACATCACAAGCTCCCTTGATACCTTCGGAGGCAGTGTATCCTCATACTCCCTGTAATCTGCACAGCTCTCGTCATAATCTGCAAGGTCATCCGTATCAATACAGGCACCCTGGACATTAAGAGGAATGTCAAGCCATGTTGGCCCCGGTCTGCCCGTTGTCGCTATGTGGAATGCCTTTTTTACATAATATTTTATCTTGTCCGGCTCCGTCACCAGCTCACAGTATTTTGTCATGGAAGCAACAGCCCTTGTTATGTCGAACTCCTGATCGCCCATAGCCCTTATCCCAAGCCCTGTGCTCCGCGCGGTGGTATCATATCTTACCTGTCCCGAGATCACAAGCATTGGTATGGAATCTAAGTAAGCACCCAGCACTCCTGTGATTGCATTCGTGCCTCCCGGTCCCGTTGTGACACACAAAAGAGCAGGCTTCCCGGCAATCCGGGCATAACTTTCTGCCCCGATTGCGCAAGCCTGCTCATGGTGATTGTATATACATTTCAAGCTTTCGCTGTGTCCAAATGCATCATTAAGGTGCATGGCTCCCCCGCCCGTAACTGTAAACACATGCTCTATTCCAAGCTGTGCTGTGAGCTGTGCTATATAATCTGATACCTTAATTCTCATGTATACTCTCTCCAATCTCAATGGCTTTATTTTATACTGCCGGGTACTGTATAGGCTGTATGTGATGCTCTAATTAAAAAGTATTCTTAATTATTCCTTTTTTGCTATATTTTCTCTGATTTGCTGTCTCAGTATAATTTGTTGTCTCACTACGATTTGCTATCTTAATACAGCTTCATGGATAGTCTTTATCATATATGACAGCTTAGCCTCTGTCATCCCCGGATAGACACCTATCCAGAAGGTATTTTCCATAATTAAATCTGTATTCTCAAGGCTGCCTGCCACCCTGAAGCCTGTGCCCGAAGCCCTCATTCCATCAAAGCAAGGCTGCTTTATGAGATTTCCGGAAAACAGCATTCTTGTCTGTACATTGCGGCTCTCAATATATCCAACAACCTTATTCTTGTCCGTTCCAGGTCTGCAGGTCATGCAGAAGCCGAACCAGCTTGGGTTGGAATTTTCCACCGCCTCAGGAAGGTAGAAATACTCTGCGAGGTCGGAAAGTCCTTCATATAGCACCTTGAAATTCTCCCTTCTTCTCTCAACAAAGGATGGGAATTTCTTCAGCTGTGCACAGCCGATAGCCGCCTGCATATCGGTAGCCTTGAGATTGTAACCAAAATGGGAGTACACATATTTATGGTCATAGCCCTTCGGAAGCTCACCGTACTGTCCGTCAAATCTATGTCCGCACAGATTGTCCTGACCGGAGGCGCACACGCAGTCCCTTCCCCAGTCGCGGAGTGAGCGTATTATCTTGTTGAGCAGTGGATTGTCCGTGTACACCGCTCCTCCCTCGCCCATAGTCATGTGGTGTGGCGGATAGAAGCTGCTCGTTCCTATATCGCCCACAGTTCCGGTAAGCCTTGTCCTTCCGTCGATGGTATACTCAGAACCCAGCGCGTCGCAGTTATCCTCCACAAGCCATAGTCCATGTCTGTCGCAGAATGCCTTGACCGCGGATAAATCGAACGGATTTCCAAGTGTATGCGCTATCATAACCGCCTTGGTTCTCTCCGAATAAGCCTGTTCAAGCTTAGTCACATCAATATTGTACTGTGGAATCGTCACATCGACAAACACAGGAACCGCACCATACTGTATAATCGGTGTGACTGTAGTCGGAAAGCCCGCCGCAACGGTGATAACCTCATCCCCACGCCCTATGGCACGCTCACCTAAAAGCGGTGAAGTGAGTGCCATGAATGCGAGAAGATTCGCCGATGAGCCTGAATTTACAAGGCTGCAGAAACGCACCCCAAGATATTTTGCGAACTCACTCTCAAACTGTGCCGTATATCTTCCTGATGTAAGCCAGAATTCAAGAGAGGAATCAACAAGCTTCACCATCTCATCATGGTCATAGACCCTCGCCGCATAAGGGAGACGGTCGCCTTCCTTATATTCTTTATTCTGATTGTGGAAGCGGTCACAGTACTCACTCACCAGCTCAAGTATCTGCTCGCGCGCCTCCTTTTCATTCTTTCCCTCAAACATGTGATGGGCTCC
>ENA-UONV01002591-UONV01002591.1-human-gut-metagenome-genome-assembly--contig:-CS4-NODE-2591-length-13117-cov-4.858368_pt1 | contig 13117 bp, 12 predicted proteins | sample MGYA00242461_ERZ724008 | MGnify/ENA metagenome assembly ERZ724008 | reverse complement strand
TAAAAGTGTACAGGGGTTGCTTTGGCAACCCGCGTAAAATCGCCACAAAACCGCTAGGCGATGGGTTTTGCAGCGATTTTACAGACACTTTTTAACGGAAAATAAGTATAACTATTTACAAACCCAAAATAATATGTTAAAATTAAATCAAATTTTTCTATACGGAGGAAATATCATGTCTGAAAATGTAAAAATATTAAAGCGCAGTGAGGTTGCAGAGGAAAACACCTGGAACCTTGCCGACCTCTACGAAACCGACGAAGCGTGGGAAGCCGAGCTTGTTACGCTTCAGGGCTACATCCCCAAGCTTCAGGCTTTCCAAGGTCACCTTATGGATAGTGCCAAGACCCTTCTTGACTTTATGCGCCTTGACGACGAGCTCAGCTTAAAGCTCAGAAGCTTCCACGGCTACGCCATGATGAAAAACGATCAGGATTCTACCGTTGCAAAGTATCAGGAATGCTCCGACAAGGCGCGCACACTGTATGTTTCTATCGCTTCGGCTTCCTCCTTTGCCACCCCCGAAATCCTTGCCGCCGATGACGAAACGGTCGAGCGTTTCTACAAGGAAGAACCCGATCTGGAGCTTTACAGAGTGGCTATAAACAGACTCCGCGCAAGAAAGGCTCATATCCTTTCGGACAAGGAGGAGGCAATACTCGCTCAGGTCGGAAGAATAACCGGCACTGCCTCCAACGCATACAGCACCTTTGAGAGCGCAGACATAAAGTTCCCCGACATCGAGTGGGAAGACGGCAGCAAGACCCCGCTTACCAACGGCTCGTTTATCCCATATATGGAAAACGAAAACCGCGCTATCAGAAAGCAGGCGTTTGAAAAGCTTTATCACACCTATGAAAGCTACAAAAACACCCTTGCAGCCCTCTACAATGGCGAGGTAAAGGCAAGAATTTTAAACAGCACCGTGAGAAAATACTCCTCCAATCTCGAAGCTGCACTTTCCGGAAACGAAGTTCCGACATCGGTTTACCACAACCTGATTGACGCTGTTCACACCAACTTTGGCTATATGCACAAGTATATGCGCCTGCGCAAAAAGCTTCTTGGAGTTGACGAGCTTCATATGTACGATATTTACACCTCGCTTGTCCCCGACGCAAATGTAAAGGTAAGCTATGAGGACGCTAAAAAGGAAATCCTTGAAGCCATGCAGGTTCTGGGAGACGACTACGTTGCCATGCTCCGCGAGGGCTTTGAAAACCGCTGGATAGACGTTTATGAAAACGAGGGCAAGCGTTCGGGCGCATACTCAGCCGGCGCAAGACCTCACCCCTATGTATTGCTCAACCAGAAGGACACGCTGGATTCCGAGTTTACCATCGTTCACGAGATGGGTCACTCGCTTCACTCCTATCTTTCCATGAAGAACCAGCCTGTAGCCTACAGCGACTATGTAATATTCGTCGCCGAGGTTGCCTCCACCTGCAACGAAGCTCTGCTGATGCAGTATCTCTTAGGCAAGACCACCGACAAGCGTCAGCGTGCTTACCTTATAAACTACTTCTTGGAGCAGTTCCGCACCACCCTTTACCGCCAGACAATGTTCGCGGAATTTGAGCTTTTGACTAACGAGATGGCTGAGCGCGGTGAAAGCCTTACCGCCGAAGCCCTGTGCGCCCTTTATCACAAGCTCAACGCCGATTATTACGGCGATGACGTTGTTATCGACCGCGAAATCGACTTCGAGTGGGAGCGTATTCCTCATTTCTACTATGATTTCTATGTATTCCAGTATGCAACCGGCTTCTCGGCAGCTATTGCCCTTTCAAGAAGAATCCTGCGCGAGGGCGAGCCTGCTGTAAAGGACTATCTTAAGTTCCTTTCGAGCGGATGCTCCACCGACCCGATATCGCTTTTGAAGATAGCCGGAGTTGACATGAACTCACCCGAACCTGTAAACGACGCACTTGAGCTCTTCGGCGAGCTTATCGACGAGCTTGACGAGCTGCTTTCGTGAAACGCAAAGCTAGTCGTGATTCATATAAGGAGAAAAATATGAAATATTATGTCGGAATCGACTTGGGTGGCACGAATATTGTCGCCGGAGTTGTGGATGAAAGCTATAAGATAATCGCAAAGGCAAAATTGCCAACCAACCGTCCCCGCCCTGCCGAGGATATAATCCTCGACTGTGCTGAGGCTGTCAGACAGGCTGTTAAAAATGCAGGTCTTACCATGGATGATATCGAGGCTGTGGGACTCGGTTCCCCCGGAACCATCGACAGCGAAAGGGGAGTAGTCGTCTACTCCAACAACCTCGATTTTGAGGACGTCCCCGCCGGAGATATCCTTGAGCGCGAGCTTGGCAAGCGGGTCTATGCCGAAAACGACGCCAACGCTGCGGCATACGGCGAATTTGTTGCCGGAAGTGCAAAGGGCGTTCGCAATGCAGTCTGCATCACCTTGGGAACAGGCGTAGGCGGCGGAATCATCATAGACGGAAAAATCTATTCGGGATTCAACTTTGCAGGAGCGGAGCTGGGTCACACCGTTATCGAGGTGGACGGTCCCGAGTGCACCTGTGGAAGAAAGGGCTGCTTTGAGGTGTTCTCCTCGGCGACAGGTCTTATCCGCATGACCAAGGAAGCCATGGCTGCCGATCCGTCTTCAAAAATGCACGGAATGGTAAAGGATAGGGTTGACGCGCGTCTTGCATTCGACGCAATGCGCGCCGGAGACGTTTCCGCAAAAGCCGTTGTCGACAAGTATATCAAGTATCTTGCGGCAGGAATCGCGAACGTCATCAACATTTTCCAGCCGGAGATACTTTGCATAGGCGGTGGAGTATGCAACGAGGGCGACGCTTTGCTTCTGCCCTTGAAGGAGCTTGTTTCCCGCGAAATATACACCCGCGGCGGAGTTAAAAACACCGAAATAGTAATAGCAAGCCTTGGCAACGACGCCGGAATTATCGGCGCGGCTTTTCTGGGGCTTAGCAAATAGCATGCAACTGTAAAATATTCGCCTTTCGTGATGAACGAGAGGCGAATATTTCCCCGAAAAAATCTGAAAAAGCAGAAAAATACGTATGCAGGAAGGGCAAAGGCGATAAATATGACAAAATTATTAATAAAACAGCGGGTCTTCAGTTGGACCGACACCTATGATATCTACGACGAAAACGAGGAGCCAAGGTACTTTGTAAAAGGCGACTTTTTTACTCTCGGTCATAGGCTTCACATTTACGACCATTCCACCAATCAGGAAATAGGCATGATTCAGGAGCGGCTGCTGACATGGCTTGGCAAGGCGGAAATAACCGTCGACGGCAGGATTGTGGGCACAATCACAAGAAAATGGAGCTTTATTCGTCCAAAATACACAATAGATTATAACGGCTGGCAGGTCGAGGGCGACTTTCTGGAATGGAATTATACAATAATTAACAGTAATGGTGAGCAGATAGCCGCAATCGACAAGGAGCTTTTCCACTGGGGAGACACCTACGCTCTTACGATTCGCGACGACTGCGACGTTCAGGACGTGCTTATATTGGCGCTCACCATTGATATGCTCAACTGCGGACAGAGGTAAGAGGTGCGAAGTGAGGATACTTGCCATAGATTACGGCGACGCAAGGACGGGGCTTGCCTCCTGCGACGCATACGAGTCGATAGCCTCGCCGGTGGGGACTATAGCGGAATGGAACCGCGATAAGCTCGCGGCGAAAATCGCGGAAAAAGCAAAGGAACTGGGCTCCGAGCTTATTGTTATGGGTCTGCCGGTGAATATGGACGGCTCTCAGGGCGAGCGCGCCCAGAAATGTCGCGAGTTCGGCGCGATTATCGCGGATATCACCGGCTTAGAGGTTGTATTCCGCGACGAGCGGGTTACAACCGTTCAGGCGATAGGCATTCTCAACGAAGCCAACGTCAGGGGCAAAAAGCGCAAGGCGGTGATAGACACCGTTGCGGCAACGCTGATTTTAGAGGAATATCTCGAATACAGGAAAAAGCACAGATAGCAGAAAAAGCTGTCAGTAGGTTTGCGCTTGTCATGAAAGAGCAGATAAAAGGAGTGAACAGAGATGAAAGAGATGAAGCAGGACAGCTCAACCATCGCATGGAACAAAATGGGCGATGAATGGGTTGAATTGGCGCAGACGGGCGAATCAAGAAACTGCTTTATCATGCCGAATATGCTTAAATTCATGGGTGATGTAGCCGGAAAAAGGATATTGGATCTGGGCTGCGGCGAGGGCGGCTATTCCCGCGAGCTTGCCAAAAAAGGCGCGCAGCTTGTTTCGGTCGACTGCTCAAAAAGGGCGATAGAAATTGCTTGCTCACTGGCAGAAAAAGAGAATCTGAAAATTCAGCATTTTGTAAGAAACAGCAATGATTTGTTTGATATAGAGTCGGAGCAGTTTGATATCGTCCTATGCTCGATGATGCTTATGGACTGTGAGGATTTTGAAGGCACCTTGAAAGAGGTCGTGCGCGTTTTAAAACCGGAAGGACGGCTGTTTGCAAGCGTTCTGCACCCATGCTTTGACGGTAACCACGATACCGGAATAGGTCGTCTGGGAGAGGGAGTCGAGCGGCAGGTGGTTGTAAAAAACTATTTCGAGCCGAAGGAGTGGGAAGCCCCTCTCTGGAAGGGGACAATTCCGGTTATCTGGCGGCACAGAACCATGGAGGATTATGTCAAGGCGTTTATCAGGGCAGGACTTACGATTGTTGACTTAAATGAGCCGCGCGCAACCGACGAGCAGGCAAAAATATCCGTTGCGCTGGCGTGGCTTCAAAAAATCCCGCTGTATTTGTATTGGGAGCTGAAGAAATAGCGAAGGGAGAGGCATCAGATGGCAACCGGCATAATAGTCTGCGGCATGAATGGCGCGGGAAAAAGCACTCTGGGCAGAGCTTTAGCGCAGAAGCTCGGCTATCGCTTTATAGATATCGAGGATATGTACTTTCCCAAAACCGACCGGAACTATCTTTATTCCTCCCCAAGAACCAATGAAGAGGTCGAGGAGCTTCTCATGGAGGAAATTGCGGGTTGCAAAGCCTTTGTGCTTGCCGCAGTCAGGGGAGATTACAGCGAACGTATCGCTAAAAGCTTTGACCTTGCCGTGTATGTTCAAGTTCCAAAGGACGTTCGCATGGAAAGAGTCAAAAAGCGTTCCTACGAAAAATTCGGCGAAAGAGCTATGCCCGGCGGGGATTTGTTTGAGAAAGAGCAGAGATTCTTTGAGATGTGCGCAAATCGCGATGAGCATATCGCCGAAAACCGGGCAAAAACGCTCGATTGCCCGCTGATTCGCGTGGACGGATTGAGGACGGTGGAGGAGAATGTTGCCGTCATCATAGAAAATATGCAGTAAAATTGCGCCGAAGTTTTTCCTCGGCGCTTTTTTAAAAATTTTTTCAAAACCTATTGACTCTGACGCTGCGTAATAGTGTATAGTGTAGATACCGAGAGGAAAGGAAGTGATTTTAGGCTGACAGTACGCGAGGTTTCAAGGCTGAGCGGAGTGAGCGTGCGCGCGCTTCATCATTATGATTCGATCGGGCTTCTGCCGCCTACAAAGGTGACCGAGGCGGGGTATCGACTGTATGACGAAAAGGCTCTTGCAAGATTGCAGACCATACTTTTGCTCCGCGAGCTGGAGTTCCCACTGAAGGAGATAAAGCGGATAGTCGAAAATCCGGATTTCGACGAAAAATCCGCCCTAAAGCAGCAAATCGAGCTGCTTTCTTTGAAGCGAAGCCGACTGGATAAGCTTATCACCCTTGCTCGGAAAATATATGAATCAGGAGTGAACACTATGGATTTTAAAGCATTCGACAAATCAAAGATAGAATCCTACGCCAAAGAAGCAAAGCAAAAATGGGGCGATACCCCAGCCTATAAGGAGTACGCCCAACGTGCCGAAAGCATATCCGAAGCAGAGCAAAAGGTTTATTCTGCCGAGCTTATGCAGATATTCGCCAAATTCGGAGAAATAAAATGCGAGTCGCCGACAAGTGACAAAGCGATATCTCTTGCAAAGGAGCTTAGGGACTTTATAACATCCCATTACTACACCTGCACCCCGCAAATTCTCGAATCGTTAGGTAAGATGTACACCGAAGACGAGCGTTTCCGCCAAACCATCGACGCCGCCGGCGGAGAAGGCACCGCCAGATTTGCCACCGAAGCAATAAAAGCATATTGCAGCAACAACAAATAATCGCAAATCTGAAACCCACAAAACCCAATCTTTCGAGCGAGGCGAGAAAGAAAAAAACTTCGACGCCGAAAGGCGGAGAACAAAAAACTCCGAGCCGATAGGCGAGAAAAAAGAGCAAAAAATCACCCAGTTTGCTAACAAAGCAAACCGGGGAAAACCACACAATCGAGCCCGAATGGGCGACAATAAAAAAATCCATAAAAAGTCAGGGTCTCCCTGACTTTTTATACCTTAATTGGCGTAGCCTTTAAATATTGCGCCCACGCGCAATATTTAAAGGCGTGAGCGTAGCGGAGCCAATGCCAGAAGGGGCACACGGGGGAACCCTCAGGGGTTCCACCGTGGTTTCTGGCGGCGAACAGCCGACAGAAACAACTCCGCCCTGCCGCCACATGAAACATAAAACCCGCACCAAAGCAGGTGGGTAATCTCCCGGAAGTCTCTCGCTCCCTTCGTCCGCCGCATACGCGGTCAGGAGGTCTGCAGTCCTCAATCCGGAGTCCGATTCCCTTATAATATGTGTTGGATTATAAAATCATGCTTAATCGAACAGGGCGGAAAAGTATTTTATTTTTTAGGGGATACGCTCTCAGGCATTTCCGTGGCAGTGATCGCAGCCGCATCCGCAGTCGTCGTCTTCACATTTGCAGCAGTCATCTTCACATCCGCAGTCGTCCTCTTCCATCTCGGCGTACATCTCTTCGATGCGCTTTAAGAAGATAGCTCCGATACGCTCGTACTCGTCGTCATCGTCGATGGTTACAAGCATCTCTTCGTTGTCAACATAATCGGATTTTAAAATGACCAGCTCGCCGTCACTCTGGATAAGATCGTCGGGGTTTTCAAAGTAGGGGACCATGGCGTAGTACCTTTCGTCGCCCTCGACGTAGGTATCGATAAGCTCGAAGGTCTGCTCCTTGCCGTCTTCGTCGCTCAGAGTGTAAAGCTCGGGGGTGTAATCTTGCTCGTTAAAATTATCCATAATATCTGCAATTCCTTTCGGGATATAGTTTGTCACGTTTGCATTGAATTATTACGCTAATATTATATACGATTCCTCTTATAAAGTCAATGGTTTTAAGCAAAAGAAAAAATAAATAAAAATATTGAAAAAAGTTTAAAAAACCTATTGACAAATCACAAAAAGTATGGTATAGTGTAATCACAGAAGAGAGATAAAGAAAAGCCGAGGAGGCAAAAGCCAAGTGGCTTAAAAAACTAAGGGAGAGGGTTCCAATGAAGAGGTAATCGCTTTAAGCAACTACCCAAACATCATAGGCTGGCAAACAAATAACAACCTGTGCCTGCGGCAAAAGCTGATAAAAAACTTAAGCCGTCAGGGGTTTACCAAAAGGATCTGATTTCTATGAAAGCTGCACGAAGCGGAACTAACTAACCAAAATCTATATAGAAAGGCGTGAGTCCGGCAATCTGTGCATAACCTTAAAGAAGTCAAACTCGGCTTCAACGTTTTTAAAAGATAATCAGCCAACCGATCCGACTTGAACATCGAAAGAGTGATTCTTATGTGGGCTAAAAGTCCAAACATTTAATCAAGTAAGCAGAAAGGTAATGAGTCCAATGGGCTATATAAAGCTGTAAAATTTAAGACGTTGCAAAGCGATTGATATATAACCCCAAGCAGTAGTCACTGCAATAAAATATAAAGGATTGATTCCAATGAAAATGTACGGAACCAATATCAGAACTTAGCAGTGAAAGGGTGAGTCCAAAGTACAATTTGGAATAAGTGAAATGAAGAAAAGGCTCGCCACTTGAAACGCGGCAGACCGAATAGTTTCACAAAAAAATTGAATAGCAACAGGGAGCGAGTAAAATCCGCTCCCTTTTTTGTGATATGCGCGATTAACTTGTGGCGAGCTTGCCGATGCCACGGCAGGCTCATATTTCAGAGCCTGCCGTGTGAAACACAATGCTTACTGTGCAAGCGGATTCCAATAAAGAATTTTCAAGTATGCTATAGAGTCTTCGGTTACCTCGTCGCCGTTGTAGCAGAGTTCTATGTCTGTGCCTTCGGGTATCTTTTCAAGCGAATAGCCCTGCACTATTTCTGTGCCTGTGGAGTAGGTGATTAAGGGACCTATCCGTTTGTGTAAAACATACTCTTCGCCGCTGTCTTTGTCGAGGAAGTATATTTGCTCATCTTCTTCGGAAGTCAGCCTTTTTTCTATGGTTCCTGCCATTACCTTCAGGTCGCAGGGGATAATCTTTTCTATTCTTGCATTGCCTTCCACAAAGCGGACTATAAAGAACTCCTCCCGCGGTTCCTCCGCGTTGTCGCGATATTTAAGACTGTAGCTCACCTTGTACACTCCGCCGTGACCTTCAAGCATATTGCCCTTGCCTATGCCGTAGAAGGCAAGTCCGCCATATTCAAAGGCTTCGGCAATCTCACTGATTTCGCATTCCATTACATCGCCTATCACCTGAGCCTCGAGGTACCGCGTGATAACGTCGCTCGGCTCAAAGCAGTCGTACTGAATATCATAGGTATGCTCCCAAAAATCGAAGGTTATGCGGATGTTGTTGTCGGGACTGTAAAGATAATCGCTATAGCTGCTCAACGAAGCGTCCGAACGCAGGCTTTGAGAGGCAAGCGGTGATTTATCGGCAGTCAGCGGCTCGCCCATGACAATAAACCTTTCCTTTTCATCAAATGAGAAAATATGCGAGGTATTGTCGATATTTGAGTTGAATATAACCAGCGGACGTTTTAAATCCTTTACAATAAGATAGCTGTCAAGTTTGTCTGAATCGAGCACGTAGTTTTCGCCGGGGAGAATCATGCTGCCGACGCGATTAGTTCCGTTCGTAAACATAAGCTCTAACCGTGAAACATATATCTTGTTGTCGTTTCTTTCACTGTCTACAAACGCCTTTTGTGCGACAAGACCGAATCGGTAATCGCCGCAGGTTTTTATGCTCAGGCAGATGCGGTCCTCGGCTCCGGCATATGATAAAGCCTTGTCGGATTTGATATCCGGTATGTAGCCCGTACCCGAGTTTAGCAATTGGTTGATGTTTGTACCCTCCATCGGCATAGGCTTCTCCGGCAGCGCGCTTGTCAAAAGGCATACCGCCGACACGACAACAACGGCAACCGCTGCGACAATCGCAATAATTTTGGGCTTTTTCATGCTTAACACTCCTTTAATTCTTGTTTTTATGTTCTTCTCTCCAAAGCATAGCACTCCGCAAAGGCTTATTCTGTTCTGCTTGAGAGCCATGTTTAAAAGCGCTTTAGCATACGCCTTTTTGCTCTCGCTTCCAAGGATGCCGAGCGCCGCTTCGTCGCAGGAGAGCTCCATGTCCTTGTTCATTCGGTTTATGCCTATCCACACAAGCGGGTTGAACCAGTGCAGGGCTGCAATGGCTATGCATATTAGCTTGGCAATATGGTCGCCCCGCCTTATGTGGGTGCGCTCGTGAGCTAAAATGCAGCGGATGTCCGTTTCGGAAAGTCCTTCTGTAAGATATATTTTTGGACAGATAAACCCGAACACAAGCGGGGATTCTATTTTCGAGCTGATATAATAGTCTCCGTCCCTGCGTGAGCCTTTAAGGGTAATATACATTCTGAGATAGCACACGGCGCAGTATATCACTATCCCCACAGCGACTGTCAGCCATACCCAAGCGACTATTTCGCCGATATCAGGCTTGAAGCTTGTGTTGACGGCAGGTGCTGGTCGGCTTGTCAGGGAATTATATGCCGCCGCAGTCTCAGTGGGGATATATTCGGGGGCAGCGTTATATGTGACGGGGACTGCCCTGCTGACAACCTCTGCGGCTTGAATAATCCTTTTTTCGGCAGCTCGCGGCTTGACGATATTGAACAGACTCACCGCCGAGGGTATTGTAAACGGACACAAAAGCCGCAGAGCCGGTATCGCCCAGAGCATATACGAAAACCTTTTGGGAAGCCTTTTCATAGCCGCGCGAATTATCAGCACTGCCAGAATTATGTAAGAGCCGGTAATGCTCATGTCGGCAATAGCTGAGAAAATATCTTTCATCACGGCAATCGTCCCTCCTTTCCTGATATGTAAATGTTGACGCTAATCGTGATTTGCTTTGCTAATCGTTGAGTAGCCGTGCTAATCGTTGATGCAGCTGTCGATAAGCCTTTTCAGCTCCTCCGCCTCCTCGCGGGTGAGCTTTTCTTTTTGCAGAAACGCCGCTAAAAACATCGGCAAAGAGCCGTTGTAGCCCTTTTCGATAAGCTCGTCCGACCGCTCGCCCATGACCTCGTCCTTTTTGCACATTGGGGTTATAACGGCAGCCTCGCTTTTCACTGCACCCTTTAAGGTCAGCTTTTTAACGATGGTGTAAACCGTGGATTTCTTCCAGCCAAGCTTATCAAGGGCTTCTTTAACAAGATTTCCCGATTTTATCGGCGCCTTTTCCCATATAATATCCATAAGGCTCATTTCGCTGTTTGACAGCTTCATTATTATCCTTCCTTTCACAAATGGTCTATTTCTATAGACCTTATATCTATAGTCTACACCAATAGACCAAATTTGTCAATGGGGTAAGTAAAAATTTTGCGAAAAATATTTTGTGACATTTTTCCGCCCGCAGCCATATTATAAACTAACGGCAGATGGCAAACCCGTTAAAACAGCCAACCGGAAAAGAGAGCTTGGATTCTGGGGCTTGCCAGCCGTTTTATATAAATTCCTCCTTATAGCCGTCAAGAAAAGTCCTTGGCGGCACTTTTTTGAGAAAATCCGAAAGTTAATAAAATATTTGCAATTATTCGCTTGCATAGTTTGTATTTATATAGTATAATCAATATGTATAATTATGTGTAGTGCATTTACAATGCAAGCACATTGTAAGATGTACAGAGCATTTCATATATAAAATAAGGTCGTGTTTGTATGAAAACAATGATTTCCGCTTCGATTTTATCCGCCGACTTCGGCAATCTTAGAGACGAGCTTAAAAGAGCGCAGGATTGCGGCTGCGATATGATCCACTTCGACGTTATGGACGGTCACTTTGTCCCGAATATAAGCTATGGCGTTCCGGTGCTTAAATCCATCAAGAAATATTCACCTCTGCCGTTCGACGTTCACCTGATGATTTCCGAGCCGGAAAAGTACATAGAAGCCTTTAAGAATGCCGGTGCGGATATAATCACATTTCACGAAGAAACCGATTGCGATAAAGACGCTCTTATAGATAAAATCCATCTTTTGGGGATGAAAGCGGGGATGTCGGTAAAGCCAAACACCCCTGTAAGCTCGCTTTATCCCTATCTGAAAAAGCTGGATATGGCGCTTGTTATGACTGTCGAGCCGGGCTTCGGCGGTCAGGGATTTATAGAGTTCACGCTTGACAAAATCGCTTCGCTGCGCGGGCACGCCGACCAGATGAATATCCCGCTGGATATCGAGGTAGACGGCGGAATAACCGACAAAACCTCGCCCCGCGTAAGACACGCCGGAGCAAACGTTCTGGTTTCCGGCTCATATCTTTTCAGATCGGATAATATGAGAAGAAGCGCTTTACTTCTGCGATAGCTTGGGCGCCGCGCCGCTCTTTATCAGCGCTATGTAATGCTCGCGGATGATGGAATAGTAGTACCTGCCGATGAATACCCGCTCGGAATGTTCGCATATGGCTCCGAGCTGCGATTCAAGCTTTCTTGCCTCCGCTTCAAAGCAGAGATAATATTCATTCGTGTCCCCGTCTCCGCTCTTGCGGGAGTAGAGCGAGCTTGACGACAGTCTTTCCTTGTCGGTAAGCTTTCGGCTTAGTGCTTTGATGTCTGAAAGACTGCCGGAAGCCGAAACAACTTTTGTAAATTTGGGATAAGCCCTGATATAAAGCTTCATTTTAGCACCTCAAAACGGACGGTGATTTCAATAAACCACATATCTCATGAAGAAAGAAGCGAACTGCAAAGGTTCGCCAGAGCTACTTCGTTTTTGCTTGCCCTCAACGTAATGGCGTTTTATTATTACGGCTTAAGGGCGGTTATTGTCACACTTATTTCGGTGGGCGTTAGCCTGCTGACTGAATATATCTGCTGTCAGATAGTTAAAAAAAGGTTCCGGCTGGTGGATACCTCCCCGATAATGTCCGGAATGATCCTTGCTCTGCTGATGCCGGCGTCGGTGCCGTATAAAGTCGTTATTTTCGCCGCTGTTTTCATGATTGCCGTGTGCAAATTTGCTTTCGGCGGGAACAATAACCTTATTTTCAGTCCGGCGGCGGTGGCGTATGCCTTCTGCGCGCTGACATGGTCCAACAGCGTTTTAAGATACCCCGCTCCCGTGCCGTTCGGAAGCCTTACATTAAGCTCTGAAGTCCCCGACGTTATGGTGCGCTCGTTTACGCACAACGTGGATGTTTCGCTAAGCTCGGCAAGCTATCTGGATATAATCTGGGGCAAGCTTGCAGGTCCTATGGGAACCTCTTGCGTGCTTATAATCCTTATCTGCGCAGTGTCGCTTTACTTCTTCCGCGATATTCCGCCGTCTGTGTTTTTCAGCGCAGTGGCTTCAAACACGCTTTTGTTTGTTTTGTTCCCGATATCCGCTTCGGGGTGGACCGCCGCGATGTATTCGGTGATTACCGGCTCGTTTATGTTCGTTCTGGTCTTCATGGCGTGCGACTTAAGATTTGTGCCGCGAAGGAGCTTTGCGCAGGCGCTTTACGGCATCGCGTTTTCAACGGTCAGCTTTGTTTTAAGAAAATACTGCGGCTTTGAAAACAGCGCGGTGTTCGGATTCCTTATTGCCTCCGTGTTCTCCTCCGAGCTTGACAGGTTCGACTTGTTTGCCGGAAATAAGCTTTCAAAGCTTGGCGAGATTTTGGATCAGAAAATCAGCAAGGCGTTTATCTATGTAAAGTTCAGAACTTATACCGAGGATACCGCTCCCAAAAAGC
>ENA-UONV01002584-UONV01002584.1-human-gut-metagenome-genome-assembly--contig:-CS4-NODE-2584-length-13142-cov-5.261252_pt1 | contig 13142 bp, 14 predicted proteins | sample MGYA00242461_ERZ724008 | MGnify/ENA metagenome assembly ERZ724008 | reverse complement strand
GATTTACCGCAAAGCATGCGACCGAAACCGCCGGTGCGGCGGTGGAAACGACGAAGGAAACGAAGCCCGCACCGCGGAAGTCGGTGGTGCGCATCCGCTTCCCGCAGCGCGGCATGGAGCTCTCCTACTACAACGACCGCTTTGACCTGCACCCCGGCGACCGCGTCTGGGTCGACGGCAAGCTGGCGGAACACCCCGGCATCGTCACAGCGGTGAACTACAGCTTCCGCATCAATCTCGCCGACTACAAGCGCGTCATCGCGCGGATAGACACGGATGTGCACGGCAGCTTTGTGATGGGCGGCTCGCACTTCATCACCTTTGACCGCGGCACGACGGAGCGCGGGCAGGTCAGGCTCTGGTTTGCGCCGCCGACGGAAGAGAACGCGGAGTTCGTCTGCGGCAGCGATACCGATGCCGCATTCCCGCTGCACGACCTGCGCCGCATGGGCGTGGATGCCGGCACGGCGGAGCGTGGGCACGACTACTACCGGGAAAACCGCGTGCTCTATCTCGCGCTCGACGGTGACAAGGGCTATGCGCTGGTGGAAGGACGCGAGACCTACGAGGTGGAATTTACCTACCGGAACGGCGAGGTCAGCGACCTTATCTGCTCCTGCTTCTGCGGCGGCAAATGCAAGCACGCCTTTGCCGCGATGCTGCAGCTTGAAGAAACGCTTGCGCTGATCGAGAAGCAGTATGCCGCCGCCTTTGCCGAAAGCAACTATTTCGCTGCCATCTGCAAGGGAACGCTGTTTGCCTATGCGATAGACGGCAAGGAATCCGGCAGCTTTACGCTGTAACAAAAAAAGCCCCCGTGCTGCCTGCGTATGCAGGCGCGCGGGGGTTTCTGCTTGTTTTCTGCTTAATTTTTTGCAGCCTTTGCCGCCTTCTCGAGGCGGGAGGCGGGGCGATAAATCACCAGGGCGACGGTGAGGAACAGCGCCGTTGCAAAGAGGCTGATGGGGTACGCCGTCAGGATCGTCTCAAATGTGGGGCTGCCGGGGAACGCAATGAGAATCCACGCGATGCGGACGCCGCAGATGCCGAGCACCGTGAGCACGGCGGGCACGAGCGAGTGCCCGAAGCCGCGCAGATAGCCGGACAGCATCTCATAGATCATGGTGAACGGATACGCCACAAAAATATAGACAAGGCGCGTATAGCCGATGGCGACGACCTCGGGGTCGCGGTTGAACAGCGAGAGCAGGAAGTGACCGGACAGCAGCGCGAGCAAAATCGTCGCGCCGAGCGCGGCGGCAGCCTCGAGCAGCGAGAGCTTCAGCGTCTTCTTGCAGCGCGCCGCCTGCCCTGCGCCGTAGTTCTGCCCGACGAATGTCGTGCACGCCTGCGTGAAGCCGTTCATGACATAGTAGGCGAAAATCTCCACATTGAATGCGGCGCTGGACGCTGCCATCACCGTGGTGCCGAGCGTGTTGACCGCCGCCTGAATGACGATGTTGGAGACCGAGAACATGGCGCTCTGCACCCCGGCGGGCACGCCGATGCGCAGCGTCTGCACAAGCACGCGGCGGTCGATGCAAAGCTTACGCGGTTCGATATGGATGTCCCCGCCGTGCCTGCGCAGGCGGCTGTACAGGATAGCGGCGCTGACCGCATTGGAGACGACCGTGGCGATTGCCACACCCTCCACCGTCATATGCAGGACGGCGACGAAGAACAGATTGAGCAGCACGTTGAGCACACCGGACGCGGCAAGCGCCGCCAGCGGCGTCTTGGTATCGCCCGCCGAGCGGAAGACCGCCGCCTCAAAATTGTACAGCAGAATGACCGGCACGCCGAGCATGTAGATGCGCAGATACAAGAGCGCATACGGGAAAACGTCATCCGGCGTGCGCAACAGCTTCAGCAGCTCGGGGGCAAGCAGCTCACCGAGAATGGTGACCGCCACGCCGAGCAGCAGTGCCGTCAGAACCGAGGTGTGCGTCGCGCGGCGCACCGTCTCCCGCTCGCCGCGCCCGATGGCGTTGGCAATCACGACATTGACGCCGAGCGAAATGCCGACAAACAGGTTGACAAACAGACCGATAATCGCGCTGTTGGTGCCCACGGCGGCAACCGCCACATTGCGCAGCTCGCCGGTGAAGTTGCCGACGACCGCCACATCCGAGGCGTTGAACAGCTGCGAGAGTACCGCCGTCGCCGCCACCGGCAGCGCAAATTGCGGCAGACGGTTCCAAATCGGGCCGTGCAGCATATCGATTTCTTTTTTTCTTCTGACCGTTTCCATGGCGATTCCTTTCGCGGCAGCATGCCGCACTTTATTGTACCGCATTCGCCGCCGGTTGGCAAGCGGTATTTTCGCGCAAGCCTTACATTTTCGACGATTTTTCAACCGTTCGTGTGCCGTGCGCCGCCGCTCGGCGTCAAAATCCGACCGCTTGCCGAAAAATCCGCGCAAAGCGGAAAAACTGTGCTATACTCATAACAGAACGAGGGGGGAATGCGATGAAATTCAATCTCATCATTGATAAAGCGGCGGAGGAATCCGTCACCGTGACGGTGCACGCACACTCGCCGCTGACAGACGAAATCGAGAGTCTTGTGCTTGCCTACGGCGGCGACGACCGCCTTGTCGGCTACCGGGGCGAGGAGATGAAGCTGCTCCGCATCGGCGAGGTGGACTGCTTTTTCATCGCGGACGGCAAGACCTGCGCCGCGGCGGCAGACGGCAAAATCTATCAGCTGCGCATGCGGCTCTGCGAGGTTGAGGCGCGTCTGCCGGATGCATTTGTGAAAATCAACCGCAGTGCCGTCGGGCAGCTGTCGCGCATCGAGCGCATTATCGGCACATTTGCGGGCGGGGTAGACGCCCGGTTTTACGGCGGGCATCGGGAATATGTTTCCCGCAGGTGTCTTGCCGAGCTGAAAAGGAGGATGGGGATATGAGATCTTTTCTGAAAGCTTTTGCACAGCGCGGCCTTTGTGCGGCAGCGGGCGGCCCGGTCGTCATGGCAATCGTCTACCTGTGCCTGCATGCGGCGGGAGCGGTGGAATCCATCGATGCGGTCAAGGTCGCCGTCGAAATTCTCACCGTAACGCTGCTTGCGTTCATCGCCGCGGGCATCACCGCCATCTACAAGGTGGAGCGCCTGCCGCTTGCCGCCGCGGCGATGATTCAGCTTGCCGTGCTCTACGCCGACTACATCCTGATCTATCTGTTCAACGGCTGGCTGAAGAACAGCGCGTTTGCGATCGGCATTTTCACCGGCATCTTTATCGTCGGCTACGCTGTCATCTGGTGCATCATTCTGCTGATCAACCGGCACAAGGTCGCCGAGATGAACCGCAAAATGCAGAACAGTTAAGGCAAAAGCCCTCCGTGCGGAGGGCTTTTTGCATGTTCCGCGCCCGCTTCTCATATGATTAGGACAAGAGAAAACATCCATACGGAGGAACGAGCATGGTACGAAGCAGTATTTACGAGGACATCGCAAAGCGGACGAAGGGCGACATCTATATCGGGGTCGTCGGTCCGGTGCGGACGGGCAAATCCACCTTCACCCCGCGGTACATGGCGGAAAGGGTGCTGCCGAACTGTGCGGCCGCGGACGCGCGCGCCCGCGCGCGCGACGAGCTGCCGCAGTCGGCAAGCGGCAAGACCGTGATGACCGCCGAGCCGAAGTTCATCCCCGAGCGCGGCGCGCATCTGAAGACCGCAGGCGGGCTGAACATGAATGTGCGCATGGTGGACTGCGTGGGCTTCCCCGTGGAGGGGGCGCTCGGCGCGGAGGAAAACGGCGAGGCGCGGCTGGTGAATACGCCGTGGAGCGAGGACAAGATGGAGTTCTCGGCGGCGGCGCGGCTCGGCACCGAGAAGGTCATGCGCGAGCATTCCACCGTCGGCGTGGTCGTCAGCACCGACGGCTCCATCGGCGAGCTGCCCCGCGCAAGCTACGCCCCCGCCGAGGAGGAGATCGTCGCCGAGATGAAAAAGAGCGGCAAGCCGTTCATCCTGCTCATCAACTGCAAAACGCCGCACAGCGACGAGGCGCAGGCACTCGGGCGCGCACTTGAGGAGAAATACGGCGTTGCGGTGGCGCTGGTCAACTGCACCGCGCTTTCGGCGGCGGACATCGAGGGCATCCTCACGCTCTTGCTCGGCGAATTCCCGATTCGCCGCGTGAACATCGACATGCCTGCCTGGATTCCCGCGCTCGGCGAGACGCATCCGCTGCGCGAGAGCATCTACCGCGCGGTGGTCGCCGCCGCCGGGGATCTGGAGAAGATCGGCGAGCTGCCCCGCGCCTTTGAGATGGGCATGGGCGAGGACGCGGGCGCGTATTTTGAGGACGCGGCGACCGACCTCGGCACCGGCGAGGCGACCGTGCGGCTGCGCGTGCCGACCGAGAAGTACTTTGAGGTGCTCTCTTCCCTCTCCGGCACGAAAATCGAGAACGACGCCGAGCTGTTTGACGCCTTCTGCACGCTGGCAAAGGCGAAGAAGGAATATGACCGCGTGGCGGGCGCGCTTGCCGATGTCGAGCGCAAGGGCTACGGCATCGTAATGCCTACTGTGAGCGAGCTGACCCTGAAGGAGCCGCAGATTGTCAGGCAGGCGGGCGGCTATGCCGTGCGGCTGCGCGCGGCGGCAAAGTCGATTCATATGATTCGTGCGGACATTGAGGCGGAGGTCAACCCCATCGTCGGCAGTGAGGCGCAGTCCGAGGAGCTGGTGCGCTCGATCGAGGCGTCGCTCGGCGAAGCGCCCGAGAAAATCTGGGACACCAACATGTTCGGCAAGTCGCTCTACGAGCTGGTGAGCGAGAGCCTCACGAGCAAGCTCGCGCACATCCCCGAGGACGCGCAGAAGCGGCTCTCCGAGACGCTGGAGCGCGTCATCAACGAGGGCAGCGGCGGTCTCATTTGTATTATATTGTAGGAAAAGCCCCCGACGGTGCGCTGCACCGTCGGGGGTGTTTTATTCCAGTCGCCAGTCGATCGGCGCGGGCAAAAGGGCGTTCGCCTTGGAAAAATGGCGGCAGCCGAAGAAGCCGTTGTAGGCGGAGAGGGGGCTTGGGTGCGCGGCGGTGAGCACATGGTGGTTCGGATTTGTGATCAGCGCGCGCTTGCTCTTGGCAAAGCTGCCCCAGAGCAGAAAGACGATCGGCTCTTTCCGCTCGTTGAGCAGTGTAATGATACGGTCGGTGAACTGCTCCCAGCCGATGCCGCGATGGCTTGCCGCCATGCCGCCGCGCACGGTCAGCACCGTGTTGAGCAGCAGGACGCCGTTCTCCGCCCAGCGGGTGAGATCGCCGCTCTTCGGCGTGGGGTAGCCGAGGTCGTCGCTGTACTCCTTGAAGATGTTGACGAGCGACGGCGGGGGCGGCGTGTCCCCCTGCACCGAAAAGGACAGTCCGTGCGCCTGCCCCGGCCCGTGGTAGGGATCCTGCCCGAGGATGACCGCCTTGACCGCGTGGTAATCCGTGATCTTCAGCGCGTCAAAGATGTGGTGCATCTCCGGGTAGACCGGATAGTTCGGGTTTGCGTACTCTGCCTTCAGAAATGCGCGGATGCGCTGATAATATTCCTTTTGAAACTCGTCTGCAAGCAGTGCGTCCCATTCGTTGCCGAGCGATACCATAGTTCTGCCTCCGATGCGGTTGGTTTTCCTCTATGATACCGAATTTTTGCGGCTTTGTCAATACGGGCGATACCACGCGCGTTCCGATGCCTCGTCGATTGCCGCCTTGTTTTCGGCAAACAGTCTGTCCGCGCGGACAGACGCTGCCGAGGCGGCGCGCCAGTCGCCGTCGCGGCAGTCGCGCAGCGCCTTCAGCGCAGAGAGCGCATCGGTGCGCACCGTCTCGTCCTCGGCATGGCTGAGCCGCACGAGCGCGGGGACGGCGACATCACCGCAGATGTACAGGTAGTCAATGTCAATCTTCTCGTGCATGCCGCTCTCATAGGCATAGAGGTTGTACTGCACGCAGACGGCGCCGAGATCCGCCGCCGAGCAAAGGACGGCAAGCACGCAGCCGACCGCGAGAATCGCACGGATATGCCGGAAATTCGGCACAAAGCACTTGACCGAGACCGCGGCAAAGACAAACAGCAGAAAGAACATAAAGACCGAGGTGGACAGCCGCAAAAACGACAGCCCATAGGTGCGGATATACAAAAACATCTTTGCGATAGCGGCGGCGATGAGAAAGGCGGAAAATGCGGAGATAAACACCGTCGCGGCGCAGACCGTGCGCGGCAGTCTGCCGTCCTTTCGCCGCACGAAGAGCCGCGCGAGGAACAGAAGCCCGAGGTTGAGCACGCAGACGACGCACATCTCGCCGAAGCCGCGCCGCGCATAGGCGGCAAAGGTCAGCTCCTCCGGACGCACGCCCGCGAAGCCGCCGACAAGGTAGGACAGCTGCGAGACGAGGAATACGACATACATCGCCGATACGGCAGCGAGCACCGTTGTCACAAACGCGCTGTCGAGCAGCGGTACGCTCTCGATTGTCCTGTCCGTCTCTTCCCACTGCAGCTTCTTCTGCCGCGCAAAGAGCAACGGAAAGAAGAACACAAAGAGCATCACACCAAACAACAGCGTGAGGAACACATCCATCCTGTCAAACCGGAGCTGCGACACAACCGCAGCAAATGCGGCATCGGCGCTTTGCAGGAACAGTCCGAGCACCAGCACGGTGGGCACGGCGATCAGGAGACCGAGGAGGACGGGCAGAAACCGCTTTCCCTCCTTCCGCTTGGCGGCAAAGGCGCGCGCCGTGATCCCGAGCATCGGGCAGGCGCCGCCGAGAAACAGGAGAAGCGGTGCGAAAGCCGCGCGGAAGTCGTCGAGCATCGACGCGCCCGCACCGGTCGCCGACACGAGAAACAGCGCGCCGGACAGCCAGGCAAACAGCATCTTATAGGGCGTCATCGCCGTCTCACCGAAAACGGCGGAGCTTGCCGTCACAAGGACGCAGGCGGCAAGGCACAGGACGTTCAGAGCATTCCAGCGCAGCTCCCGCCGCAGATAGACGAGCGCCGCGCCCGCCAGCAGCAGGGTGGACAGCGCATAGCCGATGCCTGTGCGGCAGAGCGCCGTGCAGTTGGCGGCAAAAAGGCAGAGGGCAAGGAGCAGCACAGCAAAGCGGCTGTCGCGCGCCGTGCATTCGAGCGGCGGCACGGGCGGCTTTGCGGGCGTCGTGGGCGTGGGTGTGGGTGTTGCGGGCGCAGGGTTCTGCGCCGGATGCATTTCTTCCGTCATGAGTCGTCCTCCCCGTCGTTGACATATTCGAGAATGTCGCCCGGCTGACAGCCGAGCGTGCGGCAGAGCGCCTCCAGCGTGGAGAAGCGCACCGCCTTTGCCTTGCCGGTCTTCAGAATGGAGAGGTTTGCCTGCGTGATGCCGACCGCCGCGGCAAGCGCACCGGAGGACATCTTCTTTTTCGCCATCTCCACATCGAGATTGATCCGAATGGACATGTTTCCCCTCCTTAAATCGTCAGTTCGTTCTCGTCCTTGATGAGGACGGCGGCGGCAAAACAGTTTTTCACCGTGCGCACCACCGTGACGACAAACGCAGCCGCCGCGGCAAGGACAAAAAACGCACCGTAAAAGAAGCCCGCGACAAGAAAGATAACCGTTGCGGCACAGAGCATATAGGAAATGAGCCGCAGCGCCGCCACATTGGCTTTGACGAAGACCTCACCGCAGAGAATGCGGCGGAGCAGACGGTCAAGCGCCAGCAGCGTTGCCGCCGCAAACGGCAGCGTCACATAAAACGCCGTCGTCACTGGCAGAAACATGCTTTCCGGCCGATGGGTCAGGCGGATATACTGCCCCACGAGCGTCGGCGCGGTGAACGCCAGCAGAATAAGGCAAACGCCGAAGGCATACACAAGAATCAGGGAAAGAAGGGCGGAGCGGTTTTGTTTTTCCATGGTGAAATCCTCCTGTTGTGCCTCTACTTTAGCACAGTTTTTATCGTTTGTCAATAAATATTTTGCGAAAAACAAGAATAATTGAAATATTCTTCAGAAGTCTTGCGAAAAATGTCCGCATATGCTATTATAGAAGTACAAAATCAAAAGGGGGACTGCTCCATGCAAGACTTTGATCCTTATCTGAACGACTATGAGATGTTCGGCGCGATCGACCCGGAATTCAACTCCATTGTGCCGACGCTCGCAAGCATCTATCTCGTCATATTCGGCATTGCCCTGCTTTTCGGCATCGCCTACTACATCATGTACGGCATTGCCCTGCTCCGCATGGCAAAGCGCGCCGGCGTGAAGCACGGCTGGCTCGGCTTTGTTCCGATTGCGGACAATTGGCTGCTCGGCAGGCTGAGCGATGTCGGCTCGCCCCGCCGCCACAGCGGCGCGCGTCTGCTCGGCTTTGCCATCGCGACCGCATGCAGCGGCACCTGCTCTCTGATCGCGCTCGGTTCCATGTTTGTCCGTCTCATCGCCGATGAAAATCTCTATGCCACCGTCTCGGACGAGGCCGCCGTGCAGATGGTCCTGTCCTCCGCCGGTCCGGTTCTGATCTTCTTTCTGATTATGTTTGCCTGCGCAGTCTGCACCGCCGTCTTCCAGTGCATGGCACTCTACCGTGTCGGCGTCAACTTCGGCGGCGGCGGCTTCGGCATCGCGCTGTTGCTGACCATATTCTTCTGCCCGCTGGCAACCTACATCATCCTGCTCATACTCTCGGGCAAGACCCCGGCATGTACCGACGGTGCGCCGACGTTTTCCGCGCCGCAGAGCGATGCACCCACCGACAGCGTATTCCAATAATCCAATCGACATCGACGAAAAAAGCGCCCGAACGGGCGTTTTTTTTGTCGAAACGCCCTCTTGCTTTTTCGCACAGGTGTGGTATACTCGTACTGTTGACTATCGCATCAGGAGAAAATCGACCATGACCGGCATTACAACCAAAGTATACAGACAGCACGCACTGCGCGCCGGGATGCATGACGGCATTCCGATAGGGCTCGGCTATTTCGCCGTCTCCTTTGCGCTCGGCATCGCCGCGCGCAGCGCGGGGCTGAATGCGGTGCAGTCTTTCATCGTCAGCCTGTTCTGCAACGCATCGGCGGGTGAATATGCAGGCTTTACCCTCATCGCGGCAAACGCCGCCTACACCGAGCTTGCGCTGATGACACTGGTCGCCAACGCGCGCTACCTGCTCATGAGCTGTGCGCTCAGCCAGCGCGCCGAGGGGCTTGGGCTGCTGCACCGCCTCATCATCAGCGTGGATGTGACGGACGAGATCTTCGCGGTCACCGTTGCGCGCCCGGGCAAACTGGACCCCTACCGCTTTTACGGCACGATGCTGGTGGCGTTGCCCGCATGGGCGTTCGGCACGGCGCTCGGCAACATTGCGGGCAATCTGCTGCCCGCGCGCCTTGTGAGCGCGCTCGGCGTGGCGCTCTACGGCATGTTCCTCGCAGTGATCATTCCGCCTGCAAAAAAGGACAAGCTGCTTGCCGCGCTGATTGTCTTCTGCTTTGCGGCAAGCTATGCGGCAGCGCGGCTGCCCCTCTTTGCCGCCATCCCCGAAGGCACGCGCATTCTGGTGCTGACCGTGGTGATTTCCGCTGCCGCCGCGCTGCTCTTCCCGCGCAAAGAGGCAGACGGGGAGGTGCAGGCATGACGCATAACATCCATGTGTACATCCTCATCATGATTGCGGTGACCTATGCCGTGCGCGTCCTGCCGCTCACGCTGATCCGCAAGCCCATCAAGAGTCGGTTTATCCGCTCGTTTCTCTATTATGTTCCCTATGTCACCCTCTCCGTGATGACCTTCCCCGCCATCTTAGACGCCACCGGCAGCCCTGTCGCCGGGCTCCTCGCCCTGCTTTGCGGCACGCTCGCCGCCTACTTCGGCATGAGCCTGTTGCAGGTCGCCGTCACCTGCTGCGGTGTGGTGCTCCTCGCCGAATGGCTGCTCCCGCTGCTCGGAATGTGAAAATATGCTTTGCGCATGCGTGTTCGGTACTCACAACATGCGGAAATCACCCACAAACCCGTAGGGGCGATTCACGAATCGCCCGCCGACTGTGGTTCATGCGGGCGACCGACGGTCTCCTCTACAGATATGCAAAAAATGCACCTGTCACAGCCGTGCGCACACAATAAAAGCATCCCGTCGGAAGCTTAAAGTTTCCGACGGGATGTTTATTTTTATGCAAGCTCGATTTGGGTGTCCGCAAGGGCGGCTTCCTCGGCGCTGTGCGTGACGAGGACGACGGTTCTGCCGGCAAGGTGCGGGCGCAGATTGGAAATGACCTGTGCCTTTGTCGCCGCATCAAGCGCGGAAAACGGCTCGTCGAGCAGCAGAATATCACCGCCGAACGCGAGCAGGCGCGCAAGCGCCGTGCGCTGGCGTTCACCGCCCGACATCTCGTGCGGCCGCTTGTCGGCGAACGCCTCCCCGCGGCAGATGCGGAGCGCGTCGAGCGCGGCCGCGCGATTGTGCTGCGGCTGCACCAGACGCACATTCTCGAGCGCGGTGAGCGCCGGGAAGAGGCGCGGCTCCTGAAACAGCATCGCGACCCGGCCGTCCGCGCGGACAATGCCGCCCTCCGGCGTCTCCAGTCCGGCGATCAGGCGCAGTACCGTGGTTTTGCCCCGCCCGCTTTCGCCAAGGAGCGCGGTAATCTTGCCGTCGGCGAAATACAGCGTGCAGTCGTCGAGCACCGTGCGGTCAAAGCGCTTCGTCACATGTTCAAAGATGATGCTCATTTCGCGCCTCCTCTCGACAGCAAAAGGCGCAGGCACTTCTCGAGCGCAAGGCTGACTAGAATGACCAGCAGCGTATAAGCAAAGAGGTCGGTCGTCTCCAGGTGCGCCTTGGCGTCGTGCAGATACAGCCCAATGGAGTCGCGCGGATAGCAGAGCACCTCGGCGGCGACCCCCGCCTTCCAGGCGAAGCCGAGCGCGGTCAGCGACTGGGAGCGCAGCGCAGGCTCGATCGACGGCAGGTACAGCGCGCGAAACCGCGCAAATCCCCGCACCCGGTAGACCTCGGCCGCCTCCAGCAGCCCGCGGTCGGTCTCGCCGAGGGCATTGAAGGCCGCGCCCGCCAGCATCGGGAACACCATCAGAAAGGTGATGAAGGTCGGGATGTGCGCATTCTTCATCATCACCAGCGTGAGGATGATGAAGGACGCAACCGGCGTGGAACGGATGACCGTGAGCAGCGGCGCGAGCAGCGTGTGCATCGGGCGCACGAAGAACATGAGAATGCCGACGGCAATGCCGCCGAGCGTGCCGATGAGATACCCCGCCGTCACGCGCGAGAGCGAACCGCAAAGCGCCCGCCAAAAGCCCGCCGTGCGCGCAAGCGCAAGGAAGCGCGCGGCAACGGCAAGCGGCGTCGGCAGGACGACCGCGCGGCCGACCGCCATGGCGCAAAGCTGCCACACGCCGATCCAGAAGGCAAGCACGAGAAGCCCGATCACCGCGCGGAGCGCGCGGGCGCGGCGCGGCTTACTCCGCACCGCAGTAGAAGTCATCGGCCGGCAGCGCACCGCCGATCGACGCGGGATTTGCATCATAGAGCACGCCGAGGAAGGCGGAAAGCGCCGTCTTCATCTCCGCGCCCGTGACAAACACGATGTTGCAGTTGGGATATGCGCGCTTTGCCACGGCGGCCTTCGGCACGATGCCGTAGGTCTCGCAGAGCGCCGCCGCGTCCTCGACATCGGCGTTGACAAATGCGACGCTTGCCGCATAGTCGGTGAGGAAGTCCGCAAACGCGTCCGGATTTGCCTCGATCGCCGTCTTCTTCACGATCACGCAGCCCTGCACGGCGCTCGTGTCGCTGACCTTGTCCCACTCGGCGGTGAGGTCGAGCGCGAGGCGCAGATCGGGGTTCTGCATCATCGCGGAGGTGACGTTCGGCTCGGGCAGCATGGCGAGCTTCACGTCGCCGCTTGCCAGCAGGGCGGCAAGCTCACTGTGCTCGGTCTTGTATTCGACGGTCACCTTGTCGGTAAGTCCGTTCTTCTCGAGAATGTAGTTGAGGATGTACTCGGGCGTCGCGCCGAGGCCGGTCGCATAGAGCGTCTTGCCCGCAAGGTCGGCAATGCTCTGCACGCTGTCGCCGTTTTCCAGAATGTGCAGCACGCCGAGCGTATTGACGGCGGCGCAGACGTAGGCGCCGTTCGTCTTCGTATACAGCACGCTTGCGAGGTTGACCGGGACGCAGGCCACGTCCACCTCGCCCTTGATGACCGATGCACTGACCGCCGTGGGGTCGCCCGCCAGCGTAAAGCTGTAGGTGTTGGTCGTTTCACCCTTCGCCGCCTTGTCCATCAGGGACGCAAGTCCCATGCCGGTCGGCCCTTTCAGCGTGACAACGCTGTAGGATGCCGGGGTCTTCTCGGCCGCAGTCGAGGCGGTCGTATCCGCCGTGGATTCGGCAGAGGCGGCGGGTTCGGTCGTCGTGCCGTCCGTCGGCACGGTCGTCGCCGGTTCGGCGCCGCAGGCGACAAGCGCCGCCAGCATGCAAAGGGTGAGTAAAAGTGCCAGAATCTTTTTCATTTTGTTCCTCCCGAAACGCGCGCAAGATACGCGCGGTTCTTTATATAAATTTTTCTTTGTTCTTTTTCGATTGCGCCCGCCGCGCAGAGCGCGTCAAACGCGCGGTAGAGCGACGCGCGGCCGAGCCCGAGCAGATCTGCCAGGCGCGAGAGCGGCATCTCCGGCGTGAAGGCGTCGCGGCCGTCCGACGCGCGCAGGAGATACCCCGCGAGCCGCGCCTCGGCGCTTTCCGCCGTGAACGTGGAGAGCCGCGCATTGAGGAAGCCGATTTTTTCGGACAGAAACGCGATGTACCCGATCGCCGTGCGCGGGTCGGCGGCAAACACCGCCTCCACGACCACGCGCCCGAGAAACGCCGCACATGCGCCGCCGCGGGCGCGCACCTGCGTTCCTGCACTTTCACGGCCGAAAAGCGTCGCCGCGCCGAACACGTCACCTGCGCCGAGTGTGCGCAGCAGCACCTCGCCGCCCGCGCCCGCGCGGATGATCTCCGCGCCGCCGCGCACCAGCACGCCGAGCGCGGCGGGCGTACCGTCCGCAAAGATCACGTCGCCGTCCGCAAATTCCGCCGTCCGTACATCGGGCGACGCAAGCAGCGCCGCGGCGCGCGCCGCATCAAAGT
>ENA-UONV01002580-UONV01002580.1-human-gut-metagenome-genome-assembly--contig:-CS4-NODE-2580-length-13153-cov-3.979615_pt1 | contig 13153 bp, 8 predicted proteins | sample MGYA00242461_ERZ724008 | MGnify/ENA metagenome assembly ERZ724008 | reverse complement strand
ATCATGATACATAATTGACAGAAGCAAAGGTATGAGCGGACAATCATTAACACAATACCTACAAATATGTATATTTGTCTTTACCCTCCCTAATTATAGGGATTTCATGATATTTTTCTTGTGAAAATGCACACAATACCTACAAATAGGTAACATCGACACCTTTTTACCTACTAATTGCGATTGCACACCGTTCGTAGCCCCTCTAATTTTGCCAAAAATTAAAAAACGCAATGAAAAGGTTAACTAATTTATTAGCAATCACTCTACTAACCTCTTGTGCAACGGCTTTTGCACAAGAACAAGAAGAAACAACGACAGGAAAATCCGCAGTGGAACAATCCGCAGATATTTATGCCTCCGGATATAACAAATTTCGCTTCGGCGGATATGGGGAAATCCTCGCGAACTTTATGGACTACGGCATCAACCGCTTCCGGGGTACGGACAACGGAAGCAAGAAAGACCATCGCAATTCGATCTCCATTCCTCGTTTTGTCCTGGCTTTCGATTACAAATTCAATTCCCAATGGATATTAGGAGCAGAAATAGAATTTGAGGCAGGAGGTACGGGAAGTGCCTATGAGATAGAGAACACAGAAAACGGAGAATATGAAATGGAGGTGGAAAAAGGCGGTGAAGTCGCTTTGGAACAATTCCACATCACACGTCTTGTCCACCCGGCCTTCAATGTCCGCGCCGGCCACCTGATCGTCCCGGTCGGCTTGACCAACGAGCAGCACGAGCCGATCAACTTCTTCGGGACTTCCCGTCCGGAAGGCGAAACGACTCTCCTTCCTTCCACCTGGCATGAAAACGGTATCGAAGTGTTCGGTACGTTCGGCCGAGGCTACACACGTTTCAACTATCAGGCTTTGGTCGTTGCCGGATTGAACGCCAACGGTTTCGACCGTAATACATGGGTTGCCGGCGGCAAGCAAGGACTGTTCGAAACAGACAACTTCACCTCGCCGGGCTACGTGGCCCGCCTGAACTACTTAGGGGTACCGGGATTGAAAATAGGCGGTTCCTTCTACTATTGCCACAACACAGGAGCCAATTCCGACAAACCGGAGACCTACGTCAAATATGGGAACATACCTTTGCGCATCTATACGGCCGACCTGCAATATAAAAACAAATATGTCACCGCACGTGCCAACATGATATATGGTAATCTGAGTAAAGCCGACGACCTCAGCAACGTCAACAACCACCAGAGTGGCGGTTCTCCTTACACACAGACAACCCCGATCGCCAAACGTGCAGTCAGCTACGGTGGTGAAGTGGGCTTCAACCTGCGTGCGGTTTGCAAAGACAACAGGAATGTGCCTGTAATTTATCCGTTCGTTCGCTACGAATACTACAACCCGCAGGAGAAAGGCGAAGGCAAACACACGATGGACTTACGCAACAAAGTAAGTATGTGGACAGCCGGCGCCAACTGGTACGCTCTACCTAACCTTGTCGTAAAAGCGGACTACACGACACGCAAAATCGGAGGCGGTAAATATAACAGTGAAAACGAATTCAGCCTGGCTATCGCCTACATCGGCTGGTTCCTCAGCAAATAAAAACAACATAAACAATTTAATAACTTATCAATAAAATGAAAAAGAAAAATTATTTCTATCTGGCAGCCTTATCGCTCGCCATGACATTCTCGATGGGAGCATGTAGCGACAACAACGATCCCACGCCTGATGGTGGCGGAAAAGATCCGGTCAGCCTGGACTACAGTTCTGAAAACGCCGTTGCATGGGGTAACTATATGTACAACGTGGCAATGTTGCTGAACAACGATGCGACCACGCTCTACAATTCCTGGGTAACGGATTATGTCGACGAGCAAGGTTCACACGGTCCATACGCCACTATCTTCAAAGATCAGACTGCCGGCGCTTACCAAAGCCCTCTTTCGTGTATCGAGGAAATGATCGAAAGCGGTATGTGGAACATCGCCAACGAAGTCGGTGACGCCAAGATCAAAGACCCGTATACCAAATATACCAGCGGTGACAAGGAAGGCGGTCTTTATGCCGTCGAATCATGGTATAGCTGGCACTCACGAGACGACTATACGAACAATATTTTCTCCATCCGTAACACCTACTACGGCCGTATCGACGACAACGACGTGTCCAAAGTAGACGGAAACCTGAGCGCTTTCAACTCTTACAAGGATTTCGACGATGAAGGGGATATCGCAGAGCACTCGCTTTCTAAACTGATCGCTTCTACCAATCCGGATCTCGACGAAGAAATCAAAACACTGATTTTCGCTTCTGCAAAGGCGATTCAGGCTATTCCGCAACCGTTCCGCAACAACATCGACAGCGAAGAGGCTGTTGCTGCAATGAACACCTGCATGGAACTGGCCAACCTGCTGTTGAACGAAGTAAAGCCGTATGTAAACCAGACTTTCGGCGACCCTGAATACGACGATGATTTGGATGCGATAGCCGAACAGTTTGTCGATGCAGTCGTTCTTCCGACTTATAAAGACTTGCAGGAAAAGAACAAGCTTTTGCTGGATGCGGTAAACCAGTTCAGACAGAACCCGAGCAACGACAACTTCGAAAAGGCCTGCAACTTATGGATCACGGCCCGCGAACCATGGGAAAAGAGCGAAGCTTTCCTTATCGGCCCGGTTGCCAACTTAGGCTTGGACCCGAACATGGACAGCTGGCCTCTGGACCAGAACGGTATCGTACAGGTATTGAATTCCCAGAACTGGGATGATCTGGAATGGAGCGGAAACTTCGACGAAGAAGACGAAGCCATCGGAGCTGCACAGAGCGTACGTGGTTACCATACATTGGAATATCTCCTGTTCAAAGACGGACAACCCCGTACTGTCGACGGAGCAAAATAAACATGCCTCTGAGACTACAAACTTGATAATAGATCATGACAAACCTTGAAGCAGCAGACAAATGCCCGCTGTTTCAGGGTTTCAGAGTTATTACACAATGTGACTCGCGTTATTCGGAAACAAATTCAGAAAACCAATAAAATGATATGAAGCAATCTTACCTGTTAGCATCCTCGCTATTCCTGCTCTTTTCATGCGTAGCTTGTGAAGAGGACGATAAAATGGATATGGATAAAATAGATGTCCCGAATGGATATGCGCTGTCAGCAGGGACTTCAACGATTTTCCTAAACTCATCGGTCGCCTATGATACGAACGCCGACTGGATAACAGGAGCCAACTCGATCCGTTTCAACAACGGCGACGGCCTCTACGACGACGTACGCACCAGTAACAACGGCGACGGAGGTGGCCTCGGACCTGTCTATGCCGGTTATTCTTGCGGCAGTTGCCACCGCAATGCAGGAAGAACCAAACCGACATTGTGGGAGAACGGCGGATCAGGCAACTACGGTTTCTCTTCCATGCTGGTTTATATCTCCCGTCGCAACGGTGCTTTCTTCCGCGACTATGGGCGTGTATTGCACGATCAGGCCATCTACGGCGTCAAACCAGAAGGTAAGCTGTCCGTCACATACGACAAACAAACTTTTTCTTTCCCCGACGGGGAGACTTACGAACTATGCAAACCTAATTACACGATAACCGAATGGTATAAAGACAGTATCGCCCCGGAAGATTTGTTCTGTACCGTACGCATCCCGTTACGCCACGTCGGCATGGGACAGATGATGGCTATCGACCGCCGGGAAATCGAAGCGCTCGCAGCCAAAAGCAATTATCCTGAATATGGCATCAGTGGACGTTGCAACTATATCACCGAAAAGGGCGTCACCGGTGTCGGCCTTTCCGGTAACAAGGCACAGCATCTCGACCTGACCGTCGAACTGGGCTTCTCAAGCGATATGGGTGTGACAAACAGCCGCTATCCGGAAGAGATTTGCGAAGGGCAGGCTCAGATCAACCAGGGCAGCATGATGGGACTCTCGTACGACCAGCTCGACATATCGACCGCCGATATGGAAGATGTGGACCTTTATATGCAAAGCCTCGGCGTTCCGGCGCGACGCAACATAAACGATCCGCAGGTCATCTTGGGAGAACAAAAGTTTTATGAGGCAAAATGTCATCTCTGTCACGTCACTACATTGCATACGCAAGCGGGCGGTTCCACTCTGCTCAACGGCACACGTTTGCCTTGGCTCGGCGGACAAACCATTCATCCTTATTCGGATTTCCTGCTACATGACATGGGGTCGGAAATCATGGGAGTCGGGTTGAACGACAATTATGTCAGCGGCTTGGCACGAGGAAACGAATGGCGTACCACGCCGCTCTGGGGTATCGGACTGCAGGAGAAAGTCAACGGTCATACCTATTTCCTCCACGATGGACGCGCCCGCAACCTGACCGAAGCCATCATGTGGCACGGTGGCGAAGGAGAAGCCTCCAAAAATTTATTCAAACAAATGAGCAAGGAAGAGCGTGAGGCAGTGATCGCATTCCTCAACTCCTTATAATTTATCCATAAGACAAACTAAAATGAAACAACTGATAATCATAATTGCAGCATTATTACTCTTGCCGTTGTCCGCCATAGCCCAATATGAGGAAGATACGGAAAACGGTGTCGTATCACTAAACGGCAAAGAAGGTTTTACGATCGCCACCAAAAAGGGGGATTTCGTTTTCAAACCTTATATGCTGGTTCAGACCAGTGCCAATATCAATTACTACGATGATGAAGGACTGGACCCGGCCTACAATCAGGATAATATACACAACAGCGGTTTCTCGATGCCATCCTCGGTTTTACGGGCAAGGCATTCAACCGGGTGACATTCAACCTCTCCATCAATGCAGCCGGAAGCGGAGGGAACATCTTGCAACAGGCTTGGTTCGACGTAGAGATGAAGAAAAGTTTTGCTATACGTGTCGGCAAGTTCAAGACTCCGTTCTCACACGCTTACCTGACTACGTTGGGCGAAACGTTAATGCCGACATTGCCGACATCGCTCACCTCATCCGTTATCCTGCCTTATTCTCTTAATGCCGTGACACCAAATATCGGCATGGGATTCGATCTCGGAGTGGAAGTGCATGGATTGGTAAAGGAGAAGTTCGGCTACGAAGTGGGGATCTTCAACGGAACGGGAAGTACCGTCAACGTAGCGTCCAAAACGTTCAGCGACGACTGGCATATCCCGTCATTGCTGTATGCCGGCCGCGTCACTTACATGCCGAAAGGCGTCATGCCGTCCAACCAGGGCAGTCCGAACCGTTTGAAGGAAGACAAAATGCTGTTCGGCCTTTCCACTTCATTGAATGTGGAGAGCGAGAGCGAAAGTACGAACGACTTCCGTGCAGGAGCTGAATTCGCCATGCTGAAGAACCGCCTGTACCTCGGTGCTGAAATCTATTATATGAACGTAGGTTTTACCAAACGGCAGAAAATCAACGAGAGCTATAATTACTTAGGAGGGTACGTGCAAGGCGGTTATTTCGTTACCAATAAATTGCAGGCGACAGCCCGCTATGACTTCTTCAACCGCAATGGATTGGACACAAACGGTTTCCTGAATATGCCGGCCGTCGGATTCAACTATTTCTTCACCGGCTGTAACCTGAAACTGCAAGCCATGTATCAATTCATCGGGCGTACCGGACACGACACGCAGCTTGATCGCGACAACGACGACTTAGGATTAGCCATGCATTCCGGAACTGTCTTACTTCAGTACACTTTCTAATCTCAACGTCATGAAAAAAGAAATTTATTCATTCATCTCCGGGCTGTTGCTCTTTTCCGGTCTTGCCATCTCCTGCGACGACGGCAAGATATATGATGAAAACAATCAGACGGAAAGAGAGGGAGGGACGGTGAAGTTGACCGCCAAAATCAGCGGGGTAGATTCCTGGCCGGGCGGTTACAGCGTCGTGCTGGCCGGATTCACTCCCGACAATGCTTTCGCCCAAACGGCAAAAGGGATTAGCCAGACAGACGACGGGACGATAGACATGGTCTTGGCCGGTATTCCCAGCGAGGTCACACAGATCGAAGTTTGTGTCATCAACAAGCTGCGCAAAAGGATCGCTAGTTTTTATACCGCCGACTATACGGAACAGGCGGATACTATACGGCTGAACGCCGGAAATCTGGACGCCGGTATGTTCAACAGCGTCCAGACCGAAATCTTCAACCGTTCCTGTACGGCTTGCCACGGAGGGAGTACGGAACCTGCTGCAGGGCTGTACCTTACGGAAGGTAAAAGCTACAAGGCGCTGGTCGATGTCGTAGCCGATAAAAGCGAGGAAGGGCTGAAGCTGGTCAAGCCGGGAAGTGCGGAGGAAAGTTTCTTGCACGTCATCTTGCACGAGAACATTGTCAAATACGATCATACCAACATCATTACAACGTCCAGCACCCTGACGTTGCTTGACGATTGGATCAATAACGGAGCTAAAGAATAAGAGAAAGCACATATTACATGGATTATATCAAAAAGACATATACAGACAAAGCTGTCGAAGTTCAAATTTCTTCTTTTGCCGGGAAAGGCGGGGTAACCGAATATCACGTCCTGCTCGCTATTACAGACCAAACATTGCCGTTTTCCGGACAACTTCAGAACCTCCAGCAGGCCTATGCGGCAGTTGTCCAAGAGGCATTACCCAAGAATGCGACTGCCGTTTTCCGACGCTATTTCCTGAGCGACACAGCCAACCAGGCCGATTTAGTGATGGCCTGGGAATGCGAAAATTCCTATTGCCCGCTTTCCGTTGTGGAACAGGCTCCACTGAACGGGAGCAAAATAGCCATGTGGATTTGGTTCCAGACCGATATCACCGTCGAAACGATCAAAAACGGAATGTCGAAGGCCAAACACAACCACTATACACAATACTGGACCGGAGGCTCTTGCAACAGAGCTTCCAACTCCGAATACCAGACACGACTTTTGCTGAACGATTACGTGTTGCAACTGACCGAACAGGGATGCAAGTTGGCAAACGATTGCATTCGTACCTGGTTCTTCGTCCAAAATGTGGATGTCAACTATGCCGGTGTCGTCAAGGCTCGCAAAGAGGTTTTCGTCACGCAAGACCTGACGGAAAAAACTCATTATATTTCCAGTACGGGAATAGAAGGACGCCATGCCGATCCGAACGTTTTTGTCCAGATGGATACCTATGCCGTAAAAGGTTTGCAACCCGGGCAAATCCAGTTTCTCTATGCTCCCACCCATCTGAATCCGACCTACGAATACGGGGTGACTTTCGAACGGGGGACAGCCGTAACCTATGGCGACCGGAAACAAATCTTCATCTCCGGAACCGCGAGCATCGACAACAAAGGCGAGATCGTATATCCGGGGGATATCCTGAAACAGACGGAACGTATGCTGGAAAATATCGACGTCTTATTGCAGGAAGCGGGTGCCGGATTGCAAGACATTATGCAGGCGATCGTCTACTTGCGTGACCCGGCCGATTATGTCATGGTCAAGCAATATATCGAAAGCCGGTATCCGTCGTTCCCCCATCTGATCGTACATGCTCCCGTGTGCCGGCCGGGCTGGCTGATCGAAACGGAATGCATAGCTGTCGTACCGGCGGATGAACCTCAATATGCATGCTTATAATCAACCTACTATACAAATAATAAAAGATATGGGAAACATGAAGAACGGAAAATACAGGGAAACAAGTAAGATGAGTGACCTGATATGCGAGAATTATCCGATGGTCCTTGTGATGAGCCGCTTCGGTATCGACCTGGGGTTCGGAGAGAAAAACATCGGGGAAGTATGCCGGCAGAATAAGATCGACACACATACTTTCCTGACTGTCGTCAACTTTCTGACAGAAGCGGAGACGGTCCCGACAGCAGAAGTCCATAAGGATATCTCTATCTCCTCGCTTATCACTTATCTGCATAATGCACACGACTATTTCCTGAACTTCCGTCTTCCCCATATCCGCCACAAACTGACAGAGGCGATCGTGAGTTGCCCAAAAGATGTGGCTTTCGTGATCCGCCGCTTTTTCGACGAATATGCCGAAGAGGTACACAAACATATGTCGTACGAAGAGAAAACCGTCTTTCCGTATGTCCGTAATTTACTGGAAGGAAAGAAAGACCCGAAATATAACATCACCATCTTCCGTAAGCGGCACGACCAGATCGAGATGAAAATTACGGAACTGAAGAACCTGATCCTGAAGTATTATCCGGGACCGGACAGTAACCTGCTCAACAGCGTCCTATTCGATATCTTCGCGACGGAACAGGATCTTGCTTCTCATAACCGAGTAGAAGACTATATCTTCGTACCAGCTATTCTATCTTTAGAAAAACAATAAAACCACCTGCCATGTCCACTAACATCAAAATAGCGATAGCCGAATCGTCCGCCATCATCCGGTGCGGACTGGAAACGCTGCTGAAACGCTTACCCGGATTCCGTATCCAGATATCCGAGATAACAGCGGCAGACTGTCTGACAGAGGGCTTACGCATTTATAAGCCGGACATTCTGATTATGAATCCTTCCATTCCCGGAAACTTCAACCTGCAACATTTGAAAGACGAATGCGGCTGTCCGGATATGAAATGCTTCGCCCTTTTATATAATGTGAGTGACCCGTTCCTGCTTCGCCCCTACGACGACCAGATATCCGTATACGACAGTGCAGACGAGTTGAAGCACAAGCTGGAACGCCTCAACACCGAAGAAGTGCCGCCCGAAGAAGGGGAAAGTGATGACCAGCAGACACTGAGCAGCCGGGAAAAAGAGATTGTCGTCTGCGTGGTGAAAGGCATGACAAACCGGGAGATTGCAGACCGGTTGTATCTCTCCACCCATACCGTCATCACACACCGACGGAATATCGCACGAAAATTACAGGTACACAGTGCCAGCGGCTTGACCGTCTATGCCATCGTAAACAAATTGATAGAGTTGAAGGACTTGAACGGTTGACAAACAGTATCACACCTTACTTTATTAAGTAATTTTCAACTCTCAATTTTCAATTTTCCATTAAATAGCCTTATTTTTACGATTCATACCGCAAAAACACACAGACATGAACCTGATAAGGAAAACATACGGCACGACAGAGGTACAAATCACCTCATTCCAATCTTCCAAAGGTATAACGGAATACCATATCTTCTTCCAACAGACGGACTGCATGGAGGATTTTCACACCCAGTTACAGCATATACAAGATGTTTACACCCGTTCAGTCGAAGAGTTGCCGGGTAATCCGGCTGCCATTTTCCGGCGTTATTTCCTGAGCGACGTCACCAACCAGACGGATGAACTGATGGAACGGGAACGGCTTTTCCCCTACTGCGCACTGTCAATCGTACAGCAGGCTCCGATGAACGGTACGAAGATTGCACTGTGGGCCTGGTTGCAGACAGGTGTGCAGACACAGGTATTGCCAAGCGGATTGTTTGAGGCGCATCACGGTGCATACGGCCAGCTTTTAGGTGCCAACCAGTGCAACAGGGCGGCCAATTCGGAATATCAGACCCGCCTGATTTTCCGCGATTATATCCTGCGATTGACGGAAGCCAATTGCACATTGGCGGCAAACTGCCTGCGCACGTGGATCTTCGTACAGAATGTAGACGTAAATTATCCAGGTGTGGTAAAAGCCCGTAAAGAGGTGTTCGCGACACAGAACCTGACGGAAGAGACTCACTTCATCGCCAGTACAGGGATCGAGGGCCGCTATTTCGACCCGATGGTATTTGTGACAATGGACACATATGCTGTTTCCGGTATCCGTCCCGAACAAATCCGCTATCTATATGCTCCCGAACACTTGAACCGCACATATGAATATGGTGTTACGTTCGAACGGGGCACAGCTGTCACATACGGCGACCGTCGCCATATTTTTATATCCGGCACGGCCAGCATCGACCGATACGGAGAAATCGTACATGCCGGCGATGTCATGAAACAGGCTTCCCGTATGATCGAAAACATCGAAGCCCTGCTGAAAGAAGCGGATGCCACTTTGAATGATATCATGCAGGCGGTAATCTATATCCGCGATACGGCTGATTATGCACGAGTCAAGCAATATATGGATGAGCACCATCCCACCCTTCCCAATATCATCGTGCGTGCTCCGGTTTGCCGGACCGGCTGGCTGGTCGAGATGGAATGTACGGCGGTGACTGCAAATGGGGATGAACGGTTTGCAGCACTTTAGCCATTCGGGCTAAACCTTTATCATAATAACAACGAAACCCCGGCAGAATTACTCCACCGGGGCTTGTTTTTTGTCTGCTTTCCTTCCTCACAGAAGTACAGGCAGCGTTCTTATTTTTTACTTTAGTATTAATGTACCACTTGTTCGCCCTCGCGGGGTAATTGAACGGTCGGAAAGACCGGACACGTAGTCATTATTTGATTATAAAATCTTTATTTCAATATAGTAGAGACACTGTTTCATAGTGTCTCTACGGGAGATCATTATTACTTAACGATCGCTTTAACAGCTTCTTCACCTTCAACAGCTACTACAACTACGCCCTGAGGAGCAGCAATTGTTGCATCGCTTGAAGTGATAGCTGTGTTAGCAACTGTCTGACCCAAGATGTTAGTGATAACAACTTTCTTACCTTCAGCGTTAGCTACACGTACAGCACCCTGCAAAGCGATTACTGTAACTTCAGATGTTGCAATTTCTTCATTGTCTGTTGCCAGCTGATCGTCAACCTTATTTTCAACATTGAAAATCAAAGCTCCGTCGCCACCTGTTGCAGCATGTGAGAATGTAGATGATTTGTCTGTCAAAACCACACAACCATTCTGAATCTTCAACCATGCAGCATTTTCAGGTGCAATAATTTTATTGTCATAGTTGTTCGATTCGAACAAGAACTGATTTTCTACACCTTCTTCCGTTACATTACCTGCATTTTCCGGATGTACATAACGGAATGACCAAGTGTAATTCTTATGGTCGTCACCGTCAAGTCTATTCTTAATCCAATATGATTTAGAAGCAAGATTTTTCACAGAATCATTATAAGCTTCCAAAGCATCGAAGCTAATCTTATCGTTAGCCAAAGCTACGAATTCTGCCGGCAGGATCCACAACGTATCGGCAACACGGATACCTTCAACGAAACCTACGCGAGTATAACCACCCTTGATATCTGCATAAGGTTTGTCCTGACCGTAAACATCTACAGAATCCTGGAAACTTACCAAATATTTAGCTCTTTCGAAGCCAGGGATAGCCGGAGTAGCGTGAACACAATGTTCTGCGTCTGTAATATTACCGTCTTTGTCTACGTGAGGACCATCTTCCGTACAAGGTTTACCCGGAGTTCCAGCAAAGTCGTTATGTGCAACCGAAATCAAGTATTGCGGTTTGATATAACCAGCACCACGATTAACCCAAGCAGTATCGATCTGGAATGACAAACCTGTTGCTTTGTCAGCTGTCCACATACCCAGATAGTCAACATTAGCATCAGTCAAGTTGCTATTGTTTTCATCCATCAAGTATTCCTTACGGATAGTTTCGAAGAATCTCAAGCTGTCACAGCCATCCGTTGCGCTTTCACTTAGTGCAACGTTGTTGAAACGACGATACAACGGAGTTGTAGAAGGTTCAACAGTGAAAGCAGAAGTTCTTGTTTCATTCAGCAACTGAACTTTCAGACCAGCACTCATACCGTCATCAGCGATACCGATTTTCTTCGTATCAGCTGTATTTTGAATTTCAGTAGCATGAGCAGCTTTATTATAATAAGATTCGACGATAGCATAGAAGTCCTTACCATCATAGTGGTTGTTTTCTTTAAAGAAGAATGTATCAACAACCATCTTAGTATTATAGTTTGCTACACCCATTGAATACTTGCTTCCATAAGCCTCAACCAAACGATCCTGTTCGTCTTTAGCAATGACATAATTCGTTCTTTCCAACTGAGCTAGTCCCGGAATCTTTTTCAAAAGAGCGGCATCAACATCGATACCATATTCGTATGTAGAACCTTCAACCAAAGCATAATCGCCGGCATCCTGCTTAACATAGATCAAAGAATCTTTACCTGTACCGTTAGCAATCCAATATTCCATTGAGAATGGGTTCAGATAATTGAATTTATATCTGTTGACCAACAAATCTTTTGAGTCGATATGTTTGTAACCTAACTTCTTATCTTTGATGATTGCAGAGTCTTTGATCTGAACAAACGTTACGTTGTTCAACATATCAGCACCCGTTGTAAGTGTATAGATTTCACCATCTTCATTCAAACGGAACTGAACGTTATCCCAATCTTTCGCATTCGGGAATTCACGGTTTACAATTTTAACCGGAGAAACCGGTTGAGATACCTCTGCATTCAATGTTTTTGTAATAACCCACTGGTATGCAGGCATATGTAACGGTTCCTGTTCGTCCAATGTCACCCATTCGATTGCATATTGATTTTTACCTTCTGCATTTTTATGAATAGGAGCAGCCAATACCTGACCCTTTGCATTCTTGATGATATACAAACCGTTGTCAACAGAAGTCTTATCGCTAGTTACGAAACAGCCTTTCAGACCGAAACCGATCTTTGTATTAATAGGTTGTTCTCCAATTGTAGCAATACGATCCGCAACAGTAAAGTTCTGCAACTTAACATGCAATTTAGCAGCATCAACATTACCTTCAGTCTTAAACGGATCTACAAACTTATCACCATAATTATAAATTTTTCCTTTCGCTGTACCATCAATTTCGCTCCAATACTTTTCAGCATTCTTATCTGATTTGTAACGAGCCTGTTTAACCTGGATACGCAGTTGATCCAAAGAAGGACGATAAGTAAATAAGAACTTGTGCTGATCTACTAACAATGAGTTATCAAAATCTTTTTCTTTAGCCATATCAGTCCAGCCAAACTTCAAGAATTGAATACCAACACCATTAGCAGCAGTATCCACTTTCAAATAAGCATTCGCATCGGATTTAGAAGTCACATATACGAAGTTATGATCAGTATCTGCTGCAACTCCTTTAGCAACAAAAGCAGTCGTTGAGAACGGATTGACATCTGCATTTGCATCCGGAGTAAATGTAAGCACATTCTTATTATCTTTCAAATAAGCATTAATTTCAGCCGCACTCAAAACGTAAGTACCTGCATCAAAAAGAGTAAATTGAACTCTCTCCGATTCTGATCGG
>ENA-UONV01002579-UONV01002579.1-human-gut-metagenome-genome-assembly--contig:-CS4-NODE-2579-length-13153-cov-4.581463_pt1 | contig 13153 bp, 7 predicted proteins | sample MGYA00242461_ERZ724008 | MGnify/ENA metagenome assembly ERZ724008 | reverse complement strand
AAATAGCTCTCGAAATTAACTTCTTTTCACTATGTCTTTCCTTGAAAATAAATATTTTGCATAATAAATGCAACTTTGTCCTTGATTATTAGGATACATTTATTGTATTTTGTATCTTTGTAAGACAAAACGAGAACCTACTATTTTTTTACAAACATAAACCAAATGATGAGAGTTAATCAATTACTTGGAATGGGTGCGTGTTTCGCTATGCTCGCACTGGCAGGATGCATGGATAAAGATGTTTATGATCCTGGTAAGGATCCGACCGTATTGAAGCCGGAAAGTGAATACTTCGATTTTACCACAACTACTAATGTGGCGTTCGAGGTCAACTATGGAGAGATTGGCAGTAATGCCTTAATAGAAATCTTTACAGAAGATCCAATCTCTTACAATGAAACAGGCTCGTTCGTTATTCAGGGTGAACCAGTTTATAAGATATTTGCAGATGCAAAAGGACGTTTCGTTGGCGATGTGGAATTGCCTACGGCTGCTAAAGTTGTGTATGTTTTCTCGCCTACCTGGGGTGTTCCCATGTGTGTGGAAGCGGATGTGGAGAATGGCAAGGTGACGGTGAACGAGACGGACGCTACTTCGCGGGCGGCAGCTGCTACACGGGCAAACTCAAAACTGAAATTGGCAGAGATCAATAGATCCCGGAATGTATATTCTTTGGTGGAGATTGACAATCGCTATGGAGAGCCTGACGATATAAACGGCTTGATCGATGATGGTAAACTCAAGCCTTATTTCATCAGAGGCGTGCAGCGAGCTTTGTGGAATGATAAAAAGTCAAAACCCGATAATCTGGACAACAGAGATATGGTGAGAGATACGAAACACGTCAACACCACCATTGCAAAGACTTATCAGAACCAACAGGGCCAGACGGTAACCGTGGAGGATGCGGAAATATTTTTCACTTTCATGACCGAATCCGGCTGGAATCAGAACACGGTGGGATACTATTATTACAAGACCGATGAATGTCCTTCCACTCCCAATGGAGTGAAGAAGATTGTTATTTTCCCGAATGCGTCGATTGGTGGCAATCCTCCTTATGGAGCAAAGGGATTTGATGGTCAGAAATATGACGAGGACGATGCTCCTTTGAAAACCAACCAGAAAATACAGCTTCTTTTCCAGGATGAACAAGGCAAGCTCTCCACCAAATTCCCGGCAGGATACACTATTGGTTACTTCATTATTGCCAATGGTTTTGAGTGTGGCTCCCGGAACAGTAAGGGACGTATCAATACCGAAAGAAACTTTGTTTATTCCAATAAAGAATGGAATAAGGACTATAAAGGCCAGCAAGCCCGTTTCATTTCTCTTACTGCATCGGATGGTACAGTGGTATATGGTGTAGAAGACGGTGGAGACACCAGCTATGAAGATGTCCTCTTCTGCATTGACGCTAATCCGAATGAAGCTATTTTTGATCCCGACCGTCCCGTCATAGATCCGGATCCGGATGAACCGGAAGTCTCTGAAACCGAGAACACTTATTTGTCTTTTGCCTATGAGGATATCTGGCCTTCGGGAGGCGACTATGATCTGAATGATGTTATCATAGAATACCATCGTTCTATTACCTTCAATAAAGACAATTACGTGAGTGAGGTGAAAGAAACCTTCAAGCCTGTACAAGATGAGCTTGCTGCTACCAATAATAATGCGTTTGCCGTACAGTATGCCACCGATCAGCGTGGGGCAATAGTGCTGCCTTCCGGTGCTGAAAATGAAACTGCGACAAACTCCGTCATCCTCTTCCCAAATGCCAAGTTGGTGAGAGGACAGGAGTTCGTCATAACTCGTACATTCACTGCGGGTGCTATGAAGAAAGACGCTTTAAAAGTTGGAAACTCTGTCTTGAATCCTTATATCATTGTGAGTTATGAAGGAGTAGGGAAAGACAATCGTACTGAAGTACATTTGCCAAAGGCTAAAGCTACTAATTTAGCCAATCCTGACCAAATAGGTAAAAATGCAGATGCTTACTATGTGAATAAGGATGGGAAACATCCGTTTGCCATCTCTATACCCGGCACTTTCACTCCTGTAACGGAGACAGTGCCGATAGACAAAGAATATCCCGATTTTGAGAAATGGGTAGAATCAGATGGTAGAGAGTATACGGATTGGTATAACAATTATCAGAAGTCTGGCAATTGATGCTCTTCCATTAGAGAAGTAAAAAAAAATAAGAGGGTGTTTACTTTAACTGCCAGGTCAATAGGCAGGGAGTAAGCACCCTCTTATTTTTGTGAAAAGCTTATTGTGAGTTGCGCGTTACGGTGTGCAGCACGTTTCCTTTTTTATCGATCATTCGTAGTGTCAGTTCTTTCTTGTCTGCAGACACTACGGAGAAGCCCGGTTCAGGATTACAAAATACGGTTCCTTCTGTGGGCTTTACTTTGCGGGAGAGCGAACCGGCTGAATTGACAATATAGTCGATGTTGCTTCCCGGCATGCGGATATGCTGGAAGTTATGAATGTGTCCGCAGATGTACATATCCACTTTGTGCTTGCGGAGTATCGGATCGAGACGTTTTTGCATATCCAGGCGTTCGCTGTCATCTTTGGACGTTTCTGCATAGATGGGGTGGTGACCAGCTACGATGATCCAGTCTTCTTTGGCACCGATCAGTACCGAGTCAATCCAGGCAAGTTGTTTTTGCAAATCCTGTTTGCATGCGTCGGGATAGGTAGCGGAGTCGTTGCGGTATTTGTCCATCATGGGGGCGGTGTCCACCCAGACGATGCGGATAGTGATGCCGTCGTCCTCAAATGCCTTGGTGTAGTAACGGGCGGGCATGGTCCAGCGGCGGCTGATGTTAGTATAGTCCAGTACTGCCTGCGTGTTGCCGCGATACTCGTGATTGCCGAGTACGGGAAACCAGTCGATCATTAGCTCCGGGTGGGAGTAGATGAGTTCATAGTTGGTCATCCACAGTGGGTCGTTTACGCTGCGTACGCCCTCAAAGTGATGCACGTCTCCGGTGGCGACTACGAATTCGGGGCCTATTTCTTCGGCCATGGTGCCCATCAACTCGGCTATGGGTTTCTGGTCGTAGTAACCGTTACGACCGAGGTCGTTGGCTACATAGAAATTGAATTTCTTGTCGAATATGGAATAATCCGTTATCTGTGCGGTTGCCCAGTTGCTGACGAGGATAACTAAAAGGAGAAAGGATATCTTTTTCATTATTACATTTTTTGATTGTTACTTGTTAGAAAGTGATTTTCACGCCTGCATTTACCTTTATGCCGTAGTGCTCGCTTTGCATGGTGCGGTCTTTGGTACCCTGATAGTAGCGCAGAGGCTGGTTCAGCAGGTTGTTTGCTTCGGCATAGAAAGTTGTTTTCAGTTTCTTTCCGAAGGTATAGCTGGCATTGGCATCCATATAGTTCACGGCATCGTAGTAACGGTCATAGAATTTTTCTGAGCCCATTTCGTCGATGAATGCGGATGCGTAGTTGTAAGAGAGGCGGATGCTCAGACCGGACTTCTCAAAGAAGAGTGAAGCATTGGCAGTGTGCTCCGGAGAACCCGGGAGACGCAGGCCGCTTTCATTCTCGCGTCCTTCAAAGTTGAAGTTATCCACACGGGAGTAAGAATAGGTGTAGGTTCCGTAGAAGCCGATGCACTTCAACGCCGGGGCAATGAAACTGAAGTCGCGTTGATAAGCAACTTCCATACCCAGCAGGTCGGCATTGCCGGAGTTGCGCGGTTGACTGAACTTGGTATAAGTGGTTCCGTTGTAGCTGTAGTTGCGCAGGGTCTGGTCTACAATGAAATCATTAATTTTTTTGTAGAAGATGCCGCCACTGACGAGACCGATGCTCTTGAAGTAGTATTCACCACTCAGGTCGAAGTTATAGGAGAGTGTCGGTTTCAGTCCCGGATTACCAAGAGAGATTTCGTTATCGCTGCGCTTAATCGTGATATTGGGTGCCAGAGCGGAATACTTGGGGCGTGCAATGGTGTTGGTGAATGAAGCGCGTACCTTGAAATCATCGTTCACATCGTACTTTACCAGAACGGAGGGAAGTACATTCAGGTAACTGTCAGATTCGTAGGGTGTACGGGTTGTCTTTTCTTCGTCTGCATCAAACTGGCTGCCGGAATATTTCACATGTGTATTTTCCAGACGTAGTCCGAGCATCATATCCCATTTCTTGCCAAGTTTCTGGTCGAAACGGAGATAGCCTGCTGCAACGGTTTCTTTAGCATTAAAATTGGTGGCGAGTTCCTCTTGCACTTGATCCTTTTCGAACAGACTTGTATTATTCAGGTCAAGTTCTCCCAAATACTCTTTGCTAACGAAGCTACCTACTTTATATTGATCTCCCGGAATGTAACCATCACGGTTCTGGTCAACTGCAGCAGCCAGGCTGGCTTCGTCGAAACCTTTTTCATCCAGTGGGGTATATTCGTAGAAGTCAATCTCCTTGTCCTTAGTCTTATGCACTACTTTGGCACCAAAGCGCAGGTGATTTCCAAATTCCCCTTTTGTCAGTGGCAAGCTGAAGTCGAGTTTGAACTTAAAGTCTTTCTCCTGAATGTCTTCTTGTTGTTCGGTCACTTCTTTTAGACTGAAATCATCATTCAGATACATCGTTGAACCTTCTTGTGGAGTAAGCAGTGGTTTACGTTCATTGCTCAGGTCCATATTGAACTTCTGTTTCTTCAACTGATAGTCGATGTAACGTTCGTTGGGACGTTCTTCGCTGGCTTTGGCATAGTTGACACTCCATCTTGTATCCAGTTTGCCCAAAAGGTGCTCACCGCCGAGGGTAAAGTCCATGGTGCGTTGGCGTTCCAGGCGGGCGTTGCGATTATCAGGCGTACCACCTTTGGTTTGCACACGCATGGTACCTTTGTTATTGATAGAACAATATTCGTTACCATTGTCATCCTCTTCCAGATTGATACCTTTCACGGTGAGACGATAACGGTTTTCCCAGTCATTGCGGTTATTGAAGATACCTTTGAAGGTGAGTTTGTGGTTTTCGTTAATGTCCCAGTCGAGGGCAGCGGAGTAACTTTGACGCTCGCGGGTAACGTAGTATTGGCGAACCTGATAGTCGGTGATGCAGAGTTCTCCGGTTTCTACATCCTTGTCCCATACGAACTCAACATCATCCGAACCGGAAGGTGAGTTCTGGTAAGAAGCGGAAAGCATGATTCCCAGTTTGTCGTTGAAGAAACGGTCGCCGTAAGTAAATCCTAAATTCAACTGTGCTTTATCGCTAATCCAGTTGTAACCTGTTCCGGCAGTGGCACTGATGAAACGCTTATAAGGAGAGTTCTTGGTTACTAAATTGATGGAACCACCGATAGCATCGGCATCCATATCCGGGGTAACGACTTTATTTACTTCAATGGTCTGTATCATATCTGCAGGAATCAGGTCGAGCTGTACATTACGTGTGTCGCCTTCAGCAGAAGGAACCCGGTTGCCGTTGATGGTAACGGAACTCATATCTGCACTTGTTCCACGTACTTGTCCGAAGCGGGCTTCGCCCTGGTCATACTGTACATTGATACCTGAAATACGTTTCAGTGCATCTCCAATGTTAGAGTCCGGAAATTTACCTACCTGATCGGCAGAAACCACATTCTTGATACCGAGACTGTTTTTCTGTGAATTAATAGCGCGACGTTGTCCTTGGAAGGCTCCACCTACTACTACTTCCTGAAGTTCAACTCCTTCGTTCAACATAACGTCTTTCTCTAAAGTACGTCCTTCGGGAATCGTTATTTTCAATTCCACAGGTGAGTAGCCTACATAACTTACTTTTACGGTGTAAGTTCCCGGTTCCAGATTAGGGAAAGTGTAGAAGCCGTTGACGTCACTTGTCACCCCGGCATGTAATTTTTCAATGTAGATGGAGGCACCCGGAAGAGTTTGTTTCGAAGCATCAATGATGCGACCGCGTACAGTGCCTTGTTTTACTACGTTTGTTTTCTCGTCAGCTCTTGTCAGATTACTGACTGTTGTAAATAAGAATAAGAGCGCAAATACTCTAAAAATGTGTTTCATACTTGTTATGATACGTTAATGAATTTGCCGCAAAAGTAGAGACATTGCGTTTCATACTTTTTGCGGTAAATTGAAGAAATGGTAACAAATATGATACATTTCGGTTACGCTATTCTATCGCAACACTATTTTTGTTAATCTGGTAGTTGATAATCTAAGAACAAGATTTTTGCATTTGGGACAGTTATTATCTGTAATGACAATAATCTATATCTACAAAACCATCTTCTCTTTTATCATTAAAACAATAGATTCCTATCCGGTCACCACGGTAGTTTCCCCATGTCAATTGGTACATCTCACCAAAAGGCAGAAAATTATCACCATCCAGACTATAGTAGTATTGGGACTTGCCATCCATGCCCCATTCTGTTCTGAACCAGACAAACTTGGAACGAATATGAATTCCTTTCGTTATATTGCCATTCTTTCTGTATTCAAGATAACAACTATCTCCTTCTTTCACTACACCAATGGCCGAGTGTTGGGAAGAGAAGTGGCAGAGTCCATTCTTCTGGCCATCCTGCATATTGGAAATATCCATTTTTATAGTTACATCGTTATTCTGTTTTCTAAAGGTGCGTTGCGTGAGTGTATTGCCTGCTTTTAATAAATTATTAGTTTCCAAAGGTCGATAGGCTTTCAGACGCAACCAGCCCGGACGTTCAGTAAGGGAAAAGTAATCTTTTCTTGGTTGATAATTCCATTGCCACTGCGGAGCAAGACGGTCCTCATCGAAATCATCACTACGTTTGATATATAATTTCTCAGTATGTTTAAAAGGAATCTTTCCATCCCATTTCATTGTACCGATATTCTGAGGAAGCACTTCACCTAGTATGGGCCAATCCTCTACCCATGTAACAGGTAACAGACTGACAATTCGCCCGCTCCAATCTCCTGTTCCATGATGGGTAAGAAAATACCAGTTATTATCCTTTCCCAGAATAATGCCTCCCTGATTCGGTTCCATGGCTTCACAACTGGGTAATGCCAATTGTTTTTCTTCCTTATAGGGTCCTGCCAATTTTCTGGAACGTTTTGCCATGACGTAGCGTCCTACTCCTGGCTTATGTTCGCTGAAAATCAGATAATACCAGCCGTTCACCTTAATCAGCTTACTGGCTTCCCTGCCACTACCCGAATTAATGAGTTTCGCAGATTTTCGGTCAATGCTTTTCCCATCCTCGGACATCTTAAAAAGATAAGTCTTATATCCGTCGGCAAAATGAGTGCCGACAAAGTAAGCTTTCCCATTTTCATCCCACATTGCAGTGCAGTCGTCCCAGCCGGGTTCGGGAAGCAACGGTGTCAGCGGCTCCCATGGGCCTTCGGCACGTGAAGCAGATGTCATAAAGTAGCCTTCGTCGGGGGTGCCGAAGAATAAATAAAAACGTCTGTTATAATGCCGGAGCGTTCCTGCCCATACACCCCGACCATAACGGTTCATACGGGTCCAGTGCAAATCTTCACTTATTTGTGTCAGATCATCTATTATATTTCCACAGATTTCCCAGTTTACAAGGTCTTTGGAATGCAGAAGCGTCATTCCCGGGGAGAATTGAAATGTGGAGGATATGGCATAATAGTCTTCATCTACTCTGATGCAGTCAATATCGCTGTAATCTGATGGAATGATGGGGTTCATGTAAGTTCCGTCTCCCTGATCACCCCAGCTTTTCCAGTTGCCCCACTCTATGGATTGCTGCCCCGACAGGTAAATGCTAAAGCAGGTGCAAAAAAGTATTGATACCAGGTATCTCATAATAATTTCCCATTTAGATTAATAAATATTCCATTCCCAGATTCCCGCGATTCCTTTTAAAATCTTTATTCGGAGATAGCGGTATTTCTTATTCGGAGTATCAATGTGTGGTGACTGTATTTTTATATCTTCATGTCTTCCACAGACTTGCCATATCTTTCCATCGGTAGATCCTTCAAGCAGGTAGGCATGCCCTGCCGTCGGACGTACAAAGTAGACTTCACTGTGATGTACCTTTTTAGCTATTCCTAAATCTGCAATAATCCAACTCTCATTATCTTGGTCGGTAGCCATCCAACGGGAGCCATTGGCACTGTCTATTGCAAAAGCCGGGACGAAATACTCGGTACGGCGGCATGAAGGGTCTTTCATCGGCTTGATGTGTAGAGGAACTTCTGTACTGGATGCGTAGATAGTATCTATCTTTATTTTTTTCTTCTGTTTCACTTTCCGCAAGGCACCCACTCCATTCAGAGTAAGTCTGGTCGGGCGGATTGTGCCATCTTCATTGAACTCCAGACGGTTTACATACGTCTGCCGGTTTGTGCTGCGTCGACCAAATTCCAGATAAGCGAAATAGTAATCATCCGTCCCATCTGGATGAAAGACACAGCCATGCCCCGGGCCAAAAACGCCCTCTTCATAGTCAGTTGTAGAGACTATATCCTGTTCCGGGTATTCAAAGGGGCCCATAGGAGAAACTTTACTCATTACATAGGCGTATTGATATTTTTCATCTCCTCCAATGGTATATAGGTAATAGTATATGCCTTTTCTTTTAAAGAAGATAGGGCCTTCGGAATATTCTTTCCGGGGAGTAGTAATAATTTGTGTAACCGAGTCTACGGTGATCATATCTTTGCCCAGTTTAGCCACATGACGGCGTCCCCAAAATACATAAGCCTGACCGTCATCGTCAATGAAAACCTCGGCATCGATGCCACCGGGATCTTTTGTCTGCAATAAAATAGAAGATGTGAAAGGCTTGTGGAACTCATCTTTTCCGCGAGCCAGCTTAAACGGGCCCTCGGGGCTATCAGAAACAGCCGGATACATATATCCATTGATGGTGGGATATATATAATACTTGCCATTGGCAAAGACGGCTTTACTTGGAGCCCAATATTTCTCTTTCATAGCAGAAGGGAAACAAGTACCTTCAAAGCTCCAGTGAACAAAATCCTTTGACTTCCACACAACAGGTGGCCCTGAAGTTTCTAATCCCTGACCATATCCGTCGGTAGTGGCATAACAGTAAAACATACCGTTGATTTCTTGAATACTTGCATCTGCAATCATATCAGGTATCAGAGCATTACCGAAAGGATTGCTTACTTCTGTCTGTGCTGTTATTGGTCCTGAAATCAGAATGCCAAGCACTAAGCTAATAAAAATATTTATTTTCATAATATTGCAATATTTTCTGGTTAGATCAACTTTAAGAAAAGGCAAAGTAAAGTCTTCCCTATCAATCAGAAGGTATAAAAACAAGTTATAAAAGGGATAAAAAACTTTCATAGCACGATTAAATACCCGGATGAAAGGATTTGAATATTGTTATTCGTATAGATAAAACATTCGTTCCATTAATTTCCATTTTTCAGCCGAAGTACTTTCTGCGACACACTCTTGGAATTTGGATACATAATTTTCCCACTCTGCTTGTCTGGGTAAGTGAGATAATTTATCCATGGCAGTTTTCCAATCAAAATCGAGTGGTGTTTCTACAATCATGAATAGCCTTGACCCTGCTATATATATTTCCATTTCTAAAATCCCCACTGAACGAATACCTTCTCTGATTTCCGGCCAAGCTTCTGTTTGGCTGTGACATTTCTTGTACATTGCAATTAAATCAGGATTATTTTTTAAATCCATGGTCTGGCAATATCTCTTCACGGGACAATGATATTCTTTTATTTTGTATCCTTTATCTTTCATAATCTTGTTACATTAAGAAAACCCTTATACTAAATTAAGTATCCGGATTTTTTCCGGATACTTAACCATACCTATTAATAACTTAGTTATCTGTAAATTTGAAAACTAATTGTATCCTGTGTTCTGTTTGAGGTTTTTGTTGACATTCAAATCATTCTGTGGTATTGGGAAATAGCGATTGTGAGATGACCATGTACGCTTCTCAAACTGATAATACATATTCTCATCAACAGGAGAAGCAGCAGTTCCGCTCCCTCGGTAATTACGGGCATTGGGATCATCTGATAGTTTAACTCCTGTAAATGTATGATTTAATTCTTTTTCTGCAATTTCCCAACGTAATACATCATAATAACGTAAACCTTCAAAAGCTAATTCAACACGTCTTTCTTTGCGGATAGCTTCGCGCACGAGTTCTTGTGTCGGTACATCTGCTTTTTTTATATCTGTCAGTTTTACGCGATTACGAATATCATTAATGGTAAGGTCTAGAATATTCTGATCTATGGCACTTGGTTGAGATTCATTCAATGCTTCCAGATAACTTAAAAGTACCTCAGCATAGCGCATAATCGGAGTATAGGTAGGCGTAGAACCTAAATTATTAATAATAGAAGGATCGCATCCTTTCTTAGGACAATATCCGTTGAATAAGGTGAATTTATTATAGCTATCCGCTGTATTGGCACCTTTAAAACAGTCATATATGATATCATTATATTTAGTTCCGGAATAGCTTCCTAACGGTGGCAAGAATATAGAAGCGTACAGACGTAAATCACGATTGACATAAGGGTCATTTTCGTCATAAACTTCCGAAGTTTTGATATCCTTTCCATCTATACAGAAGTATTCTTTTACCAATTCATTGTAAGGTGAAAACTGATGCCATCCTCCATAAGCTGCTTCGGGATACAGATATTGATAACGTGAGTTCGTATACATATCTTTCACTCCCATAATGCAAAATATCATTTCAGGACTATACTCACCACCTATTTGAAAGAGTTTATCGTAGCTTTCTTCACCATTCCTACGGTCTAATTCGTATATCTCCGAATCAATCACCTCTTTTAATATCTTAGCTGCATCATCCCATCTCTCCTGAGCAAGGTAAAGACGGCTTAAAAGTGTTTTTGCAGCACCACGGGTAAAACGACCATATTCCTCCGATGGATATTCTGGCGGTAATATATCAATGGCATCTTTAAGGTCATTTTCTACTTGAGCATATACATCTGCTTGAGAAGTTTGTGAGATGGAGTTTGCCTCTTCTACTGATAAAGTCGTCAATGGCATAGGAACATCTTTATAATAAAAAGCCAGATTAAATAGGAAATAAGCACGGAGGCATTTTACTTCAGAAGACCAGGCTACCTTTTTGACATCATCCATTGGGCAGTTTCCAATGTTATCCAGAAAAGTATTATACTTTGCTATCTGAGTATAAGCATTTGCCCAAAACCAGTAGAGATTGCTATTAGTAGCTACTGTGTTGGAACTGGCCATTAGAGTGGAAAAGTTTTCTTTTTCAGTACCATTACCTCCGGCGAAATCTAAGTAAAGTAACCCCTGAGGAGTAGCGAAATCGTCATGTGACCATCCCGTCTGAAAGCGATAACATCCTGTTAGTGCCAACATAGCGTCACCTTCACCAGTCCAGAAACTTCCATCGGAAATAGCTGAAGGAGGTTCTTTATCTAATAAATCCGTACAACTCATTGCACTGAACGATAGTGCCAAAGTTAATAAGCAGGCTTTTGTAATTCCTGATCTATGATATATCTTTTTCATATTATTCTGTATTGAATGGTTAACTTAGAACTTGAGATTAAACCCAAATGAATAAATGCTATTGATAGGATAATACGATGGAGAATCCCCTGTGCCTATTTCATTCTCGGGATCCCACCCTTTATAGAAGCTATTGAAAGAGCAGAGGTTTTGTCCACTTATATAAACGCGCACATTCTCCAATCCGATTTTCTTTGTCCATACTTTAGGTAGAGTATATCCTATCTGCACATTCTTTAAACGCAGAAAACTGGCATTACGTATCCAATAATCAGATGTTTGGAGGTTTGTATTATTCATGTTTAAAGTTTCCAGGCGAGGATATTCAGCCCATTTGTCGGGGTTTGCTTCTGTCCAGCAATTATCTGCCTGCCATCTCTGTATTTGCCCTCCATTATAGAATGCATAGGCCATGTAAGAACCTATCAGACGCTTATGACCTCCTAAGCCTTGCAGTAAAGCAGAGAAATCGAAGCCTTTATAAGAAGCAGATAGATTTAAGCCATAGTAGAATTTCGGAGTTGTGCTTCCTAATACAGTACGGTCATATTGTGCATCTACTTTGCCATCGGGTACACCATCTGGTCCGCTGATATCTTTGTATTTCACATATCCCGGTTTCAAGCTCGATTTGCCGACTAATTGTTCAGGGGCTGCATCTATTTCTGCTTGGTCTACAAATAAACCATCTGTTTCATATCCATAGATAATGCCGATAGGTTGCCCAACAATACGGTTGTTGTTGATTTCTTCTGTGGCACCATTGGCCAACTTCTCAACGGCATTTTTTACCCAAGTAAAATTGGGAGAAATACTGAAACGGAAGCTATTTCCGATTCGTCCATTATAAGTTAAATTCACTTCGATACCTTTATTCGATACAGCTCCGACATTGGATTGTCCTACTGAACGTCCCATGATGCTGGATACTTCTACTGGTGCCAGAATATCTGAAGTATATTTATAAAAGTAATCTACCGTACCGCTAAATGCACCGTTGAATAAACTAAAATCCAGTCCAATATCAGTAATAGCTGTTTTCTCCCATGTGATTTCAGGGTTATTGTAAACTGACATGTAAGCACCTGATTGCAATGCCGCAGGATTACCGAAAGGATAATCATGTCCCAGATTATATGTTTGTTGGTAAGGATATACACCAATATTTTGATTTCCCAATACACCATAAGATGCGCGTAGCTTCAGATTATCAAAAATATTGGATAAACCGGAATTTTTCCAGAAATCTTCTTCCGAAACTCTCCATCCTGCGGATACTGATGGGAAAAGTCCCCAACGGTGTCCGTCTGCAAAGCGTGAAGAACCGTCATAGCGTAAATTTGCTTCCAACAAATAACGGTCTTTAAATGAATAGTTGATACGTCCGAAGAAGGATAGTAATGCGTATTCTTCTAAAGAACTGTTATTGGTGGCTGTTGATTTATCTCCTGATCCCAATTCATAGAGATAATTATTGGGGAATGTATTTCTATAGCCTTCCAAACCTCTGTTGGCGGATTGTTCTACTGATGTACCGGCTAATAGCTTAAAACTATGATTCTTTATTTGCTTCTCATAGGTGGCTAATGCCTCAAAAGTG
>ENA-UONV01002574-UONV01002574.1-human-gut-metagenome-genome-assembly--contig:-CS4-NODE-2574-length-13164-cov-5.974979_pt1 | contig 13164 bp, 13 predicted proteins | sample MGYA00242461_ERZ724008 | MGnify/ENA metagenome assembly ERZ724008 | reverse complement strand
CAGCTTGTCTTTGACCAAAAGACCAGGTCGCCGGGAGCCAGTTCGGATTGCCCTACATTCAGCCCGCGGCCAGCACAGTACTGCGCCTGTGCAGCCGAGGTTCCGGGCAGGGAGATGCCTGCCTGTTCATATGCCCACTGCACAAGACAGGAGCAGTCCACATAATTGCCCTGACCGCGGAGTTCCTGAGAATAGGGATGGCCAAGTCGAGTCAGCACCGCTTCCACGATGGCAGTGCCCTGCTCGCCGGCAGGCAGGCCGGATACGATATCCGTAAGATTGCCTTCGTAGCCGCCCAACAGATCAATGCCTATGAGTTCCACATACATGGGGAGCATCTGCGGCTCCATCATGGCGGCAAGGGCTTCACGTTGGTCATCCGTAAAGTTGTAATGATCTGCGCCAGTGAGATAGTCCATGCTGGTGACGGTAACCGTAATCACAAGCTTTCGGTGGGTCTCCGCTTCTTCGGTTCCCTCATCGCCCACCTGCACACCGGCTTCTTCTGTTTCAATGACCTCAGTATTATATTCCACGCTGTTCATGTCATGGAAAACCTCTTTCAGCTTTGCAATTTTTTCGGGCGTCACTTCCACCACATCCATGGGGTTTGCTTCATCCGTGGTGGTGCGCACCGCATATACGGCAATCACATCGTTCCAGTTGATGAGATAGTCGGAGTCGCCATCCATATCGCCGCTGTACTTTATGGAGATCTCATCGTAGTCTCCTATGGACAATCTGGCGATCTCTGCATCTATGCTCTCCCGAAACCCCGTATCGATCTCCTGTATGGCTGCGGTCATGGGATGATCTTCTCCTTCGTTGGAGGCAAAGACGCCGAAGCAGGCGCAGAGGATGATGGCAACCAGAGCTACAGCCAGTATGATCACCACAGCCACCCAGCCGCCTGCAGCGATGGCTGCTACCAACGATTTGACAGCAGCGACCAGTGCTTTAATGATGGCAGCGGTGACCTTGGCAATGGCCTTGGCCGCAGTGACAGCCGCCTTTGCTGCCCCCTGTGCGGCACGAGCGCTTGCCTGCGCAGCACGGGCGGCGGTCTGGGCGGCCTTCTGGGCTGCCTGCACTGAAGTGCGAACGGTGCGCTCGGCCACCTTCACGTTTCTTCTTGCTGCTTTTACTGCGGTTTTCCTTCCCTGGCCAATGGTTCTAACAGCGCCTTTCTTGACTGTTTTCATCGTGCTGCGTTCCAGAGTTCTAATGCTTTTGTTTCCGGCGGTTTGGACGGCATTCTGTGCGGATGACGCCGTCTTATGCGTTGCGCGTGCAAAATAAGATTGGCGGAAGAAAGGACCATGCTTCATATTCCCGCTCTTTGGCACTGAGGTTTTCTCAGCGCTCACAGATCGGCCATAAGACTTGGCTGGTTTTGAAACAGCGTTTGATTTAGGAGAGCCTGATGCGCCGTTTCCCGGAATACTCAGGGGATCATCGGCAGGGGCGGCAGTCTGCCCCTGACTGCGGATATATTCGGCTTTGGTTTTGATCTTGCTCTCTGGTTTCGGCCTCTGGCGGGGCGTACTGCGGCCGGTTCTCGATTCAGATGTTGCAGTCGTTTGTGCGCCGCCCGTATCGTAATGGTCAGCTTCGGGCGTTTGAGAGAAAGAACAGCCATCTGCATGGGGGACAGGCTCATCCACAGGCTCCCGTTCCCGGACACGCTCTGCGGTTCTGTCCTTGCGCTGCCGCATGGCCTTGTCCTTTATGGCGCCGCCAACATCATGAACGATATGTGCAGCACGGTCAGAAACAGTCTTTGCGCCGGCCTCGATCTTATCTCCGCCATACCCTTCGGGAGAATCATTTTGGCCGGCAGCTTCCCGGAATTGGGCGCGGATGCGCTCTGCGCCTTCTTTCAAGCCGCTGCCGATCCTGTCTTTTGTTTTAGGCAAGGTTTCACCTCCTTTGCGTAGGGAATACTGATATTGTTCTGCGCAGGGTAAGATAAGCATCGAAAATGTCGACCTTCTCATGGCGCAATACTTATGTACCATGAGAAGCTACAAAGTGTTACACTTGACGAAATATCAACATTTTGATAAAATACGCATATAATCATATGATAAGCGGGGAGGATGTAATATGCCAGCGATCAGACCAAGTTCCGATCTGCGGAATAAATATAATGAAATATCAGATTTCTGCCATACTTACAACGAGCCGGTTTTTTTGACGAAAAACGGTACCGGCGATCTTGTGGTTCTTTCCCATGAGGAATATGAGCGGTTGTGTGGGAAGCAGGAATTGCACCGCATGCTGGAAGCCGGGCTTTCGGCAGTAGAGCGTGGCGAAACCCGTCCGGCCACAGATGTTTTTGCAGACCTGGAAGCAAAGTTTGACCTTTTGAAGAGGTAACGGAATATGACATACAGCGTGGAGGTCACGAGACCGGCAGAGCGGGATCTGCTTGGTATCTACAGCTATATTTCCGATACCTTGAAGGAGCCCGAGACGGCCGCCCGCCTGTACCGAGCTTTGAAACAGGAGATATTGTCGCTCCGCTCCCTGCCGGAGCGATATGCTGTGCTGGACGAGCCCCCGTATAATAAAGAGGGCGTGCGAAAAATGCTCGTTGAAAACTATCTTGTTTTCTATGTGATTAAAGATAAAACCGTGTATATCCTGCGCATCCTTTACAACCGACGTGAATGGCAAGCTATATTAAGCGGAGATTTACCTCGATTTTAGATATGAGCAATGAAGGAGGCCCCAATGGAGCCTCCTTCGCTTATCTTTATTGCCACAAAGCCACTTCGGAAGGTCGGGTGGTTATCAGCTTGTACAGCGAGTCGTGGGGATACTGATCCATGAAAGGCACGATAGCGCTGCCGCATTTGAGCAAGCCCCGGCCGGCTTCCACGTTGGTGATGTAGGAGAGTTGGTTATCGGAGATATTGAGAAGCTTGGCCAGCTCCAGCCGATCCGTTCCCGCCTGATTGAGCATGAGCAGGAATTCCGAGTTTGCCAGCATGGTGCGGGCGGTGTGGGACTGCAGCAGGTCGGAAACGTTTTGGGTTATGCCCAAACAGCTTGCATTGTATTTGCGCACCCGCTTCCACAGGGTAAAGAGAAAGTTTGCGCTGTATTCGTGTTGGAACAGGAGATATATCTCGTCCATGTAGACCCAGGTCCTCCTGCCCAGACTGCGGTTGCGGATAATTCTGTTGAAGATGGAATCCAGCACCACCAGCATGCCAACGGGAAGGAGCTGCTTACCGAGATCCCGGATGTCATAGCAGAGGATGCGGCTGCCGGTATCCACATTGGTGGGCCGGGCAAAGGTGTTGAGGGAACCTTGGGTAAACAACTCAATGGCCAGCGCCACATCCGCTGCTTCCTGTTCCGGCTGGCGCAGGAGTTCCGCATGGAAATCCTGCAGGGTGGGAACATCACCCCGGTAACCATTGCGGATATATTCCGCATATACCTTTGCGGTACAGCGGTCCACCAGGGATTTTTCCTTGGCAGAGAGCTTGCTCGAACCCACCAGCTGCTCGCACAGGGACAGCAGGAATTCCGACTTGAGAACAACAGGGTTTTCGCCATCGCCGTATCCGGCCTCCATGTCCATGGCGTTGATATGATTTGCGCTGGTGGCGGAGATGTGGATCACCTCGCCGCCCAGCCCATGGACAAGAGGCTGATACTCCGCATCCGGGTCGATGATAATAATGTCATCGTTGGTGGCCATGGCGATGTTGGCGATCTCCCGCTTGGCCACGAAGGATTTGCCGCTGCCCGATACGCCGAGTATGAACCCGTTGCCGTTCAACAGGCTCATGCGGTCGGCAAGGATCAGGTTCTTTGAAATGACATTCTGCCCATAGTATACGCCTTTGCTGTCCTGGATTTCCTGCGCCTTAAATGGCATGAGGACGGCGAGGGCTTCTGTTGTCAATGTGCGCAGTGTGTCAATCTTCCGCAAACCTATAGGCAGAGCGGTATCCAACCCTTCCCGCTGCTGCCAGTTGAGAACCCCCATCTGGCACAGGTGCTTTCGGGCAATAGATTGAAGGGTTTCGGTATCGCTGTCCAGTTCTTCCTTGCTGTCTGCCAGATGCACCAGCGTTACCACGGCAAACATAAGCCGCTGATCCCTTGTGGTGAGATCGTCCAGCATCTCACGGGTCTCCTTGCGCTGCTGCTCCATGTCGTAAGGCACCACGGCAGAATAATTGTTGTTGCTGTTCTGGCGGCGCTGCCAGTTGGCTACATTGGTCTCCACGCCGAGGAGCTTATTTTGCATCTCACGGACAGCCTCGTCCGTAGGTACGGGAATCACATCAATACTCAACATAAGATTTCTGTTCAACTCGGTGAGCTCCGAGATCATGCTGTCCTTGATATAGCTGGCGTACTCTTTCAGAAACAGCACCCGGCCATACTTCTTACCCATGATGAAGTGGTCTTTCTTGTACTCCATGGAGTCGGGGCAGATGATATCCTTAAAGGAATGCCCTTTGCGCATGGCGTTGCGGGCCTCGAAGCGAAACAGGGCTTCTTCGCCGGTGCGGTAGAAATCATGCAGCACCCTGAGCCGATCCACGGCATCCAGCTCCTCCGGCTTTGAGTCCAGATGGGAAAGCCGGGTGAAGATGTCCCCGGTAACGCGGGCGAAAAAGGTGCGGGCTTCCTCTATGTTCTTTCTGTGTACCGATACGGTGATGTATCGCTCCTGCACAATGCCGGAAGCGCCGGCGACCTTTGACAATAACATTTCGTTGTAGTCATTCCGATACCCGTCCAGATCATCTCCCTTCAGGGGGATGAGGATGGAACGCTCAAAATCCTGCCGGTTGATGCGTTTGTTGTTTATGGTGATCTTTGTGGTCGCGCCGGTATCCAGCGCATTGAGCAGTTCGCTGTAATCCAGAAACATGGAGGTTTTATCAGCTTTGCTGGCAATGGCGTAATTGATGTCCGAAAAGCGAATGCACTTGCTGAATTTGTTCCCCACCTGAAAGATCCCATCCCGCCATATGCGGCGGATGGGAATGCTTTCCTGCACGGAGCGGGGCACCTTGTATTTTTCCTTGTCTTGTTTCAGGGTATTGTTGAGGGATTTAATCATGGGCGAGGGCCTCCTTTACGCTGGAATGCTCCAATATTTTTGCGTAGAGATTATCTGCCTTGAATACCAGACGTCTTGGCACGAGGTATTCCGAGCGGATCACGGCCATTGCCAGCTTTTCTGCGCTCATGCCGTTGTATTTTACGAACCCGCACAGGGCAAAGGGCAGGGCGCCCAGAATACACAGCCAGCCGATCTCCACATCTCCCACGATATGCCGGAGGCCAAAGTACAGCCCCACGGCCACGCCGATGGCAAGGACGGAGAAGATGAACTGCCGCAGGGAGAGGCCGAAGAATACAGCCTCCTGGTAATCACGAATCTCTTTGTTGATGCGTACTTCCATGTAAAAAGCTCCTTTCAGAAAAGTAGAATAAATAGACGCACAAACGCTTGCAAAGCGTCCGGCGCCAAGGTAACATGCCACAACCTGAAAAGGGTTCATTTTCCGGGGAGGGCGAATGATATGGTAGGTGCTGTTGTATTTGGATTGATCGGTGTTGTCGTTACCGTTCTTCGGCTGGCGTTTCTGCTGCTCCGGCTGTTGGCATCCATCTTCTGTCGGATCGTGGATGGCATTCGGGCATATCGGGAAGACCGGGCAGCGCTGGCGCTGTTCCATTACCGGCTCCGGCAAGCGCAGACGATGGGCATGGATACCGTCAGCACGGAAGGGTTGTGGCGTTAAGAGAGCCCCATGAGCTCCCGGATCAATCGGTCGCTGGTCTTTATCGTGCCGACAAGAACAAGCATGTTAAAGAGCAATTCACCGATATACTGCCAGGTTATGGTCACAGCAGAGAGCCCCGCACCGCCAAGGGCGGGTTCGCCGGAAGCCACCACCGAGAAAATAATACAGGCCAACACGATCACGCAGCCTTGCAAGCACAGGGCTGCGTATGTTTTCAAAAAGGACTTGCCGATATTCGCCGTAGGCTCCCCCGCGAAGGATGCAAGTGGGATCGGCGCAATGGCGGTGGCCATGAATATCTTGAAGAACCGACCGTAGACCGTCAGGATCATGACCAGAGACAGTACCCAGATGAACAGGCTGCCCAGAAGCGTTACGATCCACAGGGGAATGCTCTCCCAGAAGCCCACATTGGTTATTGCCGTGATCACTTCCTCCGGAAGCTCCGTGGCCATGGACGGCACGATCCCGGACGAGGACATGATGGTGGAGATCGCCCCCTGCGCAATGCTGAACGATGCCAGCAGGATGTCCATGCAGAAGGTGATGGCCGCTTCAGCCAGTGCAAAGCGAATAAAGACCTTGAAGGCGTGTTCCGGTCGTTTCAGTTCCGCAAAGGATCCGGCCGTTTTCATGACGCCCATTACAAAGAACAGCACCAGAAGGCCGTAGCCTATGGCTTTCAATGCGCCATTGATGTCCACCATGACATCCCACACAGCCCCGCCCTTGAACTGATTGGGGCTTTGGCGCATGAGCGCCCAGATCTCCGAGAGCTTGCTGTTCCACATGGCGAGGGCATTGCGCAAATTCTCAATGATCCAGTTTCCATCTCCCATTATCTCACCTCCATGTTGGGAAAAGACCGGGAGGGGTCAGCCTCCCGGCGGAATGGGTTATTGTGGAACATATCAGCCGGTGATGAGCGTGAGGATCTCCTTGGTAAAGGTGATCACAATGCCGCCTGCCATGGTGAGCATGCCATTGGCCCGCTGAGAAGGATCGTGGCTTTTGAGGGAAAGGCCAAGCTGCAGGATGCCGAAGCCCAGCAGGATAATTCCCACGGCCCGGATTAGGGAGAATATGAACTCGGTGAGATTGTCGACGACAGCAAGAGGGTCATCCACCGCCAGTGCAGTGGAGATGAAGGCGAAGCACAAAACGAGTACGGCGAAAACGGCGAATATACGGTATGCCCGCTTATTGGTCATACGGTTCATTTTCAAGGTGATTTTCCTCCTTTGGTTGAATTTGGGAAGATGCTGCTGCAAACAGCGGTTTGCCGGGATAGATCGGTTTGCGGTGGACATACTGAGGCCCACCACCGTCAGTAGTATAGCGGATATTGCGGTGTCGGGTCAGGTCGGTTTTGAGATCCATGACAGGCCGTGCGCCGCGGATGAACAGGATGCAGTATCGGGTGTCCAGCATCCGCACCTCGTCCGGGGTTAGAAGTTCTCTCCCGGAGCTTTGCGTATTTGTGGAAAAGCTGCCGGACTTGCCATGGGATTCCCCATGGGAGCGGGTCAGGATGGAGGATTTGCCCAGCATCTCAGAGATCAGCTTGTGGGTGCTGGACTCGTTGCCGCCAAGGTACAGGATCGTGTCTGAGTTGCCGAGGATGGTCTCCCAGGAATCCTTATACAGTTCTTTTATTTGTGCGATGTTCTGGATGATGGTACTGGAAGAAATGTTGCGGCTTCGCATGGTGGCAAGCTCGCGGGTATAACCGGGAAGGGACATGGCGGCAAACTCATCCAGAACGAAATGCACATGCCGGGGCAATGCTCCATGGTGGATCTGATCCGCAGAATAATACAATGCCTGAAATGCCTGGGCGTAGAGCAGAGACACCAGGAAGTTAAAGGTGCTGTCGTTGTCGGGGATCACGGCATACAGGGCGCATTTTCGTTCCCCAAGGGAATACAGATCCATATCGTCATGGTCGGTCATGGCCCTGACCTGCGGCAGGTTGAATGCCGCAAGGCGCACCGCTGCTGCGATCAGAATGCTTTTTGCTGTCTTGCCCGCCGCCTGCTTGTAAACCTTATATTGCTTGACGGCGATATGATCGGGCTGCTCCTGCTCCAGCGATGCGAAGAGCATATCGAGGGGTGAAATGTGTTCCTCGTCATCCTCTCTGACCTCTGCAAACTCCAGCACCCGCATGACCATGGAAAAGTTCTGCTCATACGCAGGCGCTTCATGGAACAGCAGCAGGATAATGGCCTGTAGCAAGGCTGTCTCTGCTTTGTCCCAAAACGGGTCGGAGGAACCGGAGCCCTTGGGGTTGGTGGCCTGCATGAGCGTATGCACCAGCCGCAGCACATCCTTATCGTCCCGGAGGTACACGAAGGGGTTGTAGCCGTCTGACTGCTCAAAGTTCACAAGATTGAGGACCCGGACGTCGTATCCCTGACTTTTCAAAAATCCTCCTGTGGCCGTCAATACTTCCATCTTCGGATCGGTGATGACATAGTTGGTGTTGGCCTCAAGGATGTTGGGCTTCACATATCCGCGGGTCTTGGAAGCGCCGCTGCCGCCGATCACCAACACATTTAGGTTGCGTTTGTGCTTGTGCGCATCCAGACCCAGACGAACATGCCGGGTCAGGGGCTTGCCTTGCTTCTGCGCGAACATGGCGTTGACCTGCCGGGGCGAGCCCCATATGGCGCTGCCGTGTTCCTCGCCGTCCCGGCGCTTGTCCCGGTCGGTGAAGTACAAACCCATGCAGAGGATATAGATCCCGGTGGCGAACAGAAGGGCTACGGGACTCTTTTCTGTCCACGAAATATTAAGCGGCGCATTCAGCGCCGCCGTCAGGTTCTGTATGAGGATGGGCAAGCCTCCTTCGCCAAAGCATTCCGCCAGCACCAGCGCCAGCCATGCAACGGGAATGTAAAGAAAAACGCACAGGAGAATATCGCCCGTCCGCGAGTGGTTATGGAGGATAAGAATCACCTCTTTTCACAGGAAATTCCTGCATAGCAGATTGTGTTTATAGGCATATTATGATATGATATGACTATATTAAGGAGGGTTTGCATATGGAAGAATTGATTCGTCCTTCTGCTGATCTGCGGAATCATTATAGCGATATCTCCAGGGTTTGTCGGGAAACCCGGCAGCCGGTGGTGATTACCGTGAATGGACGCGGGGATACAGCGGTGCTGAATTTGCAGGAATATCGTCAGATGGCTGCCGAGCTTGCATTGCTGCGTACGCTCGCGGATGCAGAGGAGGATGTGCGAGCCGGTCGGGTCGCGCCCATTGAGGATACTTTCGATGGGATACGGAAGCAGCTGCTTTCCCGGAGGAGCGAATGAAGTACCGCATTCTGCGAACCGATCAGGCAAATGACCAGCTTTACAGCCTGATTCAATACATCGCGGATGACTCCGGCGATGTTGCGCTTGCGCTGCGCTATCTGGACAGGTTGGAAAAAGCGATCCTGCATCTTGCCGAATTCCCATACGCCGGTGTGGAGCCCCGCTACAGCATATTGCGCAAGCAGGGCTACAGGGTGCTGATCGTAGAAAAGCAGCTTGTTTTTTACAAGGTAGACGAAGGCGCCGAGAGCGTAACCATCCATGCTGTGGTAGATAGCAGAATGGAGTATAGAAACATGGTATGAAGCTTGGGCTACCTCGCACGACCTCTGGATCTGATTTTCTGTCTGGCCGGAACCTGCTTCTGATCGAGAGCGGTGCGATTGCCTTTGAGCTTTTCTTCAATCGAAGGCCGCTCATTCGTCCTCGTCTGCCTGCTCTTTTCGTTGCGTGTAGAGGAGTTGTCCCTTGTATCTCGTGAGCCGGGTTCCGACCGATGTTCTTTTTTTGACCGGGTTCCCTCCTGCGGAGGAGTATCCCGCTCTTTTGCATGGGGCGGAACATACCGGATCATCTCAAAAACCATGTTGGCCCGCTCTATTTCCGTTGCCGGCAGCACCACGTCCACGGGTGCGCCGGGGCGCAGCTTGTCCTGAATGGCGGTATAGAGCAGCCGCTTCTTTCGGGCCTCTACCCTGAAGGCTTTGTACTGTTCCGGGGTCATGGTGAAATACCGGATATCCCTTGTTTCTTTAAGCATCTTTACAAGGGATGTCCTGCCATATACCTGCTTATGATTTTTAGAGAGCGCCAGCAGCAATGCGGCGCTGTTTTTGAGGGCGGAGCCGGAGAGCCGAATGGCTACCTCGCCGCCCGAGAGCATCATGCGCACTACCTGGTCGGCAGCCTCGCTGGATTCGGACATTTGGGTCACCTCGATTCCTTTGATTTGTCTTTTGAAATGTGTTTTTCGGACTTCTGCTTTTCCGTAGACCGGATATGCTTTTCCATATCAGGAACGGCAGCGGGGATCTCGTCGCAGATGGCGATTTCCTTTCTCAGCGCCCGGATCTCCCGGTTGATCTCCGCTATGGCTTCGTAAGCTTTCGCCTTTTCCTTTGAGAGCTGTTCTTTGGGGATCGCCGCTTTCTCCAATGCAGCCACTGCCGCCATATACCGCTCCGCTTCATTTTCCATGCCCGTCAAGCCTTCCCGATATAGATCCATAGCGGGGCGCAAGGCTTCTGCATCTGCAAGGGCTGCGTATATGGCCTTACGCTTGCTTTTCTGCACATTGAGGATGGTGCGCTGCTTCATAAGCGCTGCCAGCTTTTCCACACAACCAGCCCGGTAGGCGTTGAGCTGCTCCGGGGTGGAGATCCCGTGTTCCCGCAGCAGGGCGAACTGGACCTTGTACCGCTCGAACTTCATGAGCTCGTCTTTGAGATGCGGCGTCATTTTCGGCGGATATTCCCGCTTCTCGATCTTTCCCAACAGATAGAGATAGTGGACATACAGGGCCATGAAACCAGTGTATTTGGGATGCTTTTTATATGGCGCATACGGCTGCCGGGGGATGAATATGGGTCGCAGCCCCGCTTCTATGGCTTCCAGATTTCCCTGTATGGCATTGCGTATCCCATCTTCCGTAAAGCGTGGATCCTGCCTGCCGGGCACCATCCACCGCTCCTGCCCACGGAGCCGGAAGGACAGGCGGCTGCCGTGCTTTACTTCGTATCCCATGTGTTCCATGAGCATGAGGAAGTGGCCGTAGTCGTTGGCATCCTCGATGGCTTGTTTCAAGTCTGCCTGAAGCATGGAGCGGAAGGTGGGCTGACCACGCTGCTCCCGCAGCCATTCACTATAGCTAAGAGTGCGGCGCTGTTCCCCTGCCATGATGATGTTGAGCCCATGTTCCCTGCAGATTCGGTCGGATATGGTTCGGATATCTTTGTAATAGCTCTGGGCGTTGCTGTGGTATTTTTGCCCGGTGATGAAATTGACGGAATTGAACACGATGTGGGCATGTACATGCCCGGTGTTGGTATGGACGCCGATCACGGCCTGATATTCGGGGAGGCATTCTTCCGCGAACTGTTGTGCAATTGCAAGGGCCAGTTCAGGCGTTATCTCCCCCTCCGCAAAACTCTGGATGATATGGTATCCCTGCACGCCGTCCAGCTTCCCCATCTCCCGCTTGGTTTCCATCATCTGTCCGTATGTGTTTTTCGGCCAGCAGTTGTGGTATGCGGTCAGGACTTGATCATCCGTTTTCTCCCCGTCAACGGCGTATCGGAGCATAACATCCAAGCGAGCCCGCTTTGCAAGGATCTTGGTTATCGCCATTCCCGGATCGCCTCATCCAGCTTTTCGTATACCTGTTCCAGCAGGAACAGGCCGCGCTTTGCATCCTCCGGCGCAGCGATCCCGGCGTTGACGCTGCGGGCGATCTGGTTCACATTTGAGCCGATCTTGTTGATCTCGCCGATGAGCTTCTGGATATCCTTTGTAGGGCGGGCTTTTACGGGCTTGTTCAAAATGAGGCGCTTGAGATATGCGCTGCGGCTCAAGCCGCATTTCTGTGCGTTTTGCTGCAGGGTTCTGTATTCGTTCTCGGTCAACACGAAGTGCAGATGCCGGACGGGTTCCTGGGGCATATTGCCTCCTTTCTGCGGATGAACCGCAAAATTCCGCCAACAGGCGGCATTGGGGTCAGGGGTATTCCCCTGCAAGCTGTGCCGATGTACATCGGCGCTATGCTTGCGAAGTCAGCGCCGATGGCGCTGACCCCGACCCGCCGCTGGCGGGCTGCGTTCTTAAGCGGAATGTTGATTGGAAGCCTGTGGGGAACGGGCTTTGAAAGAAAAGGTTCAGCGTTCCGGCTGCCGGGGCTTGGCCTGCCTGCTGCCGCCAGCATAGTAAATCAACTATATTTTGCGGGAATATAGTAGAAATACGGTATTCTATAGCGTGTTGTGTACTATATCCCTATCGAATACTGTCACATGCAGCGCTATTGCAAAGAGCAGTTTCGATTCGCTCTCTGGCACGGGCAGCATATTCTTCAGAAAGCTCAACGCCGGTGGCGGAATACCCTTCCAGAACAGCCGCCAATACCGTGGTGCCGGCTCCCGCAAAAGGGTCAAGGATGCGGCCGCCGGGTTCGGTGATGCGTACAATATCCCGCATGAGCTGCAGGGGCTTCTCCGTAAGGTGAATGCGGTTCTGCGGATTGCCGTATTTGAACACGCCGGGCAAACAGGGCACAGGCCGGGAGATGGGCATATCCCCATTGGAACCCCACACGATATATTCGGCCTGGGCGCGGAAGCGACCCTTCTGAGGGCGGGAATTGCCCTTATCCCAAACAGCGGTACCGCGCCAGATCCAGCCTGCCCACTGGATGGCGTCCGTGACGCTGGGGAGCTGCCTCCAGTCTATGAACACGCACACGGGCGCGCCCGGCTTTGCAATGCGCCGGCATTCCGAGAGCCATTCTGCGCACCAGTTGGTGAAGCTGCGCTGATCTTTGGCGTCTCCTTCAAATGCGGGCGGTGCATTTTCGCCCATGCTGGAGTATTTCTGGGCAGTGCATTTGTTTTTCTCACTCTGCGTTCTTCCGCCCGAAGCATATGGCGGGTCGGTGATAATGGCGTCAAAACTGCCGGCAGGATATGCTTTCAGCAGCGTCAGGGCGTCACCCTGTATGATCTCCCACCTGGGAGTGTTGGTAGCGGTCATGTTGTCGGCTTCCTTTCTGCAAAAGATAAAGCCCGGCGCCAGGGGCCGGGCTTAGGGTGGTTTGGTATGCTGTTGGGGCGTTAACGCTCGAATTCGCTAAACTTTTTCCGGGGGCGCCTTTCCTCGCCCCGGAACCGCTCCAGCGTCTTTTCCCACGTCTTTTCTGTTTGTGCTTTCAATAGTTCGGCCAATGCGTCGATCTCTTCCTGCTCATCGTATCGTTCCAGCGCCGCATAATATGCCTTTTTATCCTCGTCATAGATGATAACCGGCGGCTCGCCGTGGGTCATGAGAAAGTAATTCAGCAG
>ENA-UONV01002573-UONV01002573.1-human-gut-metagenome-genome-assembly--contig:-CS4-NODE-2573-length-13167-cov-4.696690_pt1 | contig 13167 bp, 14 predicted proteins | sample MGYA00242461_ERZ724008 | MGnify/ENA metagenome assembly ERZ724008 | reverse complement strand
ATGAACGCATTTACAATAGTCATAGTATTAATGGCGGCGTTGGCACTGCTGGCGCTGATATTCAGCTTTATAGCGGTGCGCGGCAAAAACGGGCCATGGGGTCTTTTCTCGGCATTGTTTTCGCTGGGGGCGGGAGTGCTGTTCGCCATATGGCTTGGTAAGACCAACTCCAGCCTTCTTGGCAATTTCACTCAGGAGGAAGGAATACTGGGCACAGTGGCTGATTTTGCCTTCACAGCCGTGATGACAGGTCTTGCGCATTTTGCGCTTTGCAGCGTTATAGGCGGCTTTATAAGGCCGTTGATGAGGGACGGCAAGCCGAATAATCCGGTGTGGCGGATGCTGCTGTACGTGCTGTGTATGGTGCTGGGCATAACACTGGTAGGGTATTTCCCGTACATAAGTGCAACTCATCTGGTGCGAGGCGGCGGCTCCGCAGGAGATGTGGTAATGATAGCCACAGGTATCGCATATCTTCTTAGCGGAATCATAGGTATTGGCCAGTGGAAGGGCAGGAATAGACGCATTGCCAGGGCAAAAGAAAGGGAAGCGGGGAAGCCAGCGGCATAACGAAAGCTATTGTTCATAATTAGTCCATTTACTTTTTCCCGGAATATGATATAATAAGCGCCGTTCGCCTGAGAAAGGACAAAACATACAGAAAGGGAGGATACATATGCAGGCATTTTTCACATGGTTTGACGCGTTCCTGAGCAGCGGCAGCTTCTGGGTATATATTGTAATTTTCTTTGGTAAGGTGCTGGAGGTGTCGCTGTGCACCCTCCGGATAGTGCTCATAAACCGCGGCGAAAGGGTAAAGGGAAGCCTGATCGCCATAATCGAGATAACACTCTGGCTTATAATTGCCAGCAGCGTGTTGGACGGATGGAAGAATGACATAGGCAAGGCCATCTCATATGCCCTTGCGTATGCCGGCGGCAACTACATAGGCTCATGGCTGGACGATATGCTGGCCTTTGGCCTTTCGTCGCTGCAAATAGTCGTACCTACACTTGAGGAAACAAAGAAGCTGGCCAACTATCTGCAAAGTCAGGGCTACGGCATCACCTCCATAGATGTAAAGGGTAAGGATGCCAACAGTCACTATATGCTTATAATGATGATAAAGCGCAAGCTGCTCAAGTCCGTGATGGAGGAGATACAGCAGACCTGCCCCGCCGCCATGATAACCGTAAGCGATGTAAAAACCGTTCGCGGCGGCTATATGCGTAACGCAAAGCAGAGAAATTCGGCGAGAAAGTAAAGCAACAGGGCGGGGCCTCATACCCCGCCCTGTTGTCATATCTAAAAATCATATCATAAACAATCAATATCGGTTTTTTGAATTTTACCGCAATGGCTTTTGCTGATAGAATGAAATTTGGCAATTATGCAGTAATCAGGAGAAAAATTATGCGTTATATAGGATTCGATGTGGGTTCTACCTGCACTAAGGCAGTGGTTCTGGATGAACAGGGCAGCCTGGTCTTCAGTAAAGTCGTTCCTACGGGTTGGAACTGCATTGAAACGGCCGAGGGCCTGCTCAGTGAGATGGAGACGCAGAATATCCATAAAAAAGACGCGCGAATAGTCGCAACGGGCTACGGGCGGGTGTCCATACCCTTTGCCCATAAGACTGTTACAGAGATCTCGTGCCATGGAAGAGGCGCGGCCTGGCTGTTCAAAAGCGACGCCTTTACCGTTATAGATATAGGCGGACAGGATACCAAGATAATCGAGGTAAAGGACGGCCGAGTCCAGAACTTTATCATGAACGACAAATGCTCCGCAGGAACCGGCCGCTTTTTGGACATCATGGCGGGAACGCTGGGAGTAAGGCTGGATGAGCTTTGCGAGCTGGCCCGTCAGAGTGAAAACCATGTAAGCATATCCTCAATGTGCACCGTATTTGCGGAATCCGAGGTGGTGAGCCTCATCGGCCGCGGCACGAACAAAGAGGATATCGCATACGGCATAGTGGAGTCCATAGCAAGCAAGGTGTGGGGGCAGCTGGGAAGACTCGGAATCAATGGCGGCGACTTCTATCTTTCGGGCGGTCTGTGCGAATTGCCGTTTATACTGGAGATGCTTTCTGAAAAGATAGGAACGTCGGTTAAAAGCGCTCCTCTTGCCCGCTACGCCGGGGCGATAGGCGCCGCTCTTTATGCTCAGAATATGAAATAAACCGGAGGATGGAATATGGAGGAATTAAAACTGCCAGAACGCTTTGAGGAATACTCAGAAGGACGGAAAGCCGGCTTTCTCAGGATGAAGGCGGCAAAGGAAAGCGGACGTAAGGTAGCAGGCTACTTCTGCACCTATACCCCGCTGGAGGTGCTGGATGCTGCGGGCATGCTTTCGGTGAGCCTTTGCGGCATGAGCAACGAAACTATCCCTGCAGCGGAGACGGTTCTTCCCAAAAACTTATGCCCCCTTATCAAATCCAGCTATGGTTTTGCCATTACGGACAAGTGCCCGTATACCTATTGGTCCGACCTGATCGTTGGCGAAACCACATGCGACGGGAAAAAGAAAATGTACGACCTGCTGGGGCAGCGCAAGAGAATGTACGTACTTCAGATACCCCAGGGGATAGACCGCACATATTCCCGCCAGCTTTGGATCAGTGAGGTTCGTCGCTTTATCGATTTTATAAGCAGGGAAGCCGACGTTGAAATAACCAACGAGATGCTGCGCAAAGCCGCTGACAGGCGAAATGAGCTGCGCCGCGCCCGATCGGAGCTTATGGAACTGCAGCGCCTTTCCCCGGTACCCATCTCCGGACAGAAGCTTTATAAATTCTTGGAAGGGCTTAATTATAATTTTGACCTTGAAGATGCCATAGCTTCCACCCGCGCCCTCACCGCCGAAATACGCAAGGCATATGAGGAAGCCGGCAATGTAAAAAAAGAAGAAAGGCGAATTCTCATTACCGGATGCCCCATCGGGGGAGTGTTGGAAAAGGTGGTGGGCGCCGTGGAACGCAGCGGAGGCGCCGTCGTCTGCTATGAAAACTGCAGCGGCATTAAGGCCGCCCGCTGTTTCGTGGATACGGAACGGGAGGATATGGCGGAGGCCATTGCCGACGCGTATCTCAATATCGGCTGCTCCGTAATGTCGCCTAACACCAGACGCATGGAAAACCTGCCTGAGTTGATCCGGGAATTCGGCGCGGAGGGCGTAATTGACGTAACCCTTCAGACCTGCACCACTTACATGATAGAAACACGGGCCATCCGCAAGCTGTGCGAAGGACTGAACATACCCTACATGTCGCTGGAGACTGACTATTCTCAGGAGGATGCGGGGCAAATCGACACGCGCATATCGGCGTTCATTGAGACGCTATGCTGAAAACCAAAGTAAGCTGTACGGTAGTATCATTTTCCAACATGACCTCTGCCCTTGCTATGGAGGAGGCGTGCCGGAAGTACGATATGCCGGGAAGTATTATACCGGTGCCGAATCAGATCACCGCAAGCTGCGGCTTTGCCTGGCGCGCTTCAGCGGAAGACCGGGAGAAGATAGAAGATTTTCTCAAAGAAAAGGGCCTGACTTTCGACCAGGTATACACACTTGAATTATAACGGTACTTTTTTGAAAGGATCGCAACTTTTATGGAAAGCTTAAAAGATCGTGCTCAGGAATTACAGGATATTATGGACGAATTCGCCGGCGCCAAGAAAAACGCCAGCATTTTCGTCAAGGAGGCCGCCGAAAAGGGGGATATAGTAATAGGCTCCTTCTGCCAATATGCCCCTATGGAGATAATCAACGCGGGCGGAATGTATAATGTGCTGCTCTGCGGCTTCAACTATGATCCGCCGATCCCCCTTGCGGAGACCGAGCTGCCGGCAAATCTTTGCCCGCTTATAAAGTCCAGCTATGGCAACATACTCGGCAAGACCTGCCCCTTCGCCTTCTATTCCGATCTTATAGTGGGCGAGACTACCTGCGACGGCAAGAAAAAGATGTATGAGATGCTCTCGGAGCTAAAGCAGATGCACGTTATTCATCTGCCCAATATCCCCGACCGAGAACGTTCGCTGGAAAGCTGGAAGGAAGAGCTTATACGCTTTAAGGAGGCGCTGGAGGAGCGCTTCGGCGTGAAGATAACCGACGAAAAGCTTCGGGAATCCATCCACATACTCAACCAGGAGCGCAGCCAGATGGCACAGCTTTATGAGCTGGGCAAGCTGGATCCCCCCGCCGCCACCGGCCTGCAGATGCGCAGCGTTCTTACGGCTGAATACTTTATGCTGGATAAGAAAAACAAGCTGGAAAAGACCGAGCGCATGCTCGAGCTGATGAGGGAACAATGGGAAGCCGGAGAGGGGCCCTACAAGCCGGATCAGCACCCGCTGCGCATATTGGTTTCCGGCGCGGGCATAGACGGCGTTGTGGATAAGACCCTCGGCGTTATTGAGGAGCTGGGGGCGGCTATCGTATGCTACGAGGGCTGCTGCGGCATAATGAATATGCGCCGGCCCATTGATGAAAGCCCCGAGGCCGATCCCATGACGGCCATCGCGGATAAGTACCTTGAGGTTCCCTGCGCGGTAATGTCGCCCAATACCCGCCGTTTCGAGCAGCTGCGCAGCACCCTTGCGGAATGGAAGGTAGACGGCGTTATCAGCATCACCGTTCATGCCTGCACCCCCTTTGATGTGGAGAGCAAAACGATAGGAGACATCTGTGCCGAGGAGGGTGTGCCCTTCCTGCATGTACGCACCGACTACTCTCCCGGCGACGAAGGTCAGCTTCGCACCCGCATAGAGGCTTTCCTGGAAATGCTGGAGGGCGGCAGATAGCCGGAAGAATAACAAAAAAGCGGCGTTAAGCCGCTTTTTTATGGTACCCGATAGGGGAGTCGAACCCCTGTTCCCGCCGTGAGAGGGCGGTGTCCTAGGCCACTAGACGAATCGAGCAAGCACAATTAATTATACATATTTCTGGCATAATGTCAACACTTATTTTAAATGATATATTATTTACGCGAATTAAGAGGCTGCTTTGCTCATTTTAAGTGATGTTTAATGATTTTTTCACAACATGGGGTATACTTTTTTTCGATTGGGAAGTATTATATCTATTACCGATATAATTCGGAACGCGTTATCATTAAGGGAAAGGCAAAGTGCAATATGGAGACATCGGGAATAGCGCACAAAAAAGGCGTTATGGACACAATAAAAAGTTGGGTAGCCCACAACAGGCAGGTATGGCTTACGCTGTATGTGCCTGCCTATCTGATAGTATTCTGTCTGCTTCAAGCGAGGCAGGTGCCGGTGAGGACAGTACATTTCGCCTTTGATTACCGGATACCCTTCTGCGAGTACTTCATAATACCCTATTGCGCATGGTATTTCCTGCTGATAGGCGTAGGCCTGTATACTCTGCTCAAGGATAAAACGAGCTTTATAAAGTATATGCTGTTCATGATGATAGGCTATACCGCCTGTATGCTCGTGTATTGGGTATACCCGATAGCTCAGGATCTCCGCCCCGCGGTGTTCCCGAGGGATAATTTCTGCTCCAGGCTCGTGGGACTCATATACTCCATGGATCCGCCGTTTAATATACTGCCCAGTATGCATGTTGTGGGCAGCTTTATGTGCGCCGCGGCAGTAGCTAACTGCCCAACCGTGAAAAGGACAGGCTCCAAGGTGCTGGTGTCCCTGCTTGCCGTGGTGATATCCATATCCACCGTTTTCGTAAAGCAGCATTCCGTGCTTGACACGGTGGCGGCGTTCGCCCTCAGCATTATAATATTCTTCATACTCTACGCACCGTGGGGAAAGGCAAAGCGGGAGCGAATATCCCCTCCCGCCCAGCGCAACTGGCTCATAGGAGGCATTGCGGGCTTTGCCGTCAGCGTGCTGTGCATAAAGTTCACCCTTGAAAACCTGCCCTTATAGCCTGTATAGTACGAACGTCAGAAAAACGAAAGGGTCTGTGTGAAAATATGGTGAAATTCAGCCTGTATCAGCTCGTTTGGATGTTCTTTGTGTATGCCTTCATGGGCTGGTGCGCGGAGGTGGCGTTCGCCGGGCTGCGCCACGGCAGGTTCGTAAACAGGGGCTTCCTCAACGGCCCCATCTGCCCCATATACGGCTTTGGCCTTGTGGGGGTAATATACCTCCTCATAGACCTGAAGGACAACCTTTTCATACTGTTCTTAGGCTCCGTTATAGTTACCACGGTAATTGAATACATCACCGGCTGGGTGCTGGAGAAGCTGTTTCACGCCAAGTGGTGGGATTATACCAATAACCGTTTCAACATACACGGCTATGTCTGTCTTGAGTTTTCGCTGATCTGGGGCTTTGCCGCCACGTTCATAGTGCGCATAATACACCCCATGGTGATGAACCTGATAAACGGCATACCACATCAGACGGGTACCGTGCTTGCGTGTATCATGGTTGGCTTGACCGCCGTCGATCTGGGCGCTACAGTGGCCGCCATATGCAACATGCAGAAGAAGCTGCGTCTCATAACCGCCGCCGCAAGGGAGATACACGAAATATCCGATATTATAGGCGAAAACGTATCCCATGCCGCCATCAATGTGCGCAGGCGTACCGATGAGGCCAAGGAGCTTTACGGCGACCTCATAGATATGAGCGCGGCGCACCGCGCTCAGGAGAAGGAGCTCATAGAAAAGAACCGGGAAGAGGAGCGAAAGCTCTTTGAGAGCATACGGGAAACCGAAAGGAACCGCAGGGATGCCCGCGCCGCCGCAGCTCAGGCTGACAGGCGGGAAAAGGCCAGGGAATTCCGCGAGAACCTACGGAAAAAGAGCTTCACTTATCGCCGCATATCCAAGGCGTTTCCCGATCTGGGGCTGGATAATGACGAAATGGAAAAGAAAGAAAATGAATAAACCCTATGTGCGGCGTAGTAGGGTAACATACGGACACTTCTGCCGGGAAGACTGTTCCCGGCTTCTTTTATGTGGTATAATCCAAATATATATATGCCAAGCTGGAAAGTAGGAGACAAGACATGAATTACGCGCCGCTGCTGCTGTATATCGTTATAACCTGCATAACCCCTGGACCCAATAACATAATGTGCATGTACCTCGGGGCGCACTGCGGCCTCAGGGGAGCTCGGAAGTTCATGACGGCCAGCATTGCGATGTTTTTCATAAAGATGCTGTTATGCGGCATACTGAATGTGGCGCTGGCCGATGTGCTGCCAGAAATAGTGCCGTACCTCAAGTGGCTGGGGGCGGCATATATGCTGTATTTAGCCATACACATACTTATGGACGGCTTCAGAAAAAAGCAGGATAATGTGGACGAGGCTGTACAGACGGGCGAATCAGGCTATAAGAGAGGCGTGCTGCTGCAGGTGCTCAATGTCAAGAGCTGGATGGGCGGCCTTAGCGTGTTTTCCATATACGTGGTGCCCTACACTACGGAATTCGTAACGATACTGCTGGTGGCCTGTATAAATTCGGCATGCATGATAGCCGCCAGCCTTATCTGGTGTTCCTTCGGCAGGGCGGTGCGGAAGGTTTATTCGGAGCATATAAAGGTATTCAGCGTCATAATGGCAGCGTTGCTGCTGTGGTGCGCGTATACGGCGCTTATCTGATATAATATTATTTAGCGGAGGGCATGTGGAGTGAAAGAACTGCTTGTTGTGATCGACTACCAGAACGACTTTGTGAATGGAGCGCTGGGCTTTGAGGGCGCGGAAAAGCTGGACGGCCCTATAGTTGAAAAGATACGGGAATACCGCAGGAGGGGCGCCGACGTCATATTCACCAGGGACACCCATCGCGAAAACTACCTTGAAACTCAGGAGGGCCGCAGGCTTCCCGTGGTCCATTGCATAGAGGGCATAAGATATTCGGGGAAACGGCAAAGCAGGTGCAAATCGGCGATATGATAATAGACAAGCCCTCCTTCGGCAGCATGGAGCTCGCCAAGGCCGCCATGGAAAATAACTATGAAAAGATAGAGCTGGTGGGCCTTGTGTCCAACATATGCGTGCTCACCAACGCGGCGGTACTGAAAACCGCGCTGCCCGAGGCGGAGATAACTGTGGATGCGGCCTGTACCGCGAGCTTTGACCCCAAAGCCAACACAGAAGCGCTTGACTCCATGGAGAGCATACAGATAAACGTAATAAACAGAAAGGACAAATAAAATGAACGAAGGAAGATGGAACCTCGACGCTTTGTATACCGGCTTTGACAGCGGCAAATTCAAAAGGGATATGGCGCGGCTAGATGAAGTAAACGGCATGCTTGGGGCGGAGGCGAAAAGGCTCGCGGGCCGCAGCCCGAAGGAAAACCTCATGGCGATAGTGCCGCTGCTGGAGGAGCACAAGCTGCTTTCCTGCGCCCTTTCCGATTACTGCCTGTTCCGCCAGACCACGGATAGCTCAGACGGAGCGGCGGCCTCTGCAAACGGCAGGGTCAATATGCTTTCTGGCGCGGCGGCAAGGGCCATGTCCGAGATAACCCGCTACATAGCCTCGATCTCGATAGAGGAGCTTGATGAAGCGATGGCGGGCGAGCCCGGCCTGACCCAATACAGGAATTACTTCCGAAGGGAAAAGCAGAGGACACAGCATCTTCTCACCGGCGACGGCGAGGATGTTGCCGCGAAATACGACGTAAGCGGCGGCAAGACATGGGAAAAGCTGCAGGCTTACGAGACCTCCGGCGTCACCGAGGAGCTAAAGGGCAAGAGCCTGAGCCTGACTGAGCTGCGGAACCTTGCATACGACCCGGATGGCAGCGTGCGAAAGGCTGCATACGAGGCGGAGCTCAAGTGCTATGATAAGATAAAGGGCCCCGTCGCCTTCGCGCTAAACAGCATAAAGCTGCAAAGCATAAGCGAATGTGAGCTGAGGGGCTTTGACAGCGTGCTGGATAAGTCCCTGTTCATGGCGGACATGAAGCGGGATACGCTGGACGCGCTTTGGGGAGCCATCGAGGAGTACCTTCCGGTGTTCCACAGCTACTATAAGGCCAAGGGAGAGGCCCTGGGATATAAAAACGGCCTTCCGTGGCATGAGATATTCGCGCCTATGGGCAGCAGCAACCGCACCTTCAACATAGAGCAGGCCAGGGAATATATAGTAAACGTATTTTCAACCTTCGACGGGGAGCTTGCGGATACGGCAAGCCGCGCCTTTGCCGAGGACTGGATAGACGTATATCCCCGCAAGGGCAAGGTGGGCGGCGCATATTGCATGCCGGCCTTCGGCACGGGCGAGTTCAGGATACTGACCAACTTCGGCGGCCTGTTCGGGGACGTCGTTACCCTCGCGCACGAGCTGGGCCACGGCTTCCACGAGATGCAGATAAAGAACAACGGCGCGCTGAACAGGAATTACTCCATGCCGGTGGCGGAGACAGCCTCCAACTTCAACGAGAACCTGCTGGTGAGCTACGCCATAGACCACGCGGAGAGCGACGATGAGAAGTTAATGCTCATAGAGAACAGGCTCCAGAACGCGGCATTGGTAGTATGCGACATATACTCCCGCTTCCTCTTTGAAAAGGAGGTATGCGAGAGAAGGAGCGACAGCTTCATGCTGCCGGACGAGCTGTGCGATATAATGCTCGCATCGCAGAAGAGGGCATACGGCGACGGCCTGGACCAAAGCACCCTCAACCCGTATATGTGGGTTTGCAAGGTCCATTATTACAGCACCGACCTCGCCTTCTATAACTATCCCTACACGTTCGGCGGCCTGCTGGCGCGGGGCCTGTACGAAAAGTACCTTAAGGAGGGGGCGGACTTCCTGCCAAAGTATAAGGCGATGCTTCGGGAGACCCCCATGCTCTCCGTGGAGGACAGCGCAGGGATATGCGGAATAGATGTATCCGGCAGGGACTTCTGGCGGGGCAGTTTAGAGGCTCTCAAGAAGGACATAGAGATGTTTAAAAAGCTCGTAAAGCAAGGCTAAAATATAATCTTTTACGGAGATAAGGGGACTATGACGAATCAGGTATTGGAAGCGCTTAAAAACCGCCGCAGCATAAGAAAATACAAGACAGAACAGATAAAAGACGAGGAACTCAATGCGGTTCTTGAGGCGGGCACCTACGCGCCCACAGGCATGGGTACCCAGTCTCCCCTCATGGTAGTGGTGCAGGATAAGGGCACGATAGCGCGGCTCTCAAAGATGAACGCCGCGTTTACCGCCGATCCTGACGGAGATCCCTTTTACGGCGCGCCTACAGTAGTAATAGTGCTTGCGGACAGTACCAATCGCAACGGTTTTGCGGACGGCTGCCTCGTCATGGGCAACCTTATGAACGCCGCATACAGCATAGGCCTTGGCTCCTGCTGGATTAACCGCGCCCGGGAGATGTTTGATACCGCTGAGGGCCAAAAGATGCTCCGCGGCAGGGGCGTAGAGGATAAGTACGTAGGCGTTGGCAGCTGCATATTGGGCTATGCCGACTGCCCGCACCCGGAGGCCAAGCCACGCAAGGAGGGCTACGTCATAAGGACGTAATATAAAACAGCAGATTTACCAGCATACACAGCGCCCCGCCCATAAGCGCAGGCGTCAGGAGGGAAACCAGCGTCCATTTAAGGCTGCCGGTTTCCTTTTTTATCGTCACGAGCGTCGTGGAGCAGGGCCAGTGCATCAGGGCGAATATCAGAAAGCACAGGGCCGTCTTTGCCGTCCAGCCGTTTTGCACGAGTATGGCTCTGAGTTCGCCAAGTCCCTGATAATCTATCAGCATGCCCTGGGCCGTGTAGGCCATGAGCATTATGGGTATCACTATTTCGTTTGCGGGGAAGCCCAGTAAAAACGCCATGAGTATCACTCCGTCCAGGCCAATAAGGCGGCCCAGCGGGTCGAGAAAGCCTGCGCAAAGGGAAAGAAGCGTACCGCTGCCAATACTTATGTTTGCCATGAGCCATATGACGAGTCCCGCAGGGGCTGCCACCGCCGCCGCTCTGCCCAGCACGAATACTGTCCTGTCCAGTACGGAGCGGATTATCACCCGCCCTATCTGCGGCGGCCGGTATGGAGGCAGCTCCAGCGTGAAGGAGGAGGGTACCCCGCGAAGCAGCGTAGCCGACAGCAGCCGTGAGGCCAGCAGCGTCATAGCGACCGCAAAAACTATGAGGGCCGTCAGCAGCAGGGCGCTTACCAACGAGCCGCTGCCGCCTGCGAAAAACATGGATATGACGGCTATGAGGGCGGGAAAGCGGCCGTTACATGGCACCAGGCTGTTGGTTATTACGGCTATCAGCCGTTCCCGGGGAGAGTCTATTATGCGGCAGCCCGTGACGCCAACCGCGTTGCAGCCGAAGCCCATGCAGGTGGTGAGGGCCTGCTTCCCGCAGGCGTGGCAGCCCTTGAAGCAGCGGTCAAGGTTGAAGGCGACGCGGGGCAGATACCCCAGGTCCTCAAGGAGGGTGAAAAGCGGAAAGAATATGGCCATGGGCGGCAGCATTACGGAGATTACCCACGCCAATACCCTGTATACTCCGAGAAGCAGCGGCTCGTATATAAGCTTCGGTACAGATACGGATATGCAAAGGCCGATGAGCTTATCCTGAACTTTGAAAAGTACGTCCGAAAGCAGCTGTGAAGGATAGTTAGCCCCGGTTATGGTGATGAAAAACACCAGCGCAAGCAGCGCAAGCATTATCGGGAAGCCCAGCACGCGGCTGGTAAGTACTTTATCTATCTGCCTGTCGCGCCTGAGCGAATCCGGCCCAGAGAATACGGCTCCGCGGCATATCTCCTCAGCAAGCCTTGAGAGATATTCGGGACTGGTGCTCTCGGGTTTTGGCGGGTGCAGGCCTTCCTTCAGCGCCTTTTCCATTGCGGGCAGCAGCTGGGACGGGCCTTTCCTGCTTCTTGCGGATATGCCCGTCACCGGCACACCCAGCCGCTCGGAAATGAGGGGCAGGTTCAGGCTTATGCCCTTGCGCTCCGCCTCGTCCATGAGGTTGGCGCAGAGCATTACATTGTCAGTCTCCGCGATTATCTGCAGGGCCAGATTGAGGCTGCGCTCAATACAGGTGGCGTCGCAGACCACCACAGTGAGGTCAGCCGCGCCCGAGCGTATGAAATCCCGCGCTGCTTCCTCCTCGGCCGAGCGGGCCATAAGGGAATAACAGCCCGGAAGGTCCACTATTTTATACCTGCTGCCGTTGTAGTCAAAGCAGCCCTCGGCCGCGGATACGGTCTTGCCGGCCCAGTTGCCGGTGTGCTGCTTAAGGCCTGTGAGCCCGTTGAAAAGCGTGCTTTTGCCTACGTTTGGATTACCTGCCAGGGCTACGGTAAACTCTGCCATGGCTATACCTCCCTTATGAGCACCGTGGCCGCGTCCTCACGGCGCAGGGCTATCACCGCGCCCTTTATGAGATATGCCGCGGGATCGCCCAAAGGGCTTTTCATAAGGCACTCCACCACTGTGTCCTGTACCATGCCTATATCCATAAGACGGCGGGCCATGCTTTCCTCTGCTACGATGCCGCATACCGCGGCGCACTTCCCAGGAGCTATATCCGAAAGTTTCTGCGTCATACGTCCTCCAGTCAGCCCACCCGAGAGGCGGGGTTTACATATGATTAAGTTATTCCGCAGCGGCCCAGTCAGTTACACAAAAAAAGCCCCGCTAAAATGCGAGGCATACAGGCAAACATATTATTCTATTGCAATGAGCTTTGAGCTACGCACGCCGCGCAGGGACATGAGCTGGTCCATTATGCCGTCAGGAGCCATTGTCATGTTTGTCATATCCACGGAGATAACTACGTTGGCGTTGCCGTGTATGGGCAGGCTCTGGGTTATGGTCAGTATGTTTGCGCCAAGCTCGGAAAACTTGTTCAGCACCTCGCTCAATACGCCCTGCTGATGTGACAGCATGAAGGCGAATACCGCCTTTTTGCAGGCAGTCTCGTTGCTGGGGGCAAATATATAATCCTTGTATTTGTAATAGGTGCTGCGGGATATGCCCACCAGCTTCACCGCTTCGCTTACCTCCTTTACGCGGCCCTCCCGAAGCATGTCTCGGGCCTGAACTACCTTTTCGTAGTAATCCGGAAGTATGCGCCTGTCCACTATGAGATAATTGCTCTGCATGGCGGAGTCCTCCTTAAAAATCAAGGGATATGAATTTCTTAATGAGAGTATGCACCTTATCTATGAAAATGACTGTCATTT
>ENA-UONV01002571-UONV01002571.1-human-gut-metagenome-genome-assembly--contig:-CS4-NODE-2571-length-13174-cov-5.533349_pt1 | contig 13174 bp, 9 predicted proteins | sample MGYA00242461_ERZ724008 | MGnify/ENA metagenome assembly ERZ724008 | reverse complement strand
TTGCGACTTAAATGATAAAATGATATAAAAAAATCATGCAAACAATTTCTATTCGCGGAATGGAGATGCCCGCATCTCCTATCAGAAAGCTGGCTCCTTTGGCAGATGCAGCCAAGCAACGGGGCACCCATGTATTCCACCTCAATATCGGACAGCCCGACCTGCCTACGCCGCAAGTCGCGATTGACGCCATTCGCAATATTGACCGTAAGGTGTTGGAGTACAGTCCCAGCGCGGGCTATCGCAGCTATCGTGAAAAGTTGGTGGGATATTACGATAAATACAACATCAAGCTCACCGCCGATGATATAATCATTACTTCCGGCGGTTCGGAAGCCGTGTTGTTCTCATTTATGGCCTGTCTTAATCCGGGCGACGAGATTATCGTGCCGGAGCCGGCTTATGCCAACTATATGGCGTTTGCCATTTCCGCCGGCGCTAAAATCCGTACGATTGCGACGACCATAGAAGAGGGGTTCTCGCTGCCTAAAGTGGAGAAGTTCGAGGAGTTGATAAACGACCGCACCCGCGCCATCCTGATTTGTAATCCCAATAATCCTACCGGTTATCTGTATACCCGTCGCGAGATGAATCAGATACGCGACCTCGTGAAGAAGTACGACCTTTTCCTCTTCTCCGACGAAGTGTATCGAGAGTTTATCTATACGGGTTCCCCATACATCTCCGCCTGCCACCTGGAAGGCATCGAGAATAACGTGGTTCTGATAGATTCCGTTTCCAAACGTTATTCCGAATGCGGTATTCGTATCGGTGCGCTGATAACGAAGAACAAGGAGATACGCGATGCCGTTATGAAGTTCTGCCAGGCGCGTTTGAGCCCGCCGTTGATAGGCCAGATTGCCGCCGAAGCATCCCTGGATGCCGGAGAAGACTACTTGCGCGATACCTACGATGAATACGTGGAACGCCGTAAGTGTCTGATTGATGGTCTGAACCGTATTCCCGGCGTATATTCGCCCATTCCTATGGGAGCGTTTTATACCGTGGCCAAGCTGCCCGTAGACGATTCGGACAAGTTCTGCGCATGGTGTCTTTCCGAATTCGAGTACGAAGGCCAGACCGTTTTCATGGCTCCGGCTTCCGGCTTTTATACCACTCCGGGTTCCGGCCGCAACGAGGTGCGCATAGCTTACGTCTTGAAGAAAGAAGATTTGACCCGTGCGCTGTTTGTGCTCTCCAAAGCGCTCGAAGCCTATCCGGGACGTACGGAATAGTTGTTCGGGAAGGTGTACCGGATAATCGGTCTGTCGAATGTAAGAATAGGGCGCGGATTACACGGATTTCACGGAGAAAGGACTAAGAAAGCCTGCGGAATCCGTGTAACCCGTGCCCGGAAGAAATCGGAAGATATATAATACTACTGATGAATTTATCCCGTTTCATAGCGCTGCGTATTTACCGCAGTTCCGATGCCGGAAAGCAAGTTTCCCGTCCTGCCGTGCTGATAGCGACCGTCGGTGTCGCTATCGGATTGGCGGTGATGATTATCGCTGTGTCGGTGATAATCGGTTTCAAGAGCGAGGTGCGCGATAAGATAATCGGTTTCGGCTCGCATATCCAGATAAGCAATTCGGACGCGGCGCGTTCTTTTGAAACCCGCCCCATAGCTGTGACGGACAGCATGATTGCCGCCCTCGCAGATAATCCCGACGTGAAACATGTGCAACGCTATTCCACCAAGCCGGGGATGATAAAGACGTCCGACGCCTTTCAGGGGATGGTGTTGAAGGGCATAGGGCCTGAGTACGGCAGTTCTTTCTTCCGTCGCCATCTGGTAGAGGGAGAGTTTCCGCAGTTCAGCGACTCGGCTTCTACCAACCGTGTCGTCATTTCGAAGGCGATGGCCGACAAGATGAAACTGAAGCTCGGCGATAAGATAGACACCTATTATATACAGGATGAGGTGCGTGCCCGCCGTCTGACCGTCACGGGCATTTACCAGACCAACTTTTCCGAGTACGATAACCTGTTCCTGCTCACCGACTTGTGCTTGGTGAACCGCCTGAACAAATGGCGTCCCGACCAGGTGAGCGGAGTGGAGCTGGAGCTATACGACTACGATAAACTGGAAGAAGCCACCTACCGGATAGCCGATGAGGTGAGCCGGCGCCCCGACCCGTACGGAGCGGACTACTGTGTGCTCAATGTGGAGCAACTGAACCCGCAGATTTTTGCATGGCTCGGCATTCTGGATGTCAATATATGGGTTATCCTCATCCTGATGACAGGTGTTGCTGGCTTCACGATGGTGTCGGGATTGCTGATTATCATCATCGAGCGTACTTCCATGATTGGCGTTCTGAAATCTTTGGGCGCGAATAATCTCACTATCCGCAAGCTGTTTCTTTGGCTGGCGGTATTCCTTATCGGAAAGGGAATGTTGTGGGGCAATGTGATAGGACTGGCTTTTTACTTTATCCAGAAATGGTTCGGCCTGTTCCGCCTGGATCCCGAAACCTACTATATGGACACCGTTCCCGTGTCTTTCAATATCTGGATTTTCTTGTTGCTGAATGTCGGTACGCTGCTGGCTTCGGTCATTATGTTGCTGGGGCCGTCATACCTTATTACACGGATTCATCCGGCAAATTCCATGCGCTACGAGTAAGAGCGGGTAGAGCAATCAAATTCCTGTCACGACAGAGCCGAATCCGTCTTACGGAACGGATATTTTCGTCTTACGGGACGGGTGGTTTTCATCTCATGGGACGAATAATTTCATCCCACGGGATAGATATTTTCATTCCGCAAGGCGAATAACTCCGCACCGTGGAATGGATTTATTTTCTCAGGAATCCGCTTTTCTTTCTAAACAGGCAGTAGAGTTTCCAACGGAGAGATTGCAAAGGTTGAAGCACGTCGAATACGGGCAGTGACCAGTAATATCTGCGTTGGTCGTTCAAATCTTTTGCGGTCTTGTTGATGATGATGGCTTGCAGGATAAACCGGAATATACAGATAAGGAACGCGATGCCCGCCGCCAGCCAGTGAGAATGCAGTATACCTGCTGCGAGCGCGGCTATCCATGCGGCATGGAACGCCAGGCGGGTGGTGGTTTCCAATCCGGCCAGCCAGCGTTGCGCACCGTGGTAGAGGCGGGCGGTAGATGCGTAGCCTATCTTTTCTTCCCGCCAGTCTTTGGCGCGGAATACGGGTTGCATGCGTACGATGGCATCCGCATCGGTTTCTACACGGGTATTCTCGGCTGTGGCTACATGGTTGATAAACAGGTCGTCATCGCCGCGTTGAAGGTTGAGATGCGCGGAGAAGCCTTTCTCCCGGTAGAACAGTTCTTTGCGGTAGGCGAGGTTGCGCCCGATGCCCATATAAGGGCTTCCGGCAAGCGCAAAACCGAGGTAACGCATGGAACTGAACAGGTTGTCGAACGCCACACGTTTGTGCAGCCAGCCTTTGCCGCGCTCATAACCGCTATATCCCAGAACGACTTGCGTACGCGAAGTGAAGTTACGTGCCAGCAGTCGCAGCCATTGGTCGCTTTGCGGACGGCAGTCGGCTTCGGTAAAGACGAGCCAGTCGTATTTGCTGGCTTTCACGCCGAGAGTGGCGGCGAGCTTCTTGCGGCTGATATAGCGTGAAGAGTCGGGGACGAAGCTGTGGTAGAGGTGCGGGTATTTCTCTTCCAGCAGGGTGAGGTAATCTTCGCTTTCGTCCGTATCACCGTCATTGATAACGATAACTTCAAACTGCGGATAATCCTGCTCCAGCACAGCGGCCAGATTGCGGCGCAGTTTTTCGGATTCTTCACGGGCGCAGATGATGACCGATACAGGGGGGAGCTCTTGGGAGAAGTGCACATTGTCTCGTTTCACGGCACGGCTGCGCATGTGAATACGGTTGTACAGACAAAAGTAATAAAGGGCTTGAATGATAAAAAGAGTTCCCGTCGCTGCGAGTAATATCTTCTCGGTTGTATCGAATGTAAATGCTTCCATGTGTCCTATGACGTTTTATAACGTGCAAAGTTACGAAATTCGGCACAGATTACATGGCCTGACGCGGATTATTTATTTCCGGCACGACTTCAAATTTCGTTTCAGGGAAGTGCCTGGCAAGGTAATCCCGTATGTATTGCATCGTATCGTTTTGTATGGTCGTGTCCTTTACCGTGGGATAAAGGTTGTACAATACGGTGTCGAGCGTGATTCCCCGGTGTTTAACGGCTTCAAGGCTTAGCAGGGTGTGATTGATGCTGCCCAGTTTGCCGGATGTTACGAAAATAAGGGGATAGTTTTTCTCGGCGATGTAGTCTATGGTGAGATATTCTTCCGTCAGGGGAACCATCAGGCCGCCGGCGCCTTCTACCAGTACGATGTCGTAGCGGCGGGCGAGTTCGCGGGTGGCGCGCTCTATTTTGCCGAAGTCGATGGGGCGGTTGTCGATACGAGCCGCAAGGTGGGGAGAGCAGGGGTAGGAGAAGATTTCGGGCATGGTGAGCCCTTCTTTATCTTCGGGCAGGTAGCCTGTGCCCATGATACGGCGGTGAAGGTCGATGTCTTCGGAATGGCCGGTGTTGCCGGTTTGGATGAATTTCTGGGTGATGACACGCTGTCCGTTTTGGGATATCTGCTTGGCGTACCAGGCGGTGCAGTAGCTTTTTCCGGCATCGGTATCGATACCGCTGATGAAATAGATGTCGGTATTCATGTCTTTTTATACTTTATATTTTATCTTTTTTGCCCTTACAGGGCGCAATGTTGGTTATATTCGTATTCCCGGGGTGTTACCCCGGGCTTAGTGATAGAAGGCTTTCAGCCTTAGGTTACTCTATTACTAATATCCTTTATTCTTTATCTTTCATGTTTTTATCTTTAATCTCTTATCTTTCCCTCTTCCTCGCAATCACATAAATCGGGTGATAAGTCAGCGAAACGCTGCGGTCGTCGTTGCCGCACATCCGTATATATTCATCACAGAAACTCTGCAAACGTCCGCGTGTCCAAACTCTCTTTTCCGTGCCGGTAACTCCGGTTTGTTTGAGGTGTTGCAATACTTCGAGCGGAGTGCCGAACGGCAGGGAGACAATCTCTTCTTCGGCATAAAGAATCTCGAAACGGGGAGAGAGCAGGACTTTCAGGTTATCGAGCGACAGATACTCCAGTCCGTGTTCGGTCAGGGTATGTATCTCCCGCATATTCTTCTTCCCGAAAGTACTGAATGCAAGAATGCCGCCGTCCGACAGAAAGTGGTGGCAACGGGCGAAGAACCGTTCCGTATCGGCAAACCATTGCAAGGTGGAGCAGGACGTTATCAAGTCCGTCCCTTGCGGGAAATCAAGCGTTTCCGCGTCACACGGCAGAAAGCTGACGGCGGTAGTTGCAGGAGAGCTTCCGTAAAGTGGTACTTTGGTGTTCTCGGATGGAGTTTCGGCGCTGTAAAGTTCCACATCGGCATCGTAAAGAACCCCAGAGGCGTTGCCAGCCTGAGGAGCGCGTGGCAGACGCCCGCCACCCGTCAGCAAGTCGTGTATGCACTCTTCCATTTCGGGACACAGGTCGTTAAGCAGCAACGTTTCCGGTTGCAATGTGCGCAGCAACAGGCGGGAGTAACAGCCCGTACCACACCCGAACTCCGCAATATGGCGGAAGGAAAGGGCGGCGTTCCGCGGTTGCTGCCTGTCACCGTTACCGTCCGGTGCGGTAGCGGATGTACAAGCGTGCGCTGTGAGCAGGCGCAGCATTTTTTCCGCAACCTGCTGCTGCACACGGGCTTCGCTGCCGTATGTGTCTCGCGCATGGGCAAAGCGCCGTGCCACGAGAGCTTTGTCAATGGATTGGGCGTTGCAAGTCATTTCCTCTGTCGTTTCATTCGATATTGATGGATTTGAGGTGGTGCATAAAGTCGTCGATGGGCATTTCCCACATGTCCTGCAACAGAAAACGGAACATGGACGCGTCATAGTGTGCGCTGTCCGTCAGGATTACATTGTTGCACATCAGGTTGTCGTGGTTCATTTCCAGGTTTTCAGGCGGAAAAATCCGGTCGTTGCTGCCGATAAAGGCGTAATCGTAGTCGTATTCGTACCTTTCGAAGTTCTCCTGAAACCTTTCTTCAGTCTCCTCATCATAACCTTTATGCTCCATGTTTCCAAACATCTCGAAGTACCGCTCCCGGATGAGCCTCAGTTCTTCCTTGATTTCATCGAAGTCCCGTCGGGGAGTTATTTCCATGAAGGCCTTGTAGGCGTTGCTGTCCTTGCACATGCGGCGCAGGAACTTCTGGAGTGAGGCGGGGGTGAGTCCGTCGAAAGTGGCCTGATAGGTTTGCACGGGAATACCTTCCAGATTGTCTATGGGGCTTGTACTTCCGTTGAAGGCTATACTGAAAATCTTTTCCCGGGGAACTTGGCTGAGTATGAGAGAACCTGCCCACACCCCCATAGACCAGGCTACCACGTTTATCTGCCGGTAACGGTCGAAGACGGACGTGTCGAAGTCCGGTGTGCGGTAGTCGTAGCAAATCATGTAGTCCGTATCCTTGGGATGATACTGCTTGAAAGGAGTTTCATCTGCCGCCCATCCGGCAAAGAAAAGGAGTAACTTGGGGTGATTCTCGTTGATGATATACACTTGTTTCATTGTTTTTTCTTTATTAAATGATAAATATCGGTTGATGTTTTAATGCCGTTTGTCATAGGCATTGCTAAGTTTGAGTATGAACGGTCAGGTAATTCGTTAACTCTTCTATCTCCTCGCTTCTGATTTCCGCTGTCAGCGAAAAACGGATGCGTGATGTTCCTTCCGGCACTGTCGGCGGACGGACGGGCAGGGCGTAAAAGCCGTGCCGTTGCAAAGCCTCTGCCTGCAGGACGGTATCCGCGCTCTGTCCGACAATCATCGGAACGATATGGCTGGCGCCGGGACATGTATATCCTCGGGCTTGCAGGGCTTCGCGAAGCGTTCGGCCGATATGCGCCAGATGTTCGCGCCGTTCCTGCATATCTGCCAGTCGGCGTACTACAAACAGTGTCCATGCTATGTTTACGGGTGGCAACCCGGTGGTGAAAATAAGTGTGCGCATGCGGTTTACGAGATACTCCCGTACCGTCTTTCTGCATACGATGTAAGCGCCTACGGACGCAGCCGCCTTGCCGAATGTACCGACGAGAAAGTCGATGTCGCGGATACAACCGGATTCCTCGGCGCAACCAAGCCCCCGCTTGCCGCGTACGCCGAAGGCGTGGGCTTCGTCCACATAAAGCAGTACGTTGTCATATCGGCGTTTTAATCCTGCCAGGGCTTGCAAATCCGCCCGGTCGCCATCCATGCTGAAGATGCTTTCGGTGACGATGATGATTCGGCGATAGGCGGAATGATGCTCTTTCAACAGCCGTTCCAATTGCGCCAAATCATTGTGGCGGTAACGGACACATTTGGCCGCCGAAAGACGGATGCCGTCAATCAGACTGGCGTGAACGAGCTTGTCGGCAAGTATCAGCGTTCGCGCATCGCTTACGGCAGGCAGGATACCCGTATTGGCATGATACCCGCTGTTGAAAATCAATGCGGCTTCCGTACCGAAAAGGTGCGCCAGCTCCGCTTCCAGTTCTTCGTAAACGGTGAAGTTGCCCGTCAGCAGCCGGGAAGAAGAAGAGGCGGGCAGGAACGTGTCGGGAGTAAGCGTGCGCAGGAACTCCTCGCGCAAGCTCCGGTCGGATGCCAGCCCCAGATAGTCGTTGGACGAGAGGTTCAGCATACGCGCGCCGTTCACGATGACATGCCTTCCGTCGTGCACCATCTTGGGCAAACGGCGCAGGTTGCTGTGTTCTTCAAGGTGTTGCAGCTCTTGCTGCATTTCATGTATTGTATCCATTGTTCAACGCTTTCTTATTTCATTTCTTCCACAATCTTAATCAATCCTTTCGTCAATACGCCGAGCTGTTCCGGTTCGATGATGAAAGGCGGCATCAGATATACCAGCCTGCCGAACGGGCGTACCCAGATGCCTTCTTCAACGAAGCGTCGCTGCATCCATGCCATATCCACCGGCTGTTTGGTCTCTATGACGCCGATGGCTCCGAGTACGCGTACATCGGCCACTTGCGGCAGTTGCCGTGCAGGTTCCAGCTCCTGCCTTAGCTGTGCTTCGATGCGGGCAACTTTCTCCTGCCAATCATATTCGGGAGACGTGAGCAATCGTACCGATGCGCAGGCCACGGCACATGCCAGAGGATTTCCCATGAACGTGGGGCCATGCATAAACGCGCCCGGGGCATGGTTGGAGATGGTGTCCGCCACCTCGTTGGCGGCCAGTACGGCGGAAAGCGTCATGTAGCCGCCGGTCAGAGCTTTGCCTATGCACATGATGTCCGGCTCTGTTCCGGCATGCTCCCAGGCAAATAGCTTTCCGGTACGTCCGAAGCCCGTCGCTATTTCATCGAAGATGAGGAGCAGACCGTGCTCACGGCATAGCTTCGCCGCTTCGCGCAGATACTGCGGATGATAAAACCACATTCCGCCTGCGCCCTGCACCACGGGTTCCAGTATCAAGGCCGCCAGCTCATCGGCGTGTTGCTCCATGATTTCTTTCAGCGGGAGAATATCATCCGGATTCCATTCGCCGCCGAAGCGTGAGCGGGGTTGCGGAACAAAGTACCGTACGGGGAGCGCCGAACCGAAGAGCGAGTGCATCCCCGTCACCGGGTCGCACACCGACATGGCGTTCCACGTATCTCCGTGATAGCCGCTGCGGATGGTGACAAAGTTATTCTTCTTGCCCCGGTTCTTGGCGTACCAGTACTGCACAGCCATTTTCAAGGCCACTTCCACGGCCACCGAGCCGGAGTCCGCATAGAATATCTTCTGCATGGAAGGCGGAACCAGCGGCAGGAGCAGTTTTCCGAGTTCGATGGCGGGGTCGTGCGTCAGTCCGCCGAACATGACGTGCGACATTTTGCCGAGCTGTTCCGTAGCTGCCCTGTTCAGCGCCGGATGGTTGTAACCGTGTACGGCGCACCACCAAGAGGACATTCCCTCTATCAGCGTCTGTCCGCTTTCCAGCGTAATCGTTGCTCCGTCCGCCCGCTTCACCTTATATACAGGCAGCGGATCGGTGGTCGAAGTGTATGGATGCCACAGATGCTCGCGGTCGAATTGCGAACCGCAGAACTCATATCCGGCTTCTTCTATCAGCTTCTTGTCGTCGGAAATCTTAGAGCCGAGCGTGGTCAGCAAGTCGCCCACGATGGCCGAGTTGATACCTATATATAAGGACTTCTTCACCGCATCCTTGCTCAGTTGCGAACGTCCGCCCGCAAAGCGCAGGTAGGCCGTGGGATTGATGAAGCGGAACAGGGCGATTGTTACCAATACCTCTTCTTCCGTCAGCGCCTGCCGGTTTTCCAGCGGAGTGCCCGGAATGGGGCTGAGCAGGTTGATGGGGATGGACTGCACTCCCAGCTCTTTCAAGGTAAAGGCGAACTCGATACGTTGTTCCATCGTCTCGCCCATACCGATGATGCCGCCGCTGCAAATATCCATACCCGCGTTGCGGGCGGCTTGCAGGGTGCGCAGCTTGTCTTCTTGCGTGTGCGTGCTGCACAGGGTGGGGAAGAAAGAGGGGGCTGTTTCCAGATTGCAGTGATAGCGTGTGATACCGGCATCGTGCAGGGCTCGCAGTTCCTTTTCGTTCAGCAAGCCCAGAGAGGCGCATAGCTGTATGGACGAGTGGCGGCGCATATGGCGTGCCGTATCGCAAAGCTGTTCCATTTGTCGGGAAGAAGGTTTTCGGCCGCTGGTGACGAGGGAGAAACGGTTGACGTCCTGCCGTTCATTGTATTGCGCCTGTCTGAGGCATTCTTCTGCGGGGAGCAGGTCGTAGATGTCGGCCTTGGTGTGGTAGTGGGCGGATTGTGCGCACCATTTGCAGTTTTCGGGGCAGCGTCCCGACTTGGCGTTGATGATGGAGCACATATCAAACTCGTGCTGTGCGCACTGTACGGTAATCTCATGTGCAGCGGCATAAAGCGCTTCACGGTCGGCGGTGTTCGCCAGCCAGGCGGCTTGGTCGGGCGATATGTCTATGCCTGCCAGTACCTGGGCTTTCAGTTCGTCAATAGTCATGGTATGAATAAAATAGGGGAGAGTCTGAACCGCATCCTGCTTGCGCAGCGAGCTATCGGCCACATTCTTGCGCAGACAGCCGATCGTGACGCATCTGCCTATGCTGGCGAATGCGGCATAGGCCTTCCGGCTCCAGCGGCGGAAGCGTATCGTATGTCCGGGGGATTGTTTTCGTTTCACGGTTTCAGTATCTCGTTGCGGATTATCTTATGTGGCTGCAAATGTAGGAAAAATATTCGTTAAATGCCCGGATTGTACCGGTAACTTACGGTTTTGTTTGCTTTCAGTGATGCCTGCACGTCAATCAGCCGTTGGTTCCTGCTGCCACGGAAGTAGAGGTCTTCGTCGCGTAGCTCCTGCCGGAATTTACCGTCCACCAGCACGTCGATGTACTCCAACAGCTTTGCCTGACGGGGATTACGCAACAGCGACTCGAAAGTGTATCCGGTGTAGCACCAGATGTTTTTCCGGCTTCGCTGCTTGATGGCGTGCGCCAGTTCGGTGAAGCCTTCCGGCTGGAACATCGGGTCGCCCCCGCTGAACGTCACGTCTGCGAATGTATCGGCAAGCACCTTTTGCAGAATTTCATCGGTGCTCATCCAGCGTCCGCGGTTAATGTCCCACGACTCCGGATTGTGGCAGCCCGGACACCCGTTGGGGCATCCGGCCGCGTAAATGGCGGTACGGAAACCGGGACCGTCCACCGTGGTATCTTCTAATATCTCAAGAATGGAAAGCACTTTTTTAATGAAGAATTAAGAATGAAGAATTAGGGGGAGGGAAATTGGGAATTGAGAATTGAGAATTGAGAATTAAGAATTAAGAATGATGAATTCAGCATGAAAGCTCTTAACCAACTCAAAATTCTTCATTCTTAATTCTTAATTCCCATGTACTACCCTGTCGTTCAGTTCGGCGAGTTTGGCTTGGTTCCAACGGTCGGTGGTTCCTACCAGGTAGCCGGTGATGCGTTGCAGTTTGTCGATGTGGGTGCTGCCGCATTTCGGACAAACTTCCAGGTCGGGGGTGGAGTTTTCGTATCCGCATTCCAGGCAGCGGTTGCGGTTGTGGTTCACCGAGCCGTAACCGATGTTGTACCGGTCCATCATATCTACTACACGCATGATGACTTCGGGGTTGTGGGTGGCGTCGCCGTCAATCTCCACGTAGAAGATGTGTCCGCCGCGGGTCAGGTCGTGGTAGGGGGCTTCTACTTCCGCTTTATGGCGGGCGCTGCACTTGTAGTACACGGGCACGTGGTTGGAGTTGGTGTAGTAGTCGCGGTCTGTGATGCCCGGCAGACAGCCGAACTTCTTGCGGTCTACACGGGTGAACTTGCCTGAAAGACCTTCGGCGGGCGTGGCCAGCACGCTGTAATTATGCTGATATTGGTCGGAGAACTGATTGGCGCGGTCGCGCATGTACGTCACGATTTTCAGACCTAATTCCTGGGCTTCTTCCGATTCTCCGTGGTGCTTGCCCAAGAGTGCGACCAGACATTCCGCCAGACCGATGAAACCGATGCCCAGCGTACCTTGGTTGATTACGGAAGAGATGTCTTCGTTCGGCTTGAGCTTGTCGCAACCTATCCACAAGGCGGACATCAGCAAGGGGAACTGCTTGGCAAACGCCGTCTTTTGGAACTCCATGCGTTCGTGCAACTGGCGGGCGGTAATGTCGAGCATGGCGTCCAGCTTGGCAAAGAAGAGGGCGATGCGCTGCTCCTTGTCCGCTATGTCCATGCACTCTATGGCAAGGCGGACGATGTTGATTGTGGAGAAAGAGATGTTTCCTCGGCCGATGGATGTTTTCGGGCCGAAGCGGTTTTCAAACACACGCGTACGGCATCCCATGGTGGCGACTTCGTGCTCGTAGCGTTTCGGGTCGTCGGCTCTCCAGTCGTCGCTGCGGTTGAAGGTGGCGTCCAGATTCAGGAAGTTCGGGAAGAAACGGCGTGCGGTGACTTTGCAGGCAAGCTGGTAGAGGTCGTAGTTGCGGTCTTCAGGCAGGTAGCTTACGCCGCGTTTCTTTTTCCATATCTGAATGGGGAAGATGGCTGTCTCGCCGTTTCCTACGCCTTGATACGTGCTTTTCAGCAGTTCGCGGATGATGCAGCGTCCCTCGGCGGAAGTGTCCGTGCCGTAGTTGATGGAGCTGAACACCACTTGGTTTCCGCCACGGGAGTGTATCGTGTTCATGTTGTGGATGAACGCTTCCATGGACTGGTGCACGCGGGCTACGGTCTTGTTCACGGCATGCTGGACAATGCGGCGGTCGTCGGTCAGGCCGTCCAGCGGTTGTTGCAGATAGTCTGTCAGCTCTTTTTGGTAGAGGTGCGAGTAGTCCTTGCCGTTCAGCTCTTCCAAATTCTTTATTTCCTCGATGTAGCTGTTGCGCACGTAGGGGGCGAGGTAGAAGTCGAATGCGGGAATGGCTTGTCCGCCGTGCATTTCGTTTTGGGCGGTTTCCAATGAGATGCAACCCAGGATGCTGGCGGTCTCGATGCGTTTTGCAGGGCGCGATTCTCCGTGTCCGGCGGAGAAGCCGTATGTCAGGATGCGGTCCAGCGGGTGCTGCACGCATGTCAGGCTCTTGGTAGGGTAATAATCCTTGTCGTGGATGTGCAGGTAGTTGTGGCTGACGGCATCCAGCACTTCCTCGCTCAGCAGATAGTCGTCTACAAACGGTTTGGTGGTCTCGCTGGCGAACTTCATCATCATGCCTGCCGGAGTGTCGGCATTCATGTTGGCGTTCTCGCGGGTGATGTCGTTGGATTTGATGTTGATGATTTCCAGAAACATATCGCGCGTCTTTGCCTTGCGGGCGATACTGCGCTGGTTGCGGTAGGCAATGTATTTCTGTGCGACATCTTTACGGCTGCTCTTCATCAGCTCCATTTCCACCAGGTCCTGAATGGCTTCCACCGTCATTTGGGCATCGCCCTTAAAGGAGATGTGGTCGGTGATTTGGCGTATCAGTTGCATGTCTTCTCCCTTGTCCGTATGGAGCATGGCCTTGCGGATGGCGGTTACTATTTTTTCTTCGTTGAAGCCGACGACGCGTCCGTCACGCTT
>ENA-UONV01002569-UONV01002569.1-human-gut-metagenome-genome-assembly--contig:-CS4-NODE-2569-length-13189-cov-11.315212_pt1 | contig 13189 bp, 10 predicted proteins | sample MGYA00242461_ERZ724008 | MGnify/ENA metagenome assembly ERZ724008 | reverse complement strand
GATAAATTCGACACCGCGGCCGTCAACGCCGAGGCGGCAAAGATAAAGACCGACGCCGAGCTTCTCGCCGAGGAAAAGGCTGCCGCAACAAAGGCGCTCGAGGACGCGAAGGCTGCAAAGATCGCCGCGCTGCGTACATACAGCAAAGCCGACTACCGCACAGCCGAATGGGAAGCCCTCACCGACATCATAGAAAAAGCCAAAGCCGAGATAAACGCACTCACCGACAAAGCGGCGGTAGATAAATTCGACACCGCGGCCGTCAACGCCGAGGCGGCAAAGATAAAGACCGACGCCGAGCTTCTCGCCGAGGAAGAAGCAGCACGTCCCGCCCCGAGCATCAAGACCTCGCTCGATGACGGAAAAACATACTCCGGCAAGACCCTTACGATAGACGTTTTCGCCCGCAACTGGCAGAACGCCAAGATAGCCTCAAAGGTCACTCTCAACGGAACGGACGTTGCGGTCAACTGGGACGACGCCGAAAAGACCAGCTTTACTCTTAACTTCACCGATGGCGAAAACGTCGTTACGATAACGGCGACCGACGGCAAAAAGACCACAACGGTCACATATCACGTACAATACGTCAAGGCGGCGCCGAGCTTCGTGTTCTCGGTCGATGCCTTTACGATAGGCTGCGGATACATAGTGGAGCCGACCGTCGTAACGCTTGACGATGCCACGATAGACGCGATCGCTTCCTATTGCGCCGAGGAGCACAAGTGCGATGCGGAGTATGTAAAGGCGCATCTCAACACGGCTCACGTTCTGCTTTATCTGCTGAATGAATACGGCTACACTGCGGAATACAACGGGAAACCCGATCAGAGCTTTTATCTTTCATATGTAAACGGCTTTGATAACAGCGACAATATTCCCGACAACCTCCGCGAAAAGCTTGAGTCGAACGGCTTCAGCATAAGCGACGACAGCGACGACTCGCTCGGCGAATTCATGTATACATGGGGCAGCGGCTGGATGTACTGCGTGGACGGTGTGTTCCCGAACGTCGGTTTTGCCGACCACTATATACAGGACGGCGAAGTGATCCGCGTTCAGTTTACGCTTGCATACGGCTCCGACATAGGCGGCTCGTCTGCCATGGGCATGGGCGGCACATCCGACTATTTTGAGAATGCCGGCGAGGCACGCGACAGACTGACAAAGGCAATGGCACTTGCCGCGCAGAAACGCAAGGATAACACCAAAGAATATTCCGCGGCATTTGACGTCATATCGCAGTTCGGCATCACCGCCGCCGAGCTTGACGCCGCCACGGAAGCTCTCATGGCAATACTTAAATAATAAAAATAAAAAAGATGAAAAGATTTTCGGAACGTGCGGCGGCGCTGCTGCTGACGCTCATCCTGCTGCTTGCCGCCGCACCCGCGGCGGCAGCGGCATCTGTCGGGACCGACGATATGCGCGCGGCAGCCGACGGTATAATCGCCTGGAAAAAAGCCGACAACGGCTCAGAGCCGGGCGGCGACCTTATAAACAACGCATTTCTTGAGCTTGCGGGCACGACGCCGGGCGACTGGTTCCCGATAGGGATGAGCAGGCTCGGTGTGACCGATGATTATGACGGCTATCTTGCGTTTCTCCGCCAAAAGGTGGAGAAACGGTATGTGACAAAAGACAAGCTCAGTCGCGCCAAAGCGACAGAATGGCACCGCATAAGCCTTGCCGTGCTCGCTGCGGGCGGAGACCCTACCTCATTCGGAAAGAACGCCGACGGCTCTGCCATCGATCTCATCGCCGACGGCACATATGACCGCGGCAGGACGGCGCCGCTCGGCAGACAGGGCATAAACGGCTGGATATGGGGGCTCATCGCGCTTGATTCCATGCGATATCCCGTTCCCGATGGCGCATTTTACACCCGTGACGATCTTATCACCGCGATCCTCTCACAGCAGCTTTGCGACGGCGGCTTTGCCCTCACCGGCAGTGCGGCAGACCCCGATATAACCGCCATGGCTGTTCAGGCGCTCGCGCCATACTACAATGAGGAAAAAAGCTATTCCTATACGCTCAAAGCCGACGGTACAGCGCGCGAGGCGACTGTGAGACAGGCCGTGGATGCGGCGCTCACCGTGCTTTCGGCGCTTCAGCTCGACACGGGCGATTTCATAAGCTGGGGCACGCAGAATGTCGAAAGCACCTGTCAGGTCGCGGTGGCGCTCTGCTCGCTCGGCATCGATCCCGCCTCGGACAGCCGCTTCATCAAAAACGGCAATACACTGATCGACGGCATAATGCGCTACCGCCACGAAAGCGGCGGGTTCGTGCATTCGTACACCTACGACCCGGACAACCCCGCTTCGCTCCCCGACAAGCCGAACTCAATGGCGAGCGAGCAGGTGCTCTACACCATTGCGGCGATACTGCGGCAGGCAAACGGAATGCGCACGCTGTACGACTTCCGTCCCGAGATGAGCGACGCGATGAAAGAGCGCATACGCAGTCTTACGGACTCTGTATCCGCGCTGTCGCCCACTGCGGGAAAGGAAGAGATTTCTGCCCTTCTCGGCGTTTTTTACGCACTGCCGGCAGACGAGAGGTGCTATGTGCCGAGCTATGCCGTGCTTTCGGATGCGGCAAAAGCCGCCGGCATCGACATTGCAGCCGTTGCGGGCGCGACGACCGTTGTTGAGGACACCGACAAAAGCGGAACGGACGAAAGCATTCTTTATTTTTCGCCCACCGACCGCGCCGACGCCGACGCGATACCCGACGAGCCCACGACAGCCGATTATGTGACCGTCGTAAAGCTGCTCGACAAGCTCGAAAGATCGGACGATTTTGACGGCAAGGACGGATACATCAGCCGTCTGACCGACGCCAAAAACAAGATAGACGCGATAAGAGCGGAGATCGACGCGATAAACCGCGATATTGCCGAAGAGCTTTATCCGTTTGAGTCGATAGGACTTTCGGACAAAAAGACCGTTGACGGCATATACCGCCGCGTTATGGCGCTCGCCGAGCCCGACCGAGCACTTATCGAGCATTCAGAGGACCTTATAAAGACAAAGACCAAGACCGACGGCCTGTTTCGCGCGCTCATTATCGGCGCGGTGCTCGCCGTTATTGCGCTTGCCGTCGCGTTTATGCTCGTGCGGCGTATAAGAAAGCGCAGAAGAAAGAAAAAAGCCGAAATGGATGAGCTTGAGCGCAGTTGGGCAGATGAGCCCTGACCTTCTCATCCACGGCAGGGAGACCGGTATCGAATGAAAAAAGACATACTCGCCGTGTTTGCGATAGTTCTTATCGCGGCGGTGCTGATATGCGGCACCGAATTTCAGACGGTTGACGAATATTATCTGACTCACATCGACGATATCACGCCCGATTCGGAGACGGTATTTATAAGCATACGCTGCGACACCGTTTACGGCAACTACGACGAGCTTGACGAGAATCTGAAAGAAGGCGACTGGATCCCCGGGGACGGCGTGATACTGCCGGTGACGGAATACGTGCTGCGCCCGGGAGACAGCGTGTGGGACATTCTGAGCCGCGCGGTAAGGTACAACAAGATACAGATGGAATACCAGGGCGCCGACGAAAATCAGTTCGGCAGTGTTTATGTCCGCGGGATAAGCTACCTCTACGAATTTTCATGCGGTCCGCTTTCGGGCTGGATGTACATGGTAAACGGAGAATTTCCTCAATACGGCTGCTCAAGATACGAGCTGCACGACAAGGACGTTATCGAATGGGTCTACACCTGCGACCTCGGGCGCGACGTGGGCTGCGAATGGATGAGCGGAGGCGGCACGCAATGAACGAAAGACAGACCGCCTTCGGGCATTTTCACCCCGTGCCGGCGTTTGTGTACATCACATCGCTCACGCTGGTGACCATGTTCACCTCGCACCCCGTGATACTCGCTCTCTCGCTTGCGGGCGCCGCGCTTTTCTCGGTGTCGCTTCATACGCTGCGCGAATTCCTTTCGGATATTTCGTTTTACCCGCCGCTTTTCATTATGATATCGCTGACCAACCCCCTCTTCTCACACAACGGCGCGACGCCTCTTTTCTTCATGAACGGCAACCCGGTGACGCTTGAAGCGCTGTGGTACGGCGTCGATATAGCAGCAATGACAGTTGCCGTGCTGCTCTGGTGCCGATGCTTTTCCGACATCATGACATCGGACAGAGTAATGTACCTCATCGGACGCGCAGCGCCGAAGGCGGCGCTCGTCGTTTCAATGTCGCTGCGCTTCATCCCGCTTTTCAAAAGAAAATGGCATGAGATAAAGCGTGCGCAGATATCCATGGGCTACTATTCGGAGGCGGGATTCGTCTCAAAGCTGCAAAGCTCGGCACGTGTGTTTTCGGCGCTCGTCACATGGGCACTTGAAAATGCCGTCGATACCGGCGCATCGATGCGCGCGCGCGGCGGAGGGCTGCACGGGCGCACCCACTTTTCGCTTTTTCGCTTCACTTCCTCCGACGGCGTGCTGCTTGCGGCGGCGGTGCTTCTCGGCGGGATATCCTTTGCGGGGCTCGGCACGGGCGCGTTCCGCTTCGGCTTTTACCCGCGGATATCAACTCCCGATCTCTCGGCAAGATCCGTATGCCTTTATCTTGCATTCGCGTTATTTTGCCTTATCCCGTTCATCATCGAAATCACGGAGGCACTCAAATGGAAATACTTGCGCTCGAAGATCTGAGCTTCCGCTATCCCGGATGCACCGAAAATGCCGTCGACGGCGTTTCCCTTACCGTCCGCGAGGGTGAATTTCTCCTGCTGTGCGGCAGATCGGGCTGCGGAAAGACCACACTGCTGAAGCTGATAAAACGCGAGCTTGCCCCGCACGGAGAGCTGAGCGGGAACATACTGTTCCGCTCAAGACCGCTCGACTCGCTCACCGACCGGGAGAGCGCGCAGAAGATCGGCTATGTGCTGCAAAGCCCCGAGGCGCAGATCGTTACCGACAAGGTGTGGCACGAGCTTGCCTTCGGGCTCGAAAGCCTCGGCTGCGACAGCGACAGCATACGGCTGCGCGTCGGCGAAATGGCAAACTATTTCGGCATCGACGGGTGGTTCAGAAGCGGAACGGCAGACCTCTCGGGCGGGCAGAAGCAGTTGCTCAATCTCGCCTCCGTAATGGCAATGTCGCCCGAGCTTCTGATACTTGACGAGCCGACCTCACAGCTTGACCCGATAGCCGCACAGAATTTCATAGCCACGCTCTCCAAAATAAACCGCGAGCTCGGAACGACCGTGATAATCGCCGAGCACCGGCTCGAGGAGCTGTTCCCCACCGCCGACCGCGTGGCGGTCATGGACGGCGGCAGGATCGTCGCCTGCGATGCGCCGCGTCGCGTCTGCCGTGATATGCGCTCGTCGGAAATATTTGCGGGCTTTCCGTCGGCGGCGCGCATTGCCGCGGGACTAGGTGCGGACACCGACGACCTGCCGATAACGGTCAGAGAGGGCAGACAGTTCCTTTCGGCTTTTCCGCATAAAAAAGCCGCCGAAAAGGAGCCGGCGCTCTCATCCGAGCCCGCGCTGACGATGAAAAACGTATGGTTCCGCTACGAGCGCAGCGCGCCCGACATATTGCGCGGCACCACACTCGAAATAATGCGGGGCGAAATATTTTCCGTCCTCGGCGGCAACGGATCGGGCAAAACAACACTGCTCAGGACCGTGTCGGGTGCCGAACGCGCCTACCGCGGCAAGACCTTCATATTCGGCAAAAATATAAAGGAAATGAAGCAGACCGAGCTGCATCGCCGCAATGTCGCAATGCTTCCGCAGAACGTGCAGACGGTGTTTCTCAAGGACAGCGTGCGCGCCGACCTCACCGACATATACCGTGTGATGGGCCGCACGGGACAGGATGCCGGGCAGGCGGTCGCCGACATAGCCGAACGCCTCGGCATTTCGGCGCTGCTCGACCGCCACCCCTACGACCTTTCCGGCGGCGAAATGCAGAAGAGCGCGCTTGCCAAGATACTTCTCACCTCGCCGCGCCTGCTTCTGCTTGACGAACCGACCAAAGGCATCGACGCTTACGCCAAGGAAAATCTCGGCGAAATACTGCGCGGTCTGAGGGACGACGGCATCACCGTCGTGATAGTGACGCACGACGTTGAATTTGCCGCATCGTATTCGGACCGCTGCGGGCTGTTCTTCGACGGCGAGCTTCTCTCCCCTTCCTGCCCGCAGAAATTCTTCGGCGGCAACGATTTCTACACTACCGCCGCCTGTCGTATGTCACGCGGGATATTTGACGGCACCGTGACCGTCGGCGACGTCACGGCGCTCGGAAGGGAGGGCAAAGATGAAGTCTGAAAAGGGCAGAAGGGCAATATCGCTCACCGTTTATCTGCTTCTCGTGCCAGCCTGCGTCGCGCTCGGCGCAACTGTGTTCCGCGACCGCGCGTATATCTGGATATCCGTGTGCCTTGCGGTGCTGTCATGCGTGCCGTTTTTCGCACGGTTCGAAAACCGCCCCGACGATACCCGCCGCATGGCGGTCCTTGCCGCAATGACGGCGCTCTCGGTGCTCGGCAGATTCCTTTTTTATGCCGTGCCGCACTTCAAACCGGTCACGGCTATGGTCGTGATATGCGGGATATACCTCGGCGCCGAGTCGGGCTTTCTCTGCGGCGCGCTGACTGCAATACTTTCGAATATCCTGTTCGGTCAGGGACCGTGGACACCGTTTCAGATGATGGTTTGGGGGATCATAGGATTCCTCGCCGGCGTACTCGCACGGCAGCTGAAAAAAAGCCGCGCGGCACTGTTTCTGTACGGAGCGCTCGCGGGCGTGCTGTTTTCGTTTCTCATGGACATATGGACCGTCCTGTGGTGGGACGGAAAATTCTCTCTCTCACGCTATATCGCCGCGATAGTGAGCGCCGCGCCGGTAACGGCGGTCTATGCCCTGTCGAACGTGCTGTTCCTTTCGGTGCTTATAACGCCCATCGGCAAAAAGCTCGAGCGACTTGTCACAAAATACGGTATATAGAGATAAGGGCGGCTGTGCGGGAAGCTCTGAAAGGGCTTCCCCAACAGCAGTCTTTCATTTATCCGACCGTCAGAGCGAATTTTTGTGCGCTAACGTGAAAGAAAGTGCCGCACGGCTATTGACAAAGCCGAATGATTGTGGTAAGATATAACGGTAAATCAAATACGGAGAGGTATCGAAGCGGTCATAACGAGGCGGTCTTGAAAACCGTTTGACAGCAATGTCACAAGGGTTCGAATCCCTTCCTCTCCGCCATAAGTCCACCGTAATTTTGATAGAATTACGGTGGACTTTTTCTATGCCCGAAAACCGCTTGAAATAAGGCTTTTCGGCTGTTTCAGCACATAAGCGAACCCCGCCACAGAGCATTTCTGCGGCGGGGTTTTGTGCATTTTATGGGGATTGCGGCTTTCTGTTCTGCAGTAATCGTTAAACAGCCGAGTAATCGTTGAACTACTGGGGTATTCGTTGAACTGCCGATGTAATCGTTAAACAGTTTCTTTTCCAGCCTTAGAGATTTAACAATTGAGGGTTGAACTTGGTATTATCCACATAATGCTTATACATGGTACTCGCAGGCAACAAACGAATCTGAATGCTTTGAAGTCCACGACTTTGTAGCATACCAAGCGATACTACACCTTTTTCGATGACCTCTGAACCCATAGTCGGCATGAGGAAGCAGTTCCGCACGGTGCGTATCTGATGTGCTTCCACAAACGGCTGATAAGCCAACTGGTACAGATACTGCTTAGTTATGGACTCAATACCAGGCTGACCGCGAAGTTTTTTGTTGTGTTCCAATTGGATGTTGTAGTATTTAGCATCGAAAATAATAAACTGATAGTCTCCGTTGACGTTAATGATAGAAATGAAATCAGGGATAAGCGTGTCTTCGGCTTGTTTTTCAAACGGCTCACCGCTTGGAGCAGTTCCTGCCCACTGCGGTTTATCGATTAAATCTATGAGCTTTTTATGCCGCATATGACGGTACTGCTCGGCCAATGGCACGGGCAGCCGCAGAGCGCCGATTGGTTTCTGCAACTGGTTATCCATTACTTCTGCACAGACTTTCTCCCACACCAAGTTGAAGCTATTCGTACCGAACATACTGAAACAGTCCAAATCATCCAGTGTACTGCTATTCGCTATGTAAGCATAGAGCGTTTTCAGCAGGAGCTGTTTGCGGGTGTTAAACTGAACATTGAGCTCCTTTGCAATGCGATCCAGAATATATTCCTTATCACCAAAGTCATCAATCTGCTCGTCAGAAATATCAACGCCCATAATATCGAAGAGATCCAGCAAATCAGCATCACGCAGTTCCGCTGTGCAACGGGTAAGAATGCACTCGTGCAGGCGCTTAAAGAAATCAAAATCGTCATTCACCCGTTTCATGGTCAGCAATTCAGGGTAATACGGCCGATTATTACTTAAGAGAGCGAAAGTTTCGTTGATAGTCTTATCCCAAAGAATATCGCCAGACCCGTTGGATTCAATGATGTCCTGCGTGTTGGTATAGGCCCCATACTCGAAATAATCCTGGAGGAGGAACAGCATAACAGCCAGCATATTAAATGCGCTACTGTCGCTCGTATCATTATACATACGAATGATTTGCTCTTTTGAATTGTATTTTTCCAGAACTTTCAGAACTTGCTTCAGCTCCGCTTTGGGAGCCGTGGCATTGAGCAGATACTTCGGATAGCATTTCAGCACACGGCCCTCGATAGTAATTACACCTACAAAAGTGAACACATACAGATACTCATTTTCGCCGACCTCAACGTCGGCAATTTCAATGTCTTCATCAACAAGGTCGGTGAGATCTTTCTGTGTGTCATTTGCTTTTACAGCCTTCAACACACCGTATTCCTTTAGTCGCTTCAGAATGTGGACAGTCTTTTCCTCCGAACAACGAAACTTTTTGCCCAAGTCCTCCTGGGTATAACGTTTTTGTTCTCGTAAAAATACCGAAATCATTCTCCATCATCCTCTGGGGCATTATCAATAAACTGACTGCTGATTCTTTCGCAGAAAATGTAAACGCCCTTTGCGTCAAACTCTCTGCAAATTTGGGAGTAAAGATTTTTGTCCTCACACCCTGCGAATAGAGACGGGCGCTTCTGTTTTGCAGCATCGTCAAACAGGTACATTATGACCTTGTTCTTAAAGATACGATTAAAAACGACCGGGTCGATGATTTCGCCCTCCGGCAGATTCTTCTTGGAGATAAAATACGGCCCCATCAGCTTATCTTCGTTCACCTTATAAGTGAGCAGTTCATTGTTGATAGCTTTGCGGAGGGCATTCCATTCCACAACGCGGCGATGCTCACCTTGACCGAGAATGACTTTTTTGCCAACAATTCCAGTCTCACTGTCATCGATACCCAAATAGGTGAAATCCCATCTGCGTTTAAAAGCGGTATCCATTGGAAACACGCCCTGGTCGGCGCTATTCATGGTAGCCCAAATGAACATATTATCTGGGATGCGGATTTCGGAGTAATCGGCGGGATTACCCCCAAGCTCCCCTGCCAGATACTTTTTGATATCCTCAGATGCCTGGATCGGATACTCACTAACCTCGTCATCACCACGGTCGAGCAACTGGAATACATCGCCGAACACGGCAGCGACATTCGCACGGTTGATTTCCTCAATAACAAGCAAGAACGGTTTGGGGGCATCAGTTCTGCTGTTCTGGAGGGCTTTCACATAAGTGCGCATAAACGGACCAGGCACATAGGAATAAGTAATGGCGTCCTTGCCGTCGCTGTCCTTGCAGGGCACTGGCTTATATGTACCGACAAAATTGGCATAGGAATAATCCGGATGGAAGGTCACACGCTCGTATTCACCACCATCTGCAAGCAGAACACCCTTTTCATGATTCAGAGTAAAACTTTTACCAGTACCAGGAGCGCCGAAAAGGATGCGGTTACGGGGCTGACTGCTAATTAGTCCAGTATTAAATCTTACAGGTTGAGTCTGTTCTGCTGGGCTTTGGTTATCTTCGTCTATAAAATCCGCAGTCGTCAGAAATGATTCAAATGGAGCACTATCATCTTCAACGCCTAAAGCAGCCAGAATATCTGTAGGCAGCTTGGCAGCGTCGTAGTATTGTCCCCACTTTGGGCTGGAGATAACATCACGCACACCATTTTCATCCGGGGCATCATATAAAGTCTCAAATCCGTCAAAGAATACATTCATATCTGCTATGATTTTTATGCAGCCGTATGCCGCCTCATAGTTTCTCTGTGCAACCAACAAACCAAATTTTGAGTCTCTGGTAAACAATCCGGTTTTTTCGAGTATATGAAAATTGCGCTTGAAATTTGTCAAGCCCTCCATGTTCATTTCGACATTTTCACCGGCAGAGCAGTATTCTTTAAATACGGAAGCAACCAACTCCGTGGGTGGATTATAGCCTTGATTGATACGGTTGTCGTTTACCATGCAAAAAATAGCAGAGTACGGGATGGCAACATCACAAATCTTTTTCTTGTTGATTTCAACCTCGCCGACCACAATTTTGCATATCAAACGAAAGGGATTCAACCGTATTCCGTTTTGGATTTCACGCAATGTATCTGCTTTTATGTTCCCCTGTACCGACTGTCCTCCATTTGATGAAATGCCTGATCCTGCTCCATTAGGATACTGAAACAAGGACAATTGTGCTCTGCAAAACGCCCCCGCATTGGGATTTTGACAGCAGAGAAACTTTTTGGCGGCATCCGAAACAAAGATACACCATTTTCCGTCCCTCTGCTCCAAATGATATATCCCCAAATATGTACCGTAAGCGCCAAATTCATCGCGGAAATTGGAGGAGTCCCTTTGTGCCTGCGTTGCATCTCTTCCGCTCATAGCAGCAAATTTACTCATAAGCACATCTCGATTGTATTCTTCACCATCAAGCGTGCAAAAAATACGAGCGATTTTGATCAGATAACCATACCAATCATCACGGGTGCTTTCAATTTTATTTGAAAAAAACTTCTTAACAATAGGTTCTCTGGGCAATGCCATGTAGAACACCTCCTATATCAGTAATCACTCTAAATAAGTCAGACCCAACCGATGTACTAATTCTGCGTAATTTGGTGCATCAGTTTCGCCAAACCCATACCGAAGTAAATTAGAAGCAATAATACCCGCAAAAAGAGGCGGAACGGCATTTCCAACTTGGCGTATAGGGTGGCGACTCGTCCCTGTAAATTCCCAAAAATCAGGGAAGGTCTGAATTCGTGCAGACTCTCTGGGCGTCACTTCTCTCGGCAAAAACGGATGGACATGACCTTTTCCACCGCCTTTATCCGAACCAACAACAATTGTGTAGCTTGGTTTGTTTGGGTCCAAACGGTTGATTCTTGTCTTTGAATCCCTCTCGCCAAATGCCATTTTTCTGTATCTTTCGACAACGGCCGGTCCGTGAGCTCGGCCAATGTGGTTCGCCAAAGTTTTGGAGGGGGCATCAGGCAGTCCTCTAAACGCCATTGCTACTGTCACCGGAGGTAACAGCCCCTGAACGGGGGAATCCGGTTGCGTGTAGTGAGTTTCAGCAGGAAGAGGAATAGCCTCTTTGTTACGCACTCCATAAATTATGACACGCTGCCGATACTGTGGTATTCCGTAAGCCGCAGTATTAAACAATGAATATGAGAGATTATAACACTTTTCTCCAGCCTCATTTGTTTCAAGAGCAGTCTTAAGCATATCAAATACTTGTCCATCATCAACAGTAAGAATGCCTGCTACATTTTCAAATATAAAGCTCCGTGGTTGAATCTCTCGAATCACTCTAATGTAATCCCACAATAGCGTGCCGCGGGGGTCATTAATTCCCTTGCGCTTTCCGAAGACAGAGAATGCTTGACAAGGTGGGCCACCATAGACCAGATCCACCTGCTCCCTGGTAAGCCCTGCATCTTTCAATATATCCTCTGTAGAATATTCCTTAATATTACGCTGGGCAATTGTTGCTTGCTGTAGAAAGTTTTTATGCTGGCGCGATTTGTTGAGTTTGAGTGTTTTACAACTAAAGTCGTCAATATCAGTACAGAGGCGAGTAACAAACCCCGCGGCCTCGACTCCAAGATCCAATCCACCTGCACCAGAAAAAAGTGAAATAGCATAGTGCGTATTCATGTGTTCCTCCATTTATCTGCGTTATTTCAAACGCCTTATTCTATCGCGCTGTCACCGCTTTTAACCCAATCTTCCAGTTCAGAGCGTTTAAACTTCCACTGCTTGCCGATTTTGTGAGCGGGTACGCTCTTATCCTTTATCCACTTCCGTAGGGTAACAGGCTTTATATTTAGAAATAACGCCGCCTCTTCTGTGCTGATATAATTTTCATTAACCAAATTGGACATAATTACTCACCTCATCTTCGTGTGTTTGCGCGGTCTTAATTTTATATTATAGCAGATATTTATGTTCTTTTCAAGCGGTTTGAGTGTTTTTCTCGCTCTTTCCGCTATTTAGCGATATTTGCGATATAATATGTCTGTCCCATCGCAAATTATAAACTCTCATGAAACTACGACATGGTCAAGCAGATGTGAACGAATGGCTGAAAGGTAATCTTACACATAAATCAAGGCAACACCTTTCCGATTGGCATAGTCAATCGTATTTTTCGTGCCGCTGGGCTGTCCGTTAAACACAGCAATTACCAGTGCCGAATGGTCGACCATCCATTCATTGCGGATCTGGAAGCAGGCTCTGCTGTACCCCGGACAGATAAAACGAACAAGGTCGGCGGCGGCAAGAATGACATTGTACCGTCGTTGCCATTCGGCACTCCATCCACGCTCAAAGCCTTCATATGGGCTGGCACAAATCAGTTTTACATTCGCCCCCTCTTTCCGCAGGCGCAGTACGATTTCAGCTGCCCAGATATCCACTCCACGAGCCATGCCGGAAATAAATACATTCTTCCCATCTGAAATCGCTTCTTTGATTGCAGCTTCCAGAGCCTTCACGATCACGCTTTCGGACTGCTTCAGTTTCTCAGGGCGGTGGCCCGTAAAACACACTCTGTGCATCCGTTTCTGTTCCTCGGTCAGCATTGTCATCCCTCCGTACTGAATTCCCGTTATTATACAGTTTAACATAACGGTATGGTCAGTACAAGTAGCCAGTACAATACCTTTTAGTTTGCGGGTAAAATAATTACAGG
>ENA-UONV01002545-UONV01002545.1-human-gut-metagenome-genome-assembly--contig:-CS4-NODE-2545-length-13264-cov-16.848512_pt1 | contig 13264 bp, 8 predicted proteins | sample MGYA00242461_ERZ724008 | MGnify/ENA metagenome assembly ERZ724008 | reverse complement strand
TTCCGCGGCGGCGCTTAAATATTCAAAATAAAAATTGTTTTATGATTTTCCCGTCTTCCAGACCTTTATTGTAAAGTTTTATAAGATTTTCCCTGTCGCGGGTGAGCGTATTTACGCCGCACGTATCGTCGGGCGCAACTATGAGCAGTCTGCCCTCTTTTGCAAGTTGCTCGGCATAATCGAGCGAGGAATTGTATCTTTCCGCCCTGAGGCGCAACCCCTCCGCCGCAGCGGGAAATTTTCTTGACAAGCGCGCCGAAGTTTTTGCGTCTGCAGACGCCTCCCTTCTGAAAGCGCGCGGCTTTGTAAGCAACAACACGATTTTTTCGCAACCGCACTCCACCGCCTTTTTTACGGGTACGGGATCGGAAAGCGCGCCGTCGTAATAGGGCAATCCGCCAATCATATACGGTTGATTTACGAGCGGAAGAGTGCTGGACGCCTTTAAAACGTCGTAATTATCCTGCGAAACGTCTTCCTTTGTAAAATAAACGACTTCGCCGTTTACAGCATTTGTAGCAACTATTAAAAATTGAGCATCGTTATCCCTTATTGCGGGGTAATCGATGGGATATTCTCCGTCCGCAGCGCATAGCGTGCCATAGGCGTAGTCAAGATTGACATAGTTTTTTCTGATTATGAAATTCCAAAGCCCCATATATTCCTTGCGCATGGCGTATTCGGTGTAGAAAACGAAATTTCTGCCGCGCTGCCCCGCCAGGAACGAAGCTATGTTCGCGCTGCCCGCCGAAACGCCTATTCCCAAATCGAAACTTATCCCCTTTTCCAGACAGGTATCGAGCACTCCTGCGGCATAAATGCCCCTCATCCCTCCGCCAACGTCTATTACAGCCGTGCGCAGTTTTTTATTTAATGTATCTTTCATAACCGCATATTAGCATTTTTTTGTCCTTATGTCAACACTCATGTCCTGCCGCGCGCCCGAGTCATGGCATAGGATAAAAATATAATCATTCTTGCTTGGGCGGAAAGACTTGCATTTCTGTTGCGAAAAGCATTTATTTTATCCCACGGATTGACGAAAAAAAGACCTGTATTGTATAATACAACCATGAACTGCAAAAACGCACCGAGAATTATATCCGTAATAATCAATGTACTGCTGCTTTGCGCAGGCAGCGCGGTTTCCGCTTTCGCCCCTTCCACCGAAGACGCGGGAACTATGGCAAGCGTATTCGCAGCCGTGCTGTGCGGCATTATGATTATTGTGCTGATCATAGAATGCGTAACGGCTTTTAAAATATACGATTCCTCTCTGCACACGGCGGCGGTAGCGCTTTTTTTGCTGATGTTTATGCTCTTCTCTCCGGACATGCGAATGTTTTATCTGCGCAAAGGCGCACAGACCGACGGGTACCTGTTCGACATTCTCGATTATTTATTTTTCATCGGCGTAGGTCTTTCGGTAGCGATGTTCTTCCGACACACTTACCGCCCCGACGGCAAAAGAGTTATTATATACCCGCTTTTTGTATGCGGAATAATTTCGTTTGCGCTATATGTCGTTCTGAAGCCGCTCGGCATTCAGTACGCCGCGCTGTATTTATTCGTCGCCGCGCTCGCAGGTTGGTACATAAAAATGAGATACCTGGCTTACCGCGGGGGACTTGAAAACGCCGCCTTTTATTTTTCTTCGGCAATTTATGCCTCTGCTGCGGGCATGCAATCGGTCAACACGCTGTACTATTGCGGAATATTCCCCGGTTGTCTCGGTTGGTCAATCGCATATTGCTGGATAATAATTTTCTGCTTCAGCGTAATATACCTCGTGTATTTCCTCAGAAACGAGGGCGCGGCGATAGAACTCGGCGAATACCGACTGCAGAACGAAAACCTGAAGATGAAAGTACTGATAGGTCAGATAAAACCGCACTTTATATTCAACGCCCTGACGACGATAAAGTCGAGTTACCACACAAACATCGCCGAAGGCGACAGCGCGTTAGAGCTTTTTTCGGAATACATGCGCAACAGTCTTTCGCTTATCGATACCGAAATCATACCCCTCGAAAAGGAACTTGCGAACATTTCGCGATATATCGAATTTATAAACAAAAGTCAGACTTCGCCATTCAACATAATATTCAATGTGGAAGAAAGCGACTTTCTGATACCTGCCTTTTCTCTTCAGCCGTTCATAGAAAACGCGGTAAAATACAGCAAAGTCAACCTGAAACCCGACGGCTACATAATGATTTCGTCGGTTGCCGACGATAAATTTGCCGAAATACGCATTAGCGACAACGGCGTCGGGTTCGACGCGTCGGAAATAGCCGAAGGCGCGCACGGAATAAACAATTCGAAGGAACGGCTGAGATTGCTTTTCGGCACACAACCGACGATAAAGAGCAAGATAAATTGCGGAACGGAAATAACAATAAGATTAAAACGCATGCGGGAGGAAGACAAAAAGTGAAAATCGTTGTAGTAGACGACGAAATGAGCGCTCACCACGCCTTTTTGAACGATATTATAGAAACCCCAGACGTCGAATACAAATTCTTCCGCGACGACGAGGACGCCGTATGCAAATACGTTGCGGAAAACGCCGTAAACGCAGCGTTTCTCGACATAAATATGCCCAAAATAAACGGCATAGAGCTGGCTGAAAAGTTACTGAACATTTGCCCGTCGCTCAAAATCGTATTCATAACGGGGCTGTCCGTTACGGAAAACGATTTACCCGAAAACGTACGCGCTCACACGGCGGGTTTTTTATATAAGCCGTATAACTTATCACGCTTTCTCATGCTGATTTCGCTCATAAACGAAAACAAGCGCATTATAAAGGCAGAAATGTTTGACACGTTCGACTGCTTCATCGACGGCGAAAAAGTTAAATTTTCTTCCGCCAAATCGAAAGAACTTTTCGCTCTTCTTCTGGCATACAACGGAAAGACGCTGACGATGGGCGACGCCATCGCTCACCTTTGGCCGGACTGGGACCAGAGCAAAAGCAAAATTCTCTACCGCGACGCGGTATGGCGTCTGAGAAAGACGCTCGAAGAAGCGGGCGTAAACTGCGTTGAATGGCAGCGCGCGGCGCAATCGGTAAACAAATCCATGGTCGAGTGCGATTACTGGGATTATCTTCTTACGGGCAAGGGCAAATACTGCGGCGAATTCTGCAAACTCTACGACTGGTCGGTGGACTACCTTGCCCGCCTGGACGAAATAGCGAACAGAAACGCGCGCTGACGCCTTGACGGCGCAGCCGCTTATTTGCAGTGCAAAACCCGACCTGTTATACGACATACGGCGAAATTTTATTAAAATACCCGACATGAAAAGGCGGCGGGCGCTTTTCAAGCGCCCGCCGCCCATAAATTTCACAAAACCTCATTCGGCGGCACATATGTGCCGCCGAATGCAAAATCCCGACCTCTGAGAGGGCGGGATTATTGTTATTTATGCTCTTTTATGAAGTCGCGGTAAAAGTACGCGCTCTTTTTCCATTTGGTTTCATAAGTACTGAAATTCGTATGAATAAGTCCGTATTTTATCATCTTACCCGCGCTCCACTCTATGTTGTCCATTAAACTCCACGCATAGTAACCGCCTATGTTCAGTCCGTCGGCGACAGCCTTTTCTATCCAGCCCAAAAAACCTTTGAGGTATTTTATGCGATCATAGTCGGCTATCGTCCCGCCGAGACGCGGCTCGAACACGTAATTCGCCTTGCCGTTTTCGGTATCAATATCGGCTCTGCAAAGCCGTACATTTCGCGCAGCATTTTTACGGCGTCGTATACCGCACGAGGATAATCCCCCTTTGAATTATCCTGAATATTTCCGCCCTGCAGAAGTTTTTTCCTGCCCGACTTATCCTTGTCTGCGTGACACAGTTAAATACGTTGAGACTGAAAAGGAATATCTTTTCCTGCATTCTCGCCTGATCGTCCTGCGTTAATTTGCAGACAATAATTAGTTTAATATTACATATGTTTTTCTTATAAACGGTAAATGCAAAAATAAAATTAATAATCAAATTCAAAGACGCAATACTTTTTGGGAAGCCTCGCGCATTTGCGGCTAAACTTTTCAATCTTAAAAAACAATTCTTTGTTAAAATTAAAATCGGCGCTATCGATTATTATTTTTGAAGAAAGTAACTGTTTACGCTTATTCAGAACTTTTATCTTGCCTTCGCGCTCAATACATTCTGTAATTTCTATAAACTCTTTTTTGATAATATTGAGAATATCAAGATTGGGACCTTTTTTCTCTATATCGGCATTGCATAAAGTCAATATGACGTGTGCCTGTTCATTTAGTAAATTTACTTTTTTGTTCATATTTATATTTTACTATCGCAAAGTCAGACTTGTCAATATAGGCATAAAAAATAACCTGCCAAAAACCTTTCTTATGCAGATAATTTGTTTTACATAAGTTACATTAACGGAAAGGCAATCCCACATAGCCTTCCCTATTTTAAAAGTTTATAACAGCCAAAGAACAATTGACAAGTTAAACATTTAATTTGTTTACAAAATGCGGGGACAAGGTATATCAATAAAATTTCTGCCTGAATAACAAAAATTATGCCGGCGATATTGACAAAATTTATATAATGAGGTAAATTAAAATAAAGTTTAATTTTTATAATCGGAGGAAAATAATGGCAAAAAATCTCAAAAAATTTACATCTGTCGTCATGGGCGCCGTTATGGTTTTCGCGCTTGCGGCTGCAGGCTGCGGCGGAACGACTGAGGGCGAAGAACACGTACATAGCTGGTCGACGGAATGGTCCAAAGATGCGCAAAATCACTGGCACGATTGCGACGGCTGCGACGAAACCAAAGATTTAGCGCCCCACTCGTTCAGCGAGGGCGAATGCACTGTGTGCGGACAGACAGACCCCGACTATGAGCCGCCCATAACCCATACGCACAGCTGGTCAACCGAATGGTCAAAAGATGAAACAAATCACTGGCACGCATGTTCAGGCTGCACCGAAATAAAAGACAGCGCACCCCACACATTCAGCGAAGGCGTATGCACGGTGTGCGGACAGGTTGATCCCGATTACGACCCCGACCAGGGAGGCGAAGAATTTGTTTCTACCCCTCTTCCCGCAGGCAATAAGATTTACGTTGTCGGCGACTCGACTGTAAGTTCATTCGACGATTATTACTATTTGCCCAGATACGGCTACGGAACGCAGATCGCCGAATACTTTAACGTTACGAGCGACCAGGTCGTAAATCTTGCTCTTTCGGGCAGAAGTTCGTTGAGTTTCCTGAGCGAAAGCAATTATACGACTTTGAAGACGAGCATATCCGAAGGCGACTACCTCATTATCGGTTTCGGACATAACGACGAAAAGAGCGACGACGCGGCACGCTTTACCGACGCTACAAAATCTTACACCGACGACAGCACGGCAGGCGGACCTTCGTTTGCGTACACGCTGTACCAGAACTATGTGAAGTTGGCAAAAGACGCAGGCGCAACCCCCATTTTATGCACTCCCATCGTGAGATATTCTTCGACGGGCGACTATACGGGAGCGAAGATACACGACACCGAAACGGGTAACTATTCGCAGGCGATAAAAACTCTCGGCGAAGCTACCGACACCACCGTTATCGACCTTACGACGATTACGAAAACGCTCTACGAACAGGACAATACAGCCGCCGCTTACTTCCATGCGCACACCTCTTTCGAAGGGACCGAACCCAACGTAACTCCCGCAGGCAGAGACGACACGCACATAAACAAGTACGGCGCTCAGATGGTGGTTTACCAATTGGCTACGGCGCTCAGCCAGACGAACAATCCCCTTGCGGCGCATATCAAAGAAAATATCTCAGCACCCACAGACTGGACGATAGCAATCTACAGCGATTATAAAAAATCCGGCTATACCGCGCCTAACCTTGACAATCTTACTCCTCTTGCAACGATTGCAGGAACGAACACCGCAACCGGCGGTGCATACGAAACAGTATGGTATAAATCCACGCTCGGCGACATAGGCGGCAACGGCAAACTTGCCAACTTCTCCTCTACATATACTGACGGCACGTTTACCGTAAGCAATGCGGGCGGAACAAACGGCAAGTTCGCAAGCACTACGGACGGCTTTACTGCTGCATTTATGCGCGTGGGCAAGGACGACAACTTTACCATTTCTGTAGACGCAAAGCTGGTTTCGCTCGGCGGCTCTACGGGCAACAACCAGACGGGCTTCGGTCTTATGCTCCGCGACGATATGTATATCGACGTAGACTCAAAGATGATCCAGAGCAATTATGTCGCAGCAGGCATAATCGCAGACGGCACTACAATCTTCAGCCGCAGTTCAAAATCGGCGCTCACTAAGGGAAGCAAGAGAATTACCCCCACCGCAGGCGCAACTTATAACCTTACCATTAAGAGATTGGGACAGGTTGTAACCGTTACCGTAAAGGACGGAGCTAACGCTTACACGCAGACTTACACCGACTTTGACTTCACGGCTGTAGATAACAACTATATGTATATCTGCCTGTTTGCAAACCGCAACCTTACCATAGAATATTCCAACGTAACTTTCAGCTACGACGGAGTGTCTCAGGGCGCATAATTCAACCTGATAAGACCGCAGCAAAAGCTGCGGTCTTTTTTTGTATCTATAAAAAAAGGCATTACCATTCGAAGAATAAACGCGCCGCTTGAAGCGGCGCGTTTATCTGCTTATGCAATAACTTAAATCTTAATCGGACGGCACATATTGTCGCGCCAATCGCACAATTACCCGAAATATTTTATTGTTATATAGAACAGAGCATGTTGCTGCCCGCAGTACCTATGCGGTAAGTTCCGCCCTCGGCTATATCGGCAGAAGTTACGGCAGCCATGCCCGAATTTGCAGCAAAACCGTTTACTGCTGCGCCGTCTTGGTTATGAACATTATCGCAACGTCTTTATTGAAATTTCTGACCTCTCGCGCAAGTTCTATGCCGTCAGGTTGTCCGTCGTGCGATGCGCAAGCTTAAGGGTCGCGCGGCAAACAGATAAGCATGATAATTTGTAACAAATTCCCCAAGAAAATATTTCCTGCACAAAGCGATAGACATAGCTTCGGTTATACTTTATAATTGCTTCATATGCCTGCAACATTTATAAATCAGGCATGAAAACTTCGCAAATCAACAAAATAAAGGAAATTTATACATGCACAAAAACATCGCGCGCAACATAAAAATTTTACTGCTTATCGCCATGTCAATCTGTTTGATTTTCGCGGCGCACCTCATGTCGCCCACACTCAGCTCGGAGGCGCAGAGCCAAGGCGCAACCCTCTCTGCTATTAACGATAAAGGTCTTTACTCGGAAGGATACATTGCCGCCTATTCCGTTGGCGCAGACAACGGGGACGGAATAACCTTTACATATTCGACAAACGCCTCGAACTACCCCGGAAACCCGCTTGAAAACGCATTCGATCGTAATTGGAACACATTTTGGGAAGCGAACAAAGACCAGACCTCCTCTTTCGCCCCTTATGTTACGGTTGCTTTTTCCGCAGACGCGACGCTGGACAGAATAATCTATTCGACGAGGCAGGACGCGTCTTCAGGCAAGGGTTATCCCACACGGCTGAATATTCTGACCTCCTCCTCGGCAGAGGGCGAAAATTTTACCGTTGCCGCTTCCGTTACAAGCAAGGCGACGGGCGGCAGAGTGCTTATTTCTCTCGATAAAGCCATTACCGCAAGGCGCATAAGGCTGGAATTTGCGGAAGTAAACTCTTCGGACAGAAAACTTGCAAGCGCCGCAGAAATAATATTTTTAAAGCCCGAAGAAGAATGCGTAAACGCTGTCCGCAATATATTCGCCGACTACAACATGCTTACATTCAAAAACGGCGTTACCAAAGATGACGCAAAACGCACCCTCAACGCCGTAAAGGAAACAGCCGCATACGCTTACAGCAGCGAAGTAACGACTATCGCGGAAAGAGTGCAGGCCGTGATAGACGGCAGCGCCGTGTACGACAGCGACAGAGAATTTTCGACGGCAAACGACGCCGCCAACCCTATTTATCGCAGGGGAAACATTGCCGGTTATGCGAGAAACACCCTTAAAATGGTATGGATGGGCACAAACAGACAGGCTACTGGCATTGCAACTTACGGCAGCGCGCAACTGACTATTTTTGTCGACTGCGCGGAGGGCGACCCTCTTCCCACGCTCACTTTCACGCAACACCTGGGCGTGTGGAGCAAATGGTACAAGGGCGGATATACGCTTTCGCGCGGAATAAACGTCATAAGCGTACCCGACCTGTACGGCTCGGATTATTCTGTTGCAACTAACCCCGGCGGTCCAGTTTACCTCGTCAATCCATATACTCAGGCAGAACAGAGTTCTTCAGTAAAAATATACATCGAAGGCGGTTACACTTTCCCGATTTATCGCAAGGGCGACGGTGAAACGCAATATTTGAACCGTCTCGAAGAATATGTTTCCGAATATGAAGCACATCCCGCCGAAATCAACGACCTCACGGAAATAGTTTCTGACAACGCCATTCTTACCGTATCGGCTACAGCCGCGGAACGCTATCTCATTGAGCAAAAATTATCCGTTTCAAAGATGTGCGACGACCATGACGGCTATTTAAGGCAGCTCTATTCCTTTGCCGGCGTAAGTTTTGACAAAAACGACGCACACTACGACGACAGAGCGCAATATCTCAACGTAAACATAAGAATAATGCAGCCGTATGCGGCGGCATATGCTTATACCGAACACGTAGGAATTCAGCGCGGCAGCTGGGAAAACGAACTGTTTACGGGCGGAGGCAAGTACGGCTGGGGACTTACGCACGAGCTTGGTCATATGATGGATATAAGCGAGCGCACCCGCACGGAGCATACCAACAACATGTGGTCGCAGTTCAACAAGTGCGCCCTGCTCGGCGAGAGCGCGAGGGGCAATTTTGCAAACTTCCTTGCGGCAACCGTCAAGGACGGCACGGCATACGAAGAGCGCAACGCATATAGCAATTATGACGGCGACGCATTCGCATGGTGGCAGATAGAGAGCCGCTATCCAGGCTTCTGGGGCAGGTTTGAAAACGCCTACCGCTATGCCGACAGAAAGGGCATAACTTCGGCATGCGAGCTGCATGTTTACTTCGCCTCGATTGCGGCGGGCAGCGACCTTTCCGAATACTTTGCCCGCATCGGCTTTAATTGGGGCGGCAATCAATTTAAAGGCTATGCCGAGGCTTCAGACGCGTTCAAAAATGCAATAGATGAGGCATATTCAGGGGGCAAAATCGACCGAAGCAACCTTAAACTGTGGTACGGGAATGCAGAAAGCTATAACTATACAGCAAAATACGGCAACGCTTTGGCTATATATGACGGCTCAACGGCTATAAGCGTCAAGGCTTTTGCCGTATCGGGCGGCGTTGCGCTGACAATGCCTTCAAACGGCGATAAAGGACATCTCGGCTATGAAATTCTTCGCCGCGGCGAGGACGGAAATTATTACGTAATAGGCTTTACCTACGGCAATACATATTCAGACCTGACCGAGGGCGCAGAGAGCGCAAGTTATAAAGTCAGGGCATACGACAGGCTTTTAGGCTGCTCCGCTCTCAGCGAACAGGTAAGCGCGACGGGATTTGCAGCACGCGTCAACGGAACAGATTTCCGCACTCTTGCGGAGGCGTTTGCCGCCGCGAATGACGGCGATACAATCTATCTCATCGCGGACGCCGCAGGCGGACAGATAGACGTAACGAAAAACATCACCTTAAAATCCGTCGGCAACCGCACTCTTTATATAGGAGGCACAGTCCGCCTCTTCTCCGTGGCAAAGGGCGCAACGCTTACGCTTTCGGGGGACGGAGAAAGCACGCTCTGCCTCGACGGAGGCAACACATCTCTTTCGGAGGCGCTCATCGTAGTCAGCGGCACCGTCAACATACTCGACGGCGTGCGCATACAGAATTGCAAATCCTCCGGCAACGGCGGTGCAATAAGAGTGCCGGGCGGCGCTCTGAATATAGACGGCGCTGTATTTTACAACAATAACGGCGTGAACGGCGGCGCAATCGTCAGTCTTACCGCATCCTCAAAAATTGATATAAAGAACGCGCAGTTTTTAAACAATTCTGCAACGGGATACGGCGGCGCCATATACGCGAACTGCACAGTCGCGCTCGCTTCCACCCTGTTTGACGGCAACAATGCGGCGAACGGCGGCGCGGTGAGCATTACAGGCGGCGGCATAATTTCGATTGACGGATGTACCTTTTCCGAAAATTCGGCGTCGTCGCAGGGCGGCGCGCTGCATCTGGACGGCAAGACCTCGTTTGCGGGCGGCATAAGCCTGTTCAGCGGCAACTCTTCTTCGGTCGGCGGCGCTATATACGTTGCAAGCTCTTCGGAAAGCCGCAGGGCAGTCATATCCTGCGCAATATTCGATGGCAACAGCGCAGAGAGCGGCAGCGCAATCTGCATAAACGGATATTCAACACTCGGGGCAGCAAACTCGACATTGAGCGTTACGGAAAATTATTCTGCAAACGGCGACATATTCATTGCACAGAGCGCAAATATTGGCGCACTTTCGGGCAATTTACAGCTTAAATGCAGTATTTTTGCGTACACGCCAATTGCTTTCGGGAACAATTTCAGCATTTCCGAAAGCAAAATCTGCGTAATGTTTGCAAACCGAAACAACGCCGGAGATACGCTGGCGACATTCGCGAATGCCGTAAGCGACGCCGACATTTTTGCAACGGTGCTCTGCGGCGAAAATCTTTCTGTCGCTCAGCTGACGGAAGACCGCCTGTCCCTCGTTGTCGGAGAAAAACTGACCTTCCTTGTAAAGGTTGACGGCAACTTCCTTTCCTTTGCGGAGAGCGGACAAAACATCGCTCTCGCCGCACCCGAAAACATACCCGAAGGCAAAATATTTGTCGGCTGGCAAGTCGGAGAAAAGTTGTTTGACGGCGATACGATAAGTATCGAAGACGCGTCCGCGTTTGCCGAAAACGGCGTAATTAATCTTACTGCCGTATTTGAGGACATTTCTATCGACGACGATGGCGGCAACAACGGCGGAAATGACAATACCGACGGCGGCAATAACGACGAGAATTTTATTATTTTATTGGCTGTCGGCGGCTTTGCGGTACTGCTTGTCGCGGCAATCATAGTTGTTTCCGTAAAACTTAAGCGCTCCCGCCGCAAATAATTTGAGGCAGGGCGGCAAAAAATTGCAAAACGCCTGCAACCGCCGCGTCGAGCTGCAATATCGATAAAAAAGCGAATGCGGAGGATTTCCCTCCGCATTCGCTTTTCTTAATTTTAAATAAAGCGCAAATTTACTTAATATATCCAGTCAGGTATTTTCTGGTTTTCGAACCTGCCGCATAATTGCGTGTACCAGTCATTGTATAGCTCACCCCAGTTTTTTTGCGTAAGCAAAGTTGCTTTTTCGGGAAACAGCAATATATCGAATGTATTCTCTTCGCCGTAAGTTGTTACAAGGTAATAAGCAAAAGAATTTATCGGATTGCGACCCGTATTGTAATCGAGAATGTATTCATCTGCTATAAAACAGTACATATCATAAACAAGGAAATAATCATCCCGTGTACCCTGATATTCGTGTCCGAAGTACTGTTCAAACAGCTCGCTCCACCTTTGGTCTTCAAATACAGAAGCAATTATAAGTTGAGAAAAATACGAATAAGCCCGCCCCAATTCACAAAATGCCTGCGATTGCCATGAATTGCCGAGCACAGGATTAAGCCTGTGTTCTATATAATGATAATATTCGTGCAGATACCCCATCAAAGTGGTAACACATATTGTTTTACTGTCATCTAAGTAGACATTGTAAATACGGCTGCCGCATACTTTTTGCGCTGTTTCCGCAGAATATAATTTTATTGTTACCAACTCCGCATCATCATACAATCCGAATTTTTTCAGCGCTGTATTTACTTCCTTATCTATCGTTGTTGCCGTTGAAATAATCGTCTGACAATTTTCCCAAAAATCTGCTTCACCCGTCGCGCTGTCAACATGTCCTCTTTCCAGTTGCACCTCAACGTTTGTCATCATTATTTTTAAAGGTATATTCGAACCATAGTAGGCAAAACTATATGCGCTTCGCGTAAAATCTGCACTTATTTGCCGAGCATAGTCATCTATTAATTGATAAAAAACACAGAGTTGCTCATCTGTATTGAGCGATAACAGGTCTCGCCAATCAATTTTTTCTAAAAGTTGCTTGCTCAACACTTTGCAAAAGTTTACCTCTTCCGCTGTCGAATAAGTTGTTGTCATATGCGGATAGTCGAGGGTGAGCATGTCAGGGTTGTTTTTGAAAAAGCCATTAAGTTCAGACTGAGTTATGTTTGCGACGCCATCCGTAGCCCAGCCTAGTTCTTCGGCAATAGCTTCAGAGAGTGCGTATAAGTAACCATAGTTTGTGTATTCTCCCCATATTGCCTGTAAATAAGCAAGTATAATTGTGTAGTTGTTGGGGTAATTTAAATCCAGATAAACAGTATTGTATTTGCCGTCTCCGAAACTGCATTGATAGTCCGATACCAAATATTTCAGTTTTCTTATATTCAATCCTTTATCTTTCAAAAAATTGAGTAAATTCAAATGGCTGTCAACTATTGTCTCACCAAGACGGGTATCCGATGTATTTATGTAAAGCTCACCATATTCAAGCTCAAACAATAACCCCTGTTGCAACGACCCCGACGGCACAAAAGAAGGTTCTGCATAATTTGTCCCGGATAATATGTATTCGTATCTGACATTCTTACAAGCGGGAAAAGACAAAATCAATATAAAAATACAAAGCAATATGATTATTGTCCTAAATAACTTTTTCATTATTGCACCTTATTTTGTTCATGAACAACTTTTGATGTTAAAAACTGTATATAAATTATCGAACTTGAAATTTTTTTGTAGATTATAACACTTTATTCTTTTATCGTCAAATTATATAAAGTTTTTGAAACATTTGTCGTTTAGCATATTAAAAAATATTTAATTATTCAAAAGCTGCAAATTTAAAATATATCAAACTTTTAAAACACAAAATATGACCCGGAAATATCATAAAAAGTCAATTACTACTATCCGTTAATATTCAATCAAATTAATTAACGCGGTTGCGACCTTATAAAATGAAGCGCCTCGGCGGAAAAATTAACACCCGCCGCGTCATAAATAAAAAAACCAAATACAGACAAAAAAAAA
>ENA-UONV01002544-UONV01002544.1-human-gut-metagenome-genome-assembly--contig:-CS4-NODE-2544-length-13267-cov-5.134802_pt1 | contig 13267 bp, 6 predicted proteins | sample MGYA00242461_ERZ724008 | MGnify/ENA metagenome assembly ERZ724008 | reverse complement strand
CATATCCATCATTTATCTTAACAATCTGTCCCTTTTTACCTAATGTTCTTACATCATAAGCTGTTGAAGAAGTATCTGCCTGAGTTCCATATTCTGAAGAACCCAATGATGTATTATCCGCTCCAGATGAAGCTGAATTAGATGATGTATCTCCTATTCCCTTCCATATATCACTCTCTGTAGGTCCGTTAAGTGTAGATGAATAACTTCCGTCTTCATTAAATGTTACACTCTCGGCGACCTTTTCAGAATGTGTAAAACCTGTTGTATCAACTGGTTCTGGAATACCTTTGACCTCGCGGAATATCTTCATAAATTCCTTACCTGTAATTGTTTCGTGATCATAAAGGTAATGGGCAATCTTGTCAAGGACATCTCTGTTCTCTATAAGAAGCTGCTTAGCTTCCTCATAACATTCCTTTAACATATTCTTGACTTCTTCATCAATCTGTGCGGCTGTTTCATCAGAACAGTCAAGTCTTGCATTACCATTAAGATAAGGGTCATCAACTGTTGCCAGATTCATAAGTCCGAATCTGTCTGACATACCATACTGTGTAATCATAGCCTTGGCTATCTTAGTAGCCTTTTCTATATCATTAGCAGCCCCTGTTGTAACTTTGCCAAAGACAATCTCCTCTGCCGCACGTCCAGCAACTAAAGTTACAAGTCTTGCCATAAGCTCATCTTTGTTCTGTAAGTACTTTTCTTCTTCTGGAACCTGCATTACATAACCTAATGAACCCATAGTTCTTGGTACAATAGTAATCTTCTGTACTGGCTCTGAGTCTTTCTTTAAAGCTGTAACAAGTGCGTGTCCTACCTCGTGGTAAGCAACTGTCTGCTTCTCTTCCTTGCTGAGTACCCGGTCTTTCTTCTCTTTACCAGCTATGACAACTTCAACTGCCTCAAATAAATCTTTCTGTGATACATACTTTCTTCCGGCCTTAACCGCAGCGATAGCAGCTTCATTAATCATATTGGCAAGGTCTGAACCTACTGCACCACTTGTTGCAAGTCCGATTTCTTCAAAATCAACTGTATCGTCCATAAGCACATCTTTAGAATGTACTTTAAGTGTTTCAATACGTCCCTTAAGGTCTGGCTTGTCAACTATAACTCTTCTGTCAAGACGGCCTGGTCTAAGTAAAGCCTTATCAAGAACTTCTGGTCTGTTAGTAGCTGCAAGTATAAATATACCCTTTGATGAATCAAAACCATCCATCTCTGCTAATAACTGGTTAAGTGTCTGTTCTCTTTCGTCATTACCGCCACCATATCTTGAATCACGGCTCTTACCAATAGCGTCAATCTCATCTATGAATATGATACAAGGTGCCTGCTTGGTAGCCTCTTTGAAAAGGTCTCTTACTCGTGAAGCACCAACACCTACGAACATCTCAACAAAATCCGAACCTGCAAGTGAGAAGAATGGTACATTAGCCTCACCAGCTACTGCCTTCGCAAGAAGTGTCTTACCAGTTCCTGGAGGTCCTACTAAAAGTGCACCCTTTGGAAGCTTGGCGCCAATCTTTGAATATTTGTCTGGATTATGAAGAAAATCTACTATCTCTGTAAGTGACTCCTTCGCCTCGTCCTGTCCTGCTACATCTTTAAATGTAACACCTGTCTTCTTCTGTACATATACCTTAGCTGTATTCTTGCCGACACCCATGCCGCCCATCATACCGCCGCCCTTGGATATTCTTCTATATACAAAGGCAAATAATACATATATGAATAAGAATGGTAATACATATACAACCAGAAATTCTACTATTGATGAATTAGAATCTGGTATATAACCTGAGAATTCAATACCTTTTCTCTTGAGTAATGGAACAAGTGTGTCATCATTAACATATCCTGTATAGTATGTGTAGCCTAACTTGTTCGCTTCCGGAGTATCCCCTGCACTGTCAACTGGTGTAATAAGAATTCTATCCTGTTCAAGTGCAACGCTCTTTACTTCATCATTATTAACCATCTCTATGAACTCATTATAAGTTATCTCCTTATAAGTAGCATTCTTTACGAGATTGTTAAGCATTGTTATTCCAATAAATGTAATAACCGCAGCAATTATAATAAAGACAATAAGACTGGTGTTCTTAGGCTTTTTATTATTGTTATTATTGCCGCCACCATTATTCCTGTTGTTATTATTACCACCACCGTAATTATTACCGTTGTTGTAATTATCCATTCGGCTTCTCCATTCCTAGTTCTTTATACTCTCATCGTCTGATAACTTATCATTAACAGACAATACCCATTATAAAGAAGGAATATTTATAAATCAACCTTTAATAAAAGGTTTCATACTATTTATTTTTTATTAAGATTTAGTTATTCTTTTCCTGATACTCAAGTGCCGCGCCAATAAATCCTCTGAATAATGGATGTGGTCTGTTAGGTCTTGACTTTAATTCTGGGTGAGCCTGTGTTGCTAAGAACCAAGGGTGCTCCTTAATCTCTATCATCTCAACAATTCTTCCGTCTGGTGAAATACCTGAAAGCTGCATACCATTTTCAACAAGAACTTTTCTGTAGTCATTATTTACTTCATATCTGTGTCTATGTCTTTCATTAATAGTTTCTTCGCCATATAATTCATATGCCTTAGAATCCTTGGCAAGCACACAAGGGTATGAACCAAGTCTTAAAGTTCCACCGATATCGTCAATACCTTCCTGATCTGGCATAAGGTGAATTACTGGATGTGTTGTATCTGGCTTTAACTCAACACTGTGCGCATCTTCATATCCAAGAACGTCTCTTGCAAATTCTACGATTGCAAGCTGCATTCCAAGGCAGAGACCTAAGAATGGCACGTTATTCTCTCTTGCATATTTTATAGCCTGAATCTTTCCTTCTACACCTCTGTCACCGAATCCACCTGGTACAAGAATACCTGATACATCTGATAATAATTCAGCGGCATTATCCTTAGTAACTGTCTCTGAGTCAATCCATTTGATTGTGACATCAGCAGAATTATATACACCGCCGTGCTTTAATGCCTCAACTACTGAAATATAAGCATCGTGAAGCTGTATATATTTACCTACTAATGCAACTGTAACCTTCTTAGTTGGATTTTTCCAAGCCTTGCACATAGCTCTCCACTCATCTAAATCTGGTTCTGGACAATCAAGCTCTAGACATTCGCAGGCTACCTGTGCAAGATGTTCTTCTTCCATAGCAAGTGGTGCATCGTAAAGTATCTCAACATCAAGATTTTGTAATACGTGTGTCTTTGGCACGTTACAGAATAATGCAATCTTATCCTTAATACCAGGTTCAAGTGGGTGCTCTGTACGGCATACTAAGATATCTGGCTGAATACCCATTCCCTGTAATTCCTTAACACTTGCCTGAGTAGGCTTTGTCTTCATCTCGCCTGAAGCCTTAAGATAAGGAATAAGTGTAACGTGTATAAGAATAGCATTTTCGTGTCCAACTTCGTGCTGGAACTGTCTGATTGCCTCTAAGAATGGCTGTGATTCGATATCACCTACTGTTCCACCAACCTCGATAATTGCAATCTTAGTTTCATCAGTTGAATAATCTCTATAAAAACGGCTCTTTATTTCATTAGTTATATGAGGAATTACCTGAACTGTTCCTCCACCAAAATCGCCACGGCGTTCCTTCTGTAATACAGACCAGTATACCTTACCTGTTGTTACATTAGAATTCTTATTAAGACTTTCATCAATAAATCTTTCATAATGTCCAAGGTCAAGGTCAGTCTCCGCACCATCATCTGTTACGAATACTTCACCGTGCTGGATTGGGTTCATTGTTCCCGGGTCAATGTTAATATATGGGTCGAACTTCTGCATAGTCACCTTAAATCCACGTGCTTTTAATAATCTACCGAGTGAAGCTGCTGTGATTCCTTTACCAAGACCTGAAACTACACCACCTGTTACAAATACATATTTTACAGACATTATTCCTCCTATCCGCCTTTCGGCTTACACATTAATCAACATTCCTACATTATTTTCAACATTATACAGTCATAAATTGCAAATTTCCACATTTTTTTATAATTAAATCTGTATTAATTCTGATACATTTATTTCATTTTATAATCGTTAATAAAATGTCTTTTCTATGGCAGATATGACGTATTCTGACTTAATATTATTAAGCTGGACGATATTAATATTAGTTATCTTATCTTTATTAATATAACCATTAATAATATCCTCCCCTTTATCATTCTTCTCATATCTGAACTCAGTATCTGATATGGTGAGAGCTATTCCCTGTCCTGTATATTTGGAATATGCTTCCTTTAATGTCCATATTCTAAGAAAACGGTTCTCATCTTCGCCAATCCACCGACATTCATTATCAGTAAAAAATCTTCTGGCAACCTTTAAATAATTCTTTCTTGTATGCTCTATATCCACACCAACTGCATTTTCTGATATGGCACATACAACATAATCTCCTGTGTGGGAAAGATTAAAATGTATATTCTTATCCGCATACTCCGGCTTATTATTCGCCGTAAGTTTGATATCATAATCATAAGCCTTATCATATCCGCTGATAAGCTTATTTATATCTATATCATATTCCGAATTACTTTCCCATAAATGTCCTGCGTGGATATTCTCTCTTTCCCGCTTGGAAGCCTCAATTAGATAATTCTTATCTACACAATTCCCAGTTATATAATTATGAGCTATATAATTCCCAGCTTCATAGTCCTTTGTCGCATAATTAAGAAGAAGCCCTGCAACAAGGCTTCTCCTCTTATCTTCCATATATTGATATCTGTCAATCTTCTCCTGCCTGTACTCTGGCACAAGCATTTTCCCAGTGTTAAACATATCCTCGGTTATATCAGATATGTCCGTTATATACAATCTCATATTCTTCCTATACTGTTGCTGTATCGAACTGGCTCTCATATAAGTTCTTATAAAATCCGCCAGCCGCAAGCAGTTCTTCGTGATTACCCTTTTCTATAATATGTCCGTCTTTCATAACAAGTATAACATCTGCTGACTGTATTGTAGAAAGCCTGTGGGCAACTATAAAGCTTGTTCTTCCTTCCATAAGCTTGTTAAATGCGTTCTGAATTTTTATTTCAGTTCGGGTATCTATAGATGAAGTTGCCTCATCAAGAATAAGCATTGGTGGTCTTGTAAGCATAATTCTTGTTATGCACAAAAGCTGCTTCTGCCCCTGTGAAAGACTTCCTCCGTCCTCACCAATCGCTGTATCAAACCCATTAGGAAGACGCTTTATAAATCCGTATGAGTATGAAGCCTTAGCTGCCTCAATAATCTCTTCTTCTGTGGCATCCGGCTTTCCCATAGTGATATTCTCCCTGATAGTTCCTGCCTTAAGCCATGTTTCCTGTAATACCATACCAAAACCGTGTCTTAATGAATATCTTGTCATATCCCTTATATCAACACCTGATACATCTATGCTTCCTGAATTAACATCATAAAACCTCATTAAAAGGTTGATTACTGTTGTCTTACCACAGCCTGTAGGACCTACAATCGCAATCTTCTGTCCCTTCTTAACGTGAAGTGTGAAGTCCTCTATAAGCTTTCTGTCTGGTGTGTATGAGAAGTATACGTTATTAAGGTCTACCCTGCCATCAATATCTGTAACACTAACTGCTGATGGTGCATCTGGAATTTCTGGTTCTTCCTCTATAAGCTCGAACATTCTTCCTGCACACGCAATGGCATTCTGAAGCTCTGTTATAACGCCTGATATTTCATTAAAAGGCTTAGTATACTGTGTAGCATAACTTAAGAAGCTTGATAACTGTCCAACTGTTATGCCTCCGCCTATTGCAGAAAATGCACCTGCAACAGCTACTGCTGCATACACAAGGCTGTTGACAAATCTCGTCGATGGGTTAGTTATTGATGAGAAGAATATAGCTCTTAAAGAATACTTCTGTAATCTTTTATTAATCTCGTCAAATTCTTCTACTGCCCTTTCTTCATAGCCGTATGCCTTTACAACCTTCTGTCCGCCAATCATCTCATCAATAAATGCCGTCTGCTCACCTCTTGTTTCTGATTGGAGCTTGAACATTGAAAATGTCTTCTTAGCAATAAAGCTTGCAACAAATAATGAAACCGGGGTTATAACAACAACTACAAGTGTAATCTTTACATTTATTGTAAGCATAAATATAAGTGTTCCTGCAATTGTAAGCACACCTGAAAAGAACTGTGTAAATCCCATTAAAAGACCATCTGCGAACTGGTCAACATCGGCAATTACACGGCTTACAATATCACCATATGACTGTGCGTCAATATATTTAAGAGGAAGCTTCTGTAACTTTTCCATAGCCTCATCTCTTATATCTCTTGTAACGTGGTAAGTTATCTTATTATTGCATATATTCATTATCCACTGTGACAGTGCTGTTATGGCAACAACAATTCCTATTGTTATAAGCACCTTTGTTATGCCTGCAAAATCAACATTGCCCGGTCCTATAATATGGTCAATTCCTCTACCAACAAGAATTGGCACATACAATGTAGAAGCAACTGTTACAGCAGCCATAAGGATTGATATAACAAGAAATCCACTATATTTCTTTATTCTTTTTAATACTTTGCCAAGCGTAGACTTCTGCGCTTCTCTTTTATCCTTATTATCTTTCATAACTAATCTCCATTCTGACCTATGACTTGAACTGTGAATTATATATTTCCCTGTATACTTCACAATTCTCCAAAAGTTCTGTATGTGTACCTATTCCTGCAACCTCACCATCATCAAGCACGATAATTTTATCTGCGTGCATAAGTGATGCTGAACGCTGTGATACTATAAATACTGTAGGATTATTAGGCATCGTTCTTATAGACTTTCTAAGTGCCGCATCTGTAGCAAAGTCAAGAGCTGATGCACTGTCATCAAGAATAAGGACATCTGGCTTTTTAACAACTGCCCTTGCAATTGTAAGTCTTTGTCTTTGTCCACCTGAAAGGTTCTTACCACCCTGTTCAATCATATAGTCAAGGCGGCCTTTCTTCTTATCAACGAATTCCTTCGCCTGTGCTATTGCAAGTGCATCATCTATCTCTTTATCTGTAGCATCTGCCTTAGCCATCTGGATATTCTTTCTTATGCTTCCTTTGAATAATACTGCCTTCTGCATTACTATTCCGACTTTGTCCCTTAACTGTTCTATATTAATATCTTTAACATTAGTTCCATTTATTAATACTTCGCCACTGGTTGCATCATAAAACCTTGGTATAAGTCCGACAAGACTTGACTTACCTGAACCAGTACCACCTATTATACCGATAGTCTGTCCCCTGTAAGCCTTAAAATTAACGCCGGCAATACTTGTATCACCAGCTCCATTATACTTAAGGGCAACATTCTTAAATTCTACGACAGGAACATTTTCTTTATATGCTGATAAATCCATACTGCCATCCTTCATACTTGGCTGCACTTCAAATATTAACTCAATTCTTCCTGCACAGGCAAGAGCCTTAGTTATATTAATTACAAGATTAGCAAGCTTGATAAGCTCAACAAGTATCTGTGACATATAATTGTAAAGGGCTACAACCTGTCCCTGCGTAATACCACCTTGATTAACTCTTATCGCACCAACCCATATAAGTGCAATTATTGAAACATTAACAACTGTGTAAGTAAGAGGATTCATAAGACCTGAAATCTTACCTACGAACTTCTGCAGATGATTAAGTTCTTCATTCTTATTCTTAAAACGTGCAAATTCATCGTCCTGCTTATTAAATGCTCTTATTACTCTTACACCTGTAAGATTTTCCCTTGTTATTCCAAGAATTGTATCAAGACCTGCCTGTACCTTCTTATATAAAGGTCTTGTTCCTATCATAATTCCAAATACTATAACGGCAAGGACTGGTATAGCTGCGACAAATATAAGTGCCGCCTTGACATCTATTGTAAATGCCATAATCATAGCACCAAATACAATAAATGGAGAACGTAAGAATAATCTTAATACAAGATTAACACCATTCTGAATCTGGTTAATATCACTTGTCATTCTTGTCATAAGAGTTGACGTTCCAATGTCGTCCATCTCCGTGAACGAAAGTGACTGTATATGCTTGAATAAAGCATGCCTTATTCCTGTAGCACAGCCAACTGCCGCCTTGGCACTGAAATATTGTGCTGTTATTGAACATACAAGACCTATAATTGCAAGGCCTAAAAGCATAAGGCACATTTTTACTATATAAGCTGTGTCCTGCTGTCCTATGCCCCTGTCAATTATAGAAGCAACTACCAATGGAACGAATAACTCAAAGAGTGCTTCAAGCATTTTAAAAAGTGGTGCTAACACACACTCTTTTTTTAATTCTTCCAGATACTTTAGAATCATCTTCATTACTCTTTACCTCACTTGTCCTTATCTTTAAACAGCCAATGGATTATCTTACTCTAAATCTATAAGCTCTGATAAAAGATTCTCATATGCATACGCTCTCTTGCTCATAAAATATTGATTATACACTTCATAATTATAATATGAATGTTCATACTGTCTTGAATACAGATGAGCAAGGTCTACCTTCCGTGTAAATGAAAGTTCTTTGTTATTATACCACCAGTCTGCAATATTCAGCATTTTAATTGCAATTATTCCAACAATACCCCCCTTGACTTTTAAAAGCAGATTATAATCATATACTGAATCAAGAAAATATCTGTACAGATAATACATAAGAAGCTGTTCATATTCAGTTTCATCTTCCTTGTGGTATTCGTCAAATTCCTGAACAACAGCCCTGAACTGCTCTGCACTTGTACATTCCTCAAAGAAATTATTAACTTCCTCTGTGTATATATTCCAGTCTTTATTAATAACTTCCATTCCCTCAAAACTTTCAAAGAACTTTCTTATATACTTATATGTATCTTTCTTTCCAGCAGCAATACGCCTTGCCCTGTTTAACTTATTTTCCCTGTAGTCTTCCTTGGCAAAACGTCCACATACACCCACTATTAGTTCATCTCTTTCTCTATCAAGATAATCCTGTATGTTTCTTGCAAACATCAGTATAAGCACACATCTTTCCATTATGGTATAATCCCTGTCCGTGGCTATATTATATGCTATAATTCTTGCCTGCCTTAACTGTACAAAGGTAAGCGGGTCTATATCATTGTAGCTGTTAATCTGCTCCCTGTTCTTTACCTCTCTGAATTTAAGCTCGCCCTTATATCCTAATATAAGCTCACCTGCTGTCTTACAGGATGGTGCAATTCCAATCTCCCTTGTATTGCCATATTCATTAATAAATCTGGGAAACTCTGCACACGTTTCACACAGCGAATCCTTACCAAGCTTGATATAAATCTCACACAAATTCTTCTTATTAAGAAATGGACATCTTCCCTCTTTTAGCGTAAATGTACAGCCACCATCTTCAGATGGCACCATAACACTTCTTAACTTATTGCCAAATGACCCAATTACTCTCCTATACTGCTTGTACGACTCTTTATCAACATCAACATCCCAGCCTGCACAGCATGTATCCGTACATTCTCCCGCTATACATTTAAAATTCTTATAATAATCTGGTGTAACTATCTTCATTTAAGCCTGCTCTGCCTTTCTTTTAGTGTACTTCTACTTTATATATCCTAAGCTATTCATACAATTTAACCCTTTATATTTTCTAATATTCGTGTATTTTCTAAACCTGCTGTGTCTTCCTGCCTGTTATAAGTGAATATATTGAAGTTATTGTAAGCACAGCAAATACTGCAACTCCAATAAAAAATGTATAGAACATATAAGGATTATTCTGTAAAAACACTGCAGCTGACGATGTATACACATCATTAAGTGTCACGCTTACTCCAAGTATATTGGCATACTGTGGATATTTCACCATTGTAAGCATTGCAAAATAATACACAGCTATAAGCTCTGGCACACTGCATACAAGTGAAACAGCTATGCCTGTCGATACATCGCCGGCAAGTATAAGCTTAGCGGCAAGTGTCTCAACGCTCTTCTGGACATATCTCTTAAGCGGTCTTGCACCATACATTGGGTCAAAACCATGGTCAACGATATAATCTTTAGCTGTATCAGATAATACAACCTTAAGTTCCTTATCTTCGAGTCTTCTGTTGACATCATTAATAAGAAGGTTAATAATACTTCCTATATTATCCTTATTAAGAGGTTTGAACATAATAATCTCATCAAGACGGTTCAGGAATTCTGGTCTGAAGCTGTTACGCAGATCTCCCATAACAAGTTCCTCAACCCCCTCTTTAATATTACCATTCTCATCAATTCCATCAAGAAGGTAGGTTGAACCGATATTACTTGTAAGAATTATGATCGTATTCTTAAAATCTACTGTCCTACCTTGTGAATCTGTTATACGTCCATCATCGAGAACCTGAAGAAGCACATTAAATACATCAGGGTGGGCTTTTTCAACCTCATCAAACAATACTACTGAATATGGTTTCCTGCGGACTGCCTCTGTAAGCTGTCCACCTTCATCATATCCTACATATCCTGGAGGAGCTCCGATAAGTCTGGATACTGAATATTTCTCCATATACTCCGACATATCAAGCCTTATTATATTATTCTCATCATCAAACAGACTCTCTGCAAGTGTCTTTGCAAGCTCTGTCTTACCTACACCAGTTGGTCCTAAGAATAAGAATGAGCCAATTGGCTTGCTTGGATCTTTAATACCAGCTTTAGACCTGATAATAGCTTCTGTAACCTTGGTTACAGCCTCGTCCTGTCCAACAACTCTCTTATGAAGAGTTTCATCAAGATTAAGTGTCTTCTGCCTTTCTGACTCACTTAACTTGGCCACTGGAATACCTGTCCATCTTGATATAATCTTAGCTATTTCTTCTTCTGTTACATTCTCGTGTACTAAAGAATCATCGCTTCCATCTTTCTTGGCCTTGGCTTCTGCTTCTTCAATCTGCTTTTCTATCTGTGGCAGCCTGCCATACTGAAGCTCTGCTGCTTTCTCAAGATTGTATTCTCTCTTTGCCTGTGCAATCTGGTTATTAACATTTTCAAGTTCTTCTTTTAACTTGCTGATATTATCAACCTTTGTCTTGTCAGAATCCCATTTAGCCTTCTGTATGCCAAATTCTTCCTTAAGTTCTGATAACTCTTTTCTTAAAGCTTCAAGCCTTTCCTTACTAAGATTATCAGTTTCCTTCTTTAAGGCTGCCTCCTCAATTTCAAGCTGCATAATCTTACGCTGCATTTCATCAAGTTCTGCCGGCATTGAATCAAGTTCTGTCTTAATCATTGCACACGCTTCATCTACAAGATCAATTGCCTTATCTGGAAGAAATCTGTCTGTTATATATCTGTCTGATAACACAGCCGCACTTACCAAAGCACCATCATTAATCTTAACACCGTGGAATACTTCGTATCTGTCCTTAAGCCCCCTTAATATAGATATTGTATCTTCAACTGTCGGCTCATCAACCATTACAGGCTGGAAACGACGTTCAAGTGCTGGGTCTTTTTCAATATACTGTCTGTGTTCATCAAGTGTTGTCGCACCTATACAATGCAGCTCACCTCTTGCGAGCATTGGTTTAAGCATATTACCAGCATCCATAGAACCCTCTGTCTTACCAGCACCTACAATTGTGTGAATTTCATCGATAAATAATATAATCTGGCCTTCTGACTTTTTAACCTCATCAAGCACAGCTTTTAATCTTTCCTCAAATTCACCTCTGTATTTAGCACCAGCCACAAGTGCACCCATATCAAGAGCAAATAACTTCTTGTCTTTAAGGCTCTCTGGCACATCACCTTTTACAATTCTTTGTGCAAGTCCTTCAACAACTGCTGTCTTACCTACACCTGGTTCACCGATAAGAACCGGATTGTTCTTAGTCTTTCTTGAAAGAATTCTTATTACATTCCTTATTTCCTGATCTCGTCCGATTACTGGATCAAGCTTGCCGTCGGCTGCTCTTTGTACCAGATCCGTAGCGTACTTATTGAGTGTATCGTAAGTTGCCTCTGGATTGTCTGATGTAACTGTCTGGTTGCCTCTTACAGTAGCAAGTACTGAAAGAAAGCTCTCCCTGTTAATTCCATATGTCTTAAAGAGCTGCTTTATTGCTCTGTTAGGTGCTGCTATAAGTGCAAGCATCAAATGCTCAACTGACACATAAGAGTCGCCCATTCTCTTGGCTTCATCTTCTGCATTGACAAGTACCTTATTAAGGTCATTGCTTATATATAACTTAACATCACCTGATACCTTATTCTTCTGATTAAGAAGTTGTTCAATATTCTTTAAGAAAATATCTTTATCAATATTCATCTTCTCTATAAGGTTAGCTATAAGACTATCTTCAATAGTCATAAGACTATAAAGAAAATGTTCCTGGTCAATCTCCTGATTACCATAATCATAAGCTATCTTCTCGCAGTTATTAATCGCTTCGATTGATTTCTGTGTAAACTTCTGAATGTTCATACAATTCACCTCTTTCTTAACCCCAATTATTGTTCCCTTGGAAATAAAGATTATCAGATAACACTTTAAAGACCAATTGTAATTCTTTGAACAATTTTTCATTACTTTTCTTCTAAAATGCTCTTTTCTCATTTCCTATTACAGGTTATATCACTTGTTGTTAGCACTGTCAACAGGTGAGTGCTAATTATTTTATAAAAAATATATAAACCCTGCGTTTTTTATAACGCAGGGTCTTTTACTCCATTAGCCTCAAATGCCTTAGCTCTGTCTATACACGTTCCACACACGCCGCAAGGCTTATCTGCTCCTTCATAACAGCTCCATGTATATTCATAAGGGACTTTTAAATCAAGTCCGATTTTTACAACTTGTGATTTTGTCTTATTAATAAATGGAGCTTCTATCTTTAATTGCTTACCACTTCCAAGATATATCGCTTCATTCATTGCCTTGTTAAATTCATCACTACAATCAGGATATGCACTTCCTGCCGCGTCATCACTGTGTGCCCCATAATATATAACCTCACACCCTTTAGAAAGTGCTATGCTTGCCGCACTTGAAAGGAACAAGCCATTGCGAAACGGAACATAAGTTGACACAGGACTTCCGTTAGTCTTTTTAATCTGTTCTGCATAAGACTCCTCTGGTATCTCTTTATCAGAATGTGCAAGCAATGAACAATCACTGTACTGGAATATCTTTTCAAGATCCAATGATATATGCTCAACACC